>Ga0075425_100009554_pt1 | contig 10324 bp, 7 predicted proteins | sample SoiMethybrSBSTD4_FD_75300 | JGI IMG/M metagenome (GOLD analysis project Ga0075425, IMG submission 75300) | Bulk soil microbial communities from a Populus tree surrounding site in Tennessee, USA - Soil MetaG P. TD hybrid SBSTD4 | ecosystem: Environmental > Terrestrial > Soil > Tree plantation...
CCCACAGAACGATCAAGCGCGCGTGCACGTAGTCGGCGTAGGTGACGGCCGGCATCTTTCCGTAAAGGCCGAGGTTGGCCGCGCCGGTTGGAGCGGCGCACACGGTGCGGGCGAGGCGCGACGTTCCGAACGCGCGGAAGAGCATCGCGTCGTTGGTGTCCTGCGTCAACAAACCATTCGAGCCGCCATAACAAAAAGGAAGGATCGCTTGCGGCCCGGTGGTGTCGCGAATGTGCTCCATCCGCTCGGCGATGTGATCCAGCGCCTCGTCCCAACTGACCCTGCTGAACGTGCCCTGCCCCTTGTGGCCTTTGCGGATCGCCGGATAGAGCAGTCGGTCCTCGCCATAGAGGCGTTCGCCGAAGCGACGGACCTTCGCGCAGATGTATCCGCGAGTGACGGGATTGGTGTCGCCGCCATCGATCTTGACCACACGTCCCTTTTCAACGGTGACGTCGAGGGTGCAGGCGTCCGGGCAATCGAGCGGGCAGGCCGTCCGGACGGTCGAATGTCCCCACGATTCAGAGGAGGAGGTACGCATGCCGGATTATCTCACGGCAGACGGCGCGCGACCGCGAATGCAAACGCGACCGGGAGAAACGGAACAGGAGAAACCGGAGAAACGGGAGATCCGTTTCTGCAGTTCTCCTGTCTTGAAAACAATGACCGGCTATTCGACGTCAGTTCCGGATCCGCCTGCGCCCATGTCAATCCCCGTCGCGCCCGGATGTCGTTTGTATGCGGTGTCGTCCTCACGCATGTCCTCATCGTCATCGCGGACCGATTCGGAATTGCGCGTCACATCTTTTTCAACCGAAGTGCTGGGCTCGTTCGAGCTCTTCGGCGGCAGTGCGCCACCGAGACCAAGAATATCGCCTTGACGAACGGGTTCATCGTCATTACGGTCGCGTTTCGTTTCGTTGTCAGCCATATTGTGTTTGCCTCCACGCTGAAGGCAGCAAGTGAAGTGCCACAACGCATCCCGGAACCCGTCGACACCTCCGGTGTCAAAGTTTTCAACGGAGGTGGCATCATGCGATGGTCCTTCTGGCCGGTGTCCATTACTGTTCACATCGCTCTCGGGATCGCAGCCTTCGTGGTTCCACTAGTGGCGGAGGAGCCACCACCGACGCCGGCGCCGATTCGCATGTTTCTCACGCCGACGCCAACAGTGCCGGTGCCCGACCTGGTCGTCGCGCAGGCATCGCCAATGCGAACCGTGACGCCGGTGAATGTCGTCGCACCAACCGGCATCGCCCCTGAGGCAAAGGACGAACCAAAATACTTCGGACCTCCGGCGATCGACTTGAACCCCTCGGACGGCCTCGACGGCTCGACAATCGGCGCCGGCACAGGCACGTCCCTCGTCGCGCCCCCGACTCCACCACCGCCTGCACCAAAACCCGCACAGACGCTGTTCAGACCCGGCGGGGACATCAAGGAACCGAAGCGCATCAGTGGGCTGCCCCCCGAGTATCCGAGGATCGCTCGCGAGTCCCGGAAGCAGGGCATCGTCATTCTCGAGGCGGTCATCGATGAACGCGGCCAGGTTGGCCGCATCAAGGTGCTGCGATCGGAACCGCTTCTCGACCAGGCGGCGATCATCGCGGTGCAACAGTGGCGCTATACTCCGACCTTGTTGAATGGCGTTCCTGTGTCCGTGTTGATGACCATCACGGTGAATTTCACGCTGCAGAACTGATGCTCGATCTCGCGTTCGCGATGGCTATTGCCGTCTTCGTGCCGCAAGCCGATGCGACCGATCCCGCTCTGCGTGCTGCGGTCGAGCGCTTCTATGCGACGCAGGAGGCAGAGGACGTCGATGCATATCTGTCGCTGTGGTCGTCGACGGCGGATCGGCCGCGTCCCGAGCAACTGAAGTTCGTCTTCGAGTCCGGCGACGACAAGTTCTCGCAAATCACCATCACGTCGGTTCGCGCACGTGGACCGTTGACGATCGTGGCCGTGTCGGTCACGCGCGATCGAACCAGTTCGGTTCGCCGCCCCGATGGTGCTCCGATGGTGTTCCGCACGTCGTTCATCGCCGCGCTGACCTACGCGCGCGAGGGAAGCGAGTGGAAGCTCGTACGCGAGGGCACGCCCATTGATGCGCTCGCCGATGCCTTCATTGCCGCCGCCGATGCCGGCGAACGTGAGAAGCTGCTGGCCGGAGAGCCGGAGCTCGTCGGACCCATGCTGGTGTCAGCAGTGTCGCGGCAGGCGGCGTCTGCGGCACAACGAGGCCTTTACCCTCGCGCGCAGCAGCTCTACGAGCGCGCGCTCGATCTGGCCACACGAATCGGCGACAAGAAGCTGCAGGCCGACGCGCTGCAGAACATCGGCAACGCCCTGTACTACCAGCGGAATTTTGTGGCGGCCAAACCGGTGTACGAGCAGCTTCTCGCCGTCGAGCGCGAGCGGGGGAACGACGAGGGCATTGCAACTGCTCTGGTGGGTCTTGGCACGGCTCAGTATTCACAATTCGAGTACACCGACGCCTATGCGACGTTCAAGGAGGCGCTCACCATTCAGGAGCGCCTGAACGACACGATGGCGATTGCGACGACGCTCATCAGCACCGGCAACGTGCAGTACGTGGAAGGGGACTTCAGTGGCGCGATTGTCGACTATCGACGGAGCCGCGCCCTCTATCACGAGGCATCCAACCCGGGAGGGGAGGCACGCGCACTCGAAGGTCTTGGTCGATCGTTCGCGGCCCAGGGAGACCTCACGGCCGCTCTTGATGCCTTCACCGCTGTACTCGAGGAGGGGCGGGCGCGCAACAATCCTGGCCTTCAGGGCGGTGCGCTCCTCAGCATGGGTGATGTGCACGTCCGACTCGGCAACCTCGATCTCGGACGCGAGTTGTTCGATCAGAGCCGCACGCAATTCGAGCGAATGGGCGACCTTCCGAATGTGGGGCACGCATGGCAGGCCATGGGCAAGAGTGACCTCTTGTCTGGGCGTTTTGCCACGGCAGAGGACGTCTTCGCCCGCAGCGTCGCCGCCTGCACCAAGGGGTCAGATCCTGAATGCGTCGCGCACGCCACCGTAGGTGTTGCCTTCGCCCAATCGCTCCAGCAACACCACAAGGAGGCCGTGACGTCGTATCGCAAGGCAATCGCGTTCTTCATCACGCTGAAAAAGCGTCAAGATGCGGCGCGCGCCGAAATTGGATTGTCACAGGCGCTCACCGGAAGCGGCGACTACGGCGGCGCGTTGGTTGCCGCTCGTCATGCGGAAACTGAAGGAACCGCAATTGGTGAGGATGATGTGGTCTGGAGGGCGCTCGTCGCGACCGCGCGAGCACAGCGACGCCTGACCAACTCACAAGCAGCCCTGGCGGCCGCGCAGAAAGCCGTGGCTCAGGTAGAGCGAATGGCCGTCCGCGCCATCGACGGTGTCGGCGATCAGCCCTCGCTCGACAGTACCGGATCGTACGCACTGCTCGCCTTGCTGCAGGCTGAAACCAACGACCCCCGTTCTGCGTTTGCGACGGTTGAGCGGCTGCGCGTGCACTCGCTGCGAATGCGACTCGCGCGCAACGAACGCGACATCGCTCGCGGCATGACACAGGCGGAACGCGATGCAGAACGCGACCTGGCTGCTGAAGTTGCCACGGTTCGCGCCCAGTTGGATCACGAAAAGGCACTGCCAAAGCCGAATGCCCCGCGCGTCGAGCGGCTCGGGCAGCAACTGACTGCGGCTGTCCAAAAACGATCCGATCAGCGGCAGGAACTGTTCACCCGTTTGCCGGACCTGCGCACGTGGCGCGGGCTGATTCCGGCCGTCGCGCTCGACGAGGCGGTCAAGCCACTCGATGAACGCGAGGTGCTCGTCGAATTCGTGATTGACGACGACGATCTGCTTGTCCTCGTGGCGTCGCGCGACGCAGACGGTCCGGTTTGTCGGGCTTACGTGTCGCCCGTCGCACGCCCGACGCTGGCCGAGCAGATCTCGCACGCCGTCGACCCCGCAGCGCTTCGGGACGTCGCGCTGTGGCGACGGGCGTCAGCCGAGTTGATGAAATCCATCCCCGAGGGCGCATGGTCCGCGATGTCTGATGCTCTCAAACTGGTGCTGGTTCCCGACGACGTCTTGTGGCGGGTGCCTTTTGAAGCGCTGCCTGTCGGCGATGGATTTCTGGCGGATCGGACAACCGTGCTGTATGCGGGCTCAGCGACCGCGCTCGCCCAAGGGCCATCAAGTCCGCCCGAAGTCCCGAAATCACCGATGCTCGCTGTATCGGCGCCGGACATCTCTTCGTCAACGCGCGATCGTCTGCAAGCAACCGCACCCGGTTGGGCCCTGCGCCCCAGTGACGGCGCCGGCGCGGAGCTCGAGGCGATTGCCGCCGTGTTCAATGATCCTCCTGCAACTGTCCTCAGCGGCTCGACGGCGACAGAGTCGGGCTTTCGTGATGGCGCCGAAAAAGCGATCAATATCCATATCGCGGCTCCCTTCAGGATGAACGGTGCGAGTCCACTTTTCTCGTCGATCCTGCTCACATCTGAGAGCGCGGAGGGCAAACCGCTGCCCGAGAGCGATGGTGTCCTCGAACTGAGGGAAGTGATGAATCTTGACGTGCATCAGCACGGACTGACGGTTTTTACGGATGGTGCGAGTGCTTCGATGCGCGGCGCCGCGTCGGCGGCTGATGTCGTCAGCTGGGCCTGGCGCGCTGCGGGGAGCCCTTCGATCGTGCTGCCGCGATGGGCGAACGACAGTCAGGCGGCTGCGGCGTTCTTGAAATCGATGTATGCCAACACGGTGATGATGGGAGATTCGGCAGAGAGCGGGACGCGCAGGGCGGCGGCTGACATCCGGACAGAGGACGGGACACGCGCTCCCTATTTCTGGGCCGCCTGGCAGGTCATCGGGCGGTGATGGGCCGCCTCACCTGGGTGAGGGCGGCGGCACGACGTTAGGACCATACCGATCCGGAAAGAAATCTCGGCCGCGAAATACCTCGATCAGGTTTTTTGCCGCGCCGACAAATGGCGTCGCATTCAATCCCGTATCCAGCGCACCGCTAATCACGCCTTTCCGCCGCATCGTCGACGCGACGGTGATGACCGCGATACCGGCGCCAATCCACGGTAGCGAGCGCGACACCCGGCGCGACAACCTCGCGCCTCCCCAGTTCGCGATTCGATGAGTGATCGTCATGGACAAGTAGCGCTGCAAGAGGCGTTCCGCGCGACGAACCGCAAAGTGCGAACAGCCTGCAGAGCTCATCGCTATCGCGGTAGTATGTTCGTGACGTGCACGTCGTGATCGTTGGAGGCGGATTCGGAGGATTGTACGCAGCGCGTGCACTCGAACATGTGGATGTGCAGGTGACGCTGCTCGATCGGCGAAACCATCACGTCTTCCAGCCGCTGTTGTATCAAGTCGCGTCCGCCGCGCTGTCGCCCGGCGACATCGCCTCACCGATTCGCTGGATTCTCCGCCACCAGAAGAATGTGGACGTGCTGCTTGCCGATGTCCAGCGCGTGGATCCGGCACGCCGGATCGTGGTTCTGGCCGACGGTGAGATCGCCTACGACTTCCTGATTCTGGCGACCGGCTCGACGCACGCCTATTTCGGACATGACGAATGGCAGGTCGCGGCGCCCGGATTGAAGACGCTTGAAGACGCATTGGAAATTCGGCGACGCGTCCTTCTTGCGTACGAGCGCGCGGAACGCGAGACCGATATCAACAAGCGGGCGGCGCTGCTGACTTTCGTGGTCATAGGCGGCGGGCCGACCGGTGTCGAACTGGCAGGCGCGCTGGCCGAGATCTCACGCCTGTCTCTGGCGCGCGATTTCCGCCATTTCGACCCAGGCTCGGCGCGCATCATCCTGATCGAAGCGGGGCCGACGATCCTCTCGACATTTCCTGAAATGCTGCGCCAGGCCGCTCACAAGGATCTGCAGCGGCTCGGCGTGGAGGTGCGAACCGGCAAGCCGGTGACTGGTGTCACCCACGAACGGGTCGACATCGGTCACGAGTCGGTCGAAGCGGCGACGGTGTTGTGGGCCGCAGGCGTGGCCGCATCTCCGATTGGCGTGACGCTTGGCGTTCCGACTGATCGGGTCGGAAGAGTGATCGTCCAACCTGACTTGAGCATTCCTGGTCACGCGAATCTCTTCGTGATCGGCGATCTGGCGTCGTTCAGCGGCCCGAACGGGAAGCCGTTACCGGGCGTCGCGCAGGTGGCGATCCAGATGGGGAAGCACGCGGCCGGGAACATCGCTCGTGCCCTCGCGGGCCAGCCATCTCAGTCGTTCGTCTATCGCGATCTCGGCAACATGGCAACCATTGGCCGCGCATCCGCGATCGCGGATTTCGGATGGTTGCGTCTCAAAGGCTGGATTGGCTGGCTTGCCTGGCTCTTCGTTCACATCCTGAACCTCATCGGCTTCCGCAATCGCATCGTCGTGCTCATCCAGTGGGCGTGGGCGTATTTCAGCTACCAGCGAAGTATTCGTCTGATCACCGGCCGCGACTCGCGTGAGACCACCGCGTGACCAGTCGCGCGCTCGAAACGACAGGAGTCGTGCTGATTGCGCTCGTGTGCGCCGTTGCTCCCTTTCCGGCCGAAACAGTTGAGCGCCTGTATTCGACCGACTGGTATCTGCGCATTCAGGGTGTCCTGACGACAGCCAGCAACACCATTCCGATTGCGTGGCTCGACATCGCTGTCGCATGCCTGCTGATTGCGGCGATTGAACTCGTGATCTCGAGAGCACGCGCGCTCGGGCCGAAACGCGCATTCATCCGCAATCTCGCCACCGCGGTGGGTGCGGCGGCGTGGTTGTATCTGCTGTTTTTAGCGTTGTGGGGGCTCAACTACCGGCGTGTGCCGCTCGAACAAAAACTCGATTACGACCAGTCCCGACTGACGCGCGAGGCGGCGATTGAATTCACCAATCGCGCCGTTGCCGAGGCCAACGCCGGCTACGCGGCGGCGCACGCGACGGTGTTCACGAACGACGCCCTCCAGGCGTCGTTTGCCGACACACAGATTGCGCTCGGCGCTATGCGGCTGGCGGTACCAGGAGTAGCGAAACGATCGCTGTTGAACTACTACTTCCGTCGCGCGGCGATCGATGGCATGACCGATCCGTACTTTCTCGAGATCATCGTCAACCCGGACGTGCTTTCGTTCGAACGTCCCTTTGTGATCGCGCACGAGTGGGCGCACCTTGCGGGATACGCGAACGAAGCGGAGGCGAATTTTCTCGCGTGGTTGACGTGCGTCCGCGGGAAGCCGCCTGAACAGTACAGCGGCTGGCTTGCCGCCTATCAACATGGCCTGGCGGCCGTCCCTCCAGCGGACCGCTCGACGGTCATGCCGCTTGATGATGGCCCCCGACAGGACCTGCAGGCCATTGCTGCGCGCTACAACCGATCGTCTCCGCTGGTGCGGCGGGCTGCACGGGACGTGTACGATGAATATCTCAAGGCGAACCGGGTTGGCGAAGGGATCGCCAGTTACGATGCGGTCGTCCGGCTGATGATTGGTGTGCGATACAACGCGCGGTGGACCCCCCGTCCACGGTGACGGAGCGGCTTTTGCTTCTCAGGACGGCGGAGACGGTAAATCGAGTTGGTCGATGTCGGCGGGCGACACAGGCGCCGGCGCACCGCCTGTGCGGAGGTCCTCGGGATGCACGGCTGGTCCATCGTCGCTAATCAGCACGTCCCGCCACCGGCGCCAGCCGCATTGATGGCAGCGATACGGCTGCTTCTCCGTGCACATCTGGCGCACCCGCTCGAAGGCATTCCGCAAGCGCGACGGAAACACACGAGCTGAACCGCACGCGGGGCATTGCATGCGAAAGAATCCTTCAGGGGGGCACGGCAAGACTACCATACTCGTCCGTCACAGGCGCAGAACTGCACAGATTGACCCGCGCGAATCAGCCATCGCCGCCGGGCTGCATTACACAACCGATTCGCGGCCCGGGATCAAGCGGCTCCGTCACGGCTCGTCCTTTCAATATGTCAATACCAGCGGGCGGAGGATTCGTGATGCTCACGAACTCACTCGCATCCGTTCGCTCGTCATTCCGCCGGCATGGACGGATGTCTGGATCTCTCCGGACCCGCGGGGCCATCTTCAAGCAGTCGGCCGAGATGCGCGCGGCCGAAAGCAGTATCGCTACCACGCGAAATGGCGGGTGGTGCGCGACGAAACGAAGTATTACCGGCTGATCGGTTTCGCTGAGGCTTTGCCTGCAATCCGTTCCCGCACGGCCCGCGACCTTCGGAGTTCACGACTCAGCCGCGAGAAAGTGCTTGCGGCAGTCGTGCAGCTTCTCGAGAAAACGTTGATCCGAGTCGGGAACGATGAGTACGCGCGAGACAACCGATCGTTCGGCTTGACGACGTTGCGCGATGGGCATGTGGTGGTCAGTGGCGGAAAGGTCCGCTTTTCATTCCGCGGCAAGAGCGGTGTGGCCCACGATATTCATCTCGACGACCAACGGCTCGCGCGCACCATAAAGGCATGCCGCGACCTCCCAGGCTACGAGTTGTTTCAGTATCTCGACGACAACGGCGAACGTCACAGCATCGGATCGGCGGACGTGAACGCGTATTTGAAGGACATTACCGGAGAGGACTACACGTCGAAAGACTTTCGCACCTGGGCGGGCACTGTCCTCGCCGCCCAAACGTTACAGGAGTTCGAGACGTTCGAGTCAGACTCGCAGGCGAAACGCAACATCGTGAGCGCAGTCGAAACGGTGGCCAAGCGGTTGGGCAATACGAAAGCTGTCTGCCGCAAGTGCTACATTCACCCGGCGATCCTCGAGTCGTACATGGATGGATCGATGGTGAAGGTTCTCGTGGATCGTGCACGGCGCGAATCGCGGAAGACCAGCGATCTGTCCGGGGCAGAAGCCGCCGTTCTCGGATTCCTGCAGCGGCGACTCGCGCGCGAAACACGCGCGAAAGCGTCGTAGTTTGTGCACAAATGGGGGGATCCGGGTCGCGGCACGGTGAGGCTGGACCCCGCCTGTATAATCAACCCACAAGGATGTCAGACCGGAAGTATCGACAGCGCGGATACCGGGACGAGCCGGGACCGTCGCGGTCCGAACACAGGCCCGCCGAGAAGAAGGAATACGCGCCGCGCGGGCAGCCGCCGACCGCGCCGAAGACCTTCAACATGCCCGGGTTTCGCGAGGTCGTCCGGTGCCGCGGGTGCGGTGGCGAATTGACGGTGGCGGCGGCCTGGAGTCCTGAGGGCCGTTGCAGCCGATGTAGCGCCGATCTCCACACCTGCGCGCAGTGCCTCAACTTCGATACAGGCTCCCCGCTCGAGTGTCAACAGCCGATTCCTGTGCGCGTCTCACCGAAAGACCGTCGCAACACGTGCACGTTCTTTGAGCCCCGAACCACAGTCGAACGCGAAACGAAGTCCGCGCCACCGGCCAGTGCGCGCAAAGCGTTCGACGATCTGTTCAAGTAGGCGTGAAGCTCGCTGCACTCGCACTTGTTGCTCTGATGGGGACCACGTTCATCCCGACGCCGGAAGCGATGCAAACGCGAACGGCCGCACGCGCGACTGTGAGCAGGGGACGGGTCGTGCACGTCTATCCTCACGATCCCGAAGCGTTTACCCAGGGCCTCGTGTATCTCGACGGCTTCCTCTATGAAGGCACCGGATTGAATGGACGATCGAGCATCCGGAAAGTCCGGCTGGAGAACGGCGAGGTGCTGCAGATCCAGCCGCTGGATCAGCAGTACTTCGGCGAGGGCATCGCCGTGCTTGGCGACACGATTTACGAGCTGACGTGGCAATCCGAGATCGGATTTCTGTACGACCGTGCGACGTTCAACCGCAAAGGCACTTTTAACTATCGCGGCGAAGGCTGGGGACTGACGCACGATGGGCAGCGGTTGATCATGAGCGACGGCACGGCGATCCTGCGATTCCTGGACCCGACCACTCAGAAGGAGCTGTCGCGTCTTCGGGTGAAGGATGGCCGCACGCCGGTTGCGAATTTGAATGAACTCGAGTACGTGAAAGGAGAGATTCTCGCCAACGTCTGGCAGACTCAACGCATTGCGCGTATCTCTCCGAAAACGGGATTGGTCACCGGGTGGATTGAGCTCGATGGGCTCCTGACGCCGCGCGAGGCCCAGGCCGCCGACGTGCTCAATGGCATCGCGTACGATGCCGCCGGGGATCGCTTGTTCGTAACCGGGAAGCTCTGGCCGAAGCTGTTCGAGATCAAGTTTCAGTAGGAGCTGCTGGCGGTCGGCTGCCGCCTGCTGGCTTCTGAAATTGTTTTTCCATTCAACATCGCACGCAGGCCCACCAGGG
>Ga0075425_100009555_pt1 | contig 10323 bp, 8 predicted proteins | sample SoiMethybrSBSTD4_FD_75300 | JGI IMG/M metagenome (GOLD analysis project Ga0075425, IMG submission 75300) | Bulk soil microbial communities from a Populus tree surrounding site in Tennessee, USA - Soil MetaG P. TD hybrid SBSTD4 | ecosystem: Environmental > Terrestrial > Soil > Tree plantation...
GGCTGGCGGCGCGAGAACGGCCGGGTCGGCGTGCGCAACCACGTCATCATCCTGCCGCTCGACGACCTGTCCAACGCCGCCTGCGAGGCGGTGGCGAACAACATCAAGGGCACGCTGGCGCTGCCGCACGCCTATGGCCGCTTGCAGTTCGGCGCCGACCTCGACCTTTTCTTCCGGACCCTGATCGGCACCGGCTCTAACCCCAACGTGGCTGCCGTCGTCGTCATCGGCATCGAGGACGGCTGGACCAAGCGCGTGGTCGACGGCATCGCCAAAACCGGCAAACCCGTGGTCGGCTTCGGCATCGAGGGCCACGGCGATATCGCCACCGTGGCCAAGGCGTCCTACAAGGCCAAGGAGTATCTGCACTGGGCTTCCGAGCTTGAGCGTGAGGAGTGCCCGATCAGCGATCTGTGGGTGTCGACCAAGTGTGGCGAGAGCGACACCACCACCGGCCTGGCCTCCTGTCCAACGGTAGGCAACATGTACGATAAGCTCATCCCCAAGGGCATCACCGGGGTCTTCGGGGAGACCTCCGAGATCACCGGGGCGGAGCACATCGCCAAATCGCGCGCCATCGACACCAACGTCGGCGAAAAGTGGATGAGGGTGTTCCAGGCCTACCAAGACGAGGTTATCGAGGCCCACAAGGTCGATAATCTCATGGACAGCCAGCCGACCAAGGGCAACATCGCCGGTGGGCTCACCACCATCGAGGAGAAGGCGCTTGGCAACCTCGAGAAGATCGGCCGCAACTGCCGCTACATCGAGGTCCTGGAACCGGCCCAGACCCCGGCGGCCGGCCCCGGCCTCTATTACATGGATACCTCCTCAGCGGCGGCCGAGTGCGTGACGCTGATGGCCGCGGCGGGCTATGTCGTGCACACCTTTCCGACCGGCCAGGGCAACGTCATTGGCAACCCGATCGTTCCCGTCATCAAGATCTCGGGCAACCCGCGCACCGTGCGCACCATGGCCGAGCACATCGACGTCGACGTGTCCGGCATCTTGCGCCGCGAGCTGACGCTCGAGGGTGCCGGCGACGCGCTCATTGACATGGTGATCCGCACCGCCAACGGACGGCTGACGGCCGCCGAAGCGCTGGGCCATCGCGAATTCGTCATGACCAAGCTTTATCGCAGCGCTTGAATGCGGCCGCGGACGAGTGCTTGATAGCAATCCCCGCCCCCGTCGGGGCAGCGCTTGCGCGAGCTGAGGGCGCCGCAACAGGCGCGCCGAGGTCGGGTGCCCGCAACCTCGCGTTAGGACGGTCGGGACGAGCAACCAGCAGGAGGAACGTCATATGCCGGATCATTCCTACATATTCGCCGGCGTGGCCGGCTATGTCGGGCGCCCGAACGAGACAGGCAAGGTTGGCGTCTTCCGCCGTGCGGTGGCTGGCGGTGATTGGCAGCACGTTCTCAGCGATCTTGAGAGTCATGCCGTTTGCGTGCATCCGACCAACCCCGCCATGGTATTTGCCGGGACGGTCGACGGCGTGTGGCGCAGCACCGATCACGGTGCCACTTTCCAGCGCGCAACTTTCCCCGACAAGGGCAAGCAGATCTGGTCGTTTCTCGTCGATTCGCGCAATGGCCAACGCATCTATGCCGGCAGCTCACCGGTTGACGTCTACCGCAGCGATGACGGCGGCGCGAGCTGGCGCCGGCTGCCCAACCCGGGCATCAAGGACCGTGCCGTTGCGCCCTTCGCCGTGCGCGTGATGCGCATGGTGCAGCATCCCCAACGGCCCGACGAGATCTACGCCGCCCTGGAAGTCAACGGCGTCATGCGCACCACCAATGGCGGGGAGACGTGGGAGGATTGCAGCGCCGACCTATTGCGCCTCTCCGAACTGCCGCATCTCAAAAGCAAGATCATCAGCGACACCTTCGCCGAGGGCATGCTTGACGGGCATGCCATCTCCATCAGCCCGGGCGCCCCGGACACCGTGGTGCTCGCCTGCCGCATGGGCCTCTTCCGCTCCACCGACCATGGCAAGAGCTGGCAGGACATGGAGATGAAGCGCTTCTCGCCCGTCACCTACGGCCGAGATATCAAGGCGGCGCCGCAGGAGCCCAACACCATGTATGCGGCGCTGAGCGTCGCTGCAGCCAGCCACGATGGCGGCCTCTACCGCAGTCAGGACGCGGGCCAGACATGGAAGCGCTTCGACAAGGTGCAGGTCCACGGCACCATCATGTCGGTTGGCCTGCATCCAACCGATCCCAAACAGGTCTACATCGGCGCGCGCTACCAGGGCGAAGTTTTCGGCACCCAGGACGGCGGCGCGACCTGGGCGGCGATGCCCCTCCCTGGACCGGTCAAGGACGTCTACGCGGTGGCCTGCGGCTGACAGGACACCTCGTGATCGGCCAACCCGCCAACCCGTGCCGTGGGCCGTCCGGCTCTGCGGCCGGGGACGGCGGGAGCGGTGCGTGGCGCCAGAGCCAACCACGATAGAGCCAAGCGCTAGACCGCTCCGCGCAACCTCGGATCGAGCAAGTCGCGGATGCCGTCACCCAGCAGGTTGAAGGCGAGAACCGTAACGGTGATGGCAACCCCGGGGAACAGCACCAGCCACCACGGTGGAACGAGACCCGAGTTGAGTGCGTCGGCCAGCATGTTGCCCCAGGTCGGCGTCGGCGGCGGAATGCCCACGCCGAGGAAACCCAACGATGCTTCGATGATGATGGAAACTCCAAGGTGGGTCGTCGCCAGGATCAGGAAGGGGGCCACGCACTGAGGCAGGATATGCCGGAACATCAGGCGCCTATTGGAGGCCCCAAGGCCGCGCGCAGCCTCCACGAACGGCATCTCCTTGAGCGACAGCACCACCGCGCGAATCACGCGCCCGCCGAAGGGAATCCGCGTGATGGCAATCGCCACAATGACCGTGCCGGTGCCGGCGCCCAGCGCCATGGCAATCGCCATGGCGAGCACGAGATCCGGGAACGATTGCATGAATTCGATGGCGCGCTGGCTCGCGATGTCAAAGCGCCCGCCGAAGAACCCGCAGGCAAGACCCCACAAGGCGCCGAGCGTGGTGCCGAGCAACACGGCGCCGAACGCCACCATGAGCGACGCGCGGCTGCCCCACACGACGCGGCTCAGCGTATCGCGGCCGATCTGGTCGGTGCCGAAGCTGTGTTCGATGCTCGGCGGTTTCGTCATGACCCGGAAGTTCGATTTGAGCGGATCGTAGGGGGCGATGGCGGGTGCGGCGATAGCTATGGCGATGACCGCCACAGCGACAAGCCCCCACAACGCCGACATGGGCGAACGGCGCACGAAGATGCGCAGCGCGCGTGCGGCACGGCTCCAGCCGGCGGCGGGGCGCAGTGAGCCCGATGCTGCCTGTGGCCGCGGCGCGCTCGATTCGAGTTCGGGCGAAGTGACCGTCATCTGAGCCGTATCCTCGGGTCCAACCAGGCAATGATGATGTCGACTAGGAGGTTGAGCAACACGAATACGACGGCGTACAGGAACACCAGGTTCTGCATGACAAACACGTCCCGTTCGCTCACCGCCGTGAACATGGCGTTACCGAGCCCGGGCGTTCCGAACGCCCGTTCCACCGGAATCGATCCCGCCAGCACAAAGCCCAACAGGACACCCGAAAGCGTGATGACCGGCAGCAAGGCGTTGGGCAAGGCGTGCAGGGCAATGACGAGACGATTGGGAAGCCCCTTGGCGCGCGCCGTGCGCACGTAGTCCTCCCGCACGACCTCTAACATGCTCGAGCGTGCCATGCGCGCGATATAGGCGGCTTGCCCGAAGCCCAGCACCGCCGCCGGCCCAACGATCATCTGCAGGGTCGTCCACGGATCGGAAAGCAGCGATGCTCCGGTCAACGGCGCGCGATAGCCGAATGCGAAGAGCAGCGTGAGCACGATCAGCATGCCGAGCCAGAAGCCAGGCACGGCGAGGAACAGGATGCTCATGAAGCGTGCGACGTTGTCGCCGAGGCTGTTGGGACGCAACGCGCTGATGATAGCAACTGGGATCCCGACGATCCACGAAAGCGCCACCGACAGGAAGGCAATCTGCGCGGTGAGCGGCCCCCGCCGCAGGATCATTTCCGCCACGCTCTCGGAGCGGAAGAAGGAGTGCCCGAAATTGCCGCGCGCGATCTCCTGGACCCAGCTCGCGTATTGCAGCCACAGCGGGTCGCTCAAGCCCAGCTCAGCCATGTAATGCGCGCGCTCGGCCTCGCTGAGCTTGGTGAAACCCTCCGGCCCAAAGATGGCGACGAGAGGGTCACCGGGCAGGACGCGCATCAACACAAAGACCACGATGGAGACGCCGACAACGGTGAGCGCTCCGAGCAGGAGACGACGCAGGACGTAGCTGAACATCTGGGTTTGCCGATCACTCCGCCGAGACGCCAGCGGATCTGGTCTGCAGCGCGCAGCGGGGCGCTTTTGCCCCGCTCGCCGCCGTCGCCATCGATCCACGCATGATGCCAACCGCCCCTCTAGAGGTGGATGCCTCTTCTACATTGCCCCGCGCTCACCCGTGCCGCGCATGAGGATGCGCTCACTTGCGCCCACGATCTCGGCGTGATGGGCAAGCGCCGCGTCGGAAAGGTCGAGCAGCGGCCGCCGCTCGGCTCGAAAATGGCCGAACGCGTCCACCCCGCGCACCAGCATGGCGCTGTCCACCGTGCCTGCCGTTTGGCGGACGTGCGGAGGAAGGTAGCGGACGGCGAGGCCGATCCGTCGCTTGGCGGACGGGTTGGGCTGCGACCCGTGGATGAGCTTGACGTGATGGAGCGACATCTCCCCCGGCTCAAGCTCGAGCGTCACGGCCTTGCCCTCGTCCACGTCGACGTTGATCTCCTGCCCGCGGCTGAGCAGACTGTCGGGCGAGAACGTGTCCCGATGGGGTATGATGTTTAACGTATGCGTGCCCGGAATGACGCGCATGGCACCGTTCTCCGACCGGCTCTCACTGAGCGCGATCCACGCAGTGACGATGGTATCGGGCTCGAGGCCCCAGTAGGTGAGGTCCTGATGCCAGGCAACGAAGCCCTTGTTCCTCGGCTCCTTGATGAAGAAGCTTGTGCCCCACACTAAAATGTCCGGTCCGATGAGACACTCCACGGCGTCGAGAACGTTGGGGTGGCGCACAATCTCGTCCACCCATGTGAGCAGCAGATTGCTCTTGGAACGCAGCCCGCCAGCGGGCAGGCGTCCCGAGGCCTCGATAGCCTCGAGCCGCTGGCGATGGGCTTGAGCCTGCGCACGCGACAGCACTGGGATCGGCGAGAGGTAACCGTCCTCAGCGTATTGGCGCACGCTGTGCGGCGACAGTGTCATCGCTCACCCTTCCATCACACGAGGGACAGCACACCCGCTTGCTTGAGACGGGAGCGCCGAGGCTCGACGCTTCCTCGCTGGCGCGGCGGTTTGGTTGCGAATGGCGCGCGGAGCAGAGGCGCGACGGGCTGGAATTGTCCACTGGCTCGATCACCCGCCGGCACCGGATAGAGGTCTACGCCTTGTCAAGCCACATGGTGTCCATGCGCACGACGTCGTAGATGCCGAAATAGTCCTTGGGATTATGGCCTTTGACGTAGTTGTACCAAACATCGTTAATCTTCTCCCAGCAGATCGGGAACACGGGCACCTCCCGCTCCAGGATGTCCTCCGCCTTGTGAATCAGCGCGAGGCGTTTGGCTGCATCCACCTCGCTGTCGATCTGCGGCACCAGCTCGTTGAACTCGTCGTTGCTCCAGCCCGAATAATTCTGCGGTCCATCCTTTTTGTACCAGGCGTTGAAGTAGTCGGATGGATCGAGCAGGGTGGAGACCACGGCGCCGACCGCCATGTCGTAGTTGCCCGACTTGATGTCGTCGAACCAGACGGATTCCACCACCGTGCGCAGCTTGCATTCCATGCTGAGGGCCTGTTGCAGCATGGCCTGAATGGCCTGGGCCCACAGCTTGAACGTCGCCACGTCGCGCACCAAGAAATCGAGACCCTGGACGCCGTTGCCGTAGCCTGCGGCCACCATCAGGGCCTTCGCCTCCTTGATGGAGGCGGTCGGGTCGGTCTGATAACCCAGCCGCTTTTCGAGCTGATCGAGGGGCGTGGCGAATTCCGAGAAGGGATAGATGAAACCGCCCACCATCATGGGCGCCACATCCTGCACCACATCCACCAGCACGTGTTTGTCGAGCACGAGGTGCACAGCGCGGCGCACGCGGGCATCGTCGAACGGCTTCTTCTTGGCGTTGGGCCAGGTGCCCTGGATCACGCTCTGATAGAAGTTGAGCGAGGACATGCCGGGCGTGGCCTTGGCCTTGCGCGCGGTCACGGGGTCGACGATGCGCGCATAATCGGTGCGGCCGGCAAGGACGGCGGAGCCCAATTCGGTGGAGAACGGCAGACCGTGATAGAACTCGATGCCGTCAAGGTAAGGCAATCCCTGGTTCCAATACTTCTCGTTGCGCTCCATCACCCAGACTTCGTTTTCCACCCGCCGCTTGCTCTTGAAGGGGCCGGTGCCAGGGATATCGACCACCCGCCGGAGGTTGTACTGGTTGTCCTCGAGCGTCTTCTTGCGCACGATCACGTTCCAGCCGCTGGCGAACGCCGACATGATGAAATTGGCGGGGCGCGGCTGCGACAGCTTGAATTCGATCGTATGCTTGTCGCGAACGTTGATCTCGCTCACCGAACTGAACAAAATGGAGCGCGGGATGGAGATGCCCGCGGGTGGCTTGGAGATCCGGTCGTAGGTCGCCTTCACGTCCTCGGCGGTTAACTCGGCGCCGTCGTGAAAGAGGACGTCCCTACGCAGGAAGAAGGTATAGGTCTTGCCATCCTTGGAGATCTGCCAACTGTGCGCCAGATCTGGGATGATGGTCTTGCCGCTGTCGCGCGGATCCCGGCGAATGAGATTGTCGAACATGCAGCCCTGGCAGCCCAGGCTGTTGATGGTGCCGGACTGGTGCACGTCGAAGTGCGGCGGGCGGGAGGTGATGCCATAGCGCAGCACGCCACCGCGCTTGGGATTGGGCTCGGATGCGGCCAGTTGGAACTTGGTGCCGTCGAACTCGGCGGGAATGTCAGCCAGCGCGCAGTCGGGCCGCAGACCGTAGGCGGTCGCCACCGCGGCGGCGCCTCCCTTTAGTGCGGTCGTGAGAACCTCGCGACGGTTCCATTGCCAATGCCTCAGGCGCCGACCAGTCATGCTGTTTCCTCCAACACTTTGTATTTTCTGTTATGCTCAGGCCCTACGTCGATGCCGTCTCCGTCGCCTGCTTGCGCCTGAAGACTACACGCCGTTTTTGAGGGAGTCACGTTGTGGGCCGGGTCGTCGGCGAAGTGGGGGGCGGCAAATCCGGGCCGGGAGCGGGCGGAGCGCTGCTCGAAATCGATGATCTTAAGACCTATTTTTTTACGCCCACCGGCATCGTTAAGGCCGTCGATGGGGTGTCCTACTCGGTGCGCAGCGGCGAGACCCTCGGTGTGGTGGGCGAATCCGGCTGCGGCAAAAGCGTCACGGCACTGTCCATCTTGCGCCTCGTGGCCGATCCGCCGGGTCGCATCGTCGGCGGGACCATCCGCCTCGAGGGGCGCAATCTGCTCGATCTCGGGCAGCAGCAGATGGAGGCGATTCGCGGCAACGAGATCTCGATGGTGTTCCAGGAGCCGATGACCTCGCTCAATCCCCTCTACACGGTCGGCCATCAGGTCGGCGAGGCGATCGCCCTGCATCAGGGATTGCCCAAGCGCCCAGCCATGGCGAAGGCGGTCGAGATGTTGCGCCGCGTTTCCATTCCCGAGCCCGAACAGCGCGCGCAAAGTTTTCCCCACCAGCTGTCGGGCGGCATGCGCCAGCGCGTCATGATCGCGATGGCGCTCTCGTGCAATCCCAAGGTGCTCATCGCCGACGAGCCCACGACGGCGCTCGATGTGACCATTCAGGCGCAAATTCTCGAGCTCATGCGCGAACTACAACAGGCCTACGGCATGGCGGTCGTGCTCATCACCCATGACATGGGGGTGGTGGCCGAAAACGCCGACCGCGTGGTCGTGATGTATGCGGGCAGGAAGGTTGAGGAAGCCGACGTTGAGGTTCTGTTCGAGCGCCCGGCCCATCCCTATACGCGCGGTTTGCTGCACTCCATTCCCCACCTCGACGAGGCCGGCAAAACCGGACCGCGCCTGCGCCTCAACGAGATCAAGGGCATGGTCCCATCGCTGGCGCAGCTCCCGGCAGGGTGCAGCTTCGCTCCCCGCTGCGGTCAGGCCAGCGACCGGTGCCGGGTTTCGGCGCCGCCGCTGCAGGAGCATTGGCCTGGCCATTGGGTGGCCTGCTGGCACGCCTCGCGCCGGGCGCAGGGGGAGCCATGAGCGTGCTGGCGGCGCAAAAGGCGGCCAACGGTGGACCCGGTGCGACCGAGCGCGTGCCCCTCCTGGAAGTCCATGACCTCGCGAAGCGCTTCCCGATCGTCAAGGGCCTGTTCTCTCGCGTGTCCGGCCAGGTCCACGCCGTGGACGGGGTTTCTTTCCACATCCATCCCGGTGAGACACTCGGCCTCGTCGGGGAATCGGGCTGCGGCAAGTCGACGGTGGGACGCACGCTGCTGAAACTGCTCGAGCCGAGCGCGGGCACCATCCGCGTTGCGGGCGATGACATCACGGCCCTTGATGCCAAGGCGATGCTGCCCTACCGCAAGCGCCTGCAAATGATCTACCAAGATCCCTACGCCTCGCTCAACCCGCGCATGTCGGCAGGCCAGATCGTGGGCGAACCGCTCATCATCCACGGCGTGGGCCGGCAACAGGAGCAACGCGAACGGGTGGCCTCGCTGTTTGAGCGTGTCGGCTTGCGGCCGGAGCTCATGGGCGCCTTCCCACACGAGTTCTCCGGCGGCCAGCGCCAGCGCATCGGCATTGCCCGCGCGCTTGCTCTCAATCCCGAGCTGATCGTCGGCGATGAGCCCGTATCGGCGCTCGATGTGTCGATCCAGGCGCAGATCATCAACCTGCTCATGGACCTGCAGGACGAGTACAAGCTCTCCTACCTGCTGGTGGCGCACGACCTCGCGGTGATCGAGCACATCTCGCACCGCATTGCCGTCATGTACCTCGGCCGGATCGTCGAGATGACCGACAAGGCGAGCCTCTTCGCCATGCCGCTTCATCCCTACTCGGAGGCATTGCTGTCAGCCGTGCCGATCCCGAGAGCGAGCGCGCGACGGCGCCAGCGCGTGATCCTCAAGGGCGACGTGCCAAGCCCGATCAATCCGCCGCCGGGATGCCACTTCCACACGCGCTGCCCCTACGCCCATGCGCGCTGCGGCAGCGAACGCCCGACACTGCGCGAAGTCGTGCCTCGCCACTGGGCTGCCTGCCATCTGCACGATGCTGGCCCTGCCCTGCCCCTGGCGCGCCCACTCACCCCAGCCTGATCCCGGCACGAACCCACCGCGCTCTGGGATTTCACCTGCCCTTGAAGGCCGGCTTGCGCTTTTGCATGAAGGCGCGGCGGCCCTCGATATAGTCCTCGCTCGCAAAGCACGCCCTGATCGCCTCGTCGATCGCGCCGAACCGGCGGTTCTCCGGGTCATCGGCCGCGGCGTTGATGGCGAGCTTGGCGGCCTTGATGGTAAGCGGCGCATTGCTCGAGATCGTGGCGGCGAGCTTCTCAACGTAGCCCGCGAGTTCGGCCGACGGCACGACGCGATTGACAAGACCCATGATGCGCGCGTCCTCCGCGCTGAACTTGCTGGCGGTGAAGAAGATCTCCTTGGCAAAGGCGGGACCGACGATGTCGACGAGCTTCTTGATGCCGGGATAGCGATAGCCGAGCCCCAACCGTGCCGCGGGTACGGCAAACACCGAATCGGAGGCGCAAATGCGCAGGTCGGTCGAGAGCGCAATCGCCAATCCTCCGCCGATGCAGATGCCGCGGATCATAGCGATGGTGGGCTTCAGGGCGGCGTTGAGGGCCGCATGCGCCGCGTTGCCGGCCTCGTCGTAAACCTTGATGGCCTCGGCGTTGTCGCGCTTCTTTTCGAATTCCGAAATGTCCGCCCCGGACACGAAGGCCTTCTCGCCCGCCCCGGTCAGCACGATGACACGCACCGCCGGATCGGCCTCGAAAGCCGCGATGATCTTCGGCACCGCCAGCCACATCTCGTAGGACACCGCATTGTGTTTTTCCGGCTGATTGAAGATCATCCAGCCGATACCACCCTCCGCACGGGCAATCATCTTGGTGGTGCCGACGTCCATGGCCGATCTCCTCGTTGGGGTCTGCGCCCAGTCTATGGGCCGGCGCCTCGCCGCGTCCAACGCCATCGCG
>Ga0075425_100009556_pt1 | contig 10323 bp, 13 predicted proteins | sample SoiMethybrSBSTD4_FD_75300 | JGI IMG/M metagenome (GOLD analysis project Ga0075425, IMG submission 75300) | Bulk soil microbial communities from a Populus tree surrounding site in Tennessee, USA - Soil MetaG P. TD hybrid SBSTD4 | ecosystem: Environmental > Terrestrial > Soil > Tree plantation...
CGTGAGCCACGCCTCGGAATTTCGACGGCGAGCGATAGCAGCGGGCTCACCGTAACCGGGGTCAGCCCCGGCGGTGCCGCCTCGGCAGCGGGCATCCGCGTGGCTGACCGGATCGTCTCGCTCGGCGACGTAGCCATCACCGGCGACGATTCCTTCGACACTTTCCGGCAGAAGTACAACGCTACCGCGCTCACTACTCTTCCGGTCGTTATCGTGCGAGGAGGGCAAACGATCACCCTTCAGCTGCCGGTACGACTGCTCTCACGGGTCGTGACAGTCGTCACGTCCATCCCGGGGGCCTCGGAAAAGGCGGTCCGCATTCGCAACGGCATAATGAAGGGGACAACCCAGTAGAAACTCGATGTCGAAATGGGGTCTCGCCGTCCGACTAATTGGCGAGAACCCTTTTCAAATACCTGGAGGAGCAATGAAATACCTGTGCCTGATCTACGAAGACGAGAGCCGGTTCGCGACGACTCCGAAGCCCGAACTGGACAAGATGATGAGCGAGTATGGCGCGTTCGGCGAAAGCATCAAGAAGAGCGGCCACCACGTGGCCGGTTATCAGCTGCATCCCACAGATACGGCGACGACGGTTCGCTCGCGGAACGGCAAGGTCTCGACCACTGACGGGCCATTCGCCGAGACCAAGGAACAGCTTGGCGGATTCTACCTGATCGAGGCAAAAGATCTGAACGACGCAGTGCAGGTCGCCTCGAGGATCCCGTCGGTCAGGTTTGGCTCGATCGAGGTGAGACCGATCGTCGAGCGCAACCAGGCGAACACGCAGCCAGCCGCGGCCCTCGCCAGCAGCGGCGCGGCGTAACGCGGAAAGAGAGTGTGACACACGCGCGCGACCAGGTCGATGCTCTCTATCGCACCGAATCGCGCCGTGTGCTCGCCACCCTCATCCGCCTCCTCGATGATTTTGATCTCGCCGAGGAGGCGTTGCACGACGCCTTCGCCGCCGCAGTCGAGCAGTGGGAGAAAACCGGCATTCCTGCCAACCCGCGCGCCTGGCTGGTGTCGACCGGCCGCTTCAAGGCAATCGACCGTCTGCGGCGAAGCGCTCGCTTCGAGGACGTCGATCCGGCGATGATCGACAGGATCGAAGGAACTTCCGACCCCCTGCGCGACGACGACGATCTCGAGGACGACCGTCTCCGACTCATCTTCACCTGCTGTCACCCGGCACTGAGTCCGGATGCCCGAATCGCGCTGACGCTGCGTGAAGTCTGCGGTCTGACGACCGAAGAAGTCGCGCACGCTTTTCTGACGCCGGCGCCCACACTCGCGCAAAGGATCGTTCGCGCAAAATCCAAAATCAGGGAAGCGCGCATTCCGTACGAGGTGCCGGGTCGCGCCGAATTACCCGACCGCCTCGACAGCGTGCTCCATGTCATCTATCTCGTCTTCAACGAGGGCTATCTGGCCACCAGCGGCGAGTCGCTCACCCGCGCTGATCTCTCGGGGGAAGCGATCAGGCTCGGCAGACTTCTCGTCGAGCTGCTGCCGGAACCGGAAGTCATCGGCCTCCTGGCTTTGATGCTGCTGCACGAAGCCCGTCGCGCCGCCAGATCTGATCCGGCTGGGGACATGATCCTGCTGGAGAGCCAGGATCGCTCGCTGTGGAATCGCGAGCAGATCGAGGAGGGAGTGGAGCTCGTCGAGCGTGCAATACAATCGCGTCGGTTCGGCCCCTATACACTGCAGGCGGCGATTGCGGCGGTTCACGCCGACGCGCGCGATGCTCCCTCGACTGACTGGCGCCAGATCGTCGGCCTCTATGATGTCCTGTTGAGGATCGATCCGTCGCCTGTTATCGAGTTGAATCGTGCAGCCGCTGTCGCCATGAGCGACGGCCCCGAGGCCGGCCTCGCGCTAATAGACGCGATCCTCATTCGCGGAGATCTCGCCGATTACCATCTCGCTCACGCAGCCCGCGGGGATCTCTGCCGCCGACTCGGGAGGGTAAACGACGCTATCGAGAGTTACGAGACGGCGTTGCGCCTGACCGCGCAGAAATCGGAGCGCAGCTTCATCACGCGGCGACTCGAGGAGCTGCGGCTTACTTCACCTCGATGATGCGACTGGATACGGCCGACGGAGATCCGCCGACTTCCAGTTTCACCGAGTACTTGCCCGCGGGAATGGCTGACAGATCGAGGACGATGGCGCGGGCCGACAACACTCCCGCCGCTCCGTTTTCCTGCCAGCGCAGCATCAGCGGGGTCGGCTTTGGCGCGATACGCAGGGCGCGGAAAGTACGTCGAAGCAGTCCCTCGTCGATCGGCATGATGGTGAGCGAGATCGGCAGCGCGCTGTCCGCCGGCGTCTTTCCGTAAAGCTCCCAGAACAGGCCAATCTTCGAGTTGCGGCGGAATTTCGTCCCGCCGTGGGCGCGCTCGATCGCTTCGTTGAGGTCGGCAGGCAGCGACGGTGCGCCATCGACGAAAAGCAGGTCGGAGACACTGATCGTTCCGGAGTCGAGCGGAATCTCGGCGAAACCGGATCTCCAGCGCGCTGCGGCGGAGCTGTCCTTCGCCAGCAGCTCGACGCCGACCAGCTGCTCCTTCCACGGAGACGATACGGTCAGCACGTTCCTCGTCGGAGAGTCTTCCACCTGCATCTTGGATTCGCGGGTGGCTTCGTCGCCCATTGCAATCAGCGCGGCGGTGAATTTCGTCTTGCCGAAGATCGTATCGGTGCCGACATCGAACGCCGCGACGACCTTGGTGGAATCGCCGCGACGGAAACGAGCGACCTGAGCATCGAGTCGCACGAACCCGCGCGTGTACACCGGCGAGTACTGCTCGCGTGGCGGGAACTGGTAGATGTCGAAGAGGGAATCGGCGATCTGCGCCAGACTGTCGGGCGGCCGCTGCGTTAGAAAGAAGTGGTAACCTGGCTCGCGCTCGTGCCCGGTGACGGACGCCGGCACCGACGGGTAAATGCTGTGAGATGGCTCCTGCGTCCACTTCTCCGCCCAGCCGAAGCGAAGAATCAGCTCGGCGAGATCGCCGCCCCAGCTCGAGCCGTAGGTGTTGACCGCGTTTTCCTGGAGCAAGGTGTGTAGAACGCGCGAGAAATGTTCAGTACGACGCTCGTTGCCGGGTGTCATGTACAGCGGGTCGGCTACCCACCAGATTCGCGCGTCAGCGGCTTCGCGCTGTGCGCACGACATCTTGTGGTACGTACCGCGGATGTCGTCGTCCAGCAGGGGCGACAGGTTGTTCCAGTGGCACCGCAGTGGCGACGGCATTCCATCCAGCGCGGCGGCGAACGCACTGTCCGCTCCCGCGAAATCCCCGCGAACGTGCTGGGCCAGGCCGAGGAGGGCGTCGCACCACCATCTGGTCGCCCGGCAGGACCGCGCCACGTCGACCGCTGACGAATCATGTCCCTCCACCAGGTAGCGGATCCGCTGCCCCATTATCCAGTCATCGCCCGGCAGGGAATCCGACGCTTTCTCGAGCTCCCGGAGCAACTCCCGGCGTGCACGAACGATGTCTTTTCCTTCGTCGGGGACGACGTAGTCCTTGAGATTGGGATGCCACTCGCAGAACCTGCCGACGATCAGGCAGTGATCCGCCGTCCCGATGTAAAACCTCGGCAGCATTTGGCGCCGGCGACGCTCGAACGACGATTGCAGATCACGTGCGTGCTTGGTGATCTGCGCCGAGTCGGTACGGTTTGTATTGCGCGAGGCCATCTGCGCCAGAGGCTGTGCGGTAGAAACCGGGGCGCACAGCGCGCATGCGACAATTGCCGTCGGGAGTACCAGCCGTAGCGAGGCTGTGTATCCTCGGCGTGTCAGCCGCGACCGAGATTCAGAGAATTCGACGTAGTACGTATGACAGCACGCTGAACAGGGCCGATATCAGCAGCATCGAAACAATGGGCACATAGAACCGAATATTCTCTCGCTCGACCCGCACGTCTCCAGGCAAATGGCCGAACCAGCCGAGCCAGCCACGCATCGTCAGCAATCCAGCGACGATGAGTATCAGGCCCGCCAGAACGATCAGCTGACCGAGCGGTCTGTTGCCCACCACTAAATACTTATGCCCGGCACTCGGAGGCGCTACTACTCCTCCGTTTTAGACACCCGTCAGCCTGGGGGGGATTGTACCGTTGTCGCGCTCCAGCCCGCGTCGATCTGTTTACGGGTGAGGAGTAATCGCCAGATGAACAGCAGGTAGAGGATGAGCGCGACCGGGATGGTTGGCTGCCCGTCGATGAACTCGAATATCCACCGCATCACATCGAACAGGATGGAATAGATCGTCAGCCAGAACGCCGCCTCGAGGAAGGCGCGTCGACGCATCGCAATGGCGATGCAAACGATGGCCAACGCCAGTCCGACGATCTGTTCGATCCACCACAGGCGGGTTTGGGCGTGCAGCGCGTTGCGAAGTCCGGTCTTGCCGAGCGCGTCGATCCAGCCGTAGAACGTCAGTAAGGTGATCAGCACGGCCAGAACAGTTCTGAAATTGTCGCGCGGCAAGAGGAGGGGACGCAGCGGCTGAGAGGTCGGGGCTGTCATGGCTGAGGAATGGTTTGGTCGCCCCTCACTCAATCAATTTCCGTGCGCGCGACCGAGTTCAGATGACCCTGCTCGCATCCCCCGGCCGCTCCGCACAGGACTACTAACTGGTAGTCTTCAGTTGCAGTTCAGACCTTTGGCGGCGCCGGCCTCTTATCCCGCCCAAACGGATCTCCGAGCAGCGCCTCTGTGTGCAGCGCGCAAACCCAGTTCCCGTCGCGACGAACCCAGGTCGAGGAGTCCGATGCCTCGATGGTGATCGGCTTTCCTTCGACGGTGAGGCTCTCCTTCACCTTGTAGGCGAGGATGGCGACGTCTTCGCTCAGGACGCGGACCTGCACGTCGCTCAGGTCGACTTGATGTAGCGTCCAGCCACCTGCCTGCAGCATATCGGCAAACGCTTTCTGAGAGATGCGCGCGACGCCCTGCGCGCCGGTGACGATGCAGGGATCGTCGGTGAGACGCATCGCCGCCTGCACGTCGCGATTCTTGATCGCGTTCCAGTATTGCTTTTCGAGATCGAGCAGTTGCGCCTCGATTGGTCCTTCAGGCATTCGATTCCCCGTCGACGTCTGGAAATAGATTGAGGCAGAATCTAGTTGTCATCAAGCGCCAACGCTCACAGAAGCAGCAGTCCGCGTTTGACTCCTGTCGCCACCGCCTCGGCTCGTGTTGCCACTCCGAGCTTGTCGAACAAGAGCTCCAGATGAGTCTTCACGGTGTTGGTAGAGATCCCCAGTCTCGCTGCGATTTGCTTGTTGACGAGGCCGTCGGCAAGCAGGGCAAGAATCTCCCGTTCGCGATTCGATAGCACCGTTTCCTTCGTGCGTTCGCCCCGATAGCTGGTCGGTCTGGACTGGGGCGCAACTCTGGCGACCAGAACCAGATCGGCGGATGGAGGAAGATCGGCGCTGCTGGCCGAGGCGCCGATCACCTCGAATTCCGGGTTGGTTCGCAGTGCGGCGGCTAGCGACGCGCGCAGCTTCTCCGAGGGCGCGACGATGGCAACTCGTGTCATCGTCGCGTGGTTCTGTTACGCCGCGCGCTGCGAGAGCGCTTTCTCGACGAATCGCTGCACGAGCGAGGCGGGCACCGCGACGCCAAGGCCGTTGACCACCATGCTGTTGATGCCGACGAGCCTGCCCTCGGCGTCCACGAGCGGGCCGCCGGAGTTGCCGGGTGCGAGTCGCACGTCCGCGACGATCCACCGCGGCGACTTGGATCTGTCGCGAGTGACGGCGTGCAAAACTCCCATTGCAAGGGCATCGCGGATGCCAAGCGGATGTCCGTGCGCGAAGACAAGCTCTCCGGTGCGGAGCGATTCCGGGTCGCGCAGCTCGAGCAGCGGACCGCTGACCGATGGCGCGGCAAGGAGCGCGAGATCATGATGGGGATGGTATGCGAGTGCGTGCGCTTCGCGCCACTTGCCGGCCGAATCAACCTGCAATGGCGAGCCGCGCCTGATGCAGTGCGCGTTGGTGACGACCAGGCCGGCCCCTCCCCAGATAATACCGGTGCCGCTCCCCGAATCACCACTCCGCACTTCGACTACCGCCTGGCGCAACAGCTCCGCCAGGCCATTCAAATTCGAGGACGCCGCGCGAGCGGAGCCGAGCATTGAGATGTTCATTCTCTGCCTCCGCGATCGGCTGGAATGATCGACGCGGTCTTGACCGTACCGGCGCGCAGGAACTTGAGCGTCACCGCGGCACCCTTCGCCGTGCCGGAGAGCGCATCGAGCAGGTCGTCGGGTCCGGAGAGAGCCGTTCCGTTTGCCTCCAGGAGGACATCGCCGAGCATCATGCCTGCTTTCTCGGCGGGCGAAGCGTCGGCAATCGAGACGATGAGCAAGCCGGTGTCGTTCGACAGGCTGTGCTGTTTCGTCAGCGAGGCGGATAGGGACACGGGTTGCACGGCGACGCCAATGAACGGCCGCCTGACGTGTCCGCGCTCGAGTAGCTCGTCGAGCACGCGATCGACCGCCGTGGCCGGCAGAGTCACCGGCGTCCCTCGCGCCAGCGCCGAGTTGTTGAGACCGAGTACTGCACCTGACGCGACGACGAGCGGCCCACCGGAGAATCCATCGTAAACCGCGAGGTCGAGTCGGAAGACTCGATCGATTCGCGCGCCTTGCCATGTCCGCCATCCTTCGCCGACGGCGCTGACGATGCCAAAGCTGGCGGACACGTCGCGCCCGGGCCGACCGACCGCCAGCACGAGCGAGCCGACGCGAAGCGATGAAGCATCTGCTCGCGGCGCGACGAACGATTTTGTGCCTTCGACACGGAGGGCGATCAGATCGGTCGCCGAGTCGCGGCCCGCCACCTTCGCCTTTGTAGTCTTGCCGTCGGGGAGAGTGATGGGAATCTCATCGTCGCTGCGGACGGTGTGGCTGGCGCTGACGACTACTCCGTCACGCCAGACGATGCCGCTCGACGGAATGCGCCGCCGGGCGTGAATGGAGACGATAGATCTGGCAGCCGTGTCTACTGCCGACGCGAGCTGTGAAGACAGCTCTGAGAGAGTGCTGGAGCTTTCTGATTTCTGCGCTGACATTTGAGCCTGATGAAGTGACAGCTTCAGACTCGCCCGTTGACGTCGGCGTCGGTATCGGACGAACGGGTGAGTCTCGCCCGTATAGCGCCGATTCCCGCGTCAGGCCGTGTGGACGTTCGTGAGCTCGGCGCCCATACTAGAGAAAGCCAGTCAATACCGAATCGCGGAGTCCATATGAGCATCGCCGATATGCTGTTGCCGGAGTTCGATCAGGAAATGGCCACCACGCGCAAGGTGATCGAGAGAGTTCCGAGCGACAAAGGCCAGTTCAAACCGCATCCCAAATCGTTTTCGCTGGGACATCTCACCCAGCTCGTCTCGATGATGCCGGGCTGGATCACCAATGCCGTCACGGAAACTTCGCTCAATCTCGGTGGCTATCCGGGATACTCGTATGAGAAAACCGAGGACCTGGTCAAGACGTTCGACAAGCACGTAAAAGAAGCGCGCAAGGCAATAGCGTCCGCGAAGGATTCCGACTTTAGCGTGCCCTGGTCGCTGAAGCGGGGCGATCAGGTTTTCTTCACAGCGCCTCGTGCTGTGATCGTGCGTCAGACGATCAATCATCTCGTGCACCATCGCGGCCAGCTCACGGTCTACTTGCGTCTCGTCGACGTTCCCGTTCCGTCGATTTACGGACCGACGGCGGACGAGCCGATGCCGGGCTTGTCGCCCGCGAAGTAGGAGCTACCTGGGGCTGTCGAGCTCGCGCAACGCGGCCTCGACTTCCTCCACGTGTCCCGGAACCCGCACCTTCGGGAAAATCCGCGCGACCCGCCCCTGGCGATCGATGATCGCCGTCGTGCGTTCTATGCCCATGTATTTGCGGCCGTACATCGACTTTTCCTTCCACACCCCGAATGCGTCGGCAAGCTTGTGGCTCTCGTCGGCCAGCAGTCGGAAAGGCAGCTGGTACTTCTTCTTGAACTTGCGGTGTGACTCGATGTTGTCGGGGCTGACGCCGATTACCTCGGCATCGATCTTTCCGAAGCGGGGGAACGCATCGCGAAAATCGCATGCCTCTTTGGTGCAACCCGACGTGTCGTCCTTGGGATAGAAGTAGAGAACGACATTCTTTCCGCGCAGCGAGTCGCGAGTGACGACCGTTCCGTCATCTGCCGGCAGCGAGAACTGTGGTGCCTGATCGCCTTCTCTGATCACTTCAAACCTCGATTGTTGTGGCCCGTCTGGACGGGGCGCTCGAACGTACGCGCTGAACGACTGTGGTCGCAACTTAGCAGGACCCTTCCGTCTCCGGCATCGCGCGGTAGCTTTGCCGAAACGCGTAGGCTCGGCCGAGTCGCACGCTACGACGAGCGCATAACCTGATCGGAGGGTGCGAAGGACGTAGGACGCGGGGGGATCACATGAGGAGACAGGCAGCGCTGGGCGCGGTGCTGGTGCTCGTTGCTGGGTGTACGGCGGACAAGCCGGCACCGACGGCGGCGTTCGAGGTGCGCACGCCTTTGTTCGCGGTTGGCGGACAAAGGGATTTCAACCTTGGCACGCACCTGACAGGGGACGAAGAGGTCTGCCCGACGTGTGTGGTTTCGACGCCGGCGGCTTCGCAGGCGCAAGGCGAGGCGATCTTCAGGGTCAGTGATGACGGTAGCAGCGTCGACTTTCGACTAATCGCTTCGAACATCGACAACATCATCATGTCGCACATCCACTGTGGCCGCCCTGGAGAGAACGGGCCGATTCGCATGTGGCTGTATCCGGTGATTGGTCCGTCAGGCGCGCCGGGTCCGAACGGAAGCGGACCGCACAACGGCGTGTTGGCGACCGGTACGTTTTCGCCAACGGGTGTGGTTTGTCCGGCGAGCGCGGTTGGTCAGAACATGTCGCTGCTCGACGCTATGCGCGCCGGTCTGACGTACGTCAACGTCCACACCAACGATGGCGTTGATGGCGTCAACAACGGGCCCGGCGATTTCCCGGGTGGAGAAATCCGCGGCCAGCTCGATCACGGCCGATAGTTTGTCGCTGTAACACAGCCCTCTGGTTCAGCGGCGGCGCGCGACGCCGTCCGCTGCAGCCGGAGGCCGCTCGCTAGCTCGTCGCCGGCTCCGGGTATTCCCGCCCGATAGACGCCACGATCGGCAGCCCGACGAATGGGAAGTGTCCGATCAGCTGCACCAGCCAGCGAACGTTGATAGCTGGCGGACGGTGGAACAGCAGCGGGATTACAACGAGCGACATGACGAGCCAGACGAACGGTCCGTAGACTGCTGCGACTTTCACGACTCCGTTCGGTGAGGCGAGCATTCGCCGAATCCATGACCACCGCATGACGACGACCAGGAAGACAGCGGACCAGCCGAAGGCGACGCCAAAATGCATCAGCACGCCGATCAAAGCCGCCCGCGTTCCGCCGTCGAATGCAGCTTTGCCGAGGAGTGCTGACGCAACGCCCTGCCATAGTCGCGTCAGTGTTGAGTGGTAAAACGCGACGACGAGCACGCTCGAGAACAAGCCGTCGCTGATGCCGGTGAGGAGCCCGGCGCGGACCAATCGGGTGAGGCTGTCTCGGGTCATTGGAGGTCGCGAACGCTAGCACCGTCAAACACCGTCGGCAAATCAGAGACTGCCGCGAGGAAGATCCGCCCTTGATGCTACGGGCGAACTACTCGCTCCCGACCCGCTCTGTCGACGATCCTGACGAAGCTTCCGGTGTCGTGCGCGAATATCTGCACGCCGCGATTTGCGCCGTCAGTCAGGCCGATTGCTCCTCCGTTGCTCGCTGCTCCGATTTTCACCACCGGACCGCTCTTGGGATCGATCAGCCTCAGCAACACAGTCTCGGGATAGCGCTTCGAGTCGACAACGCTCGACGGCAGCACACCGATCGTAGCCCGCACGCGGCCCTGGTCATCCACGATTTCCAGTGCGCGCCCTCGCAGCACCGGCAGCGGGCTTGGATGCGCGAACGCGGGCTGCACTCGATCGAGGGCGAGTCCACAGAGCAGGACGAGATTGAAAAGAGTGAGGGCGAGCAGTAATCGCTGGTTCTTCATAACGCGCTCCAGTCTGGCTCAGTTGTGTATTGGATGCCGCGAGAGGGAGGGATGGCCAGGCGGGAAGAAATGCCCCGAGGATCGGGTGACGCGTCAGCGCGGTTCCGCGCCGCGCTTGCGCAATTCGTCCGCTATCGCCGGTCGCTCGCAATAGATCGCCCAATCGAGGGCCGTGCCCTGATAGATCGTGTCCTTGATGTCCGT
>Ga0075425_100009557_pt1 | contig 10322 bp, 7 predicted proteins | sample SoiMethybrSBSTD4_FD_75300 | JGI IMG/M metagenome (GOLD analysis project Ga0075425, IMG submission 75300) | Bulk soil microbial communities from a Populus tree surrounding site in Tennessee, USA - Soil MetaG P. TD hybrid SBSTD4 | ecosystem: Environmental > Terrestrial > Soil > Tree plantation...
GCCATTACCGACGAACGCCGGCAGGCGCAGCGCTACACCCTCTCGCACCTGGCGCATGACGTGAAGAAGCAGACTGGGTTGGGAGAGCCGGCGCGCGACTGGTTCCCGCTGTCATTTGTCAGCACCTTCTCCGACTGGGCCGACCTGGTACACGGGCCGGACGCCAGCTGGGGACAGGTGAGCTGCGGCTGCCACCCCAATTGCGGCGTAGGTATGGCCATCCTCATAGACAAGCACACCAAGGATGCCGCTCCCGTCACCGCCTTCCTCAACGCGGACCGTCTGGCCAAGGACGTGGCCAAGATCAACGACGCGGCACGCGGCAAGTTCCTCTCCTCACTGGGCATGGCGTTGTCGGTGATGCGAAACTACGATTCTTTCAAGACCACGCCCCATTTCACCTTGTACGCCATGCTGAAGAAGTTCGATAAGAGCTTCGGCGTGAGCAAGAAGGCGCAAAGCGGCGGTTATGGCAAGGTCACCGGCGACCGCACCCTGGAAGACATCCAGAAGCGGCGCCAGGACCGCTGGAACATCCTGTTCATCGCCGGCATGTGGTTCCAGGACCTGTACAACTACGACTTCCGGCGCACCGAGCAGTGCATCATCCCCTACGCCACCCAGGAGGGCGAGATTTCCTTCTGCGCCTACAACACCGGCATCGGCTGGCGCAACATTGTGGAGAAGATGCACATGACGGCCACGCTCACCAAGTGGTACGACGAGCACGGGCGGCATGAAATCTTCGCCGGCGGCAAGAAGGTGAGCCTGGACGGCGTGGAACTCAAGGCGCTTACGCTCAAGGATGAAATCGTCACCACCGAAGAGCAGAAGGACCTGGATGCGCTGGGCATCGCCAAGAACGCGCGCGAGGAGAAAATCCGGGCGCGCAACCAGAAGATGAAGAACGATGCCGCCCACAACGAGAAGATGGCCCGGTTGTACCGCGAGGTCATCCTGAAGGAGGGGCCCGCCGCCAGCAAAGACGGCTTCATCCCTCTCGACGCGCTGCAGGCCAAGGCCACCAAGAAGAGCGAGGAAGTCGCCGAGGAAGTGCTGGGCGACTAAGAGCTGTACTTAGGGAAGTTCAGGCCGCCGGTTTCGCGCCGGCGGCCTTTTCCGTAAGCCCGACTGTGTGGGGGCGGGGCGGTGCCCCGCCCAGGACGGGGCGGAGCCCGTCCCTAGACACTCCATTTGCTTCCCTGAGGCCTGAGCAGGATAATGAGGCGCCCGCCGTACGACATTGATTACAATAAGGGTTTAGCCTGATTGAGTCTGGAACTCTGAGGAGACCTGTTTTGCAGGAATCAAGGCAAAAGGGAGGTCCGGCTACGCCCGTTTTCTGGCGCGTGGAAGGCAGCCTGCTCAACCTGAGCACGGTGCGCCCGGTGGCTTTCTTTGCCTGGAATGCCCAGAGCTTCGCCGAGCGCTGGATCCGCCGCGGCGCCGTTTTTGTGCAGGCGCTGCTGCGGCCGTTCCTGTACGCCACCAACCGCGTATTTGCCACCCGCGTGGGGAACGCCATCCTCCGCGACATCAGCCGCGATCGCCTGGACCTGCTCGGCGAGGAGTACTTCCAATACCACCTGCAACCCAAACTGAAGCCTGCGGGCGTGCAGGCACTGCGCGAACTCCTGGCGCGCGGAGAACGGGTTGTGCTGGTCAGCCAGGGGCTGGACAACATCATGCGGCCGCTGGCGCGCTACCTGGGGGTGGAGGGGCTGATGTGCAACCGGCTGGAATTCCGGGACGGCTATGCCACGGGGCGGTTGCTGGAGCCGGTGATTCGCCCGCGGGGCGCTTTGGCGCTGATAACCGGAGGCAGCCCTGACGGCCGCCGCGACCTGCAGCAATTGAGCCGGGAGCTCGCCTCTCAGCCGCCAACGCTGCTCGCGGCAGTTATCCCCGCCCACCGCGAAGTTAAAGCCACACAACGGCCGCTGGTGCAATTTGGTTCTGTAAGCGCTCCTCAGCGACTTTCCGTGCGCCAGGCTCTGGCCGGCAAGCAGTTGTTGCTGATCGGCGTCACCGGATTTATTGGCAAGGTATGGCTGGCCCACATCCTGGAGGACCTGCCGGAAATCGGCCGCATTTATCTCCTGGTCCGCAGCCAGAAATCCACTTCCGGGGCGCAGCGCTTCCGGAAGCTGGTGGAGGAATCGCCGGTCTTTGACAGGCTGCAGGGGCGTTTGGCGGCGCAGTTTCCCGAGTATCTAAGCAGGCGAGTTCAAGTGCTGGAGGGTGATGCCAGCCAGCCCGCTCTGGGCTTAGAGCCGACGATCGCCGCTCGCCTGCAGGCTTCGCTCGACGTGGTGATCAACAGCTCCGGGCTTACCGACTTCAATCCCGACCTGCGTGACGCTCTAGCCGGCAACGTGGACGCCGTAAGCAATGTGCTGGAGTTCGTGCGCGGCTGCGGCCACGCCGGCCTGCTGCACCTCTCCACATGTTACGTTGCCGGCGCGCGCGATGGCCGTATCAGCGAGCAGGCGCAGCCGGACTACACGCCTCTCGGCGCTCCAGGCTTCGACGCCGAACGTGAGATTGAAAACCTGCGCCAGGTGATAGCTGACGCTGTGGCCAGGTCGGAAAGCCCTGAACTGGGCGATGAATTGCGCGGCCAGTCGCTGGAAAAGAAGGCCAATGGCAATGTGCTGTCGCCCGCCGCCCTGGAAAACCAGGTTCGCAAGAACCGCATTCGCTGGCTGCGCACCACGCTGACCGACGCGGGAACCAAGCGAGCCCGGGAACTGGGCTGGCCGAATACCTATACCTTTACCAAGAGCCTGGCGGAATCCCTGCTGCTGAAGCGGGGAGAGGGGCTGGCCATCGCCATTGTGCGCCCCGCGATCGTGGAGACTTCGCTGAACAGGCCATTCCTCGGCTGGAATGAGGGCATCAACACTTCCGCATCGCTTTCCTATTTACTGGGAACGTATTTCCGCCAACTTCCCAGCAATGCGCGCAAGAACCTCGACATTATTCCCGTGGACACCGTCTGCCGTGGCATGACGCTGATTGCCGCTGCCATCGTGCAGCGCTGCCATCAGCCGCTCTACCAGCTGGCCACCTCGGTGACCAACCCCTGCGACATGGGCCGCTCCATCGAGCTCACCTGCCTGGCGCACCGCAAGTTCTACCGCGCCCAGAACGGCCTGCACCACCAGCTGCGCATGCGCTTTGACACCATCCCCGTGTCTAAGGAGCGCTACCAGCGGCTCTCGGCGCCGGCGCAGAAGGCGGTCATCAGATCGCTGCAGCGGCTGACCGCGCCCTTCCCCTTTCTCCAGCCGCCCCTGGTGCGCACCGAGCGCGGTCTGGAAAAGGTGGAGAAGCTGATTGAGCTGTTCGAGCCCTTTATCCTGCACAACGAGCAGGACTTCGAGGCTGAACACATAGAGAGGCTGGCGCAGGCGCTGCCGGATGGTGAGAAGGAAATTTTCGGGTACGACACGCGCTCCTTGGATTGGTGGGAGTACTGGATTAATGTGCACATCCCGGCGTTGCGCAAGTGGACGTATCCGCTGATCGAAGGCCGCCCGGTAGAGGCGGGCCCGCGGCGCAGCTTCGATTTGCCGCCCAGCCGCGGCGATATGGCTGGTCCCGGCTGCAGCCCGGCTGCGGGCAGCATAAGCACAGGCACCACCGGAGCAACGTGGCAATATTCCTGACCGGCTCAACCGGCTACATCGGCGCGCACGTGGCCGCCGGGTTGCTGGAAGGGCACCGCGATCATCTTAATTTGCTGGTGCGCGCCAATGACGCGCACGAGGCCGAGGTGCGCCTGTGGCGCGCCCTGCAGCTGCACCTGAATTTCCCCCGCTTTCACCAGCACCTTTACTCGCGGATAACGATTTTCCGCGGCGATCTGACCGGCAGCCGCTTCGGCCTGAGCGAGGAGGATTACCGACGGCTGGCCGAGTCTACAGACTCGATCATCCACTGCGCGGCCTCGCTGAACCGCAAATCGGAGAAGGCCTGCCTGAACGTGAACCTGCGGGGCACGCTGGAGGTGATCAAACTGGCGACTGCGGCGCGCGAGCACCACGGCTTGCGGCGTTTCAGCCATGTAAGCACGGTAGCGGTGGCGGGACAGCGCAGCAACGAGGTGGTGAAGGAAGACGAGGCCATCGACTGGGCGCGCTCCGACTACGACCCTTATGCCCGCACCAAAAAATTCTGCGAGCACATGATTCGCGAACTGCTGCCCGACGTGCCGCGCACCATTTTCCGCCCCAGCATCGTGCTGGGCGACAGCCGCTATCCCCAGACTACCCAGTTCGACATGGTGCGGGCGTTCGTGTTCCTCGCCGGGCTGCCGGTGTTGCCCTTCCGGCCCAACGACAAAATTGACATCGTGAACGTAGACTTCGTGGCCGATTCCATCGTCACCCTGCACCAGAAGCCACAGCCCGATTACGACACCTATCATCTCTCTTCGGGCGTAGGTTCGCAGACCTTCCGCGAGCTAACCAGCACGCTGGCTCTGGCTCAGCACCGGCGCTCGGCCATGTACATGCCTAGCCTGGAGCGGCCATTCACAGCCGTGGTGGAACGGCTCTCGCGACGGCGCAGCAACCTGGGTTACGGCACTTCGCTGATGAAGGTTTTTCTGCCCTACCTGGTTTGGAACACGGTGTTCGACAACAGCCGCGTGGTGCGGGAAATGGGCCGGCAGCCTGCGCCCTTCTCGCAGTACAGCTATCCGCTGCTGAAATTCAGCCGCGACAATCACTTCAGCTATCGTTACCAAGACTGGCCGGCGCCGGCGGGAGGGACAGCGGCATGACCGATTTGATGCTGCAGGCCTGGGTAAGCGCCTCGATCGAGTTCACCAAGCTCAAGTGGATGCTGGGCGACGGGCGTCCCTGGCAGCCCGGCGAAAAGCTGAAGCTGCTGTTCGCCGGCTACAACGGAACACGCAATACCGGCTCCGACGTGCGCGTGGAAGAAATGATGCGCCAGGTGCGGCGCATCCTGGGCGCCGAAAACCTCAGCCTGAGCGTGATGACGCAGAATTTCGATTTCTCGCGCGGCTATTTCGGCGACGCGCGCCAGACTCATCTGCCGGACGTTTTCCCCGCCTACCTGCACCGCGAAGTGCCGCAGCACCACGGCGTGGTGGCCTGCGAAGGCTCCATGTTCAAGAGCAAGTTCGCCAACGCGCTTACCACCATGATGATCGGCTCGCTGGCGCTGGCTTCGGCGCAGAACAAACTGTCGGTCGGTTACGGGGCGGAAGCCGGACATATGGACCCGCTGGTGGCCAGGATGTGCGCCCGCTATTGCCGCGACTCGCTGATCATCACCCGTAATGAAGAGTCGCGCGGCATCCTGCGCAGCCTGGGCGTGCCCACCGAACTGGGCACCGACACCGCCTGGACCTTCGAGCCACATCCCGCGGACTACGGCAAGCAGCAGTTGCGCAAAAAGGGCTGGGACGGCACCACACCGGTGCTGGTGGTGTGCCCGATTAACCCGTTCTGGTGGCCGGTGAAGGCCTCGTTTGCCAAGTATGCGCTGCGCGCCACTACCGGCGCTTACAAGGATAGCCACTACCGGACGGTGTACTTCCATAAGTCGGGAGCCGACGTGGAGGCAGCCTACCGACGGTATCTGACTGCCATCGCTAACGCGGTGGATGCGTTTCGCAAGGTGCGGCGGGTCTTCGTGGTGCTGGCCGCGACCGAGCGACTGGACACGCGCGCCTGCGAATGGATATCACACCGCCTGGGCGGCCTGCCGGTGTGCAGTTCCGACGACTACAACATGTACGAACTGGTCAGCATTCTGCGCGCCTGCAACATCATGGTTTCGTCGCGCTACCACGGAATCGTGACTTCCATGCCCGGTTTGGTGGCTTCCGCCGGCATCACCATGGATGAGCGCATCCGCAACCTGATGCGCGAACGTGGGCACGGCGACCTGCTGTTGGAAGTGGACGATCCGGAACTCGAAGGCAAGCTGATGGTGGTGTTGGACCGGCTGTGGAAAGAGCGGGAGCGCATCTCCGAGGGCATCGGACGCACGGTGGTGAGGAATCTGCAGGTGATGGCGCGTATGGGTATTTACTTTGAGGAATGCGTGCAGCGGCGCTATCCCGATTTTCCCGTGCGCGGCGGCGTACGCAGCTGGGAGGAGTATTTGCCGCCATTTAGCCCGGGACTGGAGAAGCTGGTTGAGTCGTACGAGGGAGTGGCCGCGTAGGAGACAATATTTTCAGGTGTGTTCAGGTCCAAGCCTGAAGGACGAAACAGTTTTTAGCCCAGGGCATCAGTGTGTGCGTAAGAACCATCTTGCATGGTCGCATGTTGTGATCCTTCGTTTTGGAAATAGAAACGTAGGGTGGTCAACGTGGAGTCAGCCCGTCAGGGCGAAACAGCTTTTAGCCCAGGGCGTCAGCCCTGGGGGTTCTCCGCCGCTCATTTTGAGTCCCGTAGGGACGGCACTAATTTCGGATGCGGGAAGCCACGCTTCGGCCCTTACAAATGCTCAGCTTCAGCTCAGTTCCGGATTGTGGGAATCGAACTGTGTCGTCCCTGACGGGACTCTGAGGTCCCGTTGGGCCTTTCCCAGGGCTGGCGCCCTGGGCTAAGACAGATTTCGCCCTTCGGGCTGGCAATGCGTCATGGAAGCCAATCATCGAGCAGCGACGGAAATCGAATCCTGAAAACCGGAAATAGAAACTGGGAATTCATGTGAGCTTTCTAGGAACTATTTTCGAAAGGCTGAGAAACTCGCCCCAGGCCCCGCTCCTGCAGGAGCTCTCCGGCGGCGAGGCCGTTTCCGCCACCGGCGCGGAACTGGCTGCTCTCATCCAGACGGCGCGTACTTTCCTGCGCGCGCAAGGGCTGAAGAAAGGGGACCGCTGCGCGCTGCTCGCGCCCAACAGCATTCGCTGGGTGGCCATGGATCTGGCCATTCTTAGCGAAGGACTCATCGCGGTTCCGCTTTATGCGCGCCAGGCCCCGGGCGAGTTAGTGGCGATGATGAAGGATTGCTCGCCTTCTTTCTTGTGTTGCGGCGACGCCGCGCTGCGCGAGTCCGTGGCCCAGCATTGGCCGGGCGCGCCGCGTATGGCGCTATTCGACGACATCTTCGCTGCCGATGCGCCGGGGGAACTGGCCCCACCGGTTGCCAGGGAGCCCAATGATCCAGTCGCGATCGTCTACACCTCCGGTACCTCAGGAGAAGCCAAGGGCGTTGTGCTGGGCGGCGTCGGCGTCGATTTCATCCTGAGCTCCACCTCGCAACGGCTGGATATGCTGATGGCCGGGCGCCAGGGCCAGGAGCGCGTCTTCCACTACCCGCCGTTCTGCTTTGCCGCATCCTGGATCATGCTGCTCACCTGCCTCCGGCGCGGCAACCTGCTGATGATGGCCATGGACCTGGGCACGCTGGCGGCCGACATGCGCGCCGCCGCGCCGCATTATTTCCTGAACGTGCCCGTGCTGCTGGAACGCATGCGCGCGGGAATTGACGAGCAGCTGCGCAAAACTGGCGGCCTGGCCAACCTGATTTACACGCGGGCCCGGGAAGCCTGGTTCGCGCGCGATCGCGGCCAGCGGACCGCGCTGGGCGGCCTGTGGCTGGCGCTGGGAAACGGAATGATTTTCCCCACCATCCGCAGGAAGATGATCGGGTCGAATCTAAAGGCGCTCATTTGCGGCTCGGCGCCCCTGGCCCGCGAAACTCAACTCTTCTTCATGATGCTGGGCATCCCCGTGTTGCAGGTTTATGGGCTGACGGAAACCACTGCGATATGTACCATGGATGACCCCCGCGACGTGGAACCGGGGCGGGTAGGGCCGGCTGTTGCCGGGATTGAGATGAAGCTGGGCGAGAATGATGAAATCCTGGTGCGCGGGCCCAACCTGTTCCGTGGCTACTGGAACCGGCCCCAGGCCACGGCTGACGCCATGCGCGACGGCTGGTTTCATACCGGCGATCAGGGCGAGGTGAATGAGCGCGGCAGGTGGCGGATTTCGGGGCGCATTAAGAACCTGATCGTGCTCAGCTCAGGGCATAATGTTGCGCCGGAGCCGATCGAAGACGAGATGCTGCGCCTGTTGCCGGACGCGCAGCAGGTGGTGCTGGTGGGGCATGGCCGGCCCTTTGTTGCGGCCATCGTGACCGGCGCGCCCACGCCCGAGCAGGTGCAGTTCGCCATGGAGGAGGTCAATCGCGAGCTGCCGCATTACAAGAGGGTGCGAGGATTCCACCTCCGCCCCGAGCCGTTCAAAGTGGAAGACGGCATGATGACCATCAACGGCAAGCTGAAGCGCGACGTGATTGCGACGCGGCTGTGTGAACAGATCGAGGCGTTGTATGCCCGGCAGGAAGTGCGGGCGGGGTGAACATCGCAGACACATACCAAGGCGAAGGGCTTTCCTGGGAGCTGAAAGACGGCGTCATCGAGCTGGCGCTGCATCGCGAGCCCGCCAACGAGATCGGCACGCTCCTGCTCAACGAGCTGGAAATGTTCATGGGCGCGCTCAAGTGCCTGGAAGACCAGGCCTGCGCCATCATCATTTACAGCCGGCTTGCTTCCGGATTCAGCGCGGGCGCGGATCTGCGCGAGCTTTACGAACAGTCTCAAAAGCTCAGGGTCGGCGATCGGGTGCGCGAGGTGCGCCTGTTTCTGCAGCGCATTCACCGCGTGCTCAACTGCATTGATGGCTCTCCGCTGACCACCATTGCCGCTGTGCACGGCATAACCTTTGGCGGCGGCTTCGAGCTGGCTCTTACCTGCGACCTGATCGTTGCGGACAAGATGGCGCGCTTCTGCTTTCCCGAACTGCGCCTGGGCCTGATCCCTGGTTTTGGCGGAATTCCGCGCCTGAAGCGCGACCTGGGAAACGCCGTAATACGTGACCTGCTGTTGACTGGTCGCAGCATCAACGCCCAGAAAGCGGCCACCGTGGGCCTGGTCAGCCAGTTGGCAGGTGAAGGCGAGGCGCTGCGGGTGGCGCGCGCCACGGCGGCGCAATTGCGCAAATTCGACCGGCGCACCGCCATTGCGGCCAAGAAATTCATCAAGCCGATTCCGTACGAGGAATTGAAGCGCGAGATAGACATTTTCTGCGAGCTGTTTGCCCAGCCTGCGGTGGAGGCCGGCCTGCGCCGCTTCGTGGAGAACACCAGCGCACAGCCGTATTTGCCGTGAGCCGCCGGATTTGCCTGGTCGCTATGCTGGTGCTGCTGGCGGGGACGGCTGCGGCCGCAAAAAAGAAGAAGCCACGCGAGAACAACGGCTTTATTTACGATATTCGCCTGGGCGTGGCCGAAATCGAGCAGCAGGGCGAGGTCTGCTTCACCATCCCGAACCCAAAGCTAAAGCCGGGCGATCCGGTGGCCGTCATTTCCACCGAGGGCGGAGTGGAACAGGCGCAGGTAACCGCCAAGCTGGACAAGAGCTGCTCGCGCGACCGGAACACGGAGCCGGAAGACGCCTTCTACACACTGCAATTATCCAAAAATCGCCTGCCGCCCAGTTCGCTGGGTCTGGGCATTGCCGACTACTCGGGGCCTTTCGAGAACACTGGCGAGTTTGTCGGCTTCAACACCGTGCGCCTGGCGGGCAACGCCGATTATTTCAGCAGTTGCGCCGGCAGCGAAGGCGTGAACCTGCTGGTATGGAACGGCGTGCCGCGTCAGGGCACGCTGGAATGGCACCGCTACTACTACCTTGGATATGATGTGGAAGCAACCTGCACCGCAGCGGATACCGCAGCCATGGAGAAATTGAAGGAATAATGCGCACGCCCGAGCAAACCCTCGACGAAATTCTGGCCCTGGCCGCCACGCACTTCAAGGTGCCGCAGGACAAGCTGGCGCCCGACGACGACTTCTTTCAGAAGCTGGACATTGACAGCCTGCAGGCCCTGGAACTGCTCACGCGCCTGGAAAATCACTTTCAGGTGGAGCTGCCGGATTACGAGTTGCAGGGCGTGAGCGACTTCCGCACCCTCGCCGAGCGCATCCAGGCAAGACTTTGATTCGCCACGGAGACACAGAGGCCCAGAGTAAGCTCATTCATTTCTGACCAATTGATGGCTTTCGATACACTATTAATCAGCCGTTCTGGCGACGTGATCCCATTATTGATTATTGAATTATTTTTCTCTGTGCCTCTGTGTCTCTGTGGTGAAAAATTCTGATGCTCGACCTGAACCAATACACCTGCCTGGGAGCGGCGCTGCGCGATGCGCTGGAGCGCTTTGCCGGCGAGGTGTGCCTTATCGAGGCGGACCGGGAGCGGGAGAACTGCCGCCTCACTTATGAGGATTTCAAGCAGGCGGCCTTGCCGTTAGCTGCGGCGC
>Ga0075425_100009559_pt1 | contig 10322 bp, 17 predicted proteins | sample SoiMethybrSBSTD4_FD_75300 | JGI IMG/M metagenome (GOLD analysis project Ga0075425, IMG submission 75300) | Bulk soil microbial communities from a Populus tree surrounding site in Tennessee, USA - Soil MetaG P. TD hybrid SBSTD4 | ecosystem: Environmental > Terrestrial > Soil > Tree plantation...
TGCCAAAATGCCCGGGGTTGAATTGAGGAATAGATTCATCCCAACAAAGCTACTGGAAGCGGCGAGGGTGTACTGGACGGTTAGAAACCTGGACAATTTCCCCATGCTCAACGTGCTGGAGATTGGCGCCGGCTGCGGATTCATGGCCTATTTGTTCAAGTGGCTGAACTCAGGGTGCGGTTACCACACCTTTGATTTGCCGCTCGCTTCCGTGGTCCAGTCTTACCTTTTGGCGTGCGCAGAGCAGACCAGAGTTGTGATCCATGGTTTGGATTGGCCGGAAAAGGAGAGGTTTGATGTCGTCATCAACATGAATTCCATGCCAGAAATGCCTCAAGATGTGCTCAATGGATACTTGGGCACAATCTCAGATCAATTATATCCCTCGGAGGGTTACTTTTTGAGCATCAACCACGAGTCGCCGACACACAACCAAACCAGCGTGTTCTCTGCGATGCGGCAGCAACCCGACATGCGGCTGATTACCCGCACGCCCTGGTGGGGCCGGGAAGGATATTTGCAGGAAATTTGGATGAAGCGATGAAGTATAAAATTTTATGAGAGATCCAATGATCGTGGCTTTCGAGATCAAATACCCATGGTGGAAGCACAAACCGTGGCCGAAGAAGTACCGGCACTCCAGGGATCCCAAGTGGGAATGGAAGCACAGGCTTACCGAACAACAACAAGCAGGCCGAGATTCATTCTGGGATACCGGTTACCGAGAGACCTTCATCACGATTTGGCACGTGGATCCAGAAAAGGACGGCAGCGATGATTCCTGCGGCTGGTCTTATCCGAAACTTACCAACTGGCAAAAACATCGTCTCTGGAATGGCGCCTGGAGCGAGGGCAGCCATCCACACTTCCTTGTCTGTGATGGAAGGGTATGGCAGGGGACCTACACCGAAGCGATCAGCCTCTACACCGGAATGATTGTTTTGGTGGTCAGGTTACTTGACCTGAAAGTCAGCTTTGAAAAAATCCAGCGCATGGCGGTCGAGCGGATTCACATTTCGGATTGTTGTCCAGCCGAAAACAATTTCTGTTTCGAACCTGGGTACCACACCAACAATCAGAAAGACACTGTTGGAGACCGGCAAGAACATTTCTACGACATGCTCTGCGGGGTAGCCAGGACCTTGCTGGACGATCTGCGCCCATGGTGGAAGCATCCAAGGTGGCATTTCTGGCATTGGAAACTTCAGATTCACCCGCTGCAAAATTTCATAAGACGACACTGGACCAAGTGCTGCAAGTGCGGCAAACGTGGGTTCAAGAAAGGGGCGATGAGCGACTGGAACGGCACCAGGATTTGGCACGATGAGTGCGACGATAGCGCTAAGCCGGATCCAGTGGCGACGATATGACCGAGAAAGAACAAACCGATCACTTTGCAGACGATCTTGATAAACTCGTGGACAGATACCGAAGCGAATATGAAATCACTTATGCTTCGATTGTTGGCGTGCTTCAAATGAAGAGCCATTTGCTTTGCGAAGAAGCCTCAGATCGGAGCGACGAAGCTTAATGAGTAAAACCCTCCTCATCATCGCCTCGCATGCCGCCGCCAGAGAGCAGGTTTTTTGGACTTGGCCCTATTATCAAATTCCAGGCTGGGACATCTGCGGCGTTTGCCCGACCGATTCCAATCACCATTGGCCGGCGGGCATAGCGCACATCTGGGCGGTGGGACTATCTGGGTACTCCACACCGAACTTGATCAAGCGGTGGGTAGCGACCTGGGAGAAGTTTTTGACGTGGCCGGGCTTCGACGTTTACAGCGATGCCTGCTTTATCGAATACGATTCTTTTTTCCTGGCCAAACCTCCGCAACATAATGGAGGACTCTACACCAACTTGGCCGGCGGGGGGCTCGGTGGCACATTCAAGGCCAGCCGATTCTTTCACACGCCATGGTGGGCGGATAGGGGTTCGGCCGCAATTATCGTGGATGAAGGTCACCGCCTGATAGAGGCTGGAGAATTCGAGAACGGCAGCCCGGATGTGTTCCTTGGCCTGATTGCCGATCGGCGCCCGGAGCTGAATATCTTCCAGACGGAAACATGGTCCTGCAACGGGAACGACTTCCAGAATCGGAAGGAGCACGCCCTGCGGGCCATCGACGAAAGATCCGGCCTGTGGTTTGTGCATGGCGTACGGACCCGGGAAGAGTTGGACCTTTGCGTCACACAGGAATTGAAAGCACACGGATTATTATGATGCGTTGGACCAAAAAAACTCCCAAGGTTACTGGCTGGTGGCTGATCGGCGGTCGCCGTGGGGTTAAATGGGTGACCAACATAGTTGAGGTCAGAGAAAAGCACAGGGAATTTCAATGGAGTTTTATCAATGGACTCACGTGGCAGACCGTAGATAATTATCCTCACTACTGGTGGGCCGGCCCAATCAAAACTCCAAAATTGCCAAAGCGATGATTGCCCAAACAACCGCCATTCAACAGGAGCCAACTAAGTCTTCCTGCAAGCACAAGTTTGTCCTGCTGGAAACCAGGATGAGAAAAGACACCAGCGGCTACGGGTCGTACTATCGCATGGATGAATTTTACTGCATGAGATGCCTTGTGCTCCATGCTATCCAAAGAGTCTTTCACGAAAAAGCTGGCATCAAAGAGGGAGCGCCGGAATGGTACACGTTATGACCGATCGATTCACACCACCCAATGGAGATCAAACACCGATCCAGTATGTAGGAATAGAGATCCTGAAAGCTAAGGCTAAGTGGCTGGCGGTGTGCATGGAGAAGATGTTGCCGCCCGAGATCTTTGAGCTCTCCAAGACCGGCCAGCGAGAGGACCTGGAAGCTGTTAATGAGTACCTGAAGAAGCATGGCATCGAATGGATACAAACTCCAACCGTTTGCCAATTGGTGAAGAAGAAGCAGGATGGTAGCGCACCAGAGGTCTTGTCCGAATTCCTTGTAAGATGGGAAGGGAAAAGCTTCCGTGTCCTGGCAACCGGCTTGCCAAAGCCGCTGGAACCGTTAGGCTGATTCGTCACACCATGCTGGCATTTCTAAAATCCATCTTCAGTCGCCGGCCAGATCCCGGCCTGGTAGTTATCAAACGGGACCCATTCCGCCTCACGATCGATGAGTGGCGATCGAGCCCGGAATTGTGCAAGCAAGCCGCCATGGCCCTGGGGAATCCGGTTGTGCGCCAGATGGTGGATTGCCTCAGAACTAGCCATCTTGCGTTCTATTCGACATCCGGCCACAGCACCGCCGAGGAGCGAGCGGAACGGTTTTCAATGGCGGAAGGCTACGGGATTGCGCTTAACAACTTGGAAGCGCTGGCGCACTATGAGCCACTAAAGCAACCACTGGAGGAAACGTTTGAGCCTCCTGATCGGGAAGAACACTGATAAGTTTAGTTTGAAAGATTGAAATTATGACATTAAGAAATCAATTGGTATTGCGGGCACCGGCAGTAGCAGACGATGCGGGAACGACAACGACCACCGAGGATTCCCGCCCGAAATCAATGGCGGGATGGATGGCGGGCATTAAAGAGATGACGGCTCCGCCGGCGCCAGACAAAGCGAAAGCGGAGAACAACGATGGCAAGGAAACTAAGACTGATGCCGGGGCTAACGGAGGAGCCGCTCCTCCGGTGGACGCTGGTACCGTACCTCCAGCCAAACCCGATGCCGATAAAGCCGGCGCATCTGCTGCCCCAAAAGACGAAAAGCCACCCGCCGCCGGCGCAGCGACGACGACGGAAGATGATGACGAGAGGCCACCCCGCACGAGCGCCGATTGGAAAGCCCGCCGGGCCAAAGTAAAACAGCGTGAGGATGCGCTAAACCGGGAAATCGAATCCAGGGATACGCAACTCAAAGAGTTGCAAGGTAAACTAACCGAATTCGAGTCCAAGCTTTCACAGCCGACCGAACCTCCTCCGGAGATAAAGTCCGAGCTCGATCGGCTCGCCGCCCAAAACAAGGAGTTGAGCGATCGCATCATGGTCCTGGACGTGACCCAGCATCCGGATTTCCAAACGTACTTCGAGAACAAGCGGGCCAACGCCATCGGGAAGGCCAAGCGCATTGTGGGCGAGGCGCAAGCGGCCGAGGTTGAGAAGATTCTGGCTATGCCGGACAGCGAGTACAAATCAAACCAACTGGAAACCTTGCTCTCGGAAATGACTGATATGCAGCGAAGTAGGATGGCGGTCGTCGTCGATGAGTTGGAGAACGCCGAACTTGAGCGCAAAGCCGAGATCACCAAAGCGACCACGCACGCCGAGAAGCTGAAGACCGAGCGTGAGGCTAAGGCCAAACAGCGCCAGGAAGCATTCGAAAAGGCGAAACAGAACGGCTTCACCGAGGTCCTGAACATGTTCCAGGATCCAGACCCGAAGAAAGGGTTCATGCTGTACCAGAAGAAACCGGACGGCCAGGAAGGCGCCAAGGAATGGAATGCTGCCGTGGACAAGCGGATCGCCGACGCCAAATCTTTACTGTTCGGCGGCAACATGACGCCCCAGAAAGTTTCCGAAGCGGCATTGCGAGCCGTGGCTATGCCGGCCATCCTGGAGGCGTACCAACACGACCTGAAGGAATGGACCGATAAGATTTCCAAGCTGGAGGCCCAAGTCAAAACACTCTCTGCGGCTCAGCCTGCGCAGGGCGGTGCCGGCGGTACCAAGTCCAGTGATGACGATAAGGTGCCCGAAGGCATGAGCAGCGAGGCCCGGGTAGCCCGGTGGACCAAGCGGGTTGTGCAGGGACCTTGATGTATCCAGCGATAAAATTAGAACCGGATAGTTCTGGTGAGCTTTGGTGGTGTAACTCTCACGGACGAAAAGCCGACTGGATTTACATCCACAACCATCCATCCGGGTGCGTTGAACGAACTCACGTGTGCAAACCAGGGCAGGGCGGAATATTACTCCCTTGCATGGCTGTTAATCTGACTGGCATTTGTGAAATCGTGGAAGAATGACTTGGCTGGAACAAACCGTAATGCTCGTCTGCCTCCTGTTAGCTCGCAGCATGGACCTTATCACGACCTACATGGTCACACCGGATTTGAGACTGGAGGTAAATCCATTGGTGCGCTGGCTCGGCTGGCGTTGGTGGATTGTTGTCAATGTCCTGGTGTGCTTATGGGTTTCCAGCTCTCGCCCCGTAGCTTGCATTATCATCATCGGCAGCGTGCTAGTCGCCGGCTGGAATTACCTCCTTATTGAAAAATGAACGACGGCATTGCAATCATTTATCCGATACCACTGGACTCGCCTGAGTGCTGGCAATCCTTCAAACCATTCGTCGAGCGTTTCTGCTACACATGGCGCAAGTATCCTCCACTGGTGAATTGCCAGGTAATCGCCGTCTGTTGCAACGGCATGACCACGGCGGGGGATGAGATTCACGATCTCTTTTTCGGCATTCCAAGAACCTTCATGCGTTACAACGGGCGAGGGGCGGATATCGGGGCTCATCAATATGCAGCCAGAGAATTAGCTGGCAACCCGTTTTTGGTTTGCCTCACGTCCAGGTGCTACTTTCACCAGGCGGGATGGCTGAATCCGCTGGCCGATGCCAGGCTACGCTATGGCCCGCACTTATTTGGATGCTCAGCGAGCCGACAGGGTGGGAACCTCCATCTCTGCACCAGGGGCTATTGCATGGACGCCGACGACTTCCCGAAGGACGAAATTCTTACCCGGGCGATGGGCGCTGAGCTTGAGTGTGGCGAGAACAATTTGCTACGCCGGTTCGAAGCTCAAGGGAAACATGGCTACGTCGTTCATTGGGATACGGTTCAATGGCAGGAGCCTGGTTACTTCACCGTACCCAACCGCTTTCGAAATGGAAATCAGGAGGCGATGCTCATTTTTGACAAACATACAGATGAGTATCGGGATGCGAGTCCGGAGCAAAAGGCTGAATTGGAAATAGCGGTATCGCCGTGATCTACTTTGGCAAATCCATCACTTTGGCCAGTGTGATTTGGGACAACTCCAAAGAGCACATGAACCGGACTGTCCGGGTCATGCGCTGGATGGAGAGCCGATGTTGGTTCGATAGAACAGTGCTCTTTAGTGCGTGCGCTCCGCCGTTGTCGTGGTCACCATGCCGCCTTGTCCAAATTCCAGCCACCGACGAGATTGGCTTCAATACGTTCCTGTTGAAGACGCTGCCGCACATGATCGACACCGAGCTATTGATGTTGGTCCAGGATGACGGTTTCATTATTGATCCCGATCTCTGGAATCCTGCCTTTGCAACTTACGATTTCATTGGCGCACCATGGGGTGATGGGTTTGTTGGCAACTGGGGCTTTTGCATCCAGTCCCATAAATTTCTGAATTTGAGGAAAAGATTCGGTTTTATCCAAACAGCCAACGCCGATACCTTCCTCTGCCGTGACAATCACCTGGCATTGGTGATGGGGAGCGGCATCCGATTTGCACCCACAGACTTAGCCGCCAAATTCTCCACCGAGACCACCCACAACGACCAACTATCTCTCGGTTTCCATGGCCGCACTCACTCACCAGAGAAGTACAAGCTCGGATGGGAGAGGATCGAGGCTTGGGAAAAGACTGTTGACAATTCCTGAAAGGGTCGTAATTTCCAACTCGTAGGCAGAATCGGCCTACGCAAACATTCGATTCGGGGTAACCGTTCACCAAAGAACGGCGGTTCTCAGTCAGGCCCGTAGGTTGAACCGGGGCACAGGCGCCGACGCCTCATCTTCGCCGGATATCACAAAACACAGCAGCGGCATGCTCGCCATTGGTGGCGTTGCATTATGTGCCGGCGCTTTTGCGGAAAACCTTTTTGACTGAGAACTTTATGCACTTTTCTTCGATTTTGTTGGGATTGGCGGCGTTGCTGCTCCTGAGCGGGATTTGTTCGACGCCGAGTTTATTCGACGTGTTGCGGACACGGGTGGAGGATCTGTCCGAGGAACTATTCCTGCGGGCAAGCTGGAATGATATCTGGCTGAACCTGATCCCTCGTGGCGAGTATCCGAAGGGCGCCGGCTATGTCCGGTCGAGCTTCGATATCGCCCGCAGCGAGCCGGCCACCGATGAGGAAAGCTGGCAGACCATCCAGAAGCTATCCGATAACGTTAACGGGGCTTGCGGTCTTACCTACAACCAGACGTACGTGGGTGAGCACGAAGTCACGTACAGCCCGGAAATGTTCGGCCTGATGGGTCCCGACATTTGCCAGGACAACTTGACGATGGATTGGCAGTCCGAGGAGTTTTGGGAGCGCTATTTCCAAGCCCTCGATAAGCGCAACCGGCGCTCGATCACCAATCGGCTCGGCAACATCTACCGGGAGTACTGCTACAAGGCTTCGGCCAATGCAGACTTCCATTTTACGGCATCGACCCCAGGCAGCACTCAGCCGCCGCCCTCGGCCGTAACCATGACCGCTTTCCTGGGCGGTAACCTGCCCCAGAGCGAGCTTACCCAAGAGATGCTGGACGCCACCGCCATCGAATTGATGGAGGAAGGCGCCGATGAACCAAATTCCAACGGCTGGATCACCCAGGGCGCCGACGGCCCGGAATTCCCGCTGTATATCGGCTCGGCCATGTCGCAACGGTTGTTCCTGAACAACTCGGAATTGCGCTCCGACGTGAACCAGTCCTTCCAGGGATGGAAAGAGCTTAACCCGACGCTCAAGCGCCTGGGCGCCTCCCGCATCCTGAAGAACTTCCGCCACGTCGTAAACCGGTTCCCGGCTCGATGGGCATTCGTTCCCAACGGTTCGACGATCAATTTCACCGCCACGGGGCTTAACAGCACCAGCGGCACGATCGTTACCTACACCAACAGCACCGGCGCTGCCGTCCTGAAGCGCATCCCGACCTTCGTGCAAAGCACGGCTTCGGCTGATGTGACCAAAGGGCAAGCCGCCGTGGTCAATGGTGTCTGGCGTGATCCTTCGGTCGCCGCCTACGAGTCCGTCGAGGTCCTGAACAAATGGGTGTTCCGTGAGGAAATCCTCATGCCAGTGAACAGCCTGCCCGGTGCCAAGCTTCGCCCGCAGAATTACTTCGGCGAATGGCAATTCGTGACCGGCAATGATGCCTTCCTCGGCATCGACGGTTGCACCGGCATCACTGATCCGCTGCACAAACGGGGTCGGCATTTCGCAGAATATCGCCATGCGGCCCGTCCGATCTTCCCAATCTACGGTCGGATGATCCTGTTCAAACGCTGCTCGAACAGCTTCGACACGATCACTTGCTCGTAATCCATTTGTGTTGTGGGTGGGTCTCTTAGAGGAGGGGACCCGCCCGCAACCAAACCAACCAAAAGTCTTTTCTATGATGACTAAAGGAAAAGAGGGCGAGCGAATCGAGTTCCCGGTACCAAAGGGGTTCACGCCTCCGGAAGGATCCGAGGGTGGAGAATTCGACCTCGTATGCACTCTCAAGGTCAAGCCGGATGGCAAGACCATGTGCATCACCAAGTTGGGTGACATGGATATGCCTGGCTATGACGAGGACGAAGGTTCCGAGGAGACTGAGCGCCCTGATTACAAATCCATGGCCAAAGGCGTAATGGCCGGCCTGCAACCAGCTTCGGGAGAAGCCGAGAACAACTATTCATAAAATCGATAGCAGCACTGAGAAAGGACTTAAATTATGGTGCAACGACGACGCAAAGCAGAGCGGATTTCATTCCGGCGCTTGCCATTTGGGGCGATCTATTATCTGTCCAGCGGTGGTACCGGTCCATTCGTGAAGATTGGCCGGCGCATCATCCTGAACACGAACACGGCACCTAACACGGCTGCGTGGACGCCGACAACGGTTTCTGACGTGAGCGTGCAGACCATCAAGGTGACCAAGTTCGCATTGGGTAGCCAACGATCGGTCTAAAAAGGTCCCAGGTAATGGCGAGCACATTACCACAACGAGGGGACACGAGGTTGAGGCTTTGGAAACGCTTCCTGGCGTACTTGCAGATGTTGCCGGGAGCGTTTGGCAGCAACAATCCTCACCCTGCCGATACGCTTCGAATCACGCTGGTCAAGATACTGAGAGCGTTATTTGGATCGGGGACAGCGGTGGGCGCTCCGAGCATCACAGGCGTTCTGGATGGCGGATTAAATCGGGTGACCGTGACTAACGGCAACCCTTACGCCGATCCAAATATCTATGACTGGTGGTTGGAGGTTTCATCGGACGGAGTGACATGGAATCATTTTGGTAATTACGCAATCCAAACGACTGGGACCACAGAGATTGATTTCGGTGTGATTTTCGGATCGTACGCCAGGGTTCGCTGGGTGGTGAGAGCGACGGAAGGAAGCACCGATGTAACCGGGTCACCGTCCAACGAGATACACATAACATGAGCGCAGAACACTTTAGCAGTTTATTGCCGGGCCGTGGTGATGCCGAAAGGGTCCTGGAGGCAAAGATTTTGCAGGTCTTGAACAATAACGGCGGTGGAACCGGAACAGGAACGGTGAGCTCCGGCAATGGGGCGCCTTCGTCAACGCCGACAAGTGCGGCTCTCTACGTGCAATTGGATTCAACTCCTCCGGGCGTGATTTGGTACTGGAACGGCTCAGCTTGGGCATAAAACCTATGAAACGATTTCTCTCACTCTTGATTTTTGCGTTGGGTGCCTTGACTGCAAGCGCAGGTGTGCCCTACGTGCTGGATTACAACGGCGCCGGCACCAACAAGATCATGTCGCCAGCAGCCGGCAATGACGCCATTACGGATAAGAACGCAGCGGCAAGCTATTATGTTGGCCAAATCGGCATGTCTTGGTACGGCAACAAATACCCGTGGCTTTGGTGGGCAAACTCGGTTGGTACTGGGAGTAACAATTGGCGCTCTCCTTTCATCTTCGGCAGTGGCATATCCCAGAGCGGCAGTGAATTCTCCATGCCCTGGAATGCTGGTTCTTCCGCCGTAAACGGCATGCACATCTATTTCAACGGAAACCCGCTGGCCACAAGGATCAGCGAGAGGGCGGATCGTAATGGGTCCTGCATGTTCATCTACAACATGAATCCGTTCAGCGACGGAAACTTTTACTGCGCCCCGATGCTTGGAACCAACACTAGCGGATCCCGCCACATTGGGGATAACGCAGACGGAGTGCAAATTTGGGTTGAGAATGAGTTTGGTATTCAAATGGGCTCGATTCCGGCGACCTATTACGTTGGAGAAACCAACCAGGCAGGCAGCTACGTTATCCTGAGCCAGAACGACTACCCCACCTACTTCTCTGTAAACGCCACGTCGTTGCCAGGAGAATCGGGCGGATTTTACTCGCAGCACTATTACATGGGTTTTGATGCCAGGAGCAT
>Ga0075425_100009560_pt1 | contig 10322 bp, 13 predicted proteins | sample SoiMethybrSBSTD4_FD_75300 | JGI IMG/M metagenome (GOLD analysis project Ga0075425, IMG submission 75300) | Bulk soil microbial communities from a Populus tree surrounding site in Tennessee, USA - Soil MetaG P. TD hybrid SBSTD4 | ecosystem: Environmental > Terrestrial > Soil > Tree plantation...
ATTACCCAAGCTTTTGACTGTGATCCAACGCCCACCAGCATGGCGTCAGGCAAGAACTGCATTCCTGAGACGACTGCCGCAGGCCCAGGCGACGGTGAAATCCGGTTGAACCTTTCGCCAATCCTGGAGACCCATCTACGGGTGGGAGACCCATCTACGGGTGGAACCCGTCAGGAGAGCTTGATGAACCACTGGCATGACACCATGGTCGATCGTCCCGAACCGAACGGACCGGCCTATGTCACGGGCTGGACGATCAGCGGGCTGGCCGTGATTGCCACGATTATCGCCGTTTGGATTTTAGGAATTTGAGAGAATTTGGTTGGAGCGCCGGGATTTGAATCGGCGCCCCCGTTCCCGCAGCGTTCTATTTTTGTGTCGACATCCGGCTGAATTCTCAGCTGGCTAGAAGTCGCGATTTGGCAACGGCCGGTACAGCACTTGAGCCGGAGCGAAGATCAAAGGGCGCGCCCAGTGATTGGGGCGCCAGCCTCCGCGCAACCTAGGGCATGATCCGGAAAACTGAGCACCGGTTTCCGAAGAGATCATACGCAAACAGCAAGCTGTTTCGCCCTGACGCAGTCGCGTTTTAGTCAATTGACCAGCTTGGCCAGTGCAGCTTCGTGCATGACAAGCGCTTCGCGAAAGCTGGTTGCAAGGTAACGATAATGTTCCGCAAGGTGCTCGTAAACCGCCTGTCTCGAGCGGTCGGCCGTCAGTAGCGCCAGCCTCTCGCATTCGACCGCTGAGGCCTCGTACTGCTCGAGCCTCTTCTCTTGAACCTCTATCATGACGGCACCCTGAATTGCGCCTCGGCGGGAACACACGATCTCGTTGTCGGCAACCAAGGTCCCGCCGCTGCTTGGAAGCAAGGTGAGCTTGCGCTGAAGCAATGGCATTTCCACAGCTAGTTTTAGCTGTCCTCGTTATCCACAGCCCGAGCATCGTTACCGCCGAGCGGTCGGAAGACCTCACCTTTTGTCAGTTGTGAGATACTTCAAGAGCTCGTTGCAGGCGCTTTCGGCCTCGTTGAACGTTTTGAAAGGCGATCCCGTCACGCGGACGGCACTCGATCCAGGGGAGAATGAGCGCCACGATGCCACAAAGCCGGGCTTTCCGTGCAAGCCGGGACCGGTGCGGCTTTCATAGCTGATCACGAAAGAAAAGTGATCGCTAATGGCGCTCCATATTTCCATGTCCTCAATGGGCGTAATGACGCGGCTGAAGTGCAAAGTCATACTTGGAGCCTAAAACCTCGAACCAAAATGATGGCCACCGCTTGGTGGCGCGGCCGAGCCGCTGATCAAAGGTCTCCCGGCAACGGACAACACCGGGACCCGGCCACATTCTAATCCCGCTCTCTCTCCGAGGTCCTTAACGCATTTGGCCTTCGGCAACGCAGCAACCGCGCCCGCAAGCCTCGAAAAATGCAGCCGTTCGATAAAGTGTCGGGCTTTTCCTTCCCCAGGCGAGGTCCTTGAGGGGGACGCATGCGGTGGGAGTTCATCGCGCGGACGGCAGCCGCGGCGGTTGTGGGCTTTGCTCAGCCGATATGGGCCCGCAAAACCAGATGACATCCCCTAATACCATCAGGCCAAATTCGAGCTGCGCCTAACCGAAGAGCAGTATCATCGCTTGGGCCTGCATTTTCCGCCATCTTGTTGACGGCCGCCGACGAGTGATCACGTGTGACCAAATCCAAGACAGCTTTGTAGACTACTCGCTTGCATTGAAAGGTATCGTGGAAACAGCTTCGGCCGACTGCTCAATTGTTGGGTCCCCTCCTTGGCCCTCATGGATGCGCTCTACGCCGATGCTGGTTACCCCATATGACTTGCATTCGAGCCAAGCCCACTTGAGCGCTTGGTCGTAATCTGGGCACCTGAGGCAAATTTCTTTGTCACGAAGCGTCACTCTGACCTCGCACTCCCGAGCATCGCTGTAGCGCCTTATTCGGACCTTCGCGGCCTGACTCACAAACATAGAGGACTTTCCACCCGTCTAGATTGATCGACTCCAAGAGTACGCGCCGCTTCTTCGGTCAAATTGCGGCGGACGCGTTACATCTCACAGTTTCTTCACCGAAGAGAGAAGAGAGCCGAGAAAACCCGTCGCTATTGAGTTTTCTGTTGTCAATGCAAAGAGGGGGGCGGCGCTGAGCGCCGTTGCACCAAGCCATCCGTCTAAAAATGTCTTGCCGAGTGCCTGAGTCCTTCCCAGGCCAATAAATCTGGATCAAGGGCGAGGAATGGACAATGACGACCGTTGAGCCTGCTCACCGCGTGATGCTTCTCGGTAGATGGTGGCGCATCTGTGGATGCGGGGCAGTGCGCCAATTGCGAACAATCCAAATAACGAACCACCTGATGGCGGACACTTGCGCGACGCGACAGCTTTTCAGTGTCGCCGAATTTTTGAATAAGGACGCCATGCGCTAATTTTCTTGTTCGCAAAGGCTGCGAACGCTAGCTGCCGCGCAGGCCGCGAGTGTCTATCTACGCTGTCGTTTCTCGACAAAGCTTGCCGACTTGTTGGAGGAGTGTGTTCATATTGTATGGTTTTTCAAATCGGACCACATCGCGGAAGCGAGCGGGAATGACATCCTCCCCGTACCCGGTTGCGAAAATGAAAGGCCACGCCGACGCGCTGTAGTTCCTCGGCGATCTGGTAAGTCTGGTGGCCGTGGAGATTGATATCGATAACCGCTACGTCAAACCCGCCTCCTGCAACTTGTTCAAGCGCGCTGTCGAGGTCATGGATCGGACCAATGACTTCGGCTCGCGAGGCCCTCAATGCCTCTTCCAGTTCGCTCGCAAGCAAATACTCGTCCTCAACAATGAGAACGCGACATCCACAAAGGGATGGCTTGCCCCTGCTTTCAGACGCTCGGGCCATGGTTTTTCTCCCAGTGTGTGACGCACTGGTTGGCACCGTGGTTGCACGGAACTTCTATAATTAGGATCGGTGCGCGACCAAGTTTTTTGGAACCAAAATTGCCCGCCGGGCACAGCGTCGGCAGCCGGACACTGCCCAAAACGTAATCCTGCTGAAGTGCGGAAGGCTGCAATCGGACGCGCGCATGTTACACGATGCGCCGCTTAAATCACCTTGCCCGCTTTGCATTGCGCGGCAATCGATTTCGAAAGGCAAGCTGCAACAATAAGAGCGAAAACCTTGTCCACTAGGGGTTATCGCTCCCATCAACGTGCGCAAAAAAGAAAGAAAACCCCGATTTTACGGGGCTTTTTGGTCGGAGCGGCGGGATTTGAACCCACGACCCCTAGTCTCCCAGACTAGTGCGCTAACCGGGCTGCGCCACGCTCCGCTGCCGTTCCCTTAGCTTCGATCCACCGGTAGCGCAAGGCGCGGAATTGACCACCCGGCGCGACCGCAGCACCTAGCCGTCCTTCAAGACCCGATCGAGCATCTGACGGCATGCGATCAGGTCGCGAAGGACTCCCTCGAGACGTTCTCTGTCGAGCGGATGCTGGTCGGGCCCGCGGCTCACATTCGAGCCACTGCGGTAGGTTTCGAGAATCTCGTCCTCGCCGTCGAGGAAGCGGAAATCGATGCCATCCTCTTCACCGGCGACTTTAAAGTCTTCATCCTCGACTTCACCCTCATCGTCAATGTCAGCGCTGGCGTCTTCCCGGTCGCCTTCCATCAGGCTCTGGCCGAGCGCTTCTTCAATCGCACCGAACGAGACGGCTGCGGAGCCGTCCGCCAGATTTTGCACCGATTTGATGCCGTGCTCCTTCAGGATCCGCTGCACGCCGCGGATGGTGTAACCCTCGCCGTACAAAAGCCGGCGGATACCCTTCAGCAGGTCGACATCGTCGGGACGATAATAACGCCGGCCCCCGCTCCGCTTCATTGGTTTGATTTGTGCGAAGCGCGTTTCCCAAAAGCGCAAAACATGTTGGGGTATGTCGAGATCCGCAGCGACCTCGCTGATGGTTCGGAATGCGTCCGGCGCCTTTTCCAACTGCGCGCCTCCCCTTGATCCCGTAGGATTCAGTCGGTCTTTTCGCTACCGTTCGCCGCACGGTGGCCGTTTATCCGCTGCTTCAGGATGGCCGATGGCTTGAAGACCATCACGCGGCGCGGAGAGATCGGCACCTCGGTGCCGGTCTTTGGATTCCGGCCGATGCGCTGACCCTTCTTGCGCACCATGAACGACCCAAATGACGACAGCTTCACCGTCTCGCCCTTTTCCAGGCAATCCGTAATCTCTTTCAGCACTAACTCGACAAAGGCCGATGATTCTGTGCGAGACAGTCCAACCTTTTGATAGACGGCCTCACACAGGTCTACACGCGTGACTGTCTTTCCGGTTCCGGTCATCGCCTGCCCCACTCACGGCGAACAATTCGCATCTGAAATTAAGAGGTTACCTCACGATGGTCAACAGCACTGGAAAGACAATAACACCTAAAAAACAGTTCAAAGTTGAAGGTACCTTGAGGGAAGGTCACCAGCGCAGCAACGCGGAACCCCAGGTAAACCCCCCGCCCATCGCCTCAAGCAGCACCATATCCCCCTTCTTCACGCGTCCGTCCTTCACTGCAACCGCAAGCGCAAGCGGAATAGAGGCCGCCGAGGTGTTCCCGTGTTGATCCACTGTTAAAACCACCTTCTCCGGCGCAATGTGCAGCTTATGCGCGGATGCATCGATGATTCTCTTGTTCGCCTGATGCGGAACAAACCAATCCACGTCCTCCGCCGTCAAGCCGGTCGCCTTGAAAGCGTCAACAATCACATCGGTGATCATGCCGACCGCATGTTTGAAGACTTCGCGGCCTTCCATCCGAAGATGGCCGACGGTCTGCGTGGAGCCTGGCCCGCCATCAACATAAAGCTTTGCCTTGTGCCGACCGTCTGACCTCAGATGTGTGGTCAGCACGCCCCGGTCGGTGGTTTTCCCTGCCTCCTCTTGGGCCTCCAGCACGAGTGCGCCGGCACCGTCCCCGAACAAGACGCAGGTGCCACGGTCGCTCCAGTCCAGGATTCGCGAAAAGGTCTCCGCACCAATGACAAGCGCGCGCTTGTAACTGCCTGTGCGCAAGAAGTTGTCGGCGGTGGCAAGCGCGAAAATGAAGCCCGAGCAAACCGCCTGTAGGTCGAAGGCGGCACCGTGATTGATGCCGAGCGCATTTTGGACGGCCACCGCAGTGGCCGGAAAAGTGTTGTCGGGCGTCGAGGTGGCGAGCACGATCAGGTCGATCGCCTGAGCGTCGATACCCGCATCCGCCAGCGCTGCCTTTGAGGCGTTGACCGCCAAATGCGATGTGAACTCGTCCTCGGCTGCAATATGGCGCTGCCTAATCCCGGTCCGCTGCACGATCCACTCGTCGGAGGTATCGATCCGCGTCGCCAGTTCGGCATTGGTCAGTATCCGCCGCGGCAGGAAGGAACCGCAGCCGAGTACCACCGAACGTTTAGTCACGAGACAGCCTCCTGCGCGGTCGGCACCGATGCCAAGGCCCCGCCCTCACGATTGAGCATTTGATTGATCTTGGTCAGGAGGTCGTAGCGGACCATCTCATAGCCAACATCCACAGCGTAGGCAAAGCCCTCCGCATCAGTTCCGCCATGGCTTTTGACCACCACGCCTCTTAGTCCGAGCAGCACTCCGCCGTTGGATTTCTTGGGGTCAAGCTTGTCGCGCAGCTGTTTGAATGCCCCTCTCGCCAACAGATAGCCGAGCTTGGTCAGCAAGGTCCTCGAGAGCGCCGATCGCAGGAACTCGTTGATCTGCCGCGCGGTGCCCTCCGATGCCTTCAGCGCGACGTTGCCGCTGAAGCCTTCCGTGACAATTACATCCGCCGCTCCCTCGCCGATGCCGTCACCCTCGACGAAGCCGACATATTGCAGCTGCGGCAGGTTCATCCCGCGCAGCAATTCCGCCGCTTCGCGGATCTCCTCATGGCCCTTTATTTCCTCGACGCCAATGTTGAGCAAGCCGACGGTGGGCCTTTCGAGGTTGAACAGGACGCTCGCCATGGCGCTGCCCATCACCGCGAGCGCTACAAGGTGCCGCGCGTCGCCGCCAATGGTCGCACCGAGATCGAGCACGACCGAGTCGCCGCGGATAGTGGGCCACACGCCCGCGATCGCCGGCCGATCGATGCCGGGCAACGTGTGCAAATGAAACCGCGCCATCGCCATCAGCGCGCCGGTATTGCCGGCTGATATCGCCACGTCAGCGTCGCCCTTCTTGACGGCATCAATGGCGAGCCACATCGAGGAGGTTTTCCGACCGCGCCGCAAGGCTTGGCTGGGCTTGTCCTTCATGCTCACCGCAACATCGGTGTGGATCACGCGCGAGACGGCATTCATCTTCGGCTGCTCTGCAAGCTGCTTCTCGATGAGCGCACGATCTCCGAATACGAGAAACTCAGTGTCCGGATGTCGGGACAGCGATATGGCGGCACCGGGAATCACGACGGGCGCGCCGACATCGCCACCCATGGCGTCAAGCGCGATTCGAACCTTTTGAGGCATGAATGTCCCGGAAACCTGATGTCTTGGTGCCGCCGCTATCGAGCGGTGGGCGGCCAGACGCTACGCTGCCGCCGGGCCGGGCCGCGACAATACCGTGTCCAAGCCCCGACACAACTCTTGACCCCCCGGCTTTTGTTGCCGGACCGGCTAACCACAGGAATCAGAATATCTCCACAGAGCCAACGAATCCAAGGGTTTACCGCGCCTTCTCGGAAGGCCGGATTCGGATCGGCGGTGCGACGCAACGGTGCATTGCAGCTCTCATGGCTTGTTTTTCGACTTTGGTGCCGGCTTGCTGGTAGCGGGCTTGAGCACCTTCAGCGGGGCAAACGGATGGTCCTCGGGATCAGCGGCCACAATGCGCGGCTCGAACACGGCGCCCGGTTTGCGTGGATAGGGGTCGATCGCAAGATACAGCACATCCGTCGCCAGCCGCCCGAGATCGATGACACCGTTCTCGATTGGCTCGATCTGGTCCGCCACGTCAGCCTTTGTTTCCTGTTCGTCGCCGGCTCCCTCGTCGGGATGCCGAATTTGATCCGATGGAGCAAACATCAGATCAATGGCTTCATTGATCTCGTTCTCGATCGGATCGAGTGTGACGACGCAGGTCTGCCCGACCCGAGCTGATACACGGCCTGTCACATGAAATCTGCTTCTGCTCTGCGGCGTGACTTCGAACAATGCGCGCGCGGACATGATCTCGCGAAGACCGGCGATCTTGGCCATCGCCTCGCGAGTGGCCTGGTCCGCTTCGAGATCGTAAGCCAGGCCGGTTTCCGGTATCTGCGCGACGACGACGGGCGCACGCCATGGATCAACCGGATCTGCTCTTTTCATCGCTGATGTCCTGTTCGGAGGGCAACGGAAATCTCCACGCCCCTTCCAGCAGCGCCGCATCGTCCTGGTCTTTGAGATGAACGATTGCCGTTCCGGCATAGGCGGCGAGCCGCCGCGCGTTATTGAGTGCCCCGCCGTCCAAGATATTCCTGTTCAGCGCTTGCGCCAACGCATCCGAGCCTTCGGTCAGCGCGCGATCATAGGCCGCGGCGCGACCATAAAAAGCTTCGCCAAACGCCCGCATTCGCCTCGGCACAGCGAGGTCGCCGACACCCATTTCGCGGAGATTGCCGTCCATATCCTCGCAAAATCTGTCAAACAACGCTTGCGACAGTTCCACCCCGCCGGCGGTTTGGCGCAACCGTTGCAGCACCATCCACAGATGCAGCACCAGCAGGTCGAAACGGCCATTAACTGTATCGGGCACACCCAGGTCCCGGTAGAACAACGGTTCTCGCGCCTGCGTCACGATCATGCCATAGATGGCCTCGATGGTGCCGGACGGGTCCAGCCGGGGTTTCCAGAAGTGATTGAACGGCCAAAGCATTGTGGTTTCGGCAAACCTCCTCTGAGGCGAATGCTGCCGCCCGGTACGGCAATGGCAGGCCGGACGCAAGGGGACGGACCCGTTCAGCAATGATCGAAACACGCACGACCGGCAAGCAGCCTGTGCCGCGCGGCCGTTTCGCGCGCTGGCGTCCCTTTCGCGTTGCCGCGGCGATCGCACTGATTACCACGGCGCTCAGCGCCTGCACCGGAGAGCAGTTCCAGAAGGGCTATATCCTGCCGCCGGGAGCTCTCGAACAGATCCCGATCGGGGCGAGCCAGGATCAGGTGCTGATCGTGATGGGAACTCCATCGACGGTCGCCACGCTGAACGGCGAGGTGTTCTATTACATCTCGCAACGTGCCGAGCGTCCGGTCATGTTCATGAACCAGAGGGTGATCGACCAGCGGGTGATCGCGATCTACTTCGACAAGAACCGCCAGGTGGTCCGACTCGCCAATTATGGATTGAAGGACGGCAAGATCTTCGACTTCATCAGCCGCACCACCCCCACCTCGGGCCAGGAGATCAGCTACCTGACGCCGCTGTTCAAGCTGCTAAGCTTCAATTAGCACCTTTTTGCGCTCTGTCCGTCACCTCGCGGCTTGCCGCGGGGTGATGCCATTTTCGCTCGCTCGCCTCAGTCGCCGTGCGCCAGGATTGCGAGTAGCAGCAGCGCGACGATGTTGGTGATCTTGATCATCGGGTTCACCGCGGGGCCCGCCGTGTCCTTGTAGGGATCGCCGACCGTATCACCGGTCACCGCGGCCTTGTGCGCGTCCGATCCCTTGCCACCGTAGTGACCGTCCTCGATATATTTCTTGGCATTGTCCCAGGCGCCGCCACCCGAGGTCATCGAGATCGCAACAAAGAGACCGGTGACTATCACGCCCAGCAGCATCGCGCCAACCGCGGAGAAAGCCGCCGACTTGCCGGCCGCGCCGCCACCGGCGATGAAGTAGACCAGGAAGTAGACGACGATCGGGGACAGCACCGGCAACAGCGACGGGACGATCATTTCCTTGATTGCTGCCTTGGTGAGAAGGTCGACGGCCTTGCCGTAATCCGGCTTGTCGGTGCCCTTCATGATGCCGGGTTTTTCCCGGAACTGGCGGCGCACCTCTTCCACAATCGCACCGGCGGCGCGGCCGACCGCGGTCATGCCGAGCGCGCCGAACAGGTAGGGCAGCAGGCCGCCGAACAGGAGACCCACCACCACATAGGGGTTGTTGAGCGAGAAGTCCGGGTTGATGCCCTTGAAGTAGGGGTGGCTGGCGGGATCGCTGATGAAGAACTTCAGGTCCTGGTTATAGGCCGCAAACAACACCAGCGCGCCAAGCCCCGCGGATCCGATCGCATAACCCTTCGTCACCGCCTTTGTGGTATTGCCGACCGCATCCAGTGCGTCGGTCGACTTGCGCACTTCTTTCGGCAGACCCGCCATTTCCGCGATGCCGCCCGCGTTATCAGTCACCGGGCCGAACGCGTCGAGCGCGACAATCATGCCGGCGAGCGACAGCATGGTTGTGGTCGCGATCGCGATACCGAACAATCCAGCGAGCTTATAGGTAGTGAGAATGCCCGCGATAATAACGATGGCTGGCAGCGCCGTCGCCTCCATCGAGATCGCCAAGCCCTGAATCACGTTGGTGCCATGACCAGTGACCGAAGCCGATGCAATCGACTTCACGGGACGAAAATCGGTGCCGGTGTAGTACTCGGTGATCCAGATGATCAGACCAGTCACGGCGAGGCCGACGACGCCGCAGGCAAACAGATCGGCGCCCGTGAAATCGGCACCCGGGATCGGGCCGAAACCGATCAGCCAATAGATAGCGCCGGCGACGCCCGCAAGCGACAGGATGCCGGTCGCGATCAGCCCCTTATACAACGCCCCCATGATCGACTGGTTGGCGCCGAGCTTGACGAAGAAGGTCCCGATGATCGAGGTGATGATGCAGATGCCGCCGATCGCGAGCGGCAGTGTCATCATGTTTGCGAGGATCGGCGTCTTGGCGAAGAAGATCGCGGCGAGCACCATGGTGGCGACCGCGGTCACCGCATAAGTCTCGAACAAGTCGGCTGCCATGCCCGCGCAGTCGCCGACGTTGTCGCCGACGTTGTCGGCGATTGTGGCGGGATTACGCGGATCATCCTCGGGAATGCCCGCTTCAACCTTGCCAACGAGGTCGCCGCCAACGTCGGCGCCCTTGGTGAAAATGCCGCCACCAAGACGGGCGAAGATCGAGATCAGCGAGGCACCGAAGCCGAGAGCAACCATGGCGTCGACGACGGTACGGCTGTCGGGCGGCAGATGCAGCGAAAAGGTGAGAAAGCCGAAGTAGAGGGTGACGCCGAGCAGCGCCAAACCAGCGACCAGAAGGCCGGTGATGGCGCCGGATTTAAAGGCAAGCTCAAGGCCGCCTGCAAG
>Ga0075425_100009563_pt1 | contig 10319 bp, 7 predicted proteins | sample SoiMethybrSBSTD4_FD_75300 | JGI IMG/M metagenome (GOLD analysis project Ga0075425, IMG submission 75300) | Bulk soil microbial communities from a Populus tree surrounding site in Tennessee, USA - Soil MetaG P. TD hybrid SBSTD4 | ecosystem: Environmental > Terrestrial > Soil > Tree plantation...
ACGAGCGCCGGCACCGCGATCTGCTGGGCTCCGTCCAGGATGGCCTGGATGACCGGCTTGCCCATGTCGAGGTTGCGGTTGATGTTCTCGACCTCCACGGTGGCGTCGTCCACGAGGATGCCGACGGCCAGCGCGAGCCCGCCGAGCGTCATGATGTTGATGGTCTCGCCCAGGAGGCTGAGGGTGATGACCGACGTCAGGATCGAGAGCGGGATGGACACCGCGATGATGATCGTGCTCCGCCAGCTCCCGAGGAAGAGCAGGATCATCATGGCGGTGAGGCAGGCGGCGATCACCGCCTCCCGGATCACCCCGTTCACCGCCGCCCGCACGAAGATGGACTGGTCCGCCACCGGCTGGACCTTGAGCTCCGGCGGAAGGGTCGGAATCACGCGGGGCAGCAGCGCGCGAATGCCGGCCACGACGTCGAGGGTGGACGCGTTGCCGGTCTTCAGAATGGTGACGAGCGTGCCACGGCTGCCATCCCGGCGAACGACGTTCGTCTGCGGCGCGAACCCGTCGCGCACGTAGGCGACGTCGCGCAGGTAGATCGTCGAATTGCCGACCACCTTGACCGGGAGGTCGTTCAGCTCGGCCACGGTCCGCGGGCTCGCGTTCAGCGCGACGTCGTATTCGAATTGGCCTATCTTGGCGGTGCCGGACGGCAGCACGATGTTCTGCTGGCCGAGGGCGGTGACGATGTCGGCCGGGGAGAGCCCTTTGGACTGGAGCAGCCGCGGGTCCAGGTCGACCATGACCTGGCGCTGCTTGCCGCCGTACGGGAAGGGGATGGACGCGCCCGGCACCGTCACGAGCTGGGTCCTCAAGAAGTTGAGGCCGACGTCGTTGAGCTCGGGCTCCGACAGGCCGGACAGGCCGAGCTGGAGAATCGGGACCGTCGACGCGCTGTAATTGATGATGAGGGGCGGCTGGATGCCGGGGGGAAGCTGGCGCAGGATGGTCTGCGATACCGCCGTCACCTGAGCGTTCGCCGTGTCGAGGCGGGCATTCGGCTGCAGGAATATCTTGACCATCGACTGGCCGTTGACGGTCGTCGACTCGAGGTGCTCGATGTTGTCCACCGTCGTCGTGAGCACCCGCTCGAACTGGGTGGTGATCCGCCCCTCCATCTCTTCGGGGTTCAGGCCGGTGAACTGCCAGGCCACCGAGATCACGGGGATGTCGATGTTCGGAAAGATGTCGGTCGGCGTGCGAAGGATGAGTACCGGGCTCAGCAATAAGATGAGCACAGCCAGAACGACGAACGTGTACGGGCGCTGCAGCGCGACCCTGACGATCCACATGTCTTATGGATGCGGTGGCGGGCGCCGCGGGTTCACCGTGCACCCGCCGCCGTCATGGCGATCCCCGTGGTCACGCGACGTCGCCCCCGCCCTAGACGGCGACGGCGTACCGAGACGTCGTCTGGGGCTCACTGAGCCGGCCCCGCAGCAACGACCGCGCGCGATGAATGCGGGTCTTGACGTTCGCGGCGCTGAGGCTCAGTCGCTGGCCGATCTCCTCGTGCGAAAGGCCGTGCAGATCGCGCAGGACGAAGACCGTGCGGTAGTGCATCGGGAGCTCGTCGATCGCCTCGGTCAGCTCGGCGCGAACCTCGGTCTGTCTGGCCGGGTCCTCGACGGCCAACGACCAGTCGCCGGGCAACCCGGTGTTGCGCGCGCTCTCGGTCAAGAGGCCGGGGACCGCGTCCGACGAGATGTCGCCCTCACGGCGTCGCCGCCCGCGAATCTTCTGATAGGCGGCGTTGGCCACGATGCGATAGAACCACGACCCGAACGCGGACTCGCCGCGAAAGCTGTCGATCTTGTTCACGACCGTCAGCAACGCGTCCTGCACCACTTCCTCGGCGTCCAGCGGCGCGCGCGTGATGCGGACGGCCAGGCGGTAGGCGCGGGCGCCGTAGATCTCAAGGAGACGCTCGGCGGCGCGCGGATCCTCGCAGCGCAGCGCCTCGATGAGCTCACGGTCGCGATCCACGCGAGGTCGAGGGCGGTGACGCTCGATGTCGGGCTCGGTCGTCGTGAATCCAGTCTCGAGAAACATGCTCAGCTCCTCCTGTCGAGCTCGTGTCTGACAGGAACAGCTGTACCGGGGCGCCGTGACCACGGCGTGTCGGCGGGCGTGAAAAATGACGTAGCAACCCGAGCGACGACTTCGCCCCGCGATGGAGCGCAGGGAACCGGCCATCTCAGGGGAGGCGTCGTACCCCACCAAAGTAGGGGTGGACGCCTGCCATCGGTATTACTACTCTACGAGCGACGGCGTGAAGAGCTGACCGACGAGGAGTACGATGAACGAGCTCGCTCCCGGGAGAAGTTCCGGAGCGATGAACGGCAGCGTGACGGAGCGACTCTGGCGGACCAGCGTACGGTGCGGGTTGGGTCTCGCCGCTCTGGCGGCGCTGACGGCCGTCCTCGATCGACTCCACTTCCGGTCCGCGGCGCTCTACCTGATCGTCGTCGTCTTCGTGTCCCTGACGGGAGACTTCGTGGCGTCGGCCGTGGCCTCGATCGGTGGCTTGGTGTGCCTGTCGTACTTCCTGAGCCCGCCGGGCTCCCTGCTCGGGCTGGACCAGCCGCTCAACCTGGTGGCCCTGCTCGCCTTCGTGACCACGGCGTTGGTGGTGACTAGCCTGGTGTCGAGGCGGCGCGCGTCGTTCCAGGAGATCAAGGGCCTCCGTGACCAGCTCACGGTGGTGATCGATACGATTCCCGCGTTGACCGGGGTCACCTTGCCCAGCGGCTCGGTCGAGGTCGTCAACCGCGGGTGGCTGGACTACACGGGAATTCGCCTGGAGGACGCGCGGGGGTCGGGCTGGACACGCGCGCTTCATCCCGATGACCGTGAGCTATTCGTGAGCAAGGGCCTCACGGCTCGGGAAACGCGGGAACCGTTCGAGCTCGAGCTGCGGTTGCAGCGCGCGGACGGAGTCTATCGGTGGTTCCTGATGCGCGTGGCGCCGCTACGCAACGAGCAAGGCGAGGTCGTCAGGTGGTACGGCGTGTCGATCGACATCGAAGACCGCAAGCTGGCCGAGGCGCTGCTGGCCGGAGAGAAGCGGCTTCTCGAGATGATGGCCAGAGGTGATGCGCTGGCGCTCATCCTCGATGCCTTGTGCCGCCTGGTCGAGGAGCAGTCCGGCAACGTCCTCTGCTCGGTCTTGATGCTCGATCGCGATGGGATCCACCTGCGGCACGGCGCGGCGCCCAGCCTGCCGAGAAGCTACACGGACGCCGTCGACGGCCTGGCCATCGGCCCCGGCGCGGGTTCGTGCGGGACGGCCGCGTACCGGGCCGAGCGCGTGATCGTGTCGGACATCGCCACCGACCCCCTGTGGGCCGACTACCGCGAGCTGGCCCTCGCGCACTCGCTGCGCGCATGCTGGTCCACTCCCATGCTCTCCTCCGATGGCCGGGTGGTCGGAACCTTCGCGATGTACTATCGCGAGCCCCGTCTCCCCCTTGCGCACGAGCAAGACATCATCGACCGGATCACGCCCATGGCGGCGGTCGCCGTCGAACGGGCGCACGCCGAAGAGGCGCTGCGCAAGGCCCAGGCGGAGCTCGAGCGCGTGACCCGCGTGACCACCGTGGGCGAGCTGGCCGCGTCGATCGCGCACGAGGTGAACCAGCCGCTGGCGGCGATCGTCGCGGACGCGTCGGCCTGTCTGCAGTGGCTGGCCGCCGACCGCCCCGATCTGGACAGCGTCCGCGAGGCGCTCGGCGCCGTCGTGAAGGACGGCGAACGGGCCGCGGAGGTGATCGGTCGGATCCGCGCGCTCCTTTCGCGGACCGCGGTCGCGCGCGAGCCCTGCGATCTGGCGGGAGTCGTCCACGAGGTGCTCTCCCTCGTCGGCCCCGAGCTCAGGCGCCAGGGCATCGCGCTGCAGACGGTGTTGACTCCGGAGCTGCCGCTGGTCATCGGCGACCGGATTCAGCTGCAGCAGGTCCTCTTGAACTTGCTGGTGAATGCGGCGGAAGCGATGCGCGAGACGCCACCCGAGCGGCGACGGCTCGTCGTGCACTCGACCGTGGCGTCTCGCGACGACGAGGTGTGGGCGGTCCTCGCGGTGCAGGACGCGGGAGTCGGCTTCAACGAGCTGGAGGAGTCGCGCCTGTTCGAGGCGTTCTACACCACGAAGCCGAACGGACTCGGCATGGGACTCTCGATCAGCCGCTCGATCGTCGAGCGGCACGAAGGACGCCTCTGGGGCACGGCGAATCCCGACCATGGCGCCACCTTTCACGTCGCCCTGCCGGGGATGCGATGAGCTCGGAAGCCCCCGTCGTCTTCATCGTGGACGATGACGAGGGTTTTCGCGACGCCCTCCGGCGCCTCATGAGCTCGGTCGGTCTGGCCGTCCAGGTCTTTCCGACGGCCCAGGCTTTCCTCACGGCCTCCCGCCCCGATGCGCCGGGATGCCTCGTGCTCGATGTGCGTCTGCCGGGCCTGAGCGGACTCGACCTGCAGCGAGAGCTGGCCGCGGTGGACGCGTCGCTGCCGATCATCTTCCTCACGGGCTACGGCGACATCCCGATGTCGGTCCGGGCCATGAAAGCCGGCGCGGTCGAGTTCTTGACGAAGCCATTCCGCGAGCAGGATCTGCTCGACGCGATCCGCCACGCGATCGATCGCCACCGCGTCGTCCGCGCGGAGCGACGCGAGCTCGTCGAGCTCCGTCACCGGTACGACTCTCTCACCCCGCGAGAGCGCGACGTGATGGCCGGCGTCATCGCCGGTCTGCTCAACAAGCAGATCGCCGCCGAGCTGGGGACGAGCGAGGTCACCGTCAAGGAGCAACGCGGCCACGTGATGCACAAGATGCAGACGGGGTCGGTGGCCGAGCTCGTGCGGACCGCCGCGCGCCTCGGCATCGTCCCGGCCGCGCGTCGTGGGGATGGCTGACCGAATCTCCTCGGGCCTCGGCGACGCCTTCTTCACCACGAAGGCCAGTGGCATGAGCATGGGCTTGTCCATTGCTCGTTCGATCGTCGAAGCCCATGGTGGACGACTCTGGGCGGCGCCGAACACCGACCACGGCGCCACCTTCCAGTTCGCGTTGCCCTCGGTGCCCTGATCCCCAGCGCCGCGTGCTTCGTCCGGGGTGCCCCACCCCACCAACGTAGGGTAGACGCGGCGCGCCGGCCGCCCTAGCCTGATGGTATGAGCGAGCGATATGCGGGGATGATCTCCGTCGTCGACGATGACGCCTCCCTGCGTCGGTCCGTGCGGAACCTCCTGATGTCGGTCGGCTTCGAGGTCCAGGCCTTCGCCTCGGCGGAAGAGTTTCTCGAATCTCCTCAGCGCGCGAACACCGGCTGTCTGGTGCTCGATCTGCGCCTGGCCGGCATGAGCGGCCTCGACCTTCTCAAGCACCTGGTGGCCATCGGCTCACAAATCCCCGTGATCATTCTCACGGCGCACGGTGACGACGAGGTGCGCCAGCGCGCCCTCCAGGCCGGCGCGGTCGCATTACTCGGCAAACCGTTTCGCGGCGACGCCCTGCTCGACGCCGTGAGAACGTCCCTGAACCGATGACGCACTCGAGCGGAAGCGTGAAGCCCAAGGCCTGCCTCGTCCTGACCTTGCTCGGAGGTTTCGATGCTCGCGGCCGCTCCGGTTCCCGGCTGGTCTTTTCGACGAAGAAAGCCCGGGCGCTCCTGGCGTATCTGGCCCTGCCGCTCGGCCGCGCCCACCCGCGCGAGAAGCTGGCGACGTTGCTCTGGGGCGACATGCCCGATGCGCAATCGCGCGGCAACTTGCGTCAGGCATTGTCCCGGATCCAGAAGGCGTTCGCCGGAGCGAACGTCCCCGCGATACGTTTCGAGGGCGACACCATCGCGCTCGATCCGTCCACGGTGGAGGTCGACGTGGCCGCCTTCGAGAGATTGCTCGCCGACGGCCGGCCTGGCGCGCTCGAGCAGGCCGTCGAGCGCTACCGGGGAGATCTGCTCGAAGGGCTGGCGCTGCGCGAACACGCGTTCGACGAGTGGGTGACCACCGAGCGAGAGCGTCTGCACGAGCTGGCCACCAAGGCGCTCGGACGGCTCCTGGCCCACCAGAGCACGACTGGAGCGGACGAGCAAACGCTCCGGACCGCTCGACGGCTGCTCGAGCTCGATCCTCTCGAGGAGGCCGTGCATCGGCTCGTGATGCGCCTGCATTGGCGGCGCGGCCGCCGGGCGGCGGCACTGCGTCAGTACCAGCTCTGCGTCGACCTGCTCGAGCGTGAGCTGCGCGCCGAGCCCGAGGCCGAAACCAGACAGCTGTACCAGGAGATCTTGAGATCGCGGGTACACCGTCTCGACCAGGTCGAGTCGCCCGGCCCCGTCGCCGACGTCGAGACGACCGTGGCTCCTCCGCAGTCGTCCGCCGCGGCTGAGCCGGCCATGGCGCTGGTGGGGAGAGAGGACGAGGCGGCGAAATTCCACGCGCTGCTCGACGAGGTCGGCGCCGGAGAGCCCCGGGTCATCGCCCTCATTGGCGAGGCCGGCGTCGGCAAGAGTCGCCTCCTGGACGAGCTCGCGGCGCTGGCCGCCCGACGGGGACTTCGGGTCCTCGCGGCGCGCTCGTACGAGTCCGAGCAAGTGCTGCCGTTCGGACCATGGGTCGATGCGCTGCGCTCCGGCGGCGTCGTCGACGATCACGAGGTGCTCCGTGAGCTCTCGCCGGCGCTCCGGACCGATCTGGCCCGGCTGCTTCCCGAGCTCGGTGACGGGCAGCGCACGGGCGCGCTCGGGACGAACCCGTTGCGCGTCTTCACCGCGTTCGCGCGGCTCATCGCGGTGGCCGGCACGCGCCGGCCGCTGGTGATCGTGCTCGACGACTTTCACTGGGCCGACGAGATGAGCGTCCGCCTCCTGGCCTTCCTCGGCCGCCGTCTCGGCGGCTCGGCGACGCTGCTGGCGGTGTCCGTCCGCGCCGAGGGGCTGCCCGACACCCCGCTACTCCGGCGAACGCTCGACGAGCTGTCGAACGAGGCTCTCCTGGCGTGGACCGAGGTTCGGCCGCTCTCGCAGTCAGACACGGTGCGCCTGGTCCGACAGGCCGCGGCCCCGGAGGTGAGCACGGAGGCCGTGGAACGGCTCGCGGCACAGGCCTGGCGACTCGGCGAGGGCAACCCGTTTGTCGTCCTCGAAGCCGTGCGGGTCTGGTGCCCGCAGGGAGCACCGGTGCTCGACGGTCTGTGTCTTCCCGAGCGCGTGAGGCGCTCGATCGTGGATCGACTCGAGCGACTCGACGACCGGACGGGGCAGCTCGTCAGCGTGGCGGCGGTGATCGGCCGCGACTTCGACGTCGGCCTCCTGTTGCAGGCGAGCGGTCTCGGCGACCGCGAGGCGGTGGCGGGATTCGAGTCATTGCTGCGCAACGGGATCCTTGCTCGCGACGGGGAGCGCCTGCGTTTTCGACACGAGCGAGTCCGTGACGCAGCCGCCGGTCGCCTCTCGGCTCCGCGTCGCGCGCTCATCCACCGGCAAATCGCTGAGAGCCTCGAGGGGCTGTCCGCGTCCGACCATCCGCCACATCTCGAGCTCGGTCGGCACTATCGCGACGGCGAGGTCTGGGACAAAGCGCTGGCCCACTTCCGGATGGCCGCGCGGCTGGCGGCCGCCCGCTCGGCGTACGAGGAGGCCGTGGCCTCCTACTCCGAGGCGCTCGACGTCTGTCGGCAGGCATCCTCGCGGCGCGAGATCGACGCGGCACGCGTCGACGTGCAGGTCGAGCTCGGCTCGGCGCTCCACGCTCTCGGCGACGTCGAGCGCGCACTCGATCACTATCGAAGCGCCGAGGCGGGGGCGGTGGCGCTCGGCGATCGAGGCCGCGCGGCCTGGATCGTCGCGGCCATGAGTTATGCCCATACGTCCCTGGGACAGCACCGGACGGCAATCGAGCACGCGCGTCGAGCGTTGCAGGTCCCGGGCGGTGGCGCCGACAACCCGGCGCTCCGGATCTGGGTGCAGCAGAGCCTCGTCCGCACGGCGTACGCCGTCGGCGACTACCAGGCGGCCGTCTCGGTGGCCCGAGCGACCCTCGAGACCCTGGCCGACCATCCGGCCGACGAGCCCTTCGGCCCGGCACTCCTCACGCCGGTCGTGCCATCGGTCGGTGTTCGTGGGCTCCTGGCGCTCGCGCTGAGCTCGCGCGGCCAGTTCAACGACGCGCTGGCCGAAGGAGCCGAAACAGTACGCATCGCGGAGAAGGTGAACCGGTCTCCCGAGCTGGCCTGGGCTAGCTATTGCCTCGGACGGACGGTCCTCGAGCGGGGCTACGCCGACCAGGCGGTCGAGTATCTGGAGCGCGCCCTGGCGCTCACGCGCGAGTGGGAGCCCGCCACGCCTGAGCCCCGCACCGGACTACACACGCTCGCGGACGTCACGGGGGCCACGCTGGCCTTGGCCCACGCGGCGACGGGCCAGCTCGCCTCGGCGATCAACCTCGTCGCCGCCAGCGTCAATGCCATGAGCTCGAAGCAACTCTGCTGCGTCCGGGTGCTCGAAATCCAGGGAGGCGTGCTACTCGCCGCTCAGCGGTTCGACGAGGCGACGTCGGTCGCGAGCGTGGCGCTCGAGACGGCCCGTGCCCGGGGCGAACGGGCACACGAAGCCTGGGCCCTTCGGTTACTGGCTGACATCGCCCGCCGACGAGAGCCCGGGTCCGTCGAGCCGGCCGTGGGCCACTTCGACAGGGCGCTGGCCCTGGCCGACCAGCTCGAGCTGCGGCCGCTCCGCGCGCGGTGCCGCCTCGAACGGGCCGAGGCCCTGTACCACGCCGGCCGTCACGACGAGATCGGGCAGAGCCTCGGGCTGGCCATCGAGGACTTTCGCGCGATGGAGATGACGGCTTGGCTGGACCGCGCGAAGGCACTCGAGGAGGCGCTGACCGCGAGGACGTGAACCGGCGGCCCTATGGCTCGACCGGTTCGATCGACGTCGCCACAACGCGATCGTGCTCCGCTATCCCGGTCACGATGACCAGGTCGTTCCACCCCAGACGCTGATACTCGTCCTGGGACACCTGCGTGAGATCGACGCTGATGCTCTGACTCGCGTCGGTGGCGACCACCATCGTCTCTCCCGCGATCCACAGCACGCGCGCCTCAAAATGGACCGGATCGTCGTCGGCTGCGCTGGCGGTGACGGGCAGCAAGCTCAGCAGAGCCAACGCGGTCAATGTCGTCAGGACGCGTGACCCACGAACGTCAAGCCAAGACATCGAGAAGTTCCTCCGCACTGTTTACGACGCGGCTGGGCTCGAGGATGTTGCAGCGGATAGCGCCGAGCCCCCGCCCTGGTGAATCACGAGGCGGGCGCGGGGCATCAGAATAATTGTCGAAGGGTCGCGCCCCGTCGAGATTACGCCCCGCCGAAGTAGTCGATGTATCGATCGATGGCGCGCGGCCGATTGGCGATCAGCGCGCAGAGATAGAGCGTCCCGGTGATGTCGCGCAGCGCCCCTCGCAGCATGTCGCTCGCCTCCCCAGACCGAGTCCTATCCGATTAGAGACGACCGCTCCGACTCAATCATTTCACTCGGCACGCCACCCCTTCACTCGCCTTTGCGGCGTCGATCGTAGGAGATGGCATAGGCAGCCGATCGGGCCAGCAGGATCGGATCGGCCGAGAGGTCGATGCCGTCCGTCCGGTTGGTGGGGTCGAAGATCAGGCGCTGCTCGTCGTCGGCGCTCGTCGGGGAGATGCCCGTGACTTCCAGTCGCCCGAGCTCGACGATGCGCCGAGCCTCGGGCCACAAGGCGGTCACGTCGTCCGTCGGGTCGCCTGCCTCGGCCACCTGCAGGAGCAGCCGGAACGCCACCGCGCCGGTCCGGAGCCGGCCCTCCAGCTCCTCGCGCAGGAAGCTCGGGCTTCGCTTGCCGGCCTCGTCAGGGGAGAGAAAGGCCTCGCCGGCCTGGGGCACGAAGCGATAGCGGCCGAATCGGCTCGTGCCATCCGCGGCGGTGAAGCGGAACGCGTGCTCGGCATGGTAGGTCGCCTGCGCATAGCTGGCCGGCACCGGCTTCTTCATCAGGCGCTCGACGAAGGCGCGTCCGGCGGGATGGGCGGCGAGAAAACGCGGAACCGCATCGGGGTCGGGCCGGCCGCTGGCCGGCTCGGGGAGCTGAGCCCTCAGGAACTCGAGCAGCTCCTCGGGCGTCCGCGCGATGAATCCTTCGACGGAGTTGGCGAGGATGTCGGCGCTCTTGCCGTCGGAGAGCTGAAACTTGACCGCGATCGAGCGCACGTTGGGGACGCCATCGTGTACGTCGGGGTTCCCGTTGGCATTGGCGAACCGGACGATGG
>Ga0075425_100009565_pt1 | contig 10318 bp, 5 predicted proteins | sample SoiMethybrSBSTD4_FD_75300 | JGI IMG/M metagenome (GOLD analysis project Ga0075425, IMG submission 75300) | Bulk soil microbial communities from a Populus tree surrounding site in Tennessee, USA - Soil MetaG P. TD hybrid SBSTD4 | ecosystem: Environmental > Terrestrial > Soil > Tree plantation...
GGAGTTCGGCGCATCAGCGTTGGCGGAGCGCTGGCGCGAGCGGCCTGGACCGGATTCCTGGAAGCGGCCAAGGAAATCGCAGAGCAGGGGACCTTCAAGGCACTCACTCGTGCCGTTCCCGGCGCCCAGCTCGATCGCGATTTCCGCGACTGATGGACCTCCCAACGCTGAGCTCCGCCAGTTCGTTGAGCCGTCGTATCGTGCTGTGGACCGGCTTCGCCCTACTCGTCATTCTCGCGCTGCTCGCCTGGGTCGGGAGCCGTCTCCTGGAAGGTCGGGTGTCGCGCAACGCCTCCGTCAGCCTGAGTCAGGCCGCCGAGCAGGCGTCGCTGGTGATCGACCGCGTCCTGGCCGAGCGCGAGCGTCAGGTCATCCTGCTGGCCTCGCTTCCTGCTGTCGTCGATGCCGCGCGGCGGGGCGCCGATCTTGCCGGCCGGATGGGCCTGGTGGGCCAGCCCATCGCGGCGCTCGAGCGGCGCTTCGATTCCACCCGAACCCTCGACGTGGATCCCCGAACCAGGGAGTTCCTGCTCGATCGGGCCACGTTCCTTGATTTGGCCGAGGTGCTCGTCACCGACGTGCATGGCTTCAACGTCCTCACGACCGAACGCACTTCCGACTTCGTTCAGAGCGACGAGTCCTGGTGGCAGCAGGCTTTCTCCAAAGGACTCACTCCGCCCGATGCCACCTACGATTCCTCTGCGAAACAGATCTCGAGCTCGGTTTCCAGCGCGGTACGTGCGTCGGACATGGCGTCTCCCGTCGGGGTGATGAAGGCAGTCTTCGGTCTGACCGAGCTCGAAGCGGCGGTTCGTGCTGCCGCTACGCCCGGTCTCGTTGCGGTCGAGGTGATCGATTCCGCCGGTCGTGTGCTCGCCAGCTCGGATGCGGCCCCCTTGCTCCAGCCGCTCGCGGATCAGGACGCGCTGCCGCGGCAAACCAGCACCTCGATCTTCCGGTACGGCCGTGCCGAAGTGCAGCTCGGTACCGTTCGCACCACCAACCGCAAGACATGGCGAGTTGTCGCTCACTCGCGAGAGGAAGTGGCACTCGCCGACCTGCGCCGAGGCCGCACCGCCCTGGGCGTCGGTGCGGTCGGGCTGTTCCTTCTGGTGCTTGGTGCCCTCGCTGCCGTGAACGGCTTCATGACACAACGGATTACCCGTCCGGCCGCCGCCCTGGCTGCAGCCGCGGAATCGGTGGCTGCAGGGGACCTTTCAGTCCAGGTTGCGGAAACGGGGACCGACGATGAGATGGGTCGCTTGGCGCGCGCCACACGGACCATGATCACAGGGTTACGCAACCTGACACTCGCCATCAAGCGCTCGGCCGCGGAAACCGCCTCCATGGCGCTCGACCTGACGGCCGGCTCCGAGGAAATGTCGGCGCTCTCGCAGCGCATGGCGCAGATGTCCGCCGAGCTGCATCAGCGGTCAGCCGAAATGGCTCAGACCATTCAGGCGATGTCGGGCGACGCCGCCAGGATGAACGAGCTGTCCGTCGCGCTGACCAGTGGGATGACCGAAGGGACGCGCCGCAATCAACGACTGCGCACCTTCGCGCGGGAAAACCGGGAGCGGCTGGACGCCAGCGCGCGGGAGCTGGAGCTGCTGGTGAACGAGGTCCGGTTGAATGTCACCACTGCCGAGACCCTCGCGACGGCGTCGGAGGAAATCCGGGAGTTCGTCGCGCTCATGCAGCACATGGCCCGCCAGTCCAAGCTGCTCGCCTTCAGCGCGGGCATGGAGGCCAAGCGTGCCGGGGCCGACGGAGCCGGGTTCGCCGTAATCGCGCAAGAGGTTCAGCGCCTCGCCGATCGCACCGCCGAGGCCGCGGAGCGTACTGAAAAAGTAGTGACCGCGTTGCTCGCGAAAGTTGGTGAGACCCGGCTCGCGAGCACGCGGGCGGCGACCGCCGCTGAGAGTGTGAGCCACGCGACGCAGCAGGGACTGCAATCCTTCGGGCAGGTCGAGGGCGCCGTGGCCGACACGGAGACCTGGACCGCGGCGATCGAGCAAGGCTCGCGCACGACCAGTAGCGTCGTGGAAGCCACCAGCCGGCGACTCGATGCCCTCGCGCGCGGTACCGAGGCGTTCGCCGCCGCTATGCAGGAAGTCGCCGCTTCGGCGGAAGAGCAGAGCGCCAGCAGTGAGGAGATAGTGGCAACGGCTACCGGTCTCGCGGCCTCGGCGGAGCGGCTCTCCGAGCAGGCCGGAGCCTTCCGGCTCCAGGAAGAAGCCCCTCCGGCGTCAGTCCCGCCCGCGCGCTAACGGCGTCGACACACCATGAGCTCGGTGCTCGGGCTCTCCCGCTTCGCGGTCACCAGCGCGCGCTCCAGCGGATACAACGCCGCGCCCAGCAGCCACCCCAACGGCTCCGCTACGAGAGCCGGAGCCATCAGTGCGGTCCAGCCCCAGCGCGCGAGCCGCGAACGGGTATCTGCCGGATAATTCATCAAGACGAACATCGGAACGCGCTGCACCACTTCGAATCCCGCAGCCTCCACCAGCCTGGTGCTCTCGGCCAGAGAGCGGCTGGCCTGATGGGCGACGCGTTCGGTGGCGTGGCGGAGAAAGTTGTCGGACCAGAGGAACCAGCCCCCCGGCTTGAGCAGCGTCGCGATGTTGGTGAATGCGCGCGCGTAAGCCGCATCGTCGACGATATGGAACAACACATCCATCGCGGACACCGCGTCGAACGTCGCCGGGGCAAGTGGTATCGCTTGTGCCGCGCCGATGTCGCCCTGCAGAAAACTCGCGGCGGGAAAGGCGTGTTGCAGCTCGCCCACGGCGACCTCGGTGAGATCGAGGCCGGTAACCCGCGCGCCGAGCCGCAGCCACCGTTCGACGTAGAAGCCGGTTCCCGAGCCGACATCCAGCACTGAACGCCCTGCCCAGCCTCCGGGGTTCAGGCTCGCGACGACCCGGTCGAACACAGTTCCCCTTACCCGGTACATCCACTCGTTGTAGCGGCGGCCCAGTCGCAGATAGCCCACCCCCGCGAGCGAGTAGTGCTCGCGAAGCCGCGACTCCCAGTACTGCCGATTGTCGAAGGAGGTCACCTACCGACGGCTCAACCCATTGCCTCGCGGACTTCACTCGCGGCGGCAATGGCATGGTCGACGTCGCGCGAGATCGCCCGTGCCTGCTGGGTTGCCTGGGTGAGGTCGCTCAGCACCGCGCCGATTCCGGCGGACTTCAGGCGCAGCATGTCGAAGCGCATGTTCTGCATGGCGAGGAGGCTCGATTCCAGCCGGGCCGCGATCTTGGCGCGCCGCTCCATCAGCTCCGTGGCGTTTTTGAATTGTCGTTCCAGAATGGCGATCTGCCGGTCGCGCTCGGGTCCATCGGCCTGCATCGTGAGCAGGTCGAGCCGATGCTTGATCCGCTCCGGCGTTTCGCTCCCGAAGCTGGTGTCGATGTCATTCAGAGTCCGCGCCAGTTCGAGCGCGCGCTGGAAGAGCTCGTCGGTGGTTTCCACGATCTCGGCCGGCAACATCTGCCGGTCGCTCGCCGGCAGCTGCTGCACCAGAGACACAATCATCTTGCGGTCCTTGTAGGCCGACTCGATCCGATCGAAGTACGGTCCGTATTCCTCCCGCCGCGGCGCGGCGAGCGTCTTGCGCCCTTTGCCGCCGGGTACGCGCACCGCATCGGCCGCGGGCGGCGGATTCAATACATCGCGCCAGCTGTATCCTGCCTGCCAGAGCCGCGAATAGTTCCGGAGCAGTCCGATGGCCATGCCGCCCGCCGGAAAAAGAAACCAGGGGGTGTCCAGGCCGGTGGCGATGTTGAGCAGGAAGAGCCCGACGCTGGTTGCCGCCCAGCGGGCGAACTGGCCTCGCACCTTCTGCACGATCGCCGGTTCACCGGTGTCGGGCACCGGTAGTTCGCCCGGCTCGGTGCGGACCCATTCGCCCCGTTCGTTCTTGCGCCACTGCCCGCCCGCGGCGGCTCCGCCCCGCGGTCGTTCGGATCGGGCGAGAGGTCGTGGGGATCGGGGAACCAGCTCTCCGCCGCGCAAGTCGTCGCGCGGCCGCAGACCCTCAGTTCTTCCCGGTCGCGGCCGCGTCGCGGGACCGGGCCGGGGACTCACGCGCACCGAAGCGGTTCCGGGACGATAGCCTGTCACCGTTCGGCTTTCGAGCGAGCGACGCAGTGAGTCGGCGGTCGGCCAGCGGTTTTCGGGATCCTTCTCCAGGCAACGCGCAATGGCGAGAGACAGATCTTCCGGAACTCCCGACTGCATCTCATGCAGCACCGGCGCAGGCTCGGTGATCTGCTTCATCAGAATGCCGGCGACGGTTGGAGCGTTGAATGGCAAGGTGCCGCTGGTCATCTGGTAAGCGACGACACCCAGGGAATAGAGATCCGAACGCCCGTCGATCTCCCGTTCGCCCGCCGCCTGCTCGGGACTCATGTATTGCGGCGTCCCGATCGCGACTCCCACGCCGGTCAGCGTCGAGCCGGAGACTTGCGATACCGCCTTCGCGATTCCGAAGTCGGTCACCATCACCCGGCCTCGGGTACCTTCGAGCAGGATGTTGTCGGGCTTGATGTCTCGGTGAATGATCGATACCGCATGAGCGGCGGAGAGAGCGTCCGCGGTTTCCTTCATGATCCGGCGCACTTCATCTGCGGGGAGCTTGCCCCGGCGCTTCAGCCGCCCGCCGAGCGATTCGCCGTCGACCAGTCCCATGATGAAGTAAACCACGCCGGCGCCTTCGCCGACGTCATGGATGGGCACGATATTCGGATGGGACAGGCGCGCGGCGGTCTGAGCTTCGCGGGTAAAGCGCTCCCGGATCTCTTTCTGGAATGCGAGCTCGGGTGGGAGCACCTTGACGGCGACTCGACGATGCAACCGCTCGTCCCGGGCACGATACACCACACCCATTCCGCCCCGGCCGATCTCCCCCTCGATGGTGTACTCGGTACCCAACGCCTCCTTCAGGCGCTGCGCGAGGGGTCGCTCGTTGCTGTCCGAGGGTGTCGTCATCCTGCCCGGGGCTCGCGTCAGAAACGACAGGCGTACAATAGCTTACCAATTTGCCGGTTTTACAGCGCCGGGGCAACCGGCGCGAGAGTCACTCGACTCTGCCATCCCGGCTCGCTGCGTCGAAATGGCGGGCGCGCTATGGCACCTCGCCGATCGTCACCCACCGGTAGCTGCGGTTGTAAGTGCAACCGCCAAAAGTCGATAACCGGGCATCATCATCAGTGGGACAGGTGGCATCGCCTGTGCGCTTTCCGTGCCGAATCCTTGTGGGAGCCCGGCCGCACTGGCCGGTGGCCGCGAGGAACCAAAAGAGGACGCAATGAACGAACGACTGATCCTTCCGGTACTTCCCCTTCGAGACGTCGTCCTGCTTCCAGGGGTCACGACTTCGATCGGGGCCGGTCGACCGGGAACCGTCCGCGCCATCGAAACCGCGCTTGCTACGCCCGACCGGCTGGTATTCGCCATCTGCCAGCGCGAGAACACCGAGCAGGTAACCTCGGACGGACTTTATACCATCGGCACCATCGCCAAAGTCGGACAGCTGCAGCGCGGACTGGCCGGCATGCAGCTCCTGCTCCACGGCGAGCGTCGCGGCATCGTGATGCACCTGTCGGAAAAGAACGGCTTCCTCGAGGCGATCGTTCGCGAGGCCGAAGAGATGCAGCCGCTCAACGCCGAGGACCCCGCGTTCGTCGGCCTCTACCGAGAAGTCCGCGAGCGCGCAGCCGAGCTGGGGCAGAAATCCGGCTTGCCCGAAGAGGTGGTGCAGCAAGTGCTCCAGGGTGTCAACGAGCCAGGCCGCTTTGCCGACCTGGTTGCGGGATACATAGACATCACGTCACCGCAGCGCCAGGCACTCTTGGAAACTCTGTCGGTCGAAGAGCGTCTGCGCCGCGTTCTGGTCCACGTGCAACGGCAGATCTCCGTGCTCGATGCCCAGGAAGAGATCAAATCGCAGGTGCAGGAAGAGCTGGGTGAGCGGCAACGGGAAATGTTCCTCCGCGAGCAGCTGAAGCAGATCCGCAAAGAGCTCGGCGAAGAGGACGAGGCCGATGATCTCGAAGAGCTGCGCCAGAAGCTCACCGCGCTGGAGTTGCCGCCCGATGCACGCAAGGAAGTCGATCGCGAACTGGCTCGCTTGGAGCGGATCGGCCGCGAGTCGATGGAAACGCAGGTGATCCGCAACTACCTGGAGACCATCGCCGAGCTGCCGTGGAATACCCGGAGCGAAGAGCACCTCGACCTCAAAGCTGCTTCCGACATCCTGGAAGTGGACCATTACGCCCTCGGCGACGTCAAAGACCGCGTACTGGAGTTTCTCGCGGTTCGGCAGCTGAAGGACAAGGCGGACAAGGCGAACCAGACGGACGAAGCGGATAAGACGGAAAAGACGGACAGCACTACGGACTCGAGCGCCCCGACCGCCTCAGACGACCCCGATGCCAAGCGCGAGGCCAAGGGGCCGATTCTGCTCTTTGTCGGTCCGCCGGGCGTCGGCAAGACCTCGGTCGCCAAGTCGATCGCGCGTTCCATGGGCCGCAAGTACGTGCGGATCTCGCTTGGCGGCGCGCGCGACGAGGCGGACATTCGCGGGCACCGGCGCACTTATGTCGGCGCCATGCCCGGCCGGATCATTCAGGGACTCAAGCAGGCAGGGACCCGGAACCCGGTCTTCCTTCTCGACGAAGTCGACAAGCTCGGCGTTTCCTTCCAGGGTGACCCGGCGTCCGCGCTGCTCGAAGTCCTGGATCCAGCTCAGAACGACAGCTTCACCGACCACTATCTCGGCGTGCCGTTCGACCTGAGTGAAGTGTTGTTCATCGCCACGGCCAACTTCCTGCAGAACATCCCTGGGCCGTTGCTCGATCGGATGGAGGTCGTTGAGTTCTCCGGCTACACCGAGCGCGAAAAGCTTGAGATCGCCCGGCGCTATCTGATCCCGCGCCAGCTCGAGGAAAACGGGCTCGCCGGACACTCGGTGAGCTTCGGCAACCCGGCCGTCGAGCAAATCATTACGGGCTACACCCGTGAATCAGGCGTCCGCCAGCTCGAGCGGGAGATCGGAAAGGTGGCACGAAAAGTCGCGCGCCGGATCGCGGGTGACGGTACTGCCACCGTCGAGATCGATGCGGCGATGGTGGCCGATCTGCTCGGCCGGCCCAAGGTGCATCCGGAAAAGGCCGCGGCGGGAGATGAGATCGGCGTGGCGACCGGTATGTACTACACGCCGATCGGCGGCGATATCATGTTCGTCGAGGCATCGACCATGCGCGGCAAGGGCGAGCTGGTGCTCACCGGTCAGCTCGGCGACGTGATGAAGGAAAGTGCCCGTGCGGCGTGGACCTATGCGCGTTCGCACGCGGCCGCCCTCAGGATTCCCGACGAGATGTTCGACCGCGACATCCACATTCACGTGCCCGCCGGCGCCATCCCCAAGGATGGCCCGTCGGCCGGCGTGACCATGGCGACCGCGCTCATCTCCGCGATGTCGGGCCGCACCGCGCGTCACGACATCGCGATGACCGGAGAAATCACGCTGCGCGGAAAGGTGCTGCCGATCGGGGGCCTCAAGGAGAAAATCCTGGGCGCCGAGCGTGCCGGCATTACCCGCGTGGTGATTCCGAAGGAAAACGAGTCCGATGTCGCGGATCTACCCAAGGAAGTGCTCGACAAGATGGAGATTTTCCCGGTGCAGGAGCTGGGTGAAGTATTGGCTCTGACGCTGCGCGGGGCCTCCTTCCGCGAGGGCCGGCTGCTTTTCGGCGAGGAAAGCCCGCGCGACGTGCAGCCCCTCTCGGTGGGGTATCAGCACTAGCCAGGTTGCAGGCCTCAGACCTCAGGATTTCTGATTCCTGAGGTCTGAGGCCTGACCCCTGATAGATTTCCTCCGTCCCGATCGGAGTCCCCTGTTGTTGTTGCTCAGCGCGTTGCTGCTGGCGCACGCCGTCCAGCCCGATACCATCTATTCGCTCGCCGTCGACTCGACCAAGTTCCGCGACGAGCCGTTCATTTACCTCCTGGACGACGGGGTGCTGCGCTACGAGGCCGATGGCCGCGGCAGTACCACCTACCGCCAGGTCATTCAGATTCTCAAGGAGAGTGCGGTCGAGCAGTGGGCCGAGCGCTCGTTTTCGTACGAGCCGCGCCATCAGCGGCTGACGGTCAACTGGGTACGCGTGGTAGGCCTCGACGGCCGGATCATCAGCGACAAACCGGGTGTCTCGCAGGACGCCGACATCCCGGCCCCAATGGGTGATCCGACCTATGCCGAGCAGAAGGTGCGGCGGCTCTCGCTTCCCAACGTGCGCCCCGGAACGCTGATCGATTACAGCTACACGGTCGAGGAGCTCAAGCCATTCCGTAACGCGGACTTTTTCTCCGGCTGGCGGATCACGACCGGATTGCCGGTGCGGCGTTCCCGGCTCGTGCTGGATACGCCGCTTTTGGTCCAGCCACGCATCGTGGCGCGCAACCTCAACTTCAAACCGGTCACCGTCGAATCGCAGGGGCGTCGCGTCACGACCTGGGCAGCGCAGGATGTGCCCAAGATCGAACCAGAACTTTTCGCCGCCGATTCCAATGACGTGATGATGACCATCCAGATCGGCGCGCCGGCCCGCTGGCAGGACATCGGCTCATGGTACGCTGGTCTGGCGCGGGATCGTTATGCCGTGACCCCCGAGGTCGAGCGCAAGCTGAGCACGATTGTCGCCGGTGCCCACACGCTCGAGGACTCACTCAAGGCCATCCACCGGTACGTCACTGCCGACATCCGCTATGTCGCAATCACGCTCGGCATGGGTGGATATCAGCCCCGCTCGGCCGCCGACGTAGTGGAGACGGGGTATGGTGACTGCAAAGACAAGGCGACGCTCTTCATCGCCTTTCTCTCGAAGCTCGGGATCGAGGCCAATCCCGTGCTGCTGTCGGCGGGGGGACGGGTGGAGCGCAGTCTGCCAACGATCTCGGCGTTCAACCATGCGATCGCCGCGGTTGAGCGTCCCGGCGGCCGGCTCTTCGTGGATCTCACGGCCGCCGGCGTACCCTGGGGCGCGCTCCCCGGACCCGATCAGGGCCAGTTCGCGCTGGTGGTGCATCCCGATGGGCGCACCGAGGAAACCACGCTGCCGGAGCGGGATGATTCGACGGAATGGAACCGGGTGGAGCTGACGGGTGCACTCGATACAGCGGGTTATGTCACCACCCGCTCGGAGACGGTGCTCACCGGGTCGTCGGCGGAGATGTATCACGAGATGGTCGAACGGACCACGCTCGATTCCGCCGGCCGCTCGCGGGTGTTGCGTGCCCTGGCAGGCCGGATCTATCCCGAGGCCCAGGGCGACAGTCTCGAAGTCTCGGACGCTACGGAGAACGGCGGGGATTTCCGCATGAGCTTTCTCGCCCGGCACGGCCGCGCGGCGCGTCTGGCAGGCCCGGTCGCCATTCTCTCACTCCCCTTCCTGCATTTCCCCGACGATCTGGACGGCCTGATCGCCGAGCTCAAGGCCCATCCGCCCCGGCGTTTCACCATCGATGCGGCGCAGGTGCCGCCGCCGGGAAACGACGAGACCAAGCTTCGCCTCGAGCTGCCGGAGGGTTGGCGGGCGGAGCTGCCGAAGGACATTGCGCTGTCGGGTCCCTTCGGCGAGCTCTCCCTCACTTACCGGCAGGAGGGCAGAATGCTCGAAATCCGCTCGCGCCGGGTGGCGGGACGGGGCGTCCTGGGTCCGGAGCGGCTCGGCGACGTGATTGCCTGGCTGGAACGCATCGGTACGGAAACCCGGGAAACCGGATCGATCGTACTGATGCGGAAGTAACGCCGGGTTAGGGGTCTCCCGTCACCACCACTTTGTCCCTGCCGGTCCGTTTGGCCTGCAACAGGGCCCGTTCCGCCGCCAGGACCAGCTCGCGCATCCCGATCGCGTGATCCGGGTAGGCGGCGATACCGCCCGAGAATCGCACCGGGAGCGGAGTCCCCTCGACGATGGGCGGCGTGGTCACGACCGCCTGGCGAATTTCCTCGGCCACGGCCCGCGCATCCGCGGGCGCGCAGTGCCGGAACACCACCGCGAACTCTTCGCCGCCCGTACGGATCACCAGATCGCTGGCGCGGATCCGCTCCCGGATCACCCGGGCGAGATGCCCCAGCACGTGATCTCCGGTCTCGTGTCCCAGCTGCTCATTGACCCGCCGGAAGTGATCGACGTCGAGTAGCAGGAAACAGAGCTGTTCCCCGCCGCGCCGGGCGTACGCGAGCACCGTGTCGAGCTCGTCCGCCAGCGTGCCGGCCGCGAGAAAATCGGTCAAGGGATCGCGG
>Ga0075425_100009568_pt1 | contig 10317 bp, 6 predicted proteins | sample SoiMethybrSBSTD4_FD_75300 | JGI IMG/M metagenome (GOLD analysis project Ga0075425, IMG submission 75300) | Bulk soil microbial communities from a Populus tree surrounding site in Tennessee, USA - Soil MetaG P. TD hybrid SBSTD4 | ecosystem: Environmental > Terrestrial > Soil > Tree plantation...
TTCGGCGTCGCCGTCCAGCTCCCACTCCACCAGGTCCAGGTACCAGACGTCGAAGTAGCTGGCGTTCTGCCGCAGGTAGTCGGGGAACGCGAACACGTCGATCGGCTCGGCGGTCACCTGCGCGAACCGCCCGAGCTGCCGCGCGTAGTGCTCCTTGCGCTGGGCCGACAGGTCGAGCTGGGCGAGGCGCGCGTACGTCTCGCGCACGCGGAAGAAGTCGCCCACCGCGTTGAACGCGTCCACCGCCGCGTTCAGCGCGTTCTCCAGCAGCTCGGGCGGCGCGCCGATCTTCGCGTTGTGCTCGGCGACCTTCCACCAGGTCTCGCCGGCGCGCAGGAGGTAGTAGCCGTCGTACGGCATGTTCGTGCGCGAGGCGTAGTCGGCGGCCTCGCGGTACAGCGTCGCCGCGGCGTGGAACTCCTCGCGCTCCAGCGACAGCTTCTGGAAGTCCTCGTAGTACTGCAGCGCGAAGAACTTGAGGTTGTCCTCCTTCACGATGCGGATGGAGTTCAGCGAGCCCTCGGCGATGTTCTCGTAGGTGCCGGTCTCCTTGCCGAGCCGCAGCAGCACCTGGAAGCAGTCGAAGGCGCGCTCGCGCTCGGCGCCCGCCTCGAACGCGTCGGCCGCCTCCTCCAGCAGCGTCGACGCCTTGGCCAGGTGCTTGCGCGACTCGAGCGCATCGCCGAGCTTGTCGAGCACCAGCCCGAGGTTCACCCGGCACAGCGCCTCCAGGTAGGAGTCGCGCGACAGCGTCGCCCCGCCGAGCAGCGTCTCCCAGGCGCCGCGCGCCAGCGCCAGCTCCTGCGCCTTCTCGTAGGCGATCGCCGCGTGCACCCAGGCGCGGCGGCCGGCCCACAGCTCGGCGGCGCGCCGGTAGTCCTTCTTGAGCTCGTGAATGCGCGCGATGTCGGCGGTCGTCTCGTCGCCGATCGGCAGCAGCTGGATCGCCAGGTCGAAGTAGTGGAGGTACTCGTAGACCATCGCCGCCAGGCGCGGCTGGCCGTCGCCGCGCAGCGCGTCGGCGGCGCCGCGCAGCCAGTCGTCGTACTCGTAGTCCACCACGTGGTCGAGCGCGAGGAGCTGCCGGTAGACGCCGAGCGCCTCCCGGTAGGCGCGCCGGTTCAGGTACGTCTGGGCGCGCGCCGCCAGGTCGCGCTGATCAGGCACGAGCGCCCTCCGCGCGGCGGCCCACGTCGTCGACGATCTCCAGCGCGCGCCGCTGTCGCTGCGTGCGCGACGACAGCGTGGCCTCGTCGATGACGTGGTGCTGGTCCAGCAGCGGCAGGTACTCCAGCGTCACCTCGTGCGACGGCAGGATGAACACGCCGTAGAGGTAGGCGCTGCGCTTCAGCGCCTCGATCGCCTCGAGCGGCACGTGCGCCTGGCCGTGGGTGATGATGTAGAGCGTGATGCCGCCGCCTTCCTCACGGCGCACCCGCTGCAGGTCCACCGCCAGCTGCTCGAACACCTTGGAGTAGTTGCGGCCGCGCTCGCTGCGGAACGAGAGGAGGTACGGCGCCTGCAGGGCGTCGCCCTGCACCTTCATGAGCTCGTGCAGCCGGCTGTCGAAGAAGCGGAACTGCACGCGCTCGCCGAGGAGCGTCAGCTTCTTGAGCAGCGTCAGCGCCAGGCCGCGCGCGAACACGGTGCGCGCGCCGCGCATCGACGCCGACGCGTCCACGACGATGTAGTGGAGGCGTTTCAGATCCTCGCGCGACTTGTCGCGCCCGTAGTAGAGGAGCTCGTTCTCGGCGAACTTCTGCCAGAAGACCTCGTCGTCGAACGCCATCTCGGAGAGGATGAGCTGGTCGATGTGGCCCTTGCGCTCCACCGAGGCGTAGCCGTCGACCGAGAACGTCTGCACGCCCGAGGCCCGCTTCGTCTCCAGCACCGACGGCAGGAGGTCGAGCGAGAAGTTCACCACGTCGTTCGCGTCCGACGACCCGAACACCGCCAGGAGGTCGGCGACGTCCATGAACGAGCCCTGCTCGTCGGCGCCGAGCATGCCGAGGACCTTCAGCGTGTCGAGGTCGATGAGCTCGATGCTGGTGAGGAGGTGCAGGCGGTTCGCGACCACGACCCGCAGGAACGAGAGCGCGCCGCTGCGATCGTGCATCGTCCAGGCCGCGGCGAGGTCGAGGTTCGCGTAGGCGCGGGGGTCGGACGGAAGCTCCTCGCGCACCGCGGCGGCGTTGCGCTCCGGCCAGCGCGCGACCAGCCCGCGCAGCACCTTCGCCAGGATCACCGCCACCAGGTCGTCGCCCAGGCGCCAGGCGGCGGCATGTTGCACCACCTCGGCCTGCGCCACCTCGGCGAGGCAGGCGGCGTAGTGCTGGCAGAGCTCCTGGGTCGGCAGGTCCACCTCGGCGCGCGCCAGGAGCGCGCTGCGCGCGCCGATCGGCTGCTCGGCGTCGGGCATCCCCTGCTCGGCGCCGCGGGCGAGGAGGAGCCCGAGGTCGTGCACGACGAAGAACGGGACCTGCAAGCCCAGGCGGCGCACCTTGTTCTGCCAGGCGGCGGCGCGCACCAGCGCCATCGGGTTCTCGCTGGGGACGCCGGAGAGGACCAGCGTCCCGCAATCGTGCGTGACGACGCCGGGGGTCAGCGCCATGCCTAGGCGAACTTCGAGGAGGAGAAGATGTGCTCGAGCAGCTGGTCCACGTGCTGCACGAGGCGCGTGGCGGTCTCGCCGCCGAGCTGGGTGAGCGCCGCCTTGATCTCATTCAGATTCCGTAGCTGGCTGAAGAGCTGGATGTCGGACAGCGGCTCGCCCGAGGTGAGGAGGTCGCGGATGAGGTTGAGCTCGCGCACCAGCGCGTCGATGCCGGCACCGCCGCCGCGCTGCGGCCGCTGGTCGGGGTGCTCCTGGTAGAAGCGATCGAGCACCGGGCCGACGATGCCGTTGAGGATCTCGCGCTGCTCCAGGTTGTTCCACACGTGGCGCAGCACAAAGAGGTCGCCCTCGTGGCAGCGCGAGCGGCCGTCGAGGATCGCCGAGGCGGCGAAGAGCTTCAGGAACTTCACCAGGCGGCGGTCGGAGACCGAGATGCCCTCGGCGCGGATCTGGAAGATGAGCCCCTTGTAGGCGGAGATGAGCTCGTCGGGGAACTCGACGCGATCGGCGAACGAGGCGCCGAGCTCCTGCAGGGCCGAAGCGGGGACCATCGGCTGGATGCGCTCCAGGTCGCCGCGGGCGCTCTCCGCCTCGTAGCGCAGCCCCTTGGCGATGAGGTCGTGGAAGTGGAACGAGTCGAGGTTGTCGGAGAGGACGCGGATGAGGAAGCGGTCGAAGATGGCGGCCAGCGCGTCGTCGTTGGGCACTTCGTTCGAGGCGGCGAAGAGCGCGATGAGCGGGCAGCGCACCACCTGCGCGCCGTTGTTGTAGCGCCGCTCGTTGAGGACGGTGAGCAGCGAGTTGAGGATCGCGCTGTTGGCCTTGAAGATCTCGTCGAGGAAGACCACCTCGGCGGTCGGTAGCATTCCCTCGATCTTGCGCTGGTAGACGCCGCTGCGGAACGCCGCGATGTCCACCGGCCCGAAGATCTCGTTCGGCTCGGAGAAGCGCGTCAGCAGGTACTCGAAGTAGCGCGCGTCGAGCGTGCGGGCGAAGAGGCGCACCAGCGCCGACTTCGCCGTGCCGGGAGGGCCGACGATGAGCATGTGCTCGCCGGCGATGGCGCTGACGAGCATGAGCCGCACGATCTCGGACTTGTCGAGGAAGTGGTCGTCGAGCAGCTGGGCAATCTGCTGCAGCCGCTCGTTGATGCCGCGCTGTCCTTGTGGAGCCTGTACCGGAGCTTGTGCCATGTTTCCTCGCGTTCCCTCGTCCACTGCTACTCCATGAACCGCCGCCGCACGGCGAGCCGCGCCGCCTCTGCGTCCGCCTCGCCGAGCATCGTCTCGATCGCGCCCGGCAGGACCAGGCTCCCCAGCGCGCGGCCCACCTCGGCCACGCGCCGGTCGGCGTCGGCGGCGAGGCGCGCCGGGGCGGGGCCGATCCCCGGCCGGTGCTCGCCGCGCTCTTCGGCCTCGAGCAGCACCGCCACCACGCCCAGCAGCGGGCGTGCTGCGTCGAGGAGCGCGCCGATCGCCGGCGGGCCGCCCGTGTATGCCACTGCCTCGACGAGGTGAACGAGCAAGCCGGCGTACGAGCGTAGCACTCCCGGCGGCAGCGCCGCCTGGGAGAGCGCCTCGAGAAACGCGGCGGCCAGCGCCGCGCCCAGCCCCGGGCTCTGCAGCCCGCGGGCGAGGAGGCGGTCCATCACGTAGCGCTCCACCGCGGGCGAGGCGAGGGCGGCCAGCGCGACGGTGGCGCGGAAGCCCGCCCGCGCGTTGCAGAGGTCCGTGATCGGCGAGCGGGCGAGCAGCGCCGCCACGATCGGCTCGTCGGAGACGCCACGCGCCGACGCCGGGGGGTCGCCGGCGCCGTCGGCGAGGAGGGTGCGCTCCTCCTCGTCCACCGTCACGCGCCGGAGGCGGGGCCAGAGCACCAGGCGGCGCGGTGGCGCCTGGCCGACGAAGCGCCGCGTCCCCGCCCAGAAGCGCACGGTGCGATCGAGACGGCGCACGCGCGGCAGGTTCCAGAGCACGCTGTGCATCGAGATGGCCTCACGCGCGTCGCGCGCCGGCGGGATCGACTCCACCAGCCGCTGGGTGAAGCTGCGGATGCGCAGGCGCGCGCGCCGGGCGATCAGCCCCGCACGCAGCGCCGGGTGCCAGAGCACGAGCACGTTGTGCGTGGCGGCCAGGAGGCGCATGGCGGTCTCGTCGTGGTCGATCGGCGGCAGGACCGGCGGGCGCACCGCGATCTCGCCGGCCACGCGGTCGCGCGCGTCGATGATCGCCGCGGTCGCCTCGGGCTCGACGGCGATCCCCGAGGTGAAGAAGCGGAGCTCGCGCTCGCCGATCGGCATGCCGATGCGCACGGTGCCGCCGCCGACCAGCGGAGCGGCGAAGTGGCGCACGAAGAGCTCGAGGCGCCGGCGCAGGGCGTCGCTCACGCCGCCGCTCCGGGACCGGGGCCGGCGCCCGGGCCGGGCTCGCCGCCGGCGGTCGGGTCGCCGAGCCGGTGCGTCCACAGCGAGAACGAGCCGACCGGCTCGTTCACCAGCTCCGGCGCGCCGAGCGGCGGCGGGACCGGCGCGACCGGCGCCTCGTCCACCGCGATGCTGGCGAGCGCGCGCCGTTCCAGCGGCACGAACGCCTCGGCCGGCACGTAGAACGGCGTGCCCTGGCCGGGCAGGAAGAAGTAGAGGTTCTGCGCGTTCCCGCCGATGTGCGCGAAGAGCACGTCGGGCGCGACGGCCGGGAAGAAGCGGTAGCCGCGCGCGACGAAGAGGTTCGGCGACAGCGCCTCCATGAAGGTGCCGAGCGGGATGCCGTCCACGCCCTGCGCGCAGAGGAGCACCGCGGCGTCGGGCGTGATGGCGACGCGGTAGGCGGAGAGGAGCGCGCCGGGGAGCGCGTACACGAGCTTCTTCAGCCAGGCGAGCTGGGACCCCGGGACGATCGTCGCCGCCACCGCGGTGGGCGGGACGGCGGCGGGGAGGAGGCGCAGCTCCAGGCCGAACGACGCGTCGCGCGCCGGGCGGAGCGGGCGCGCGTCGGCGGCCGGCGGGCCGCCGCGCCCGCCGTCGACGTCGAACGTGACGGCGCCGAGCTGATCCACCGGCACGAAGACTGGCAGCGAGCCCACCTCGATGAGCCGCTTGTCCTCGCCGCTGAAGAGGTAGAAGCGGTCGCCGGCGAACGCGCCGCCGCAGTTCTCCAGGGTGAACGGATGGCGCCAGCCGCGCTGGATGCCGACGTTCTGGCCGCACGGCACGAAGACCTGCGCGCCGGGCAGGCGGCCGAACAGGCGCAGGATCCGCTCGGGCGCGCCGGACACGCGGAAGAGCGCGAGGTCGAGCGCCCAGTCGGTGCGCGCGTCGGCGAAGGCGCTGTCGGTCGCGCGCGACACGGCGGCGACGCCCGCTTGCAAGCCGGAGCGCCACAGGTAGCCGCGCACCGGCGCGGCCAGCCCGGAGCGCACGGTGATCCAGACGAGCGGCGGCGGCGGGTCGGGCGCCTCGCCCGGCTCGCGCGCGCGCTGCCGCTCCGGCACCGGCGCGAGGCGCTTCACCAGGGCGCCGAAGTCGAGCTCCTGCACCTTGCGGTACGTCTGCGAGAAGTCGCGGCCGTAGACGGCGAAGTCGCACTCGGCGCGCTCGATGGCGGAGCTGTCGTAGCCGAGGGGCGAGCGGTCGTCGCGGTAGAGGACGAAGTGCTTGGCGGTTCCGGTGAACGTCGCGCCCCCGACCAGGCGCGCGATGCGGGCGCCCTGGTCGACGAAATGCGAGCCCTGCGCCGGCAGGAGCACGATGAGCTCGCGCGTGCGGACGGGCGTCTCCACCTGGAAGATGTGCAGCGCGGCCAGCACGTCGCCGAGTGAGACCTCGCCGCTGAACGCGCGGAAGAACGCCACCACGCGGTCGATCGACGGGAAGAGCAGGGCGATCGACTGCCCGATGGCGACGCCGCGCGGGTCGGCGGAGATGCCCGGGACGTTGAAGCGACTCTGACCGAGACTGACGCGTTCGAGCACGGAGCAAAAGTATCACGGGGGAGAGGACGGCAGGGAGCCGTCTGGCGGCCGGCGGCGGCGCGCGGCGCGCCGGAAACGACGCCCGTTTTCTTGCGGCGCGCTCCCTTCCCGGCGACAATTTCCTCGATGTCCGACGCCGTGCGGCCGCTCGTTCCCGCGGCTTCGGTCGAGCGCGCGGCGCCGTTCTGGACGTCGCGCGATGGGCTGTCCAGCCTACATCATCTGGACTGCTTCGAACGCATGAGCGCGCTCGCCGACGAGAGCGTCGATTGCATCTGGACCGACCCGCCGTACCTCCTGTCGAACGACGGCACCACCTGCGTCGCCGGCAAGCGCGTCCGCGTCAACAAGGGCGAGTGGGACCGGAGCCGCGGCGTCGCCGCCGACCACGCGTTCCACCGCGACTGGCTCGCCGAGTGCCGGCGCATCCTCCGCCCGGCCGGAACGATCTGGGTCTCGGGCACGCTGCACGTCTACCTCAGCGTCGGCATGGCGATGCAGGAGCTGGGCCTGCGCATCCTCAACGACGTCGTCTGGGAGAAGCCGAACCCGCCGCCGAACCTCGGCTGCCGCTGCTTCACCCACTCCACCGAGCTGGTGCTGTGGGCGACGAAGGCCCAGAAGGGCGGCAAGGACCGCTACACGTTCAACTACGATCAGATGCGCGCCGAGAACCACGGCAAGCAGATGAAGAACGTCTGGCGCTTCGGCGCCCCGCCGCACGACGAGCGCGGCGCCGGCCGCCATCCGACCCAGAAGCCGCTCGCTCTGGTGGAGCGCTGCCTGCGCGCCAGCACGGTCGGCGGCGACGTGGTCTTCGACCCGTTCGCCGGCTCCGGCACGACCGGCGTGGCGGCGCTTCGGCTCGGCCGGCGGTTCGAGGGCTGCGAGCGCGAGCCGGAGTACGCCGCGCTGGCGCGCCGCCGCCTCGACGCCGCCGACGCCGCCGCCGTCGCCGCCGCCGCCGCGCCCGACGCCGCCGCCGCCGCGGCGGCCACCGCCGCCGCGCCCGCCGCGCGCGCCGATCGCTTCGGTCCGGTTTCGCACCACCCGCGCCGGCGCAAGAGCTAGACTCTCCGCGGACCGTCGCGGTGCGGCGCCGGCCGTGCCCCGCCCGCGACCTGACCGGAGCCGCCATGAGCGCCGAGCCTCCCGCCTCTCCGTTTCGCATCCTCGCCGCGCCGCTGCCCGAGCGGCGCAGCTTCTTCGCCCAGGACCCCGTGCTGCGCGGGCTGCTCGCGCGCCTCTTGACGCCCGAGACCTGGCGCTGGGCCGAGCCGCAGCTCGCGCACATGGGCAGCGAGGCCGCCGGCTGGGTCACCGACCGCGCCGCCGTCGCCGACAAGCTCTCGCCGGTGCTGCGCACGCACGATCGCCTGGGGAACCGGGTGGACGAGGTCGTCTACCACCCGGCGTACCGCGAGATGGAGACGCTCGCCTACGGCAGCGGCATGATCGGCATGAAGTACGACCCGGAGCTGCGGCGCGCCCACGGCGGCGCGCTGCAGACGGTCGGCTTCGCGCTCGCGTTCCTCTTCACCGAAGGCGAGTGCGGGCTCGTCTGCCCGGCCTGCATGACCGACGGGGTGGCGCGGCTGCTCGAGCTCTACGGCTCGGCCGAGCAGCGCAGCCGCTACGTGCCGCGGCTGGCGGCGCGCGACACGGCGCGCCTCTGGCGCGGCGCGATGTTCCTCACCGAGAAGCAGGGCGGCTCGGACGTGGGCGCGACCGGCACGCGCGCGGTGCGCGACGGCGCCCACTGGCGGCTCAGCGGCGAGAAGTGGTTCTGCTCGAACGTGGACGCCGAGGCGATCCTCACCCTGGCGCGGCCGGACGGCGCGCCGGAGGGCACGCGCGGCCTCGGGCTCTTCCTGGTGCTGCGCGACCGCGACGGGCGTCGCAACGGGCTCCGCATCGACCGCCTCAAGGACAAGCTGGGCGTGCGCTCGATGCCGACCGGCGAGGTCACGCTCGACGGCGCGGTGGGCGAGCTGGTCGGCGACGTGGGCGCGGGCTTCAAGCAGATGGCCGAGATGCTGAACCTGTCGCGGCTGTACAACGCGGTGTGCTCGATCGGGCTGGCGCGCCGCGCGATCCACGAGTCCACCGAGTACCTGCGCGCGCGCCGCACGTTCGGCAAGCCGGCGATCGAGCACGCGCTCGTGCGCGAGACGCTCGCCGACCTGAACGCCGAGGAGATCGGCGGCAAGCACCTCGTCTTCACGCTCACCCACCACCTCGGCCGCGCCGACCAGGGGAGCGCGCCGGACCAGCTGCTGGTGCGCATCCTCACGCCGCTCGTGAAGTACGCCACCGCCAAGACCGCGGTGTGGGCCGCGTCGGAGGGGATCGAGCTCCACGGCGGCAACGGCTACATCGAGGACTCGGTGATGCCGCGGCTCCTGCGCGACGCGCAGGTGCTGCCGGTCTGGGAGGGGACGACGAACATCCTCGTGCTCGACGCGCTGCGCGCCTGCGCCAAGACGGCCGCGCACGAGGCGCTGCTGGAGGACGTCGCGCGGCGCTGCGCCGCCGCGCCGCCGGAGATGGCGCGCGTGGCGGAGCGCGTGCACGGGCTCGCCGGCTGGGCGCGCGCCGAGCTCGGGCGCCTGGCCGGGGCGGGCGACGCGGGGCTGTCGCGCGCGCGCCGCTGGACCGACCGGCTCCTCCTCGCCTGGGAGATCGCGCTGCTTCTCGACGGGGACGAGACCGCCGCGGCGGCGGCGCGCCGGCTGGTGCGCCGCCACCTCGACCCGGACGTGGAGACCTCGGCCGACGACCTCGCCCACCTGGTGGACGGCACGGTGGTCGCCGCCTGACTCCGCCCGAGCCGACGAGCTTCGTCGGGCGCGCGGCCGAGCTGGCGGCGCTGGATGCACTGTGGCGCGGCGATGCGCGGCTGGTGACGCTGCTCGGGCCGCCCGGCATCGGCAAGACGCGCCTGGCGGGGCAGCACGCCGCGCGCGCGCGCGCGACCGGCGGCGCGCCGGGCGGCGCCTTCTGGTGCGCGGCGGGCGACGCGCAGGGGCTCGACGACGTGCTGGTCGCGCTCGCCGAGGAGCTCGGCGTGGCGCCGGAGGGCGCGGCGGACGACGGAGTCGAGCGCATCGGCCGCGCGCTGGCGGCGCGCGGAGCAGCGCTGGTGGTGCTCGACGACGCCGAGGGCGTCGCCGGGGCGGTCGCGGCCGCGGTCGCGCGCTGGCTGGAGGTCGCGCCGGCGGTGCGCTGGCTAGTGGTCTCGCGCGAGCCGCTGGGCGTGCGCGGCGCGCGGCTCGAGCTCGGGCCGCTGGCCGACGACCAGGCGGCCGCGCTCTTCGAGGAGCGCGCGCGCGCCGCCTGCCCGGGCGGGCTCCGCCGCGCGTCCGACCCGGCGCTCGTGGGCGAGATCGTGCGACGGCTCGACGGCGTGCCGCTGGCGATCGAGCTCTGCGCCGCCTGGGTCGGGGTGCTGACGCCCGATCAGCTCCTGGAGCGCGTCGCGGTCCGCTTCGAGCCCGGGCGGGGCGGCGCGCGCGGCGCGCCGGCGCGCCACGCGACGGTGCGCGCGGCGATCGAGTGGTCGTGGGAGCAGCTCTCGGCGGCCGAGCGATGGGCCCTCGCGCAGTGCGCGGTCTTCCGCGGCGGGTTCGCGGCCGGCGCAGTCGCGCCGGTGCTGGCGGCGCGGGCGGACGCGGCGCGCGCGCCGTTCGACGATCCCGCGCCGCTCGCGCTCGTGCGCGCGCTCTGCGACCGGG
>Ga0075425_100009569_pt1 | contig 10316 bp, 3 predicted proteins | sample SoiMethybrSBSTD4_FD_75300 | JGI IMG/M metagenome (GOLD analysis project Ga0075425, IMG submission 75300) | Bulk soil microbial communities from a Populus tree surrounding site in Tennessee, USA - Soil MetaG P. TD hybrid SBSTD4 | ecosystem: Environmental > Terrestrial > Soil > Tree plantation...
ATGAAGATCGCCGAGGTCGTGACCCGCGACGTCCGCTTCCCCACCACGCGCGACCGGGACGGGTCGGACTCCATGAACCAGGGCGACTACTCGGCCACTTACGTCGTCCTGCGCACGGACCAGCCGGGCCTGGAGGGCCACGGCCTCACCTTCACGAACGGCCGGGGGAACGAGCTGACGGTGGCCGCCGTGCAGGCGCTGGCGCGGCACGTCCGCGGCAAGACGCTCGAGGACATCACCGCCGACATGCGCGGCTTCTTCCGCTCGCTGACCCAGGACGTGCAGCTGCGCTGGCTGGGGCCCGAGAAGGGCATCCTGCACATGGCCACCGGCGCGGTCATCAACGCGGTCTGGGACCTGTGGGCCAAGAGGGAAGGCAAGCCGCTCTGGAAGCTGGTCGTGGACATGCCGCCGGACCAGCTCGTCTCCTGCCTCGACTTCAGCTACATCACGGACGCCCTGACCCCGGAAGAGGCGCTCGCCATACTGAACCGCCTGGCGCCCACGCGTCCGGCGCGCGAAGAGGAGATGCGCCGCGACGGCTACCCGGCCTACACCACCTCGACCGGGTGGCTCGGGTATCCGGACGAGAAGGTCCGCCGCCTCTGCCGCGAGGCCATCGCCGCGGGCTGGAACCATTTCAAGATGAAGGTCGGGCAGGACCTCGAGGGCAACCTGCAGCGCGCCGCACTCATGCGCGAGGAGCTGGGGCCCGGGCGCACGCTGATGATGGACGCCAACCAGTGCTGGGACGTGGGGGAGTCGATCCGCCAGATGAAGGCCCTGGCCCGCTTCGATCCCTGGTGGATCGAGGAGCCGACCAGCCCGGACGACGTCCTGGGGCACGCGGCCATCGCAAGGGCCATCGCGCCCATCGGCGTGGCCACCGGCGAGACCTGCGCCAACCGGGTGATCTTCAAGCAGCTCCTGCAGGCGGAGGCCATCCGCTTCTGCCAGGTGGACAGCTGTCGCATGGGCGGGGTGAACGAGGCCCTCACCGTGATGCTGATGGCGGCCAAGTTCGGGGTCAGCGTGTGCCCGCACGCCGGCGGCGTCGGCCTTTGCGAGTACGTGCAGCACCTGTCGCTCATCGACTACATCGCGCTCAGCGGGTCGCTGGAGAACCGGATCCTCGAGTACGTGGATCATCTGCACGAGCACTTCGTGGACCCGGTCCGCATCCGCGACGCGCGCTACCTGGTGCCGACGGCGCCCGGCTACAGCATCACGATCAAGCCCGAATCGCTGGACGCGTACGAGTTCCCGTCCGGGCGCGAATGGTCGCGCTAGCCGCGCTGGCGGCGGCCGCCGTCGCGTCCCCGCCGCCCGCCTCCGCGGCCCGGGCCTGGGAGGGGACGGAGACCATCGTCACCTACGAGGAGGGCCCGCCCGACGTCAACCCGCCCTTCGACCTGTTCGCGGGCGGCCGCTTCAACTATCCCTACACGATGCGGTTGGCCCTCACGGACCGCAAGGCGCCACGGGTGTGGCGCACGCTCAACCTGGAGAACGAGCACCTGCGCGTCTCCGTCCTGCCCGACCTGGGGGGACGGCTCTGGCGCTGCGTGGACAAGGCCAACGGCGCGCAGATGTTCTACGCGAACCCCTCGCTCAAGTTCGCGCAGGTCGCCTACCGCGGGGCCTGGGCGACCTTCGGGATCGAGTTCAACTTCCCCGTCTCCCACAACTGGATGACGTCCTCGCCCGTGGACTACGCGCTCGTCAACGATCAGGACGGCAGCGCCTCCATCGTGGTGGGGAACGTGGACCTGGTGTACGCCATGCAGTGGCGGGTCGCGCTCACGCTGCGGCCCGGGCGCTCGGTGCTGGAGCAGTCCACGACCCTCTACAACCCCAGCGACACCCGGCATCGCTTCTACTGGTGGACGAACGCCGCCGTCGAGGTGTGGGACGACTCGCAGCTCGTCTATCCGATGGAGTTCACGGCCAGCCACGGCTTCACCCAGGTGGACACCTGGCCTGTCGACTCCTCGGGCGTGGACCTGTCCCGTCCCGGTAATCACCTGAACGGAGCGGTGTCGCTCTTCAGCCACGGCAGCCACGAGCCGTTCATGGGTGTCTACCACCCCCGCACGCGGGCCGGCGTGGCGCACTGGGCGGATCCGGCGGAGCTTCCGGCCAAGAAGGTCTGGAGCTGGGGCGGCGATGCCGAGGGCCGCGATTGGCGGCGCGCGCTGTCGGACAACGACAGCGCGGAGGTCGAGATCCAGGCCGGCCTCTTCCGCAACCAGGAGACGTACGCCTTCCTGGAGCCGCAGGAGTCCATCCACTTCCGGGAGTACTGGATGCCCGTGCGTGACCTGGGCGGCCTCTCCCGGGCCACGCCCGACGCGGTGGTTCACGTCACGCGCGAGAGCGCCGACGGCCGGCCAGTGGTCGCGGTGGGGGCGCAGGTCATGGAGCGCGTCGCCGGCGGCCGGCTGCGCGTGAAGGATGGCGAGCGCGTGGTGGCGGAGGAGCCGCTCGACCTCACGCCCGCGCAGACCTTCCGAAAGACGTTCCCGGGCCTCGATCCCGGCGCGCGCTACACGGTGGAGATCGCCGATGCCGCGGGGCGCGTCCTGATCGCGCACCACGAGGGCGTCTACGACGTCGTCCCTCGCGCCGAGGTGACGGTCGGCCCCCAGCGCGCGCACACGTTCCCGCCGGCCGAACAGCAATCCGCGGGCGACTTCGTCGAGCGCGGCCGCGGCGAAGAGCTGGAGGGCAAGCTGCTGCGGGCGTGGGACACGTACCAGGCGGGCCGCAAGCGCTTTCCCGGCAGCTTCGATCTGGCCAAGGCGGCGGGACGGCTGGCGGTGAGCCTCAAGCGTTTCGACGAAGCGGTGCCGCTCCTCGAGGAGGCGGTGGCGCAGATCAGCAATGACGCGGAGACGGAGTACTACCTGGGCTGCGCCCAGGCTGCGCTGGGCAAGGACGCCGATGCCCGGCCCCTGTGGGAAGCCGCCTCGCACTTCCGGAGCATGCGCGCGGCGTCGCTCCTCCAGCTCGCGCGGCTCTTCGCGCGCGCGGGCGACGCCGAGCGCGCCTTGGTCACGATCCGCGAGGCCGTGGCCGCGGACCCGGCGATGACGCGAGCCGGCGCCCTCGAGGTGGCCCTGCTGCGGCGCGCGGGCCAGGCGGCGGAGGCGCGGCAGAGCCTGGCGCGCTGGAGCGCGCAGGACCCGACGAGCGCGATCCTCCGGAACGAGGCGGTCAGGCTCGGACGGCCGGATCCCGCACTCTGGCTTCACCTCGCGGGCGATGCCCAGCGCGTGCTCGACGTCGCGGTCGATTACATGGGCATCGGGGCCTGGGACGACGCGCTCGCGGTGCTGGAGCACCCGTATCCGTCCGGCGCCGGCGTCGTCTCCGAGCCGGGAGCGGTGCCGGTTGCCCGTCACCCCGAGGTCGCGTACTACCGCGGCTACTGCCGGGAGAGGCTGGGAGAGTCAGGCCGCGCCGATTTCCAGGCGGCCTCCCGCATGCCCACGACGTATGTCTTCCCGCAGCGCGCGCAGACGGTGGCCGTGCTGCGGAGCGCCATCGCGGAGAATCCCGACGACGCGACGGCGTACGACCTCCTGGGCTCGCTGGAGCTGTCCAGCGGCCGCGTGGCGGCCGCCGTCGACGCGTGGGACAAGGCGCGGTCCCTGGACGCGCACCGGCCGGTGCTGCACCGCAATCTCGGTCTGGCCCTCCTGCACGCCGGCCAGCTCGAACGCGCCCGCGACGTCCTGGCCGAGGGGCTCACCGCGGACCCGTCGAATGTCGAGGTCTACCTCGCGCTCGACCAGGTCCTGGGTCTATTGGGAAGGCCGGTGCCGGAGCGCGTAGCGGCCCTGGAGCGATACCCGGACCGCAGCGCGATGCCGCCGGCCCTGGTCTTCAAGCTGGCGCTGGCCCTGGTCGAGGACGGCCGGTTCGACGACGCGGAGCGGCTGTTCGCGGGCCGCTTCTTCCCGCGCGAGGAGTTCGGGACCAACCCGCGCCAGGTCTACCTGGAGGTGCAGCTGCAGCGGGCGCTGGCGCGGGCGCGGGCAGGAGAGCCCGACGAGGTCGCCGCCGTCGCCGCCCATCTGGGTGAGCCGATCGAGACACTGCCCTTCACGAAAGACGGTATGGAGGCCTTCGTGAACGGCGCGCGCGTCCAGTACCTCCTGGGCGAGGCGCTCGCGCTCGCCGGTGACGACGCGGCGGCCCGGAAGCACTGGCGGGCGGCGGCGGCCGGCCACGACAACTACCCGCAGGCGGACGCGGCCTTCGTCTACCTCGCTGCCCGGCGGTTGAACGCGGGAACGGACGACGAGCGCCGGGCCCAGCTCGAGGCCGCGCTGGCGTCGTGGAACAACCGGCTGGTCTCGGGCACCAACTTCCCCGGGGCCAACGCCGCCGGGCAGGGGTGGTTCCTGCTCGCGCTGGGCCGCGAGGAGGAGGGCCGGGCCAAGCTGCGCGAGGCCCTGATGCTCCCGGACAAGATGATGTCCCACTACCTCAGCCGCGCGGCCCTGGCCGGCCCGGTCATTAATTAAGGAAGGGGGAAGCCCTTGGGCATCGCACACGGCGCGATCCGGTCGGCGGTCTTGCTGCTGTCGGTGGCGCCGGTGTCGGCGCTGCCGCCCGGGCCGCTGCCGGTCACGGTGGAGTCCGGGGTCGCGGTCGCCATGCGCGATGGGGTCAAGCTCATGGCCGACATCTACCGGCCGGAGGGTGGCGGCCGGTATCCGGTGCTGCTGACGAGGACGCCCTACGACCGCCACGGAGCCATCGCGACCGGCGTGGCCCTCGCCTCGCACGGTTACGTGGTCGTCGCGCAGGACGTCCGCGGGCGCTACGGATCGGAGGGCGACTTCTATCCCTTCCGGAACGAGGCCGCCGACGGCTACGACACCGTGGAATGGGCGGCCACGCTCCCGAACGCGAACGGCAAGGTCGGCATGTTCGGCGGATCCTACGTGGGCGCGACGCAGATGCTGGCCGCCAGCGCGCGGCCGCCCCACCTGACGGCCATCCACCCGGTGGTGACGGCGTCCGATTACTACGAAGGCTGGACGTACCAGGGGGGCGCGCTCATGCAGTGGTTCACCAGCTCGTGGGCTACGGGGCTGGCCGAGGACACGCTGGAGCGGCGGGCCACCGCGACGGCCAGCCCGGAGAGCTGGGTGGAGACGCTGCCGGCCGGCGGGTACCGCCTGCTCGATCCGCCGGGCGTGGCCGATCTCGCTCCCTACTACCGCGACTGGCTGGCGCACGAGACCGCGGACGAGTACTGGCGCGCGGTGCGGGTCAAGGACCACTACGGCGACATGGCGGCCAAGGGACTGCACCAGGCGGGCTGGCACGACATCTTCTCGCGCGGCTCGATCGAGAACTACATGGGCCTGCGCGCGGGCGCGGCCACGGCCGAGGCGCGGGAGGGCCAGCGCCTCGTCGTCGGCCCCTGGGGACACACGCAGACGCTGGCCGAGGGCAAGGTGGGAGACGTCACCTTCGGGAAGGCCGCGCTGGAGGACGGCGACGAGGTCCTGCTGAAGTGGGCGGACTGGTCGCTGAAGGACGAGCGCAACGAGTACGCCACGGGCGCGCCGGTGCGGCTGTTCATCATGGGCGAGAACGCCTGGCGCGACGAGCGGGAGTTCCCGCTCGCGCGCGCGGTGAGCACGCGCTACTACCTTCATGCGGCGAACGGCGCGAACTCCCTGTCCGGCGACGGCCGGCTCTCGCCGGACCGTCCGCGCGGCGAGAAGCCCGACCGTTACGAATACGATCCCGCCCACCCGGTCCCCACGCTGGGCGGCCGGCTGTGCTGCGGGGCCCGGGTCCCGGTTGCGTACCATCCCGGCCCCGCCGACCAGCGGCCGAACGAGTCGCGCCCGGACGTCCTCGTCTATTCGACCGGACCGCTGGCCAAGGACCTGGAGGTGACCGGCTTCGTCACCGCGGAGGTCTGGGCCGCCACCTCCGCCGCCGACACCGACTTCACGGCCATGCTGGTGGACGTCGACCCGTCGGGATACGCGCGGTACCTGGCCGACGGCATCCTGCGCGCCCGCTACCGCTCGTCGCGCGAGCGCGCGGAGCCGGTCACGCCGGGGAGCATCGAGAAGTACGCGATCGACCTGGGGGCCACGGGCAACGTCTTCAAGGCCGGACACCAGCTCCGGCTGTACGTCTCCAGCAGCAACTTCCCCCGCTTCGCGCGCAACCTCAACACGGGCGAGCCGGTGGCCACCGGCACCCGCATGATGAAGGCGCAGCAGGTCGTGTACCACGATGCCGAGCATCCCTCCGCGCTCATCCTGCCCGTGATCCCACGGCCATGACCCGCGCCGCGGCGCGGGCGCTCGCGGTGGCGGTGGTCCTCGTGCTGACCACCGCGTCCACCCGTGCCCAGCCGCCCTCGTTCCCCGCCGGCACCGAGCTCGTGACCGTCGATGCCGTGGTGCAGGACGACCGCGGCCAGGCCGTCCTCGGCCTGGGCGCGGCCGATTTCACGCTGACGGTGGACGGTGCGCCGCAGGAGATCGTGGCCTTCGAGGCCATCGACCGCCCGGCTCGCGCGGGAACGGCCGCCGGGATGCCGAGCCCGCCGGGCGGACCCCCGCGTACGTCGTCGAACGTGGACGCGGCGGCGCGCGCCGTCCGCACCTTCGTGGTGGTGTTCGACGAGCGGCATCTCGACACGGCGGAAGCGGCGCGAGGCCGCCAGGCCCTGCTGCGCTTCCTCGACACCAGCACGGGGGACGGCGACCGCGTGACGGTGGCCGGCACGCACACCGGGGCGGCGTGGACGGCCCGCCTGCCCGAAGGGCGGGCGGCGCTCGTGCGCGTGCTGGACGAGCTCCGGGGCCGCCGCCAGGGCGATCTGGTCCGCGACGCCATCAGCGACTACGAGGCCATGCGCATCGACCGGGAGAGCGACGGGATCGTGCTGGAGCGCGTGACCCGCCGCCTGGTGAGCACGAACTACATCCGCCGCGACGTGCGGCTGCCCCGGGACCCGCGCGACGCGGACACGGACCTCGAGAGCGAGCGCGGGATCACGCGGGCCCGGGCCGCCGAGGTGTACGCCAAGGCGACCGTGGACAACGAGGCCACGTTGTCCGTCATCGAGCGGGCCCTCGAAGGCCTGGCCGTGGCCCGGGGCCGCAAGTCCCTCATCCTGGTCTCGGCCGGCTTCATCCACGATGCCCACCTGCCGGAGCTGCGCCGCGTGGTGACGGCCGCGCTGCGCGCGAACGTCGCGCTCTACTTCGTGGACGCCCGCGGCTTGACCGGCGCGCCCACCGCCCTCCAGGGGGACGTGAGCGCGCCCACGGACTTCAACGACCTCGGCGCGACGCTGAGCGAGGAGCGGAACGAGAGCGAGGGGAGCGAGGGCCTGGCGGCCGACACCGGCGGCTTCACCGTGCGCGACAACGACCTGGAGCGCGGACTCGAGCGGATCGCGCGCGAGTCCACGAGCTACTACCTCCTCGGCTTCAAGCCGCCGGAGACCCGCGCGGATGGGCGCTTCCGGAAGATCGCGGTGAAGGTGGCGCGCCCGGGCCTCCGCGTCGTCGCGCGGCGCGGCTATTACGCGCCGGACGCCAACGCGAAGCCCGCCCCCGGGCCCGGCCGCGACGCCGACATCCAGCGCGCGCTCGACTCCCCCTTCGAGCTGGCCGACGTGCCGCTGCGGGCCACCACCCACGTCTTCGGCGACGCCGCGCCGGGCAAGCAGGCCGTGGTCCTCACCGCGGAGGCGGACATCCGCGGGCTGGCCTTCGAGAGCCGCGGCGGCCAGGCGCAGGACACGCTGGAGACCATGCTGGTGGTCACCAACCGCGACACGGCCGAGTTCTTCCGCTTCGACCAGCAGTTCGAGATGAGCTTCCGTCCCGAGACACGCGCGCGCTACGAGCAGGCCTGGTTCCCGATCCGCCGCCGGCTGGAGCTGGTGCCGGGCGCGTACCAGGCGAAGATCATCGCGCGGGACGGCAACGCGCGCCGCATCGGGAGCCTCACCCACGACTTCGATGTGCCATCAGGCGAGGGCCTGCGCATCTCCACGCCCATCCTGGGCGACCGTCTCGGCGACGACGGCCCCGGCGCCCCTGTGCTGGAGCCGGGCGCGCGGCGCGTGTTCGCGCCCGTCGGGGTGCTGCATTGCCGCTTCGAGGTGTACGGCGCGGCGCGCGACCCGAAGACGGGCCAGCCCGACGTCCTGGCCGGCTTCTCGATCCGCCGGAGCGACGGCCGCTTCCTGGCCGCAGCCGCGGAGACGCCCCTCAAGCCGGCGCCCGACGGCAGCCTGACCCGCAGCTTCGGCACCCGGATCGACGGCGCGCCGGCCGGTCGCTACGAGATGATCGTGCTCGTCACCGACCAGGCGGCGGGCAAGGTCGCGGAGATACGCGAGCCGTTCGTCATCGAGGCGCCGGGAGCGAAACCGGACTAGGGCCGGAGGCCGCGGAGCGTCTGGGCGATCTCGGGCTGGTGGGGATCGATCCCGAGCGAGCGGCGGAAGGCCTCGGCCGCTCCGCGCTGGTCGCCCAACTGGAGCCGCGTGAGCCCCAGGCCGTTCAGCGCCATGGTGGAGGGCGGCCCGGCGGCGATCGACCGCTCGAAGTAGGGGATGGCCTCGGCCATCTGGCCGCTCGAGCTCAAGGCGCCGGCCAGGTAGAGCAGCGTCTCGGCGTTCTTCGGCTCGCGCTCCACCGCCTTGCGGAAGAGCGCGATGCCGTCCGCGGCGCGGCCCTGCCGGAGCCGCACGACCCCGAGCTTCGAAAGCGCGCCGGGGTCGGTGGCGTCGATCTCCAGGATGCGGCCGTAGCGGCGGTCGGCCTCGTCGTTGTCACCGCGGATCAGGGCCAGGTCGCCGAGCCCACGCAGCGCCTCGGTCTGGTCCGGCGTGATCTCCAGGACCTTGCCGTAGGCCTTGGCGGCCTCGTCCATCCGCTTCTGGGCGACGAAGACCGCGGCCAGGGAGAGCCAGGGCTGGGCGAAGCGCGGGTTCTTCCGGCCCGTCTCTTCGAGCACGGAGATGGCCTCGTCCGCCCGTCCCGCGAGGCGCAGGCTGTCGCCCAGCACGACGGCGTCCTCCGCGCTGAGCGCGCCCTTGCCCTCGAGCGTGCGCAGGTCACGGACCGCGGCCTCGTACTGTCCCGCCGTCTCGTAGGCCACGGCCCGGGTGCGCAGGACCACGAGCATGCCCGGGTCCTCGGCCAGCAGCGCGGTCAGCTCGCGGATGGCTTTTTGCGGTTCCGTGCGCGCGACGGACATGCCGTTGCGGCCCAGGCGCGTGGCGAGCCCGATGCCGTCCTTGGGGTCCCGGCCGGTGGGGACGGGCGCGGTCGTCCCGCCGCCGGTCCCGATGTAGCCAAGGGCATCAAGCCGCGCGGCCGTCTCCGCGTCGATGGCGCGGGCCGCCACCGGCGTGTTCGTGGCCATCATCTTCTGGAGCTCGCGCCGCAGCCCTTCCAGCCGGGACGGGTCCGCGGCCGCTCGATCGGCCGTCTCGGCGGCGTCGGCCTGCAGGTCGTACAGCTCCGGGCGCGGGGCCTCGATCATCTTGTAGCGCTCCGTCCGTAGCGAATGGAGCGGCGCCCATCCGTATTGGAGCTGGGGATGCAGCGACTCCGAGTATGTGGGCGCGTCTTCCAGGCGGCCGCCCGAGGCCGCCGGCCGCAGCGAGCGGCCCTCCATGACCGGCATCGCGAGGCCGGCGTAATCGAGGAGGGTCGGCGCGACGTCGATGCCGCGCGCCACGGCGGTGGCCACGCGGCCCGCAGGCACATCGGGGCCGGCGAGGAGGAACGGCACCCGGAGCGTCGCGTCGTACAAGAAGATGCCGTGGGTGTCCTCGCCGTGCTCGCCCAGGCTCTCGCCGTGGTCCGCCGTGACCAGCACCAGCGTGCGTCCCCGTCCCGCCGCGCTCTCGAGGCGGGCCAGGAGCCGGGCCATCTGGGAATCCACAAAGGCGATCTCGCCTCCATAAGGCGAGCCCGCGCGCGCCACGAACTCGGCCGGCGGCTCGTAGGGCGCGTGAGCGTCGAAGTAATGGACCCACAGGAAGAAGGGCGCCGAGCCCGCGTTGTCCAGCCAGCGCAGGGCGGCGTCGGTGGTCCGGTCGGCGCTGCGCTCGACGTAGGCCGTGCGCCGGGGATCGCTGCCACGCGGCAAGTGATCGTCGTACGTCTCGAAGCCCCGATCGAGGCCGAAACGCCGCGTGAGGGGGAACCCGGAGACGAAGGCCGCGGTCTTGTAGCCCGCGTGCCGGAACTCCTCGGCGACGGTGCGCACGCCCTCGGGCAGGACGTAGGCGCCGTTGTCGC
>Ga0075425_100009570_pt1 | contig 10315 bp, 10 predicted proteins | sample SoiMethybrSBSTD4_FD_75300 | JGI IMG/M metagenome (GOLD analysis project Ga0075425, IMG submission 75300) | Bulk soil microbial communities from a Populus tree surrounding site in Tennessee, USA - Soil MetaG P. TD hybrid SBSTD4 | ecosystem: Environmental > Terrestrial > Soil > Tree plantation...
GCGCTGCAGCCGAAATACATTCCGTACTACGTGATCGCGATAGGGCTCATCACTGAAATGGCACGGCGGCGCACAGCGAGGAGCTCGAATTAATGTCATCCGCTTTTTTGGTGTGGCTGGGCAATCTGCTCGGTGGCCCATTTGCCAGAGCCGCCGTTGACGCGTATCGCGCCAAACTTGCAGCCGAAAACACCAGCGAAAAAATTGCCGCTGACCTTGCCGCCCGTGAATTGGCGGTTGAGCAGCGCGAGCGCGAGCTAGCGAATGCAATGGTTCTCGCGGAGCAGGGCCGTTGGTACACGGCGGTTCCGCGGCCCCTGTTTGCCATTGCTTTCATTATTTACGTCTGGAAGGTCGTAGTCTGGGACAAGGTTCTGGGGCTCGGCACCACCGATGCGCTCACCGGTGATGTGTCCCAATGGGCGACGATAGTCCTTACCGCCTATTTCGGTGGACGCAGTCTCGAAAAAATTGTCCGGGCTCTCATGAAGAAGTAGTCCAAATCTTTTTGGTACAGACACGGGCCACTGGTCAGGCGTGTTCCTCAATCCACGAAAATTCCTCGACGCCGTATAAATCGGATAAGGTACCGGTTCGGCGGCAACTGCTGAACCGGTGCAGTGTGCGTGAATTTCTGTTTGCTTATGAACCGACTATCCGTCTGATCGCGTTCTGCGGTCTGTTTGCCGCTCTCGCAGTGTTGGAATTCGCACTGCCACTGCGCAAACAGGCGATTGGGCGCGGATGGAGATGGCCTAACAATCTTGGCGTTGCTGTTGTAGACACGTTACTGGTTCGAATTTTTTTTCCAACCACAGCCATTGGCCTCGCTTTCCTCGCTGAAACGCACGGGTTTGGCTTCTTCAATGCTTTCCCGGTTCCGCGTTGGCTGAGCGTGGTGGCTTCAGTGGTCGTCCTCGATTTAGCGATCTATCTGCAGCATGTGCTCTTTCATGCCGTCCCCGGCCTCTGGCGCCTGCATCGGATGCATCATTCCGATCTCGAATTCGACGTCAGCACCGGATTGCGCTTTCATCCGATCGAGATATTGCTGTCGATGCTTATCAAGCTTGCGGTAGTGGCTGCGATCGGCGCGCCGCCGCTCGCGTTTCTGGTATTCGAAGTGCTGCTCAACGGCACTTCAATATTCAATCACGCGAACATTCGCATCCCGGGCAGTGTCGACCGCGTTTTGCGCTGGTTCGTGGTGACGCCCGACATGCATCGCGTCCACCATTCGATCCTTGTGCGTGAGACCAATAGTAATTTTGGATTCAACCTGCCGTGGTGGGACCGCCTCTTCGGTACCTACCGAGCGCAGCCCATTGCTGGACACGAAGCGATGACGATCGGTGTCGAGCAGTTCCGCGATCCGCGAGACCTCAGGATAGATCGCATGATGCTTCAGCCTTTTCTCGGTGACGTTGGCCGATATCCGATCGGACAGCGAGACGCCGATCAATAATCTGCATTGGCCACGGGCCCTGATCCCTCCTCTTGGCACCCCGCGTTCTCCTGCCCACACTGTGACGATTCGTGCGGAGCACGCCCATGAACGTCCTTGAAGCCGTTTCATCCCGCTATTCTTGTCGCGCCTTTTTGCCGACCCCGATCCCTGAACAAACCGTCCGCGAAATTGTAGAACGCGCCGCGCGGGCGCCTTCCGCCGGCAACATGCAGCCTTGGCGCGTCTATGCGATCGCGGGCAAACGCGTTGAGGATCTCAAGGCCGCGCTCGCTCCACGAATGGCGACCGAATTGCCGAAAGGCGAGGGCACTGATTACACCATCTATCCCGAGCCGCTGACCGAGCCCTATCGCGAACGCCGTTTCACGGTCGGGGAATTGCTGTACCGGTCGATCAAAGTGTCGCGGGAAGACAAGTCGTCGCGCTACAGACAGTATGCGCGTAACTATCAGTTTTTCGGCGCGCCAGTCGCACTATTCTTCGCCCGCGAAAAGGCCCATGGACCCGCCCAATGGGCCGACATCGGTGGTTTTCTTCAAACGGTCGCCCTGCTGGCCCGCGGGTATGGCCTGCACACGTGTCCACAACAGGCGTGGGTCTCTTTTCACCGCACTGTGCGGGCGTTCCTGGGGCTTCCCGACAATTTGATGATCTATTCGGGCATGGCCCTCGGCTATGAAGATCGGGCCGCACCGATCAATTCCTGGCGCTCTCCGCGCGCTATTTTGGACGCTTTTGCATCGTTTGAGGGCTTCGAGAGCTAGCAGAAAAACAGGTATTTAGGAGCGTTCAGGCAACGTTCACCGGGGCGTCGCTAACACCCCCCAATGCCGGTTCCCCGACTCACCCCGGCCGTATTACTCCTCTGTTCTATCGGCTTCCCAGCCATTGGCGCCGAGGCCTCCCACGGCGCGTGCCTCACAAGGGCGGAGCAGCGTGCCGCGGTGGACGACCATCGGGCAATTTCACTCGGCCAGGCGATCAAATCACTGCGCCAACATCGCAAATACTCCGAAGTTGTGCGTGCTCGCCTCTGCCGAAAGGAGGATAAGCTCGTCTACGTGCTGACTCTGCTCGGCCGCAGTGGCAAAGTGGTCGATGTGACCATTGACGCCATAAATGGCGAGTTCAATGCCGGCTCGTGAGTGGAGAACAATGCCTTGCGCCTCCTCGTAATCGAGGACGACCCAGATCTGAATCGCCAACTCGCCACTGCGCTGACCGACGCCGGCTACGTCGTCGACCGCGCCTTCGATGGCGAGGAGGGCCACTATCTTGGGGAATCCGAACCCTATGACGCAGTCATCCTTGATATCGGCTTGCCCAAGATGGATGGCATCTCAGTATTGGAAGCTTGGCGTCGGACCGGACGTGCGATGCCTGTGCTTATGCTTACCGCGCGCGATCGGTGGAGCGACAAGGTGCAGGGCTTTGATGCCGGGGCTGATGACTATGTTGCGAAACCTTTTCACCTTGAGGAAGTGCTTGCCCGGGTCCGCGCACTTCTGCGCCGCTCAGCAGGCCATGCGAAAAGTGAATTCAATTGCGGTCCGGTGCGACTTGATACGCGCACCGGCCGCGTGTCGGTCAACGGCAATCCTGTCAAGCTCACCAGCCACGAATATCGGCTGCTCGCGTATTTAATGCATCACACCGGCCGCGTCGTCTCGCGCACCGAGTTGGTCGAGCATCTCTACGATCAGGATTTTGACCGTGATTCCAACACGGTCGAGGTATTCGTCGGTCGTATCCGCAAGAAACTCGGAGTTGAGATTATTCAGACCGTGCGCGGCCTGGGATACTTGCTCACTCCACCTGACGCACGTTGATGGGATGCGAGCCAATTCTCTTGCGCTGCGTCTTTTCCTGTCCGCCACCGCCTGGGCTGTGATCATTCTTCTGATCACTGGAATTGTGTTGTCGTCATTGTACCGGCAGGCGGTCGAACGCGCGTTCGACCGCCGCCTCGGCGTTTACCTGCGTACGCTGGTGGCCGATGTTGCTTCTCCAGAAGAGGGAAGCGAAAAATTTCCGCAGTCTCTTGGCGAACCATTGTTCGAACTGCCTTTGTCAGGGTGGTATTGGCAAGTCACTCGGTTGGACGGACAAAAAGGCGAAGTGCGAGCGTCGCGATCCCTTTGGGATGGCGGTCTGCCGCACCTGCAAGACTATGGTATTGCCGCCAGCCCCAGTGGCTCCCGCGAGGGGTATGTATCTGGGCCTGAGGATCAGCGGCTGCGGCTCGTTGAGAGAAATATAGACCTCGGCGACGAAGGCCGTTACCTCGTTGCGGTTGCCGGCGACGCCGCCGAGATTTCCGACGAAATGCGCTCCTTCGATCAGGCGCTCATTATTACCTTTTCCATCCTTGCTGCAGTGCTGTTGCTCACAACTGTGTTTCAGGTTCGCTTCGGCCTTGCCCCGCTCAAACGGATCACTGACGACTTGGCAGCGATACGTTCTGGCAGCTCTGAACGTCTGACGGGGACGTTCCCTGAAGAAATTGCTCCGTTGGCACGAGAAACCAATGCTCTGATTGAAGCAAATAGACAAATCGTAGAGCGAGCCCGCACGCATGTCGGCAATTTGGCTCATGCCCTGAAAACTCCACTGTCCGTGATGGTGAACGAAGCTGCGACCCGAGGCGGCGAGCCATTTGCCGAAAAAGTGCTTGAGCAAGCCGACATCATGCGCGACCAAGTCGCGCGCCATCTGGAGCGGGCGCACCTTGCCGCACGCACCACCGTTGTCGGTTCGCTCACCGAAGTTAAGCCTGTCATTACCGCGCTAGCCCGCACAATGGAAAAAATCCACCGCGACAAGAACCTCACGATCGACGTGCACGCCGACGAAAGCGCCCAATTTCAAGGCGAGCGCCCTGACCTTGAAGAGATGATGGGAAATCTTGTCGACAATGCCTGCAAATGGGGAACGTCTCGCGTGTCGATCGAGGTGGTCCGTGAGGCGACGGATCCGGTCAATGACCGTCAGACTATTCGAATCATCGTTGATGATGATGGGCGCGGCCTTTCTCCATCCGAACGTGAACAGGTTGCAAAACGAGGCCAACGGCTCGACGAGACCAAGCCTGGCTCCGGCCTTGGTCTTTCCATCGTGGTCGAACTCGCGGCGCTATATGGCGGTAGCCTGACGCTCGGCACTGCGCCACTTGGCGGATTGCGTGCAGAACTGGTCCTGCCGGCAACTCCGACGTAGTTCTATCGAGGGATGCGCCGGAGTTTTGCCCTATTCGTCCTCTCTCGGTAGACTAGCGTCCTTAGGTTGGTTCGTTTTGCTTTCTCAAGCCGTTTACGGAGTCGAAATGCCCACGACCAGGTTCGCTACTATCGCGGTTGTCGGTCTTTTGCTCGCTGCCTGCGCTTCGGGTCCGGACGTGAGCCCGGGGCCAGGACCGGCGGCAGGTCCAAAGGAGACAGGTGGAACCGTGGTCGGGGCAGGCACCGGTGCCTTGCTTGGAGCGGCGGTGGCAGGTGGGGGGACTGGAAGTCGAATCGCTGGTGCGGCGATTGGCGGGGTCCTGGGCGGACTGATCGGCAATCGTATCGGGGCCGCTCTCGATGATGAGGACAAGCAACGCGCTTACGCGGCGCAAATGGATGCTCTGGAACGCGGCCAATCGGGTGCTCCAGTGTCCTGGCGAAATCCCGATTCCGGCCGCTATGGCACCATCGTCCCGGGACCGGCATACCAGCAGGCTGGTCGCAATTGCCGTTCATTCACCCACACGGTCTATATTGAGGGCCAGCCGCAGACCGCTCGCGGCACGGCTTGCCGCAATCCGGACGGCACCTGGACAGCGGTCGGCTGATCTACTGGTGCGCTTACCAAAGCCTCAGGTTCTGGATGGGTTTAGCAATGTCTGCTACCCAGAGCCGATATTAGCTCACGGACGTATTGGTTGTGATCGCGCTAAGGCTTGGGGATCAAATTGATCCAGGACGTTTTCACCACCGACTTAGGCTGGTAGGTCACAATCACATCAAAGGCGTTAAGCAGCAGGATTGCGCCGAGCACGCACCAACTAAATGACCGTGCTATTGCCTCGTTGGGGTCATCAATAGTGCCTTGAGACGCACAACATCTGTACCGCTGGCCCTTTAACCAAGGATCACGCGCGGCAATCCAGCTTGATTCGAATTTTATGCAAGCGCGGTAGCGCAGTGATCGAACCACTACCGAATGTCTGCTGGCCCAAAAGCAAGCATTCCATTTTGGACCGAGATGTCCGCTTTGGGGGGAAAGCGGACATGGTGATTGCGCGGTCTTATACGGTGCTTGCAACTGGTGCAGCTGGTCGTTTGGCCCTGCAAAGGGTATCGGGGCCAAGACACATTGGTTAATGGTTAGTTTGCAAAAATTGGCTCAACCAAAAAACCAATAAAAACAAATCGCTGAGCGACATCTCGATTAATAGAGCCTTAACGCGCTGCGCCGTATCAAGCCAAATGGCTTGAATTCGGATCAACCGGGATGGCGGGCGGCAACACGACCGTCGAGCGGCTGCGGGAATTTCTGCGCGCACTTTCGCCCGGCGCGTGTTCGATGCTGGTCGGCGAACTCGAGCGAAGCGTGCTTCGCGGCGAGGAGGTCGCGGGCGCCGATCTGGTCTTGCAGGAATTGCGTCGCATCCTACGCGAGCAGCGTGACGACGCTCACAACATCGACCAGTCTGCTCAACTCCTGTTCAAGCCACTTGAGCCGTTTCTGGTCGACGATCACGGCGATCACCAGCATCCGGGTCGCGTCGCGCGCTCCTCGCTCGAAGCGTTGTGGAATTGGGTTCGGCGCGATCTTTTGCCGGACGATGCTAATGCCATGGCTTCAGATGTCAGCAAAGCGATGCTCGACGGTGACCAGGCGAAGATCGAACGGCTTACCCGCATTTTTCAAGACCGGGTCGCCGCGGCAATCGAGGCGAGTTATTCTGCCGCCGCAGAAGATGAAAGACTTCGAAGACGGGTCTTGCAACAGATTGGCACGCCGCGCGCAGCCGAAGAACTCGTCGCGCTCAAATGCGCGCTAAAAGGGCGGGACGTCCTCGCATCACTTGCTTCCCGGTTGCCATTGCAGATCGGTAATTTGGCCAACGATCAGCTCGACCAATGTCAGGCATTAATCGAGGGCGCTGCCGCGCGTGACGGTGAACTGTTTCTGTACGCATTGCTGACAGTTATGAGCCGAATGACCGCGCCATGGCAATTGATCCGACTGGGAGTGAAGGCCGCAGGTAGCGACACCGCTGCGCGTGTTGCGGAAACAAATTATGGCGTCGCCGTAAACGTTGTTCTCGCCGAGCTTGAACGAATGGTTGCCGAGATGCGGGAAGATCTGCGCACGGGTCAGGGCATTGCGGTCGGCTCGTTGCTTAAGACGATCCACGATTCGGCACGCGGCCTGCGCACCGAGCTCGCGCTGCCCGTCGACAGCACCTGGGGCCGTGCGCTCGCGGCGCAGAGAACCCAAATTTCCGATCTGCTTCGCGCCGAAATAGAGTCTATGCCCCGGGCGCGTACAGCGCTTGCTGCGACCGCGAGCACCGCGAGAAATTCGTCCGGATTCGGTGCTGGACCCGACCGAAGTCGCCGAAGTCGAGGCGTTGGTCGAATTTGTAGGCGTCTGCCGATATTTTGCCGGCGAGCTCGCCATCAATGAAATGACCCAACGCGCGCTAAGCGAGCTACGACACTATCTTGATAACGGCACGCGCACACTGCTCGAGGGGTTGAGGCACGCCGGTGACGCCGACCGCAGCTTCCGTCAATCCCAGGTCGACGCCGCAGTCCGATTTTGCGCCAAGGTTTTTGGGCGGGAATACGCCGCACTGCTGGGCAAAGCTGCCGAAGTGGCCAGCGCCGCAGAAGGCAAAGCAGCGCGCGCCTGAAGCCTGGTTTCTAGCGCCATTTACAGGACTTGCGCATTGCCGCCATGATCGGACGTGATGTATGCCCTCGTCCGGCAGCGCCCCTTTTTGCCGGGCAAGCGGAAGGACCTATGCTCCTGTGGCTCCTATTTGCGGTGATGACAGCGGCTGCGGTTTTCGCTGTTTTATGGCCTCTGGGCCGGGCTGCTAATGTGCAGGCGGGAAACGACATTGCCGTCTATCGCGACCAACTCGACGAAATTGAGCGTGACCGCGGCGCGGGGCGAATCGGAGAGGCCGACGCCCAAGCCGCGCGAGCGGAAGTGTCTCGGCGTCTTATTGCCGCAGCCGACGCCGCTGAATTCGCCCATTCGCTTCCAGTCGGATCAGCGCTCTGGCGTCGTCGGGCGACTGCGATCGGCGCTGTCGTGGTGCTGCCGGTCGTAGCGCTCACGCTTTATCTTGCGATCGGTTCGCCGCAGTTGCCAGGCCAGCCGCTGAACGCTCGATTGCAAGCTATCCATCAGGATCAATCGATCGCCAGCCTGGTGTCGAAAGTCGAGGCGCATCTGGAGCACAATCCGGACGACGCCCGGGGCTACGAAGTTCTGGCACCCGTTTATCTCCGGCTAGGCCGTTTCGAGGACGCGGTGAATGCCCGGCGCAAGCTCCTCGCGCTGAACGGCGAAAATGCTGAACGGCAATCCGATCTTGGCGAAGCCCTGACTGCGGCTGCCAATGGCATCGTCACATCGGATGCCAAGTCGGCATTCGAGCGTTCGCTCGCGCTCGACCCTGGCCAATCCAAGGCACAGTTTTACATGGGCATGGCCGCTGAGCAGGACGGCGATCGCGCGCAGGCGACCGCTATCTGGCGCGATATGATCAGCAAAGCGCCGGCTGACGCGCCCTGGTTGTCGGTCGTACGCGACGCACTTGCGCGCGTAGGAGACGATCAACCCATAGCTTCGCCTCCCGGGCCAAGTAGCGAAGACGTTGCCGCTGCTCGCGCCATGAGCGAAAAGGATCGGGGAGAAATGATCCGCGGCATGGTCGCCCGCCTCGCGGATCAGCTGAAGGAGAATGGAAACGACGTTGATGGCTGGCAACGGCTGTTGCGCGCTTATATGGTGCTCGGCGAACGGGACAAAGCGCACGCAGCCGCCACCGATGCCAGGCGGGCACTCGCCAATGATCCCGATAAGCTCCGTCGGATCGAAGATATGATCAAGAGTCTGGGGCTTGAAGGTTGAACGAGACGGAATGACCCGCAAGCAACGACGACTGGTTCTGATCGGCACAAGCTTGGGTGTGCTTGCAATCGCCTCGGCGCTGGTACTCGGCGCATTGCGCGATTCCATCGTGTTCTTCAATTCGCCTACCGACGTTGCCGAAAAACGTGTCGTACCCGGCACTCGTATGAGGATTGGCGGATTGGTGAAGCCAGGGAGCGTGGAACGCGGCGACAATCTGCTGGTGCGCTTTTCGGTGACCGACGGAAAGACCGACATCCCGGTGCACTATCGAGGCATCGTTCCGGATCTCTTTCGCGAAGGACAAGGGGTTGTGGCGGAAGGTAAACTCGAACCTGGCGGAATGCTTGCCGCCGATACGGTGCTTGCCAAGCATGATGAGCGATATATGCCGCGCGAGGTTGTAGATGCGCTGAAAAAAAGCGGACGATGGCAGGAGGGTGAAGCCAAAGACGCGGGGAGTACCACGAAATGATTCCGGAACTGGGGCATTATGCTTTGGTGCTGGCGCTTGCGCTTGGACTGATCCAGGCGGGTGCGCCGGTTGTGGGCGCGCGCACCAATGATTCCTCCTTGATGCAGCTTGCTGCCTCGACCGCGATTATGCAATTCGTGTTCGTTGGGCTCGCCTTCCTGGCATTGATCGCCTGCTATGTGACATCGGATTTTTCGGTTGCGACGGTTTACGAAAACTCGCACTCGACGATGCCACTGATCTACAAAATCACCAGCGTATGGGGAAACCACGAAGGATCTATGCTTTTGTGGGTGCTGATACTGTCGTTCTTCGGCGCGCTTGTCGGCAGTTTCGGCACGAACTTGCCTTCCGTGCTGAAAGCACATGTGCTTGCGGCGCAATCATGGATCGCTTGCGCGTTCTATTTGTTCATTCTGTTTACATCCAATCCTTTCGTGCGGCTGTCACAGCCGCCATTCGAGGGGCGTGACCTTAATCCGATTCTCCAGGACATCGGCCTGGCTATCCATCCACCGCTGCTCTACCTCGGTTATGTCGGGTTCTCGATTGCGTTTTCGTTTGCAATAGCTGCGCTGATCGAAGGGCGCATCGATGCTGCTTGGGCGCGCTGGGTTCGGCCGTGGACGCTGGCAGCCTGGATGTTTCTCACCATCGGCATCGCGATGGGCTCGTATTGGGCTTATTACGAACTCGGCTGGGGCGGGATCTGGTTCTGGGACCCTGTAGAGAATGCCTCGCTGATGCCGTGGCTTGTCGGCACGGCTCTTTTGCATTCGGCCGTGGTGATGGAGAAGCGGAGCGCGCTGAAGATCTGGACCATTCTTCTCGCCATACTCGCATTCTCGCTTTCGTTGATAGGCACCTTCCTGGTTCGATCAGGCGTCCTCACGTCGGTGCATACTTTTGCCAATGATCCCGCACGTGGCGTCTTCATTCTGGCCATTCTGATGCTGTTCATCGGTGGCGGTTTGATCCTATTTGCGTGGCGCGCGCCGACGCTCAAGCAAGGAGGTTTGTTTGCCCCGATTTCTCGTGAGGGTGCGCTCGTGTTCAACAATCTTTTTCTGACGACCGCCTGTCTGACTGTTTTCGTCGGCACACTTTACCCTTTAGCGCTCGACGCGCTCACCGGCGAAAAGATTTCCGTCGGTGCACCGTTTTTCAATCTCACCTTTGCGCCGCTCTTTGTTCCGCTGCTGATTGTAATGCCGTTCGGCCCTCTTATGGCCTGGAAA
>Ga0075425_100009571_pt1 | contig 10315 bp, 11 predicted proteins | sample SoiMethybrSBSTD4_FD_75300 | JGI IMG/M metagenome (GOLD analysis project Ga0075425, IMG submission 75300) | Bulk soil microbial communities from a Populus tree surrounding site in Tennessee, USA - Soil MetaG P. TD hybrid SBSTD4 | ecosystem: Environmental > Terrestrial > Soil > Tree plantation...
TTGCCCGGCGGAGCCTGGAATGGAATTGATCCGCGGGCGTGCAGCACGCTGGCCTGCAACCTACCTGCTCAAGGAGGAACACCGCATGGCAGACTCTCTCAAATCCAACCTGACGCGTCGCACGTTCCTCGAAGGGGCTGGAGTCGCGACGGCGGCCGCGGTTGGGCTCACCATCATCGTCCGCTCGGCTCGCGCCAAGTCGGACACGCTCAAGATCGGGCAATGGACCCACTTCGTGCCGTGGGTCGCGCCGATCTCACCGGGAACGATCGGCTGGAAATGGATGCTCGACTCGCTTCCCCAAGGACATCGAGGAAGCGGCGATGGTCGACGGGTGCGGCCGCGCGCGCGCGATCGTGCAAATCATCATGCCCATCTCGCTGGCCGGCATCCTGTCGGCGGTCATCTTCGCCTTCACCCTGACGATCAAGGAGTTCACGTACGCGCTGCCCCTCATAACCTCTTCCTCGACCGCTTCATCTCGGGCGTCATGGGCGCGATCAAGTAGTGGCACTAAGGCCTCGGAAGAATGGACTTCCGGGGCACTTGCAGCACGACATCCGGCTGCGACTTGACGAGCTTCTCTTCCAGCTGGTCACCGCCGAGGTACGTGACACGCCGTACCCTGCAGAGCGAAGGATGGTTTCCACCACCTGGACCTCGGAGTAGGCATCGTCGCGCGGCTTTACGCTCGAACGAACGCGCTCGCGGGCTTGTCGGAGTGACAATTGGTCCGTTTCAATGACCACTTCTGTCATAACCGTGCCGTGCCAGCCGCACGCGGTTTCGTCAACCGTGCGATAGGTCAGGGGTTTCAGGGCGCCGACGGCACGTGGCGAAGATCTTGAAGGTCGCGAACGGCGGAATGGTGTTTGCGCGCATTTGGCACATAGTCGCCCGCAAGAGGCGACGGCCGACGAACGTCCAGATGTTCCGACGGGCGCAGCACCTTCGGGATGAGGCACGCTACAAGCGTGCGGTCCTGGTCGTCGAGGACGCATTGCTCCAGGATCCGAGGAACGTCCCCGGACATCTGCTGGCGGCCTCGCTCCACATGGTTCTGCGCGAGACCGGCCAGGCCAGGTCCTCGTTCGAGCGAGTCCTCGCGCTCGAGCCGACGCAGCCCCGCGCTCTGCTGGGGCTCGCGCGCGTCGCGCTCGAGGAAGGCGACGCCGCGGCGTGCCTTGAGCTGCTCACGCGAGCGCTGACGCGATATCCCGATTTCCCGGAGGCACGCGCCCTGCTGGAGGTCGCCCGAGGACTCGTGGCGACCGCCGACGCGAAGCGCACGGTCGCATCGAACGGAGCGATCCATGCCGACCGGCTGCGCCTGCCGGCCGAGAGCCTCGAAGCGCTGTTCATGCGAGCCGATGCGACCGTGCTCTTCGCCGAGCCGCATGGACCGCGTACCAACGCGGTCGCCGATAGCGCCGTGAAGCTCGCGACAGTCGCGACGGCGATGCTCGCGGGAGCCGGGCTCGGTCCGTTGCGCCACGCCGTCATCGAGGGAGTGGCCGACACGACGTATCTCCGCGCCGACGACGCGGCGCTCCTCACCGTGTCGTTTGACCGCGACCTGAAAAGCGCGACCGCAGTCGAGCACCTTCAGCGGGTATGGGACCGCTGCCGCTCGGAGCTCGCATGAGCCCCGCCGCCGTCATCGCGCGGCCCGCGCTCGGCCGCGACCTCCGCGATGTGCTCGCCGAGCTTCTGAAGCTCCAGCACATCATCGGCGGGCTCGTCGTCGCTCCGGACGGGCTCGTGATCGCCGCCGATCTTCCACGCGAGATACAGGCCGAGCCCCTTGCTGCGCTGGTGGCGACCGTCGGACGCGAGCTCGAGCGACGCGGTCCTCGGCTCCGGCGCGGAGCGTTCCCGACGGCGCAATTCGCGAGCGTGAGCGGGGCCGCCGCGTTTATCGGCAGCACTCCCGTGGGTTTCATCGTGCTGCTCGGTGGGCCGCGCGCGGACTACGATACGATTCGCGCAGCGCTGCGCGAGGCGGTCGGAGCCGTCTATCGCGCCTGGGCGGGCTAATCGCCCCGGCACCTCCGCACCCAGCTCGGCACAGCTCGATCCGCACAACGGTTGACCGCTACGGCTATCTGCTCCACGACGAGCGGCGCGCCGCCACGCGCTTCGAGGAGCGTCTGGCACCGTCGCCATCCCGAACAGGGTGGGCTCCAAGTGCGCGGAAGACCTAACTAGCGGGACTGAGAGGGACCACCATAGAAGACCGCCGGGAATTCTCGGGCTTCACCGTCGGCGCGATCAAGTAGCGCCGAGCTCGCGGCGGACGAGCGCCGCCCCCAGCACGAGCGCCCGCAGCTTGCCTTGCGCGACGTCACGCGTAAGCGGCACCATCCCGCAATTCGTGCACGGATAGAGGCGCTCGGGCGGCACGTATGGGAGCGCCCGGCGGATGACGTCGGCCACCTGCTCGGGCGTCTCGATCGCGTTCGTCGCGACGTCGACCGCCCCGACCAGCACGTCCTTGCCGCGCAGGAGACCGAGCAGCTCGATCGGCACCCGTGAATTGGCGCACTCGAGCGACACCTGATCCAGGCGGCTCGCCGCCAGCAGCGGGAACGTCTTCTCGTACTGGCGCCACTGATTGCCGAGAGTCGCCTTCCAGTCGACGTTCGCCTTGATCCCGTAGCCGTAGCAGATGTGCACCGCCGTCCGGCAGCCGACGCCCTCGATCGCGCGGTGCAGCGCCTCGATCCCCCATGCCGCGACGTCGTCCATGTAGACGTTGAAAGCCGGCTCGTCGAGCTGGAGCACGTCGAGGCCGAGCGCCGCGAGCTCTCGCGCCTCCTCGTTGATCACGCGCGCGAACTCGAGCGCGAGCCGCTGCCGGTCGCGGTAGTACTCGTCGGCGAGCGTGTCGACGATCGTCATCGGCCCGGGGATGGTGAACTTGAGGGCGCGCGCCGTGCCGGCGCGGGCGAAGCGAACCTCGTCGCCGTGGATCGGGCCCCGGCGCCTGATGGGCGCGGTCACCGTCGGCACCTCGGCCTTGTAACGATCGGCCCGGATGCCGATCGTGACCCGCCGCGAGAAGTCGACGCCCTCGAGCCGCTCGAGGAACCCGTGGACGAAGTGCTGACGCGACTGCTCGCCGTCGGTCACGATGTCGATCCCCGCCAGCTCCTGATCCTTCAGGGCCAGCAGGACCGCATCGCGCTGGGCCTCGGCGAGCGCCTCGCCAGTGAGGCGCCACGGCGCCCAGAGGGTCGCCGGCGTGGCGAGCCACGTGGGCTTGGGCAGGCTTCCGGCGATCGTCGTGCGGAGCATGGGGTGGTTCTAGCAGAGCGGCGGCGGCGTGTCCACCAGGGTCCGCACCGCGCACTCCCTCAGACCCAAATCTCGACGGCACGAGCGCCGGCCCGTATAATTCGGTCGACCGAGACGCCTCACCCCGGGAGGAACGATTGCACTTTTCCGACACGCGTCTGGCGGCCGTCTGGGACAAGGTCCGCGACGGCCAGCGCCTGAGCCGCGAGGACGGCCTCTTGCTGTTCGAGACCGAGGATCTGCTGGGCCTCGGACGCATGGCCGACCATGTCAAGACCGCGCGCGAGGGCGACCGCGCCTATTTCGTCCTCAACCGGTACATCTCGCCGACCAACATCTGCGTGCTCTCGTGCGCCTTCTGCGGCTTCGCCCGAAAGAAGGGCGAAGACGGCGCGTTCGAGTACACGGTCGAGGACATCGTCGGCATGGTCAGCGAGGAGGTTCGCGAGGTCCACATCGTCGGCGGCCACCATCCGGACTGGCCGTTCGAGTACTACGAGCGGATCATCGGCGGCCTCCACGCGGCGCGTCCCTGGGTGCAGATCAAGGCCTTCACCGCCGCCGAGATCGACTACTTCTGGCGGCGCTGGAAGGTCGAGCCGGTGGAAGCGCTCACGCGCCTCAAGGCTGCCGGGCTGCAGACGATGCCGGGCGGCGGCGCCGAGATCTTCTCATCGCGCGTGAGCAAGCTCTTGCGCTATGTGGGCAAGGCCGACGGCGACCGCTGGTGCGAGATCCACGGCATCGCCCACTCGCTCGGGATCCGCACCAACGCCACGATGCTCTACGGCCACGTGGAGACCCACGCCGAGCGGGTCGATCACCTGATCCGGCTGCGCGAGCAGCAGGACCGCTCCGGCGGCTTCCTCACCTTCATCGCCCTGCCCTATCAGGTCGGGACGACGAAGCTCGTGCCGCGCTCGACGCCGCCGGCCGACAATCTTCGGACGATCGCCGCCGCGCGTCTCTTGCTCGACAATTTTCCGCACATCGAGGCGTACTGGGTGCTCCTGGGCGAGGAGACCGCGTCGATCGCGCTGCACTTCGGCGCCGACGACGTCAACGGCACGCTCGAGGACGAGCGCGTGCAGCACATGGCGGGCGCCGAGACGCCGGCCGGCCTCGCGCGCGAGCAGCTCTTCCGGATCATCCGCGACGCGGGCAAGGTGCCGGTCGAGCGCGACGCGCTCTACAACGTGATCCGCGTCTGGGATCGCGAGGGCGTGGCGGCCTAGCCCGATGATCGAGACTATCCGGGACAAGGTTCTCGACGGTAAGCGGCTCGATCGCGCGGAAGGTCGCTGGCTTCTCGCCGAGGCGCCGCTGCTCGCGCTGGGCGCCCTCGCCGCCGAGGCCCGCTACGCGCGCTTCCCCGAGAAGGTCGTCACGTTCGTGATCGACTCGAATCCCAACTACACGAACGTCTGCATCACCGACTGCCAGTTCTGCGCCTTCTACCGCAAGCCGGGCGACCCCGAGGCGTACACCTTGACGGTCGAGGAGGTCCTGGCCAAGATCGAGTTCGCGGCCTCCAAGGGCGCCACGACCGTGCTGCTGCAGGGCGGCCACAACCCGGCGCTGCCCCTCGACTACTACACGACGATCGTGCGCGAGACGCGGCGCCGATTCCCCGAGGTCACGCCGCACTTCTTCACCGCCTCGGAGATCCGGACGGTCGCGCAGGTCGAGAAGATCTCGGTCGGTGACGTCCTCGATCGCCTCTGGGAAGCCGGGCAGCGGACGCTCCCCGGCGGCGGCGCCGAGGTGCTGTCAGAACGGGTCCGCCGGCGGATCGAGCCCAAGAAGGGCGGACCGGAAACCTGGCTCGAGGTGCACCGCGAGGCCCATCGCCGCGGCTTCAAGTCGACGGCGACGATGATGTACGGCCACGTCGAGGAGACCGACGACCTCCTGGAACACCTGGACGTGATCCGCGAGCTCCAGGACGCGTTCGGCGGCTTCACGGCCTTCGTGCCGTGGTCCTTCAAGCCCAACAACACCCTGCTCGAGAAGTGGATCAAGCACCCCAAGGGCCCGAACATGTACCTGCGCATGCTCGCGGTCTCGCGCCTGTACCTCGACAATTTCCCGCACGTCCAGGCCTCGTGGTTCTCGGAAGGCAAGCGCACCGGCCAGATCGCGCTCCACTTTGGCGCCGACGACTGGGGCGGCACCTTGCTCGAGGAGAACGTGCACAAAGCCGCGGCGTTCGTGAACACGATCGGCGTCGACGAGATCGTCACCTTGATCCGCGACGCCGGCTTCACCCCCGCCCAGCGCACGACCGAGTACGACATCCTCAAGCGTTACTGATATCGGCTCGTGGTAGTTCGAGGATGACGTCGCGGATGAGGCGCATGTTCGTCGTCGTGGCTGGCCTGCTCGCCCTGGGCTGCGGCACAAGGCCTGGAGCCACGCCCGACGCGGCGCCCCGCACAATGGCGCTCGTCGGCGGTCGTGTGCACGTCGCTCCGGACGCGTCCGTGGTTCCGGACGGCGTCGTTATCCTTCAAGATGGTGTGATCGCGGCCGTCGGCTCGCGGAGCGATGTCCGCATACCCCAGGGCGCGGAGGTGATCGATTGCGCCGGTGCGACGGTCACTGCCGGCTTCTGGAACAGCCACGTCCACTTCACCCAGCCGGTCTGGCGAGGCGCCGAGACCGCGCCGGCCGCTCGCCTGACCGAGGGGCTGCGCGCGATGCTGACATCGCACGGCGTCGTCCGCGTCCTCGATACCGGCTCTGATCTCCGCAATACCGATGCTCTGCGCCGGCGAATCGAGAGCGGTGAGCTACCCGGCCCTCTGATCATGATGGCGGGTGGAGGGTTCGTGCCGAAGGGTGGCAGCCCATACTACATCCTGCCGTCCCGCCTACCGGAGCTCTCGAGTCCTACCGAGACGGCATCCATGGTCAACGCGATCGCAGACGCCGGCGCCGACGGGGTGAAGCTCTTCACCGGTTCGTGGGCGTCCCGGAGCTCGATCGTGGTGATGCCACTCGAGCTGGTCAAGGCCGCCGTGGATGCGGCGCACGCCCGCGGTAAGTTCGTCATCGCGCATCCCTCGAACAGCGCGGGGGCGCGCGTCGCCATTGAGGGCGGCATCGACATCCTCGCCCACACGTTCCCGTCCGAGATCGACCGTCGGCCATGGGATCGCGCGCTGCCAACGATGATGCGGGAGCACGGCATGGCGCTGATCGCCACGTTGAAGCTCTGGCCGTACGAGCTGAAGAAAGTCGACGTGCCGGCCGCGGTCGTCGGGATCGTACTCGGCAACGCCCAGGCCCAGCTCCGGGCCTTCGCGGATCTCGGAGGTCCGGTGTTGTTCGGTACCGATGTGGGCTACATGACCGACTATGATCCGACCGATGAGTACGTCTACATGCAGGCCGCCGGGTTGTCCTACGCGAGCATTCTCGCCTCGCTCACGACGGCGCCGGCCGAGCGTTTCGGAGTGACCGCGAAAACCGGGCGGCTGGCGCGGGGCATGACCGCGGACGTCGTGGTGCTCGACGGCGATCCCGCGCAGGACATCCGCGCGCTCGCGAGCGTGCGCTACACGCTGCGCGGCGGTCGGATCATCTACCGGAAGACGTCATGACTGGCTCGACTAGATCGGATCGATCAGCGGAATCTCGGCGATCAGCCCCTTGGCGTGCGCCATCGCGAACAGACGCTCGATCGCGGCGCGGCCGTCCGGGCCGAGCGCGAGCGTGTAGTCGTTGACGTACATGAGCACGAAGCGGCGGCACGTTTCCTTGTCGATCCCGCGGCCGTAGCGCATCGCGTAGTCGAGCGCCTCGTCGATGTTCGCGTAGGCCCAGGCGATCGAGTCGCGCAGCCCCTGGGAGAGCGCGCGATGGAGATCCTCACCCAGGTCGCGGCGCATCACGTTGACGCCGAGCGGCAGCGGCAGCCCCGTGTCCCGTTGCCATTCTTCGCCCAGGTCGAGAACCTTCGTCAGTCCCATCGCCTGGTGGGTAATCTGGCCTTCGTGAATCAGTAGACCCAGATCGGCCTGCCCGTCCAGCACGGCTTGAGGAATCTTGTCGAAGGCGACCTCGATCAGCGGCGGATCGCCGACGTACAAGCTCAGGAGGAGCGCCGACGTCGTGTGCTTGCCGGGGATCGCCACCACGCGATTCTCGAGCTCGGCGCGTGGCACCGGCCCGCGGGCGACCAGGATCGGGCCGTAGCCCTTCCCCATCGACGAGCCGGGATCCATCATGCGGTAGCGATCGGCGATGAGCAGGTAGGTCGCGAAGGACACCGCGGTCACCTCGAGCTCAGCGGTGCGCGAGCGGCGATTCAGCGACTCGATGTCCTCGAGGACGTGCTCGATCGTCACCCCGGGGATCTTCACCTTCCCGGCCGTGAGCGCATAGAACATGAACGCGTCGTCCGCGTCGGGGCTGTGACCGATCTTCACCGTGGTCATCGAAGACTCCTTGATAGGGTCGTGCCGTGGCACGGGCTCTTGCGATTGTAGGTCAGCGGGCGGGTCTGAGGGAACTAGGCGTCGGCAAAGCCGAGCCGAAACTCGCCGGCCCGGATCGCGCGGATGATCGCGTCACGGCTGCGCTTGGCGTCGACTTCGACCCACGCCTGACCGAAATGAATCGGGCCGTGCGCGTCGTCGGTCGCCACCTTCACGAGCGGGATCTCGGACGACTCGTAGATCGGGTAGCGCCGGCCGGTTTCGGTCACTTCGATCGCGTCGAGCTTGAGCCCCCCGGCGCCGATGCGGCGGATGCGCTCGAGCGTCTGGGCCACGCTGAGGTGGTAACGCGCCGGATGGTTCAGCACGTGCAGCGTCTCGCGCTCGCCCGACACCTTGCCGATGTGCTGGTCGAAGCGCGACCAGTTCAGCTCGACGCCGTGGAACAGCAGGAGCTTCGACGAAACACGGGGAATCGCGTCCCAGTAGCGCTCGTCGATCCAGTTCTCGTGATCGGTGATGGCGAGGAAGTCGTAGCCGAGCGCTTCGTAGGCGGCGACGAGCTGAGCCGGTTCCTTGACGCCGTCCGAGAACGTGGTGTGCGCGTGGAGGTTACCCCGGAGCCAGGGCATCAGCCGCTCGCTGCCCGGGGAGCATCCGGTCGCGTCACGGATTCAGGGCTTCGGATTGGGGGCGGCGCGGCGGACGGGCGGTGGGCCATCCCACGTCATCGAGAACCCGAACGCGAAGACCCCGTTGCTCTCTGGCCAGCCGGTGGCCGCGGCCCCGACCGGCGTGATCGGCGAAACCCATCCGGAGATACCGTAGCGCCCGGTCGACTTCGGAGTCTCGTAAGGCTTGGACATCGGTCCGACGAACGCGGGATCGTACTGGACCTGGCCGCCCCGCGGATACTTGTCCGCATCGCCAGGCCGTGTCTCTTCCTGGAGCCCGGGCGGGATTATGACTTCCCGTTCCTCACGTGGGGTCCCAGGGGTGCCCTTCTTGATCTCGACGTCTTGCGACCAGGCCGGCGTCGCGAAGAGCGCCAGGAGGCCGATCAGCAGAGCACGCTTCATATATTGATTGTATCCGTCCCACCGACCGCTGCAACACCTCTCGTAACCTAGCGATAACGCTCGTGAGAGCTGCGTCGGATTCCGGAGCTTCCGGTCAGACGCGACACGCGAGCTCGAATGGGCCGCGCGCTATCCGGGTAGCGCGATATTGCCGTCGGGCTCTCGGACGTTGCCGTCGGGCTCTCGGCTCCGGATCGCGGTGACGCTCCGACCCTCCGCGTCCTTGACGTCGAACTCCTCGGCGAGGCCGGCCGCGATCAGCTGCTGCACGAGCGCTTCGCGATCGGTGCCGACCGGCGGCAGCTGGTGAGACTTCCAGCGCATGACGAAGTAGCCGCGGCTCACGTGCGGCAGGCGCGCCTCGGCGCGCTGCAGCTCCTGAAGCGCGCGCTCGAGCGCCACGCCCGTCACCGGCTGCGCCGTCGGGCGCGCCAGACGCGAGGGCGCCATGCGGGTCGGGGCGCGCTCGAACGGTCGCGGCCGCTCGACCTTGAACGCGGGGATGCCCTCGCTCAGATGGATCTGGCCGAAACAGCGCACGCGCAGATCCTTGGACAGCTCGTCGGCCGACCACGTCGCCACCCAGACCTGCTTGCCGAGCGCGTTGACCGCCTCGACCGCCGGCACGAAGTCGTCGTCGCCCGATACGAGCACCGCCGCGTCGAACGCGCCGATCGCCGCGTACTGGATGATGTCGGCGACGAGCCGCGTGTCCACGCGTTTTTCGGTGGTGTACTCGTAGTCAGCGCTGCACGCCGGACAGCGTCCGGAGCGGCGCACGCGCAGCTCGCGCTTGACGAAGTAGCCGGGGCGCAGCTCGAGGCCCTTGAGGAAGCCTTCGACCAGCGGCGGCGCATCGGACGATACGCCGACGTAGTAGTGCGCGCCCGCGAAGATCGCGCTGGCTCCGCCGACGGCCTGGGTGATCCAGGCGGCGAGTCGATCGTAGTCGACGCGCAGCGATTCGTCGTAGCGTTGAAGAGAACGATAGAAGTTCTGACCGTCAAAGAAAACGCTGACCTTCATGGGCGGCCCCCGGGCGAAAACACAAACCGTTAATTCTCTACCGCGTTAATGGTGGACGATACTGGATTTGAACCAGTGACCTCTGGCATGTGAGGCCAGCGCTCTAACCAACTGAGCTAATCGTCCGTGGCGGGAAGTTAACCACTTACAGAACGGCTGTCAAGCGGTTCTCCCCCCGACGTGCCCTGAAACGTGCCCGCGAGCCTCCGCGCGACGTCTTGGAGGTCCCCAGGGCTCACGATGTGGTAGCGGTCGAACACCGCGCGGGTCTTGTGGCCCGTCACCTTCATCGCGACACGCTCCGGTACGCCGGCATTGACCATGCTCCGAACCGCAGTCCGGCGGAAATCGTGTCGTAGGCGCCCCGCAACGCCCGCCGAATCGCAGGCCGAGGCCCACGCCTTCCGGAAATCGCTACGGCGTTTGCCGCGGCGCTGACGGCCGGTGAGGAACGGGAAGAGATACGGGATG
>Ga0075425_100009573_pt1 | contig 10314 bp, 7 predicted proteins | sample SoiMethybrSBSTD4_FD_75300 | JGI IMG/M metagenome (GOLD analysis project Ga0075425, IMG submission 75300) | Bulk soil microbial communities from a Populus tree surrounding site in Tennessee, USA - Soil MetaG P. TD hybrid SBSTD4 | ecosystem: Environmental > Terrestrial > Soil > Tree plantation...
TAGCGCAGCGGCACTCCGCCCGACTGACGGGCGCCGGTCAGCTCGCCCATCCCACGTTCGTGCAAATCCAGCTCGGCGATCTTGAATCCATCGGTCGTCTCGGCGAACGGCTGCAGACGCTGCCCCGCCTCCGCCGAATCCGAGAGCAGAATGCAGTGGCTCGCCGCCGAGCCGCGCCCCACCCGGCCACGCAGCTGATGCAGCTGCGCCAGACCAAATCGTTCGGCGTGCTCGATGAGCATGACGGTGGCATTCGCGACATCGATCCCCACCTCGATGACGGTGGTCGCAACCAGGATGTTGACCTGATTGTCGCGGAATGCGCGCATCGTCGCATCGCGTTCGTCCGCCTTCATGCGGCCATGCACCAGTCCGACACGAAATTCGGCGAACGTCTTGGCCAGCTTCTCGGCCATCGTCGTTGCGGCCTTCAGATCCGCGCGTTCTGACTCGTCGATCACCGGATAGATCACGTACGCCTGCCGTCCCGCGGCGCACTCGGTGCGAATGAATTCGTAGATCTTGGCGCGCGCCGCGTCGGTGCGGAGCGCCGTCTTCACGGTGCCGCGACCCGGCGGTCGCTCGCGGATCTGCGTGACGTCCAGATCGCCATACAGGGTTAGGGCCAGGGATCGGGGAATTGGTGTCGCCGTCAGTAAGAGCACGTCCGGCGCATCGCCTTTCTCGACGAGCGCGGCGCGCTGCTCGACGCCAAAGCGATGCTGCTCGTCGATGACGACGAGGCCGAGGCGGCGAAACGTGACCGATTCCTGAATCAGCGCGTGGGTGCCCACCACGATCCTCGGCGCTCCGCTCGCGATGCGCTCGCGGGCCGCGGCTTTCTCTGCCGCGGTCATACGCCCGAGCAACATCTCCGGACGAATCGCCAGCGGCTCGAGCAGACGCGTCAGCGTCGCGCCGTGCTGCTCGGCGAGCAGCTCGGTCGGCGCCATGATCGCGGCTTGATAGTCGTTCTCGGCCGCGAGCAGCATGGCGAAAAGCGCGACGACGGTCTTGCCGGTCCCCACATCCCCCATCAGCAAGCGATGCATGCGCAGCGGCGCCGTCATATCGTCGGTGATTTCGCGGATCGCCTCTCGCTGATCTTTGGTGAGCTCGAAGGGAAGATTCTCTTTGAGCTTTGTGGTGAGCTCTCGCTTCAGATCGAAGCGAATCCCCGCGCGCGCGCGCTTGGCCAGATGTCGTGCGCGCGCCTGCACGAGCTGCTGGTCGAACAGCTCGTCGAACGCGAGGCGGCGGCGACCCAGCTCCGCAGCTTCGACTTTCGGCGGTCGATGCATCAGCTCGAGCGCGCGCCGCAGCTCGATCAGCTGGTGGCGCTCGCGGAACGGGGCGGGATGCGGATCGTTGACGAGCGGCAACAGCTCATCCAGGTGCTGTTGCACGAGCGCGCGGATCTGCCGGTGCGTCAGTCCTTCGGTCGCCGGGTAGACCGGCAGCACGAGTCCCGGATCGCCGTCAGTCTCATCGCCCGCTTCCGCCAGCACGATGAATTCGCGGGGCACGATCTGCTTGCCGTGGTAGTAGCGCACCGGCCCAGTCACGAGCAGCAGCTGGCCCTTCTTGATCTGGCGCTCGAGAAACGGCCGGCCGGGCCAGGCGCATTCGAGCAACCCGCTGGCATCACGCAGGACCGCGCGAAACACGCGCAGTCCACGCCGAGTGGGCAAGACGCCCGTACTCACGACTCGGCCGACGCAGGTCACGTCCTGTCCGATCGCGGCGCGCGCGAGCGGCGTGACCGTCGTGGCGTCGAGATAGCGATGCGGCGTGTGATAGAGGAGATCGCCCGCTGTGCGAATGCCGAGTCTTTGGAGGGCCTCGGCGCGCTTCGGGCCGACGCCTTTGAGAAACTTGACTGGGGAGTTGAGCTGGAGCCTCAATCGGAGACCAGTCGATGTGCGAATCTCACCGGATCGAACAGCTCCAGGTCATCCAGAGTCTCTCCCGTTCCCAGAAACCGGATCGGCACTTGCACCGCCCGCCGCAGCGCGACCACACCGCCACCCTTCGCCGTTCCATCGAGCTTCGTGACGATGAGCCCGGTGAGCGGCACCGCGGCCGCAAACGCTTCGGCCTGGCGAACCGCATTCTGCCCCACGGTCGCATCGAGCACGAGCAGCGATTCGTGCGGCGCGCCGGCGAGGCGCTTCCCAACGACGCGCACGACTTTCTTCAGTTCTTCGCGCAGACGCTCGTCAGTATGCAGCCGCCCGGCCGTGTCCACGAGCACAGTATCGATGCCGCGCGTCACCGCGGCGTCAACCGCGTCGAACGCGACCGCCGCGGGATCGCCGCGTTGCGACGCACCGACAAACGGCGCCGCCAGGCGATCAGCCCAGATCTTGAGCTGTTCGGTCGCGCCGGCGCGGAACGTGTCGCCGGCCGCGAGCAGGACGCTGCGCCGCTCGCGCTGGAGCAGCTTCGCAAGCTTCGCGACCGACGTTGTCTTGCCCGTGCCGTTGACGCCGAAGATCAGCATCACCGTCGGTGGCTTTTCCGCCCGCGCGAGCGGCGCACCCGCCGGGCCGAGCTGTTCGACGACGATGCGCTCGAGCGTCGTCTGATCGACCTTGTCGGCCCGGCTCAACCGATCCACGGTCTCGTTCGTCGCGGCGACGCCGAAATCGGCCTCTACCAACTGTCGTTGCACATCTTCGAGCCAGGCGCGATCTCCGCCCGGGCCGGTGAAAAATCGGCCGACTTTCTTCCAGAGTCCCACTACGGGAGTCCCTGGCGCCGGCGCAACGTCCACTCGGCGGCAAGCGCGGCGATCGCGAGGATGAACAGCCACCAGCGGTCGCGCAGGCCTACCGAGGCAAGCCGCGCTGTCGCTTCGCCGGGCTGCGCGGTTAGTGCCGGCGTACGCGGCAACCATTCGTCGGAATAGGTCTCGACGGCGACGATGCCCTGTTCCGATCCGCCACCGAGTGCATAGCGATAGACGCCGGGAGGGAGCAGCAGTTCGGCGCGTCCGGATGGATCGAAGCGCAGCGAGTCAGTCCGCGTCGTGTCGTTGGTTCGAAGGGTCACGCCGAGCGTGCGCGAAGTGTCGGGCGACGTCCACCGCCAGACCGTCGGCAAGCCGTTCGAGACTTCGAGTGCGACTGGAACGGCCCGCTCCCGGCTCCCGGCTCCCGGCTGGCCCAATAGCCAGTCCACGAGCGCCGCCACGACGGCGCGATACGCTTCCTCGGCAGCGCCGCCCCGGAATGCCCAGCGCCACAGACCGGCCGCGGAGGCAGTGGCCACGCGCTGTCCGTCGCGCTGCTCGAGTGTGAGGATGGGCCGCGGGGGCCCGCGGCGGGCGAGTCGCGCCGTCAGCGCGACCGCCGGCGTGCGACTCGAATCGCGGGTGATCGCCACAGCCGTCGCCGGCGGTAACGAATCCCACTGCACGCCACCGAGCGCTGCCGTGAAAGGAGACGACAGTGGTCGCTCGACGTACCAGTCCCCCGTCTGACCGTTGGTGGACCACAACAGCAGCGCACCGCGGCTACCGGCGGCCGTGAACGCGCGCGAGCGCTCGGGATCGCCCATCGCAATCGTCAGACGCGCGTTCGTCGCGGCGCGCGTGAGATCACCAGCCGGCACCGCCGAGAGCGTCGAGGCATCGCGCCACCGGCCCGGCTCCGTCTCGACGAACATCTTCACCGGCAGGCGCGCGACATCGGCGAGCGTACGGGCGAGGAACCGCGCTTCCCAACCCGGCGGAGATGCGAAGATGACCGCGGCGGGCTCGAGACTCACGTCGACCACGAACTCCCGATTGTCGTCCCGCGGCTCGGCATCCTTCACGCCGTCCAGGCTGACCTCGAGAACGGACCAGCCGGGGCGCGGGATGCGAGATGCGGGAAGCGTGAGCTCTCGCGAAAGGACCCCGCTATCCGGTAGCGACACGCGTTCTGAGACAAGCTGGTGTCCTTCCACGTTCACCGTCAGTCTCGCATCCCGCATCGCCTTTCCCGCATCCCGCATCCCGCCCACACCATAGCTCACCCGAAGCCGGATGGTATCGGAGCGCGTGACGTGCCTCGGCCCCGCAACGCCCGCGACATAGGCATCGACAAACGGCCGCCTGGGCTCCACGATCACGCGTGGCCGCCGGAGCAGATCCGGTGGGATGGTCCCGCCCGTGACGTCGTCCAAATCGCCATCGGTCAGCACGACAACTTCGCCGGCGCGACCCGCGGCGGCCTCGAGGGCCGGCCCGAGCTGGCTGGCTCCGTCCGTCGGCGGGGTCGAGTCGAACGCCGTCACGCGAGAACCAAATCGCCACACCACGGCGCCGCGCCGCGCGAGCCGGCGCGCGCTGTCGAGCGCCGCAGTCCACGATCCGCCCGCGCCGCGCATGCTGAGGGACGCATCGAGCAGCACGATCGGCTGATCGCCAGCGGGCAAGCGCCGCGAGCTGGCGGGATTGACGAGTAACAGAATCAACGCGAGCACGGACACGACGCGCACGATCACGAGAGACACGCGAGCGCCTCCGCAATCGTGAACTTGCCGTCATACAGCGCCCGCCCCACGCAGGCGCCGGCGAGTCGAGCGGCACGCGCCGCGCGCAGGTCCGCGAGGGAGCCGACACCGCCCGAGACGATGACGTCGAGACCGAACGCCGCGAGTTGGCGTGCACCCTCGATATCGGGGCCCGTCAGCTTTCCGTCGCGTGTCACTTCGTTGTAGATGATCGTGCGGATGCCGAGTTTCGAGACCCTGAGCGCGAGCTCACGCGCCGTGAGATCGAGAATCTCCTTCGTGCCGCGAGGCGCGACGCGGCCGTCCTTCGCGTCGATGCCGACGGCGAGCTTGCCTGCGCCGTGACGCGCGAGCATGCGTTCGACGAGGCCGGAATCGACGGCGCCGCGGGGGCCGATCACGACGCGCGTGGCGCCGAGCGTGAACATGTGATCGATGTCGATCTCACGAAACAGCCCGCCGCCGACCTGCACGCTGACCGTGGCGGCATTCAAGACCGCGCCGACCAGCTCGTGATTGTCTTGGCGCCCGTATGCGCGGTCCATATCCACGAGATGGATCCAGCGCGTGCCCGCGCGCGTGAACGCCTCGAGCGCCGCGACCGGCTCGGCCATGGCGCCGTGGGCGCGCGCGACGCGCCCGCCTTCGATGTCTACGGCGGGATAGAGCTCCACTCGAGCGAAATCTGTAGTGAGGTGTCTAGTCGTCGCGAGCGGGCGACCCGGCCACCGAGCCGAGTGCCGGCGCTGCGGGAGGCAGACCGCTGGGTTCGAGCTCCGCGAGGAGCTGGGCCCGCACGTCATCGAACTGCGATTTCAGTTTTGGCGGCACCGGCACGCCCGCCCCTGCGTCTTTGCGCTGCGGGTTGGTCGGCCGGCCATTGACGAGGAACTCATAGTGCAGGTGCGGCCCCGTCGACAGGCCCGTCGATCCCACGTAGCCGATCGTCTGTTCCTGGCTGACACGCTGTCCTACGTGCACGCCGGCGGCGAACCTCGACAGATGTCCGTACTTTGTCCGGATGCCGTTGGCGTGCCGAATTTCGATGAGATTCCCATACCCACCACTCCAGCCCGCTTCGGTCACGATGCCATCGGCCGTCGCGCGGACTGGCGTGCCGTACGCGGCGGCGTAATCGGTGCCCTCGTGGTTGCGCCACCGCTTGAGAATCGGATGGAAGCGGCCGCCGAACCGGCTGGAGATATGGCTGAACCGGAGCGGCGCGCGGAGGAAAGCGCGGCGCAGCGAGCGGCCGCGGTCGTCATAGAATCCTGTCGCTCCGTTCGGGCCCTCGAACGCAAACGCAAAGCTCGGCGTTCCGGCGACGTCCACGCGCGCGGCGAGAACACGACCAAATCGTTTTTCACCCGTGGGCGTTTGCCGGCGTTCGATCAGCACTTCGACGCGATCGCCAGGTCGGAGATCACGCGTAAAGTCCACTTCCCAGTCGTACACATCGGCAATGGCCCATGCGAGCGCCACACGTTGTCGAGCGGGCAGGAACGAATCGGGGACGGCCGCGTCCAACGCGTCGTACAGATTGGTCTGGATAACCGCCGTGGTGCGCAGCCGCTCGGTTGTCCACGGAATGGCTTCGACAGTCTCGTGCCAACTCGAATCTTGCGGCAGACGTGACATCACGAGATGCCGTTCGGGATCGAGGCGGACGGACAATCGATCGGCGACCGGTTCGTGCTTCACGCGACGCAGCTCGAACACCAATCCCGGCTGCATGCGCCGGGCATTGAGCGAGTGCGTGGCTTTCATGAAGGAGACGTACGTGCGGCCCGTGATGCCCGCGCGCGCGAGCACATCGGACAGCATTTCGTTACGGCCGAGTGTGTCGGCCCACTCGTCGTACGCGCTGGTGACGACAAGCGGCAGCGCGACTGGGAGCTGCCGCGACGCGTAGACCTTTTGTACCGCCCACCCCGCCCCCAGCAGTCCCACGGCGAGCCCGCCCGCCGCTACGTAGTGACTCGCCCGCCACACCATCAGTCCATCTGTCTCCGAATGAAGGTCGGAATTTCCATTTCGTTCAGCTCGGGATTCAGCGGCATCTGCGCTGGTCCCTTCTTCGGTACGATCTCCGACGGCTTCGCAAATCCGGGCTGCGGCACCGGCGTCGGCCGCGAGGCACCCGTCTGCCGATCGCGGAACGGCAGCACACCCGCCGTCGGCCGCTGCACGCCCGCCAGCGCATCGGCCATCGCGCCCGTCTTGTCGAACCCCGTCGCAATCACCGTGATCCGTACTTCACCGTGCATCGCGGGATCGTTGACGGCGCCGAAGATGATTTCGGCTTCGTCGCCCGCTGCATCGTGGATGGCTTCGCTGATCTGCGTCACCTCGCCCAGCGTGAGGTCTTCGCCACCCGTGATGTTGATCAGCACGCCCGTCGCGCCGGCGATCGAGATGTTGTCGAGCAGCGGGCTCGAGATCGCCTGCTGCGCCGCCTCCATCGCGCGGTTTTCGCCGCGTCCCGTGCCGGTGCCCATCAACGCCGCGCCGCCGTTCTGCATCACGGTGCGCACGTCCGCGAAATCTACATTGACGAGGCCGGTGACACAGATGAGGGCCGAGATGCCCTGAGTCGCATGCAGCAGCACTTCGTCGGCCTTCTTGAGCGCGTCCTGGAACGGGATGCCCTTCCCGACCACCGCGAGCAGGCGCTCGTTCGGGACCACGATCATCGTATCCACGTGCTTGCGCATCTCGGCGATGCCCATTTCCGCTTGCCGCATGCGCTTGCGACCTTCGAACAGGAACGGCTTGGTCACGATCCCGATCGTCAGGGCGCCCAGGTCGCGCGCGACCTGCGAGATGATCGGCGCCGCGCCGGTCCCCGTGCCGCCGCCCATGCCGCAGGTGACGAACACGAGGTCCGCGCCCTGGAGGGTGTGCAGGACTTCGTCGCGATTCTCCTCGATTGCCTGCCGGCCGATCTCGGGTCGAGCGCCGGCGCCAAGACCGCGCGTCAGCTTCTTGCCGATCTGCACCTTCACGTCGGCCTTGTTGTTGAGGAGCGCCTGGGCATCGGTGTTGACCGAGATGAACTCGACGCCGCTCACGTGCTCGTCGATCATCCGGTTCAGGGCGTTGCCGCCGCCCCCGCCGACGCCGACGACTTTCATCCGCGCGTTCTGTGTCACGGTTTCTTCGAGTTCGAAGATCATGGTTGTCCCCTAGGGCTCAAAAGAAGTCCTGCAGCCATCTCTTCAGTGGGCCAAACAGCTTCTCGGGCGCGCCGCCGAACAACACACCGGGAGCGGAGCCCTGCGCATGCTTGCGTGCCGCGTAGAGCACCAACCCAACGGGCACCGCGTAGCGCGGCGCTTGCACGCTATCGACCAGTCCGGAAATCCCGAGCTCGGGATGTCCGGCGCGCACCGGCGTCGCGAACACCTCACGCGCCAGCTCCACCATGCCGGGCAGATGCGCCGTGCCACCCGACAACACGACGCCGGCAGGCAACCGGCCCGCGCCGTAGCCGGCGCGCTCGAATTCGCGACCGACCAGCTGGAAGATTTCGTCCACGCGCTGGTGGATGATGTGCGCGACCAGCTCGCGCGACGCGGTGCGCGCGCCCTGCGCGGGCGTGGACGGCAGGCTCACCATCTCGCCGGCATCGACGAGCGGCGTGTACGCCGCGCCGTGCCGCTCCTTCAATCTTTCCGCATCCGACTGCGTCACGCCGAGCCCCTGCACCAGGTCGCTCGTGACATGGCCGCCCGCGAATTTGAGCGACGCGAGATGCCGGATCTTGCCTTCGTGAAAAATCGCGACGCCGGTCGAGCTGCCGCCGACCTCGACTAAGGCAACACCCAATTCCTTTTCATCGTCGCTGAGGACCGCGTATGACGCCGCGAGCGGCTCGAGCACGAGGTCGGCGACCTTGTAGCCCGCGCGCTGCACGCTCTTGCGGAGATTCTGTGCCGCGGTGGACTGCGCGGTGACGAGGTACATGTCCACCTCGAGCCGCGTGCCGGTCATGCCGACGGGATCGGAGATGCCGTGCTGCTGGTCGACGATATACTCCTGCGGGATGTCGTGGAGCAGCTCGTGATCGCGTCCCAATGAGACCGCGCGCGCGACTTCGTTCACCCGCGCGACATCCTGGGGCGTGATCTCTTCGCCGCTGACGGCCACGACGCCGGTGGAATTGCGCGCCGAGACGTGCTCGCCCGCGATCCCGCAGGTGACATCCGGGACGCGCGCACCGGCCATGCGCTCGGCATCCTTGAGCGCGGCCGCGACCGAGCGTGTCGTCTCGTCGATGTCGCGCACGATGCCGCGGCGCACGCCGCTGTTCTTCGCGATCCCGACGCCGAGGATCTTGGCGAGCGGCGCGCGCGGCAGATCGCCGACCAGCTCGGCGATCACGGCGCAGGTCTTGGTGCTGCCGAGATCGAGGCCGGCGACGAGGCGGCGCTCCGCCATCAGGCGCTCCGTCCCGCGGTGCGACGCCGCACGACGACCTGCCCCGCATAGCGGGCATCGAGCTCGTCGTACGGACGGTGTTTCGCCGCCAGATCTCTCACCACCAGAATCACCGCCTGGATGACCTCCGGTCCCGCATCGCGGCTGAGCAACACACGATGGGTACCCAGTTCGAGTGCCACATCACTGCCCGGCGAGTCGCCGCGCACTTCACGCGCGGCATCGATCGCCTGAAACAGCGCGGGATCCACGGCCTGCATCCGCGCCAGCAACCCGACCACACCGGAATCCGCCGCGCCGGCCCGGACGATCGGTAAATCGAACGGACCCGCGCTCGCCCCGGCGCCCGGACCCGCCGGATCAAACGGCAACGGCCTCGCGTCGGCGCCGACGACTTCGAGCGACCCGCGCGCGTCTTCGAGCAGCGCGACCGGCTCCGTCTCGCGCACGATCAGGCGCAGCGACGCCGGCGGCCGCCGGATGACCGAAGCATCGGCAATTCCCGGCAATCCGCGCAAGCGCCCGACGAGCACCTCGGTATCGTCGAACACACTCGCGCGCGGCGACAGCTGCAACGCCTCCAACACCCGCTCAGCGCTCAGATAACGGATGCCGACGATCTCGACCTGCCGCACGCGAAAAAACGTCAACCGCCGCAGCGCGAGCGGCGCCGTCATCCACGCGACCATCACGACCATGACCGCGCCCGCCCATGCCAGGACGCGCCAGGAGACACGTGGCAGGCGCGGCACGCGGACCTTCCATTTCACGCGACTGCTCCGTGCTCCCCGCTTCCGTTTCCTCCACCCAACAGCTTGAGGAGCTCGGGCCCCACGCGCGTGATGTCGCCCGCGCCGAGCGTGAACACGACGTCGCCCTCGCGCACCGCGCGCGCGACGTGCGTGGTCACGCCCGCGCGATCGCGCACGGCAACCGTCGCCGCACCCGCGCGCGTGGCGCCGCGCACGACCAGATGGTGCGTCACCCCATCCTGCGGCTGCTCGCGCGACGCGTAGATCGGCGCCACCACCACCATGTCTGCCGCCGCGAGCGCTTTGCCGAGTGCTTCACCGTGCAGCGCCGTGCGCGAAAACAGGTGCGGCTGAAACACGGCGATCACGCGCCGTCCCGGAAACGCCTGTCGCGCCGCCGCGAGTGTTGCGGCCACCTCTGTCGGGTGATGCGCGTAATCGTCGACCACCGTGACGCCACCGGCTTCCCCCAGTCGCTCGAAGCGACGGCCTACGCCGCGAAACTTCGACAGCGCCGCCGCGCCGACGTCCACGTCCGCGCCCAACGCGTGCAACACCCCGAGCGCGGCGGCCGCGTTGCGCACGTTGTGCAGCCCGGGCACCGCCAGCGCGAGCTCGATCG
>Ga0075425_100009574_pt1 | contig 10314 bp, 8 predicted proteins | sample SoiMethybrSBSTD4_FD_75300 | JGI IMG/M metagenome (GOLD analysis project Ga0075425, IMG submission 75300) | Bulk soil microbial communities from a Populus tree surrounding site in Tennessee, USA - Soil MetaG P. TD hybrid SBSTD4 | ecosystem: Environmental > Terrestrial > Soil > Tree plantation...
CCCACGGCACGCTCGAGATCGACGGAATCGACGTGGGGGCGGCCCCCGAGCGTGAGCGCGCCGCGGTGCGGGCGCATCGCATCGGGTTCGTCTTCCAGTCGTTCCACCTGCTGCCGTACCGGACGTCGATCGAGAACGTGATGCTCGCGCAGGTCTACGCCGACCAGCCACGCCGGCGCAGGCGCGCCGCGGCCATGGCCGCGCTGGCGCAAGTCGGGCTGGCCGACCGGGCAGATGCGCTGCCCACGGCGCTGTCCGGCGGTGAACGGCAGCGGGTCGCGATCGCCCGCGCGCTGGTCAACCACCCCTCGCTGCTGATGTGCGACGAGCCCACCGGCAACCTGGATACCGCCACCACGAACGAGCTCACCGACCTGCTCGAATCCCTGCACCGGGAGGGAGCCACGCTGGTGGTCATCACGCACAACCCGGCGGTGGCCGGGCGGGCGCAGCGCCAGATAGCGATCCGTGACGGCCGGCTAACCGGACATCCTCCCGATGGGGACACCCGTGCGCTCCCTGACACGTAGACGGCTGCGCGGCGACGTCCCGCCATCCCGGCTGCGCTTGCCTGACCTGGGTAGCGAGGCGCTGGCCGGGCTGCTCCAGCGGCCGGGCAGGTCGGCGCTGACCCTGCTCGGCGTGATGCTCGGCATCGGCAGCTTTGTGACCATCGTCGGGATCGCGCAGACCGCATCGGGCCAGATCGGCAAGCAGTTCAATGTCTTGCAGGCCACTCAGGCCTACGTGTTCGACGCGGGAGCCGCCCAGTCCAGAACCCCCGCCGTGGATTTCCCTCCGGACGCCGACGCCTTGGCTGGGCGGATCCACGGTGTGGTGGCTGCCGGTGTCTACTGGCCGGTGCATTTCAAGCAGGCTGGGGTGAGCGCCTACGCCAGTGGCTTCCTCGCGTCGCAGCGCGCCCTGCCGGTGACGGCCGCCAGCCCCGGCCTCCTGGCCGCGGCGGGGGTGAAGCTGGTCAGCGGCACCCTGTTCAACCAGTTCCACGAAGCGCACGCGCAGAACGTCGCGGTCCTCGGGGAGAGCGTCGCCGCCGGCCTGGGGATCACCAGCCTCGAGGGCCAGCCCGCCATCTTCATCGACGGCCAGCCCTTCACCGTGATCGGGATCGTCGCGAGCTCACAGCGGCTGCCGCAGCTCGGCGTGGGGGTGACGGTGCCGGAGAGCACCGCACTGCGCCTGTGGGGACCTCCGGCGCAGGAGCAGGCCCAGATGCTGATCCACACCACGCTCGGCGCGGCCAAGGTCGTGGCCGAGCAGGCGCCGGTCGCGATCCGGCCGGACAACCCCACGCTCCTCAAGGGCGCGGCCGCGCCCAGCGCGGCCCAGTTGCAGCGCAACGTCAGCACCAGCCTCAACACACTGTTCCTGATCCTGGCTGGCATCGCACTGGTCGTCGGCGCGGTCGGGATCGCCAACACCACGCTGGTCGCGGTGCTGGAGCGGGCGGGGGAGATCGGGCTCCGCCGGGCGCTGGGCGCGCGGCCCCGCCATATCGGGATTCAGTTCCTGACCGAGTCCACCGCGCTGGGGCTGTTCGGCGGGCTGATCGGGGCCAGCCTGGGCGTGGCCGCGATTCTGGCGATCACCATCGACCGGCACTGGACCGCGTTGCTCGACCCGCGCATCGTGGTCGCGGCCCCGGTCGCGGGTGCCGTGGTGGGCCTGCTGGCCGGGTTGTATCCCGCGCTGCGGGCCAGCGTGCTGGAGCCCGCCGATGCGCTGCGCCGCTGAGGGCTGCCCCGGCGGCACGCGAGGGCGCCGCCCCGGAACGGAGGACGGCGAGCGAGTGCGGGGTGCGCCGCAAAACGCACCGGGGGCAAGCGATGGCCGCTGGATGAGGCCGGCCTGCGGTGCCTCCCGCACGACGGCCGCCCGGTGCGTCACGGTTCTGGCGGCGGCCTGCCTGCTGGCTGCCTGCACCGGAAGCCCCGCGGGCCCCAAGGCCGGCGGCGCCGGGCGCCGTGCCCTGCCCCCCGGCCATGGCTTCATCGGCCGGCCTCGGCCCGCCCCGCACGTGTTCATCATCAGCGGCGCCGGTGGTGGGGCGAGCGCGATATTCATCGGGGGTACCGGGGGCGGCGGCTCGCGCCCCAAGATCACGATGCCGCCGATCCCGCCCGTGAGCTCGAGCCTGACGATCCCGATGCCGCTGGAGGCCTACCAGGCGATCTCGACCCAGCAACAAGAGGCGCTGGCCGATGCCAGTGCCCTGCTCATCCAGCGCTGCATGGCGGCTCGCGGCTTCGAGGACACGAGTTCCGCCAGTCCGCCGTTCTCGAGCGTGGTCACCTTGGAACAGGTCGAAACCGCCGGGGCCGGGCTCACCAGCATCGCGCAGGCGCGCACGTTCGGGTTCGTGCACCCCAAGAACGCTGGGTCGGCACCCTCCGGCCCGCAGATCATCGGCATCGTCGGCGCGGTCGGGTTCGGCCAGTCGCTGAAGGCTGGCCGTGCCTACGCCGAGGCCCTGTTCGGGTTCGGCCCGGGCACCGGGACCGGACCGGGCGGTCACCTCGGTTGCATGCAGCAGGCCAGCAAGGAGGTGTACGGCCCGATCGTCGGCGAGCCGGTGCCCGACCCGGTGCCGCAGATCGCAGCGCAGGCGGCGAGCTTCACCCAGACCGACCCGCGGATCCACGCGGTCGACCGCGCGTGGTCGAGGTGCATGGCGCGGCACTTCTACCACTACGGCACCCCGCAACAGGTCGAGCACCGTCAATGGCGGACCCCGCCGAACAAGGCCGAGATCGCCACCGCGGTCGCCGATGTGACCTGCAAGACGCAGACCAACCTGCTGAACACGTGGCTGGCCGTGGAGGCCGCCTACCAGCAGGCACTCATCGGCCAGAACCTGGCCACGCTCTCTCAGTTGCAGGCCAACTTCGCCCCGCTCCTCCGCCGGGCCAACGCGAACCTGGCAGCCTCGGCCTGACGCGGCATGCCGCACCCTCGGCAGGGACCGAACGCAGGGGACCGCTACGCACCGCCGGACGATTCCTGGGGGCTAGCAGGCCGTTGCGACGACCGTTCCAGTGCCGTGCTTTGTGGGCAGTGGACCGTAGCCGGGGTCGGTCTTGACGACCACGATTCCGGTGGTGTCACCCGAGATGGCTATCCCCGACTGCGAGACCGAACTCGACACGAGCACGCCGAGATAGTCCGGCAACGGCCCGGCTGGCGGCGATGAGGCTCCGCCCACCCGCGTGGCCCATTTCGCCCCGCAGGCCGGGACCGATGGCGAGGCCGCGAAGCCTTTGAACGGCGGTGGCGCCGTGCCACCGCTCAAGTTGTTCGATATCCACCAGGTATCGCCCCAGAACAACACCTTTCCGGTCGCGCTTTGGTCGCCTACGACGAAGGTGCCGCCGCCGGGGGCGAACTCGTAAGCGAATGCCCGGCCTGTCGCGGTCGCGAGCGTTTCCTGGTCGACCGAGTCGGTCACCGTGACGTCGACCGGGTAGGACGCGTCTGTGCTGTAGGTGTGGGTGCCACGGATGTCGTATCCGTCGCCGTCCGGCACGAGTGTCGCGGCCGAGGACGTGCCGTCCCCCCAGTCGACGCTAGCGGCGAAGGCGGTACCGCGGGCGTCCGCCGGGACCGTCAGATGCGCGACCGGGCCGGTGAACTGCGTGCCCACCCGCGGAGTTATCGTCGTCGCGGACGCGGTCGGCGCCGCGTAGCCCGGTGAGTCCACGTCAGTGACGCTGACGCCGCCCGCCACGGTTCCCAGGTTGGTCAGGGACACGGTGCCCAGGCCGCCACCGGCAGGGCCGCCACCGGCATTGTTGGTGATCACCGCGATCGCGAGCGTGTTCGTGCCGTCGTCACCAATGCCGGTGTGCAGGATGCCGTTTGGCAGGACGAAGGTGTGCTGCGGGCCGACGTTGTTGATGTATTGGCCCATGTTCCAGCCATTGAGGAAGATTGTCGCCCGGTAGGCCTTTGTCGCCACATCGTTGATCGTCAGTCCCAGCGAGGCGTCGACCTCGGCGGGCTCGTTCAGCGTGAACGTGGTGCGGTACCAGGCGACACCGGGTTGCCGGTCACTGTACGGAAGTGTCACCGGCGTCCACTTTCCGTCCGGGTAGCCGGGCAGATACCAGCCGGCGCGCTCGCCGTAAAGCCCGCCGTTGTTCATGGGCCCGCGCACGGTGTCGGTGATGTTCTCGCCGCCCTCATTGCCCTGGATCTTCCAGGAAATGGGCGCGGACGGAGCACCGGTAAGCGTCACCGCCGTAAGACCGCGCGCTGCCTTGTTCGCGTTGTTCGAGTTGCCGTCCTCGCTGTGGCCCATCGTGCGCACCACCACCGACAGTTCGTGGCTGCCTTCGGTTTGCAGCGCGGCCGGAATGGTGAACGTCGCAGTCGCGGTCTCAGCCGGGCTGGTCGAATATATGCCGGGGGTCGGGAGCTGATTCGAGCCGAGGAATGTCCCGTCCAGCCAGGCCTCGATCATGCCGACGCCGCCCGCCCGGTAGCTGATATTTACTGAGGTCGCGGCGCTCGCGCCGGAATAGGTGCCGCGATACCACACATCGCCGTGATGGAATCCGTAGTCGTCGGCGAACAGGTCCGGCTGGCCGGCGGGAATCGGCGTGCTGCTGTTCGAACTGGTCTTGTTGGCGGCAGTCCAGGAGCTGTCGTCGAAACCGGGCTGCGCTTCAGGGGTCTCGTACTGGTACACCCAGTTGCCGAGCGTGGGCAGGCTGATGTCCGGTGGCCCCGCGAGCTGGTCGTTCGCGAGCAGGCTGCCTGCGGCTGTGGAGCCGGTCGCGACCGGCTGCCCGTTCCAGGTCACCGTGGTGGCGCCAGGTGCCCACACCTCCAGTGGGTCCGAGGTGGCGGTGTCACCGGTGAGGTCTATGGTCGAGCCGTTCACGCTCGCGGTGCGGAGGAGGTCGGGACCGCGGACGATGACCGGCCCGGCGGCGGTGTCGAGCCGCGAGAAGCTTTCCGCGGAGGCATCGTCACCGAAGATCAGCAGCAGCGGGCCGGTGCCGCCGCCGGTGACGAGCACTTCGTTGAGACCGTTCTGCGGGTAGTCCAGGCGCAGGTCCCCGGTGCTGTCGTCCCAGTTCGCCGTGGCGCTGCCCTGCAGTACCTGGACGTCCGGCTGAGCGGCGAAGTGCAACATGGTCTCGCCGGACTGCCCGCTGCGGCCGTCGAAGATCGCGATGTCCTGGCCGTTGATCGTGGCGTGGGTCAAGATCTGCGAGGTCGAATAGACCAGGTGCTGGGAGCCGAAGTCATAGTCCGCCGTGATGACCTTGGCGTCGATGCCATTCAGCTCCAGCGAGCCGGATTCCGGGATCGTGAAAGAGCCGTCAGGAGTGCTGATAGGCAGGGTGAACGTAGCGTCGGTACTGGACGAATCGTTGCGTACCACGTAGAAGCCGGTGCCGGTGTCGGGGTTCACGTCGTGGTAGACCTTCACGGTCGCGCCAGCCGGGCTGACGCTCGTGGCGCTTACCACCGGCCCGGGGTCCACCTTGTCGATCGGCGTCACGCTCTGCGCGAAGTAGCCGAGTTCCTTCATGGCGCCGACCTTGGCCGTGGGCTGGCGGGCCTCGTTGAACGGCGCCCCGTAGTCGTAGGAGGTGTAGACGACGTCGGCAGGGAGCCAGCCCCAGTTCGTTCCGCCGAACGTCATGTACGGGCTGATGAGCTTCAGCCCGTTGGCGATCGCCGTCAGTTCCTCGGTGCGCTCGTAAGCGGGGCCCATCCGCGTGTTCAGGCAGGAGTAGCCGACGCCACCCCAGTTGTCGAACCATCCGGTCCCTGATTCGGCCCAGAACCCGGGCGTGTTTGGCGAGGCGGTGGCGCCGCCCTTGCCGCCGCCGATGCCGTAGTAACCCCAGTCCGGCGGGGCCGACGGGGTACCCGGGCTGCCGTCGGTGTGGCAGGTGCCGCCGGGATAGCCGTCGAACGCGTACATGTAGTTGCCGTCGTTAGGGTTCTCGGGGAAGCTGCCGGGCACCCAGTCGCCGTTGCGGCCCTTGTCGTTGTGGAAGATCGGCACGGTGATGCCGTCCGCGCGCGCCTGGGCGTACAGGTGGGCGATGTACTGGATGCCGGTCTGGCTGGTCAGGTTGTTCGCGTACTCGTTCTCGATCTGGTAAAGGATCACCGACCCGGTGCCGTTGGTGAGCTGGTGGCGGGCGATGATCGCGTCGATCGCCGTCTGCCACTGGTCTGAGTAACTCAGGTAGGTCGGGTTGTTCGTGCGGTCTACTCCTGGCGTCTCGCTGAGCCAGTCGGGGAAACCGCCTGCATCGGTTTCTCCGTTGATGTACGGACCTGGTCGCGCGATCACGTAGATACCGACCTGGTCGGCAATGTTGAGCAGTTCGTCCATGTTCCGGACGCCGGTGAAGTCGTAGACACCCGGTGCCGGTGAGTGATAGCCCCAGTCGAAGTAGATCGTGACGGCGTTGTACCCGTTCGACTTCATCTTCTCCAAGATGTCCCGCCACAGCGAAGGGCTGGGCAGCCGGAACGCGTCAAACTCCCCGGACTGGATGAACGTCCGCTGCCCGTCGATCATCAACGAGTACTTGTCGAATGTGACCGTGTGCGGGATGCCGCCCGACATGGTGCCCGGCTGTGCTTCGTCCATTCGGCCAACGGCCGCCGCGCTGCTGACGCCCGCCGCTTGGCTGCCCTCAGCCGCAGCCGCGCGAGCGACCGTAGGAGAAGTGGCAGCGGCCGCGGCGGCCACTGTGATCACCCCTGCGGCGGCGATCCGGCCGAGAGCGTGGCGCCGCCGCAGGAAGGCCTGCCGCAAGCATTCTCGGCCAGCGCGACTGAACATGGGTCCTCCTGGCGTTCCGTGCTGGGAAGGCGCGCCCAGCGAAGGGGCCTTGATGAGATCAAACAGATCTCATCAAGGCCCCCCAGAGCCAAACAGTTTTGCTCCCTTTATCCGCCGAAGGCCGCGTCCTGTCAACCATCTGCAACGGCGTCGGTCGCGCGTGATCTTGCTCCGGATGTACTGGGGTGAACTCTGCGGCCGCTTGCGTCAACCATTACGGGCAGATGGCGCTGGTGATGGCGTGAGCGAGCCAGTGCGAATAACGCTCGAGCGGCCAGCCCTGGGTAAGGACCAGCCGTTCGTAGGTGTCGATCGCGAGGTAGTTCCACAGCACGTCGCGAACCTCACGACGGCGCGGTGGATACTGTCTTTCCGCCGACGAACAAGACCTTCGCGATGACCCAATCCCACTGGCTCCGGGTCGAAGACGGCACGATCATCGAGCACTGGGCGAACCGCGACGACCTCGGGGTGGGCAAGCAACTGGGCTGGGTCCCGCCCACGCCGGCCTACCTGATCAGGATGGCGCGGGCGAAGCGGCGCGCCAAGCGCTCGGGGGCGTAGCCCAGGCAGACCACGCCGGCCAAGGCGCGGGGCTTGCCGGTGCCGTCGCGGGTATCCGTGGTCAGGCCTTGTCTTCGCGAGCTTGGACGTCGAGCTTGACCACGTCAGTATCCGGGCGGGTGACCGCACGCCGGCCGCTCGCCGTCTGCCAGTAGGTCTCCTTGCCCAGCAACGTCTCACCGAACCGGTCAAATTCGGCGATTACCTTCTCTGTGGCCGCCTTGATGGCCGCACCGGTCTGTTCGCCCAGTTCCTCCAGCTGGTGGGACACCTCACGCTGGATCTGGGCGGCCACCTCGTCCCTCGCCAGGTCCTGCAGCTCTCTCTTCGCATCGCGGACCGCAGTCCGAAGATCCTTAGTGGCAGCGTGCGCTTCCCGGATCATCTCGCGGCATTCAGCCACCGCCGCTTCCAGTCGGTCGGCTTCGCTCACGGCAGCCTCCTCGCTCATCGGCCAGGTGGGGAAGTCCCAGTCTGGGTCGGTCACCGAGTTGGATGCAACACGGCGGCTGTGCGGCTTGAGCTGACATGCCCCCGTTCGGTCCAGAAGGGGCCCTAAATCGCTAGAAGTCCACGGGGTCGCGGATGAGCGGGCAGGTCATGCAGTGGCCGCCGCCGCGGCCGCGGCCGAGTTCGGCACCGACGATCGTGATGACCTCGATCCCGGCCTTGCGCAGCAGGGCATTGGTGCGGGTGTTGCGGTCGTAGGCGAATACCACGCCGGGGGCGACGGCGACGAGGTTGTTGCCGCTGTCCCATTGCTGCCGTTCGTCTGCGTAGGCTTCGCCGCCGAGGTTGACAACCCGCAGGCGCGGGAGGCCCAGGGCGGCGGCGACCACGTCAACGAATGCGTCCTCCTCGACGGTGACCTCGACCTCCGTGTGGTCTCCGGGCCGCAGTGTGAAGGTATGGATGCCGTCCACGATTTCCGGGAAGGTGGTTACGCAGTCGCGGTCGGCGAAGGTGAACACGGTGTCGAGGTGCATCGCCGAGCGCAGCCTGGGCATCCCGGCCACGATGACTCGCTCGGCCGCGCCGGATTCGAACAGGGCCGCGGCGACTTGACTGATGGCCTGGCGGGAGCTGCGCTCGCTCATGCCGATGAGCACCACGCCGTTGCCGACCGGCATCACGTCCCCGCCCTCGAGGGTGGCCAGGCCCCAGTCCTTCTCCGGGTCACCCCACCAGATCCGGGCGCCGGTGAAGTCGGGGTGGAAGGTGTAGATCGCCTTCATCAACAGCGTCTCGTCGTGTCTGGCGGGCCAGTACAAGGGATTAAGCGTCACGCCGCCGTAGATCCAGCAGGTGGTGTCGCGCGTGTACAGGGTGTTCGGTAGCGGCGGCATGAGGTATTCGCGGACCCCGGTGTGCTCGCGGGCCAGCGCGATATAGCCGGGCCGGAATTCGTCGGGCAGGTCGGCAGTGGACAGCCCGCCGATCACGAACTCGGCCAGTCGCCGTGGCTCAAGGCTGTCCAGGAACGCGCGGGTGTCGGCGATCAGCCCGAGGCCCACCTCGTTGGCGGTGATCTTGCGGTCGAGCAGCCAGGCCTTGGCCTCGGGGATGTCGAGCGTCTCGGTGAGAAGGTTGTGCAGTTCCACGACCTCGACGCCGCGCTCGCGCATCCTGCTCATGAAGTCGAAGTGGTCGCGGCGGGCGTTTTGCACCCACATCACGTCGTCGAAGAGCAGGTCGTCGCAGTTGCTGGGGGTCAGGCGCTCGTGGGCCAGCCCTGGAGCACATACCAGGACCTTCCGCAGCTGGCCGACTTCGGAATGCACGCCGAACTGTCCGGCAGGCGACGAGGCGGTTTCAGTCATTCCGGTACTCCCTAGATGGTGATGGCGCCGGTGGCCGCGGCACGACGCCGGTGACGACCGGTCAGTTCATCCAATCCGGAGGATGTAACCCCGACCTGAGGTCAGGTGCAATAGTGACCTGACGGTGAGGAGCGCCCACGGTGCGCGTTTCGCGACCGCGCCTTGCGCGCCGCGGGTGCTCAGGGCGTTTGGCTGCTAGGGAGACATCATGCCGCTTGCTTCGAGTTCCTACTCCTACCCGCTGCTCGGGGTGTTCTGGACGATCCTGGAGATCTTCCTGTGGGTGATCTGGTTCTGGATCCTGATCACCGTGTTCATCGACATCTTCCGCAGCCAGGACCTGTCCGGCGGGGCCAAGGCGCTGTGGTTCCTGTTCGTGCTGTTCATCCCGCTCATCGGGGTGCTGGTGTACCTGATCGCCCGGGGCAGCAAGATGCACGAGCACGCGGCGCGGCAGGCGCAGGCCCAAGAGCAGGAGTTCCGCGGCTACGTGCAGGAGACGGCCAGCTCCGGGACGACGGCGGACCAACTGGCCAAGCTGGCCGACCTGCGTGACCGGGGGGTGATCACGGCCGAGGAGTTCGACCGGGAGAAGTCCAAGATCTTGGCCTGATCGGCCAACCGGTTTGCGCAGATGAACTGGCGTGTTTTCGCGCGCAGGCTGGTCATGCTGTTGGCCAGGAGGTCGGGACCCCGCCGCGCATCATGGCGTCCGTAACATGAGCCGATGAGCGAGGAAGACGAGACTTCGCCGACGTCAGATCGTCCTGGTCTGAGGCCGAGATCACCCTCCTCACCCGCGGGCTGACTCCGGGCCTTGGCGCATACGTGGTTCTCATTGGCGTGGGACTGTTCTCCCCTATAGCGGCGGTAATCGGCTACCTCGCGATCGCGGTTTTCTTCCTGATCCCAGCGCGCATACGGAGGCGATAGCGGAGGAGCGATGAGGGCTGGCGCAGGCGCGAACTGAGACGGCGCGGGCACCCGCCGGACACGCCCTTATGCCGGCGGCTTCAGGCCATCACAGGTATTCGCGCTTGCGCATCCACATGAGGGTGAACCAGCCGGCGATCGGGGGGAGGTAGGCGGAGAAGA
>Ga0075425_100009575_pt1 | contig 10314 bp, 10 predicted proteins | sample SoiMethybrSBSTD4_FD_75300 | JGI IMG/M metagenome (GOLD analysis project Ga0075425, IMG submission 75300) | Bulk soil microbial communities from a Populus tree surrounding site in Tennessee, USA - Soil MetaG P. TD hybrid SBSTD4 | ecosystem: Environmental > Terrestrial > Soil > Tree plantation...
GCGAGCCAGCTTCTGCGCAGGTCGTGGCGGATGTCGGTGGCGAGCAGGCCGAGGGCCGCCGCCACACCGGGGTAGCGGGGGACGACCACCCGGGGGATGCCGAGCTCGTCGGCCAGCGCGCAGGCGTGCATCGGCCCGGCGCCGCCGATCGCCACGAGGGCGAACCGGCGCGGGTCGTGGCCGCGGGCGATCGACATCACCCGAAGCGCGTTCGCCATCTGCGCGTTCGCGATCCGCAGGATGGCGGCCGCGGCCGCCTCGACGGAGAGACCGAGCGGCCCGCCGACCGCGCGATCCACCGCCCCCACGGCCTTTTCGCGCTCGAGCGGCACCCGGCCGGCCAGGCGCGCGTCGGCCGCGAGCGTGCCGAGCACGACGTGCGCGTCGGTGACCGTCGCGTCCTCGCCGCCGCGGCCGTAGGCGGCCGGGCCGGGATCGGCGCCCGCGCTCTCCGGGCCGACCCGGAGCGCCCCGAACTCGTCGACACGTGCGATCGACCCCCCGCCGGCGCCGATGCAGAGCACGTCGATCTGGGGCAGGTTGATCGGCATCCCGGCCGCCTCGCCGGAGAAGCGCAGCTGCGGCAGGCCGCCGAGCACGAGGCCGATGTCGGCGGTCGTGCCGCCCATGTCGAAGGTGAGCACGTCCGCCTCGCCCACCAGATCGGCCAGGCGGGCGCCGCCGATCACGCCCGCGGCCGGGCCGGAGGCGGCCAGGCCGATGGGGAGCTCGCGGGCCCGGTCGGCCGAGGCCACACCACCGTTCGTCTGCATCAGGTGCAGCGGCACGCGCACGCCCTCGCCGCGTACCTCGGCGTCGACCGCGCCCAGGTACTCGCCGAGCAGCGGCAGCAGCGACGCGTTCATCGCCGTCGTCGACGCCCGCACGTACTCGCGGTACTCCGGAACGACCCGCGAGCTGAGCGACACGGCCACGCCGGGCAGCTCGTCCGCCAGGATCGCGCCGACCCGGTCCTCGTGGGCCGGGGCGAGGAACGAGAAGAGCAGCATGACGGCGACCGCCTCGACGCCCGCGTCCCGCAGCCTCGCCGCCGCGGCCCGTACGCCGGCCTCGTCGAGCGGCTCGACCTCCTCGCCGGCCGCGTCGATCCGGCCCCTGACGGGTATGCACAGCTCGCGGGGCACGATCGGGTCGGGATCGGGCGTCCACAGGTCGTAGACGTGGCGGCGCATCTGCGTACCGATCGCGAGCACGTCGCGGAAGCCCTCGTTCGTGATCAGGCCGGTGCGCGCCAGGCGGCGCTGGACGATCGCATTCGTCGCCACCGTCGAGCCGTGGGCGAGGTAGTCGACGTCGGCTGCCGCGGCCCCGGCCCGCTCGAGCAGGCTGCGCAGGCCGTCCATGAAGCCGGCCTCGATCCGCTCGGGGGTCGAGCGCACCTTGGCGATCCGCACCTCGCCGTCGTCCGACACGATGACGGCGTCGGTGAAGGTCCCTCCCACGTCGATTCCGATCCGCCCCATCCGTGGCGGCGATGCTAGGGACGCGCGGGTCGGCCGCCAATCCGCCAATTGACGTACGCGGCCGTCGCGTTCCGGCGCTGGGAGAGATGGAGCAGTGTCGGGGACTGTCCCCGTCTAGCGGGGACAGTCCCCGGGTTCGAGGCGGCGCATTACACTCGTCGCTCCCGACCAGGAGACGACCATGTGGCCCGACGGCAAGCGCGCGGCAGCGGCCTTCACGTTCGACTTCGACGCCGAGGAGGTCTGGATCGGCGAAGACCCGGCCAATGCCGACCGGCCGGGGACGCTCTCGCAGGGCACCTACGGGGCCAAGGTGGCCGTGCCCGAGATCCTGGCGCTGTTGCGCCGCCATGGGCTCAAGGCGACCTTCTTCATCCCCGGGCGGGTGGCCGAAGCCCACCCCGACCGCGTGCGCGAGATCATCGCCGACGGCCACGAGGTCGGCCACCACGGCTACACCCACACCTCGCCCGCGAACCTCGACGCCGCCGCCGAGGAGGAGGAGCTCACGAAGGCCCTCGGCATCCTGCGCGGGTTCGGCGCCGACCCGGTCGGCTACCGCTCGCCGTCATGGGACTTCAGCAAGGCGACGCTCGGCCTGCTCGAGAAGCACGGGTTCGCCTACTCGTCCAACCTGATGGACGACCTGCGGCCGTACCGGCACGAGGGCAAGCAGCTCGTCGAGCTGCCGATCCAGTGGATCCTCGACGACGCGGCCCACTTCTGGTTCGACGGCCGCGAGAGCTGGACGCGGCGGATCTCGACGCCGAGCGAGGTGCGCGAGATCTGGGACGCCGAGTTCGCCGGCATCCGCGATCTCGGCGGCGCCTTCGTGCTGACGATGCATCCGCAGATCATCGGCCGGCCCAGCCGCCTCGCCCTCCTCGACGGGTTCATCGCCCACGTCCGCCGTCATACCGACGTGTGGATCACCACCTGCCGGGAGATGGCGGGGCGGGTGGTCTGACCCGCGCCCGGGGCCGGCCGGCGTCGGCCAGCCAGCCGGGCAGCCGGAACCCGGCCTCCGCGTAGGGCGCCGGATGCAGGATCCGGTCGACGCCGTCCTGCACCTGGAAGACGAGGTGGGCCTGGCCCAGCGACGGATCGGCGGTCTCGAGCGGGTAGGAGCGGCCGGTCTGGTCGGGATCGCCGAGGAAGTAGGAGCCGTTCACGCCGCGGTGGCTGATCCGGCGCAGCTCTGCCGCGACGTCGGCGAAGCGGTGCACGTCGGCGGCCCGCGACCAGGCCTGCGCCAGCATGTGCACCTGGTCGTAGGCCGACCCGGCCAGCGAGCGGCCCGGCGGCCGGCCGTGGGCCTCGGCGTAGCGGCGCCGGAAGGCCCGCCCGATCGCGTCCGAGTAGGTGCCGGTGACCGTCGACCAGAGCACCCCCTCCGCGGCCGCCCCGGCGTCGCAGCGGAAGAGCGGGAGCGACGGCGCGTAGATCATGAGCACGAGCGCGCGCACGCCGGCGGCGACGAAGGCGCGCTGGAACGCCGCCGCCTCGTCGGGCACGAAGTGCGTCAGCACGACGACGCCCGGCTCCTCGTCGCGGACGCGGCCCACGACCGCCGGCCAGTCCACCCCGTGCAGGCCGACGACGAACGGGTCGGCCACGGCCCAGCCGGTGCGCTCGGCGTGCTCGCGCGCGACCGGGCCGAATGGGTGGCCGGCGTCGACGGGCGTCTCGATCGGCAGGATGCGGCGGCGGGCGGGCGACCAGCTTCCGCCGGCGCGCAGGTGCTCGAGGAACGCGATCGTGCCCGTCCCGTAGTTCACCTCGGTCGGCCCGACCTGGAAGACCCGGCCGAACGCGGCCGGGTCGTCGCGCACCCAGCCGGCCTGCTCCTCGGACGTCATCGCGGTCACGATCGGGCAGCCGTGGTCGCGCACCGACGCGTAGTCGGCCGGCGTCAGGAAGTGCGTGTAGCCGCCGACGACGGCGTCGACGTCCTCCTCGGCGAGCCGGCGCAGGCCGGCGCCGAAGCTCTCGGCGTCCTCGGCGGACACCTCGGCGTGCACCTGCTCGATCAGGCGGCCGGCGACGCCGCCGCGGGCGTTCAGCTCGACGACCGCAAGGGCCGAGCCGTCGCGCACCTCGCGGCCGTCGCCGCCCGCGTCAGGCGAGTCGACGAGCGTGCCGAGCCGGATCGGCCGCAGCCGCCGCCGCAGGACGCGCTGCCAGCCGGGGTGCTCGCCGCGCACCGCCGTCGGCGCAAGGCCGGCCGCGGTCTGGTCGACGATGCCGACTCCCAGCACGCCGAGCGCCCGGCCGCTGCCGGGCACGGGCATGCGCAGGAGACCCTGGTCGATCGCCACCGCCGCCACTCCGGCCCGGGTCGACTGGCCCAGCTTCGTGATGATGCGGCTCACGTGCGTCGACACCGTGCGCGTCCGCATCGCGAGGTGCGCCGCGATCTGCGGGTTGGAGAGCCCGCCGCAGATCAGCGTCAGCACGTCCAGCTCGCGCACGGTCAGGCCGTAGGCGGGCGCCGAGCGCTCGAGCTCGACCAGCACCGCCACCGGCCGGCGGTCGTCGTCGGGCCGCCGCTCCCGGGTTAGGCAGACCGCATACCAGGCGCGCCCCTCGATCCAGGTGAAGCGCGTCTGCCGCAGCTGCGCGCGGGCGAAGGCGACCGCGTACCGCGCCAACGGGTCGAGCCGGCGCAGCAGGTCGACCCCCGCGCGCGTGTCGACCGGCGTCACCCGGCCGTCCGCCCGCACCCGGACCGCCACGCAACCGGCGTGCGCGGCCCATGCTTCCTGGTTCCGGTGCGGGTCGATCATGCGTTCGGGGGGCGACGATTCTACGCCCCCGCGGATCCGCCCCGGCCGGCCAGCGTCTGCAGCCTCGGGACCAGCGCCTCGTCGGCGACCTCGGCGAAGAACTCCGCGTCGGCCGCCTCGACGTCGGCCAGCGCCCCCTGCAGCCGCTCGCGGCCGGCCAGGGTGACCGTGACGCGGACGCTGCGGGCATCGCCCGGGTCGCGCAGCCGCTCGACGAGCCCCTGGCGCTCGAGCGCCCGCACCACCTGGCTCGTCATCATCGCGTCGGTGCCGGCGTGCTCCGCCAGGCGCCGCTGGGCCGGCTGCTCGCCCTGCTCGCCCAGCCACCAGGCCGAGGCGAGCAGGACGAACTGGACGTGGGTGAGGCCGTGCGGCGCGAGTGCCGCCCGCATCGCCCGCTGCCAGCGCAGGGTCGCGTGCCAGAGCAGGAACCCCGGGCTGTCCCAGGCCGACGCGTGCCGCGACCTCACGCGGGCTGCTCCGCCCGCAGCGCGGCGGCCGCCAGCGCCGCCACGCTCTCGGGCAGATCCTCCGCGACGGCCGGGCCGATCTGCTCCGCGTCGGGCCCGTCCGCCTCGATCGAGACGACGATGCGCGACCCGCCCGGGCGCGGCTCGACGCGGTGGTCGAAGCGCAGCACGAGCGGCCCCAGCCGCGTCTCGTCGGAGAATCCGGCGCCGTCCGCGACGGCCGTGAGTGTGAAGGCGATCGGCTCGGGCATCCCCTGCGGGTGGAGCGTCCCGCGAGTCCCGGCGGCGAAGGGCCCGTCGAGCGTCGTCGCGATCAGGCTCGCGTCCCACGACGGCCAGCCCTCCACGTCGGCCCAGAGGGAGAAGATCGCCTCGGGGCCGGCGGCGCTCTCGTACGTGTGCTCGGTCTTCCACATGGCTCAGTCCTTTCGTATGTGCGCATACTATAAGCGCGCATATGTTGCGTGTCAAGGAACCCCCCGCCCGGCATGACGCCGGGCGGGCGTTCGAGGGCTCAGCTGGGGTCGGGGACGATGCGGATGTAGGGCTTCGGCTCCTCCCAGCTGCCGAAGATCTCCTTCGCCTGGTCGTTGTTCACCGACCCGGCGATCACGACGTCCTCGCCCTTGTTCCAGTTCACCGGCGTCGCCACCTTGTGGTTCGCGGTCAGCTGCAGCGAGTCGAGCACGCGCAGCACCTCGTCGAAGTTGCGGCCGGTCGTCATCGGGTAGACGAGGATCAGCTTGATCTTCTTGTCCGGGCCGATGATGAACACGTTGCGGACGGTCTGGTTGTCGGCCGGCGTGCGGTCGGCCGGGTCGCCCGAAACGTCCGAGCTGAGCATCCCGTAGGCCTTCGAGATCGAGAAGTCCTTGTCGCCGATCAGCGGGTAGTTGGGCGCTGTCCCCTGAGTCTCCTCGATGTCCTTGAACCAGTCGTCGTGCTTCTCGACGGGGTCGACGGAGAGGCCGATGATCTTCGTGTGGCGCTTGTCGAACTCCGGCTTGATCTTGGCCATGTAGCCGAGCTCGGTGGTGCAGATCGGGGTGAAGTCCTTCGGGTGCGAGAAGAGCACCGCCCACGAGTCGCCGATCCACTCGTGGAAGTTGATCTCGCCCTCAGTGGTGTCGGCCGTGAAATCCGGCGCGGTGTCGTTCAGCTGCAACGCCATGTGTTCAGTCCTCCCTCGAGGCTCTCGAGAAACGTTTGGATCCAAAATCATAACGCGCCGGAGGTGCCGGGTATTCCAGCGGGATCAGGCGTGCGGCCGCACGAGCGCGCGAGCCTCGCGCAGGAAGGCGATTCCAGCCGCTTCGGGGTCAGGCGAGGCGATCAGCTGGGCGTAGGTGCACGCGGCGCCGCGGAAGCCCGGGTCGTCGAAGAACGGGTCGATCCGGCCGGCCCATGGAGATGCGTACAGGTAGGGCTCGGCGTGGTGGCCGTCGCCGGGAGAGGCGCCGTACGTGGCCCGCCGGGCGGCCGATTCGTCGCCCATGTCGATGGCTGCGTCGAAGTGCTCGGGCCAGATGCGCACGATCGATGCGTCGTCTCGGGCGCCCGCATCGGCGCGGATCGCCTCGAGGACGGCGGTCGCGAACGCAAACCACTCCCCCAGCGCCAGCGCCGCCTCGCCGTCGACGGCGAGCGGTGCGTCCAGATCGCCGTGGGGCGGCACGTCGAACTGCTTTTGCTGGCCCGTGTCCGGCTCGATCCCGGCGATGCGCGCCGCCGCGCGCAGTGAGCCGATCGGATGCCGGGCGCCGTCCACGACCAGCTCGGCCCCGTCGACGCCGACGACCCGGCCGTCGAACGGGAACGTCGAGAACCCGCCCGGCGTCGCCCGCAGGATGATCTCGCCGTTCACGAGCCGCTGCGCGGGCGAGACCACGTACACGGCGAGCCGGTGCAGCGCGTCGCGCGTCTCGGCGAACTGCTCCGGCAGCGGGGCGAGCGTCATCGCTCCGCGTCCCAGCCGCGGAACGCCTGCAGCAGCCGCTCGCGGAAGACCGGATCGATCGCCTCCGGCTCGATGCGGCCGGCCACGCGCAGCGTGACCCGCATCTGCTCGAGGTAGGCGGCGCAGCCGTCGCATCCGCCCAGGTGGCGCTCGAACCGCTCCCGGTCGCGGCCGTCCAGCGCCCCCTCGAGGTAATCGGTGACGAGCTCGACGACCTCGCGGCAGGCCAGGTCGTGTCTGCGGCGCAGGAGCCTCATGCCGCCGCCTCGTCGAGGTAGCTCTCCATGCGCGCCCGCACCTTCGACCGGGCCCGGTGCAGGAGCACCCGCTGGTTGCCCTCCGACAGGTCGAGCGCCTGGCGCACCTCCGCCGACGTCCACCCCTCGACGTCGCGCAGCGTGATCACCTGCCGTTGCTGCGTCGGCAGGTCCGCGATCGCCGCGAGCACGAGCGCCCGCGCCTCGGCCGAGAGCAGGACGTCCTCGGGGATGCCGTCGAGCGGCTGCGGCGGCGAGGCCCACGCGCCGCTCGGCAGGAACCGCTCGGGGTCGACCGCGGCCTCCTCCTCTCCGAGCGACGAGAACGGCACCGACCGGCTCTCGCGCACGCCGCGCGTGATCGCCTGGTTCACGAGGATCCGGAAGATCCACGTGCGAAGCGACGAGCGGCCCTCGAAGGCCGGCAGGCCGCGCAACACGCCGAGCCACGTGTCCTGGACGGCCTCCTCGGCGGCGCTGCGCGTTTGCACGTAGCCCTGCGCCACCCGCAGGAGCGACGGGTTGTAGCGGTCGACGAGCTCCTCGAACGCGCGCTCGTCGCCGGCCAGGATCGCCGCGACGGTGCGCAGGTCTTCGGGCGACGCGGCGACGGCGGTGTCGGCATCCGGAGGCGGCACGAGCGTAAGCATCGCGGAATCCTCCGTCTGCCGGGCGGCTGATGCGTTACAGACGCGCATATCGTGCGCCGGTGCGCACCGAGCCCGCCGACCTCGACCGCTCCGACTTGGCCGCGGCCCTCACCGACGGCTGGGGCCTGGCCGGCGCCGAGCTCGAGTACGTCCCCGAGGGCGGCGGCAGCCACCACTGGCGCTGCCGGGCCGGACACGAGGAGCGGTTCGTGAGCGTCGACGACCTGACCGCCACGTTCCACGCGGCGACCGACGAGGACGCGGCCTTCGCCGCCCTCGACCGCGCCTACGGCACGGCCGGCGCCTTGCGTGAACGCGCCGGGCTCGGCTTCGTCGTCGCCCAGATCCCCGACCGCGAGGGGCGGCGGCTGCGCCGGCTCGGCCGCCGGTACGCGGTGCGGGTCGAGCCGGTCGTGCCGGGCGAGCCTGGGGCGTTTGGCGAACATCCGCCGGACGACCGGCGCCGGGTCGCCACCCTCGTCGCCCGCGTGCACGCAGCCAGCGATCGCGTTCCCGCCGGCCTGCCCCAGGTCGCCGACCTGCGGATCCCGTCCCGGGCCTCGCTCGAGGTCGCGCTCGCGGATGTCGGCCGGCCGTGGACCTCCGGGCCGCTGGCCGAGCCGAGCCGAGCGCTGCTGGCGGCGCGCGCCGAGGAGCTGGCCGAGCGGCTGGCCGGGCACGACGCGGTCGCGGCGGGCGTGCTCGAGACCCGATCCAGATGGGTGGTCACGCATGGGGAGCCGCATGGCGGCAACGTGATCCATGACCCCGCCGGCGATCTCCACCTGATCGATTGGGACACGGCGATGATCGCCCCGCGCGAGCGCGACCTGCAGATGGTGCTCGACGACGACCTGACCGGCTGGGACGAATACCGCGCCACCGCCGGCCCGGTCGAGCTCGACTACGAAGCCCTCGGCCTCTACCGGCGCCTGTGGGCGCTGGCCGACATCGCCAGCTTCGTCACGACGCTGCGGCGGCCGCACGCGGACACCACGGACATGCGCCACGCCTACGAGGCGCTCGTGCACTACCTGGCGGAGTAGGCGGCCGATTTCACGCCAATTGGCACCCGCCGTGCGTGCCAATTGGGTTGAATTGCCGCCATGCCCGCGACGCCCGACTCCCCGCCGCGGCCGGGCGAGCCCGTCCGGCTGGCGCCGCTCCTGGTCGGGCTTTCGCTCGCGGCGGACGCCGGCATGGGGCTCGAGCCCGGCGAGGCGGCGCGGGCGACGGTCATCGCCGCCCGGCTGGCCCGGGAGGTCGGCGCCGCCGAACCGGCCGAGGTTTTCTACACGACGCTTTTGCAGCACGTGGGCTGTACGGCATACGCACACGAGGCGGCCGCGCAGCTCGGCGGCGACGAGATCGCGGTCAAGGCCGCCGCGATGCGCACCGATTTCGCCCGCGTCCACGACGTCCTGTTCGTCTACCTCCCGAACCTGGCGCCGCAGGCGAGCGCCGCCACGCGGCTGCGGGCGGCGGGGGTTGCCGCTGCCCGCGCCAAGCGGATCACCCGCGGATATGCCGAGGCGAACTGCGAGGTGGGGATGCTGACCGCCCGCCGGCTCGGGCTCGGCCCGGGCGTGGAGGGGAGCCTCGCCGCCGTCTTCGAACAGGTCGACGGCCGCGGTGCGCCACGCGGCATCCGGGGCGACGACATCCCGCTGGCAACCCGGATCGCACAGGTGGCCGTGTACGCCTCGCTGTTCGATCGCGCCGGTGGTCCCGAGCTCGCGCTGGCCACGGTTCGCCGCCGGGCCGGGAGCTCGCTCGATGCCGACGTGGTCACCGCGCTCTGCGACCGCAGCCGGGACGTGCTCGCCGAGCTCTCCACGCAGGATGCGGTCGAGGCGGCGATCGCGGCCGAGCCGGGCCCGGCGATGACGGTCGCGCCCGGTGACATCGATGGCGTCTGCCGCGCCTTCGGGGACGCCGTCGACCTCAAGTCGCCGTACCTGCACGGGCACTCCGCGGGTGTGGCGGAACTCGCGGCCGCGGCGGCCGAACGCCTGCGGATGTCACCGGATGAGATCACGCTCGCCCGCCGGGCCGGCCACCTGCACGATCTCGGCCGCGCCGCAGTCCGAAACGGCGTGTGGGAGAAGCCCGGCCCGCTCACCTCCGCCGAGTGGGAACAGGTCCGCCTGCACGCCTACCACAGCGAGCGGATCCTCGCCCGGAGCGGGCCGCTGCAACCCCTCGCGCACCCGGCCGGGATGCACCATGAGCGCCTCGACGGGACGGGCTATCACCGCGAGACGGCCGCCGGGGCCATCCCGACGGCCGCGCGCATCCTCGCCGCGGCTGACGCATTCACCGCGATGACGCAAGTCCGTCCCCATCGTCCGGCGCTCTCGGCCGAAGAGGCCGCCGCCGAGCTCTCCGCCGAGGCGGACCGCGGTCGTCTGGACGCCGAGGCCGTCGCCGCCGTCCGCGCGTGCGCCGGGCAGGCCGCCCCCGGTCGTCGGCCGTCGCCGGGCGGGCTCACCGACCGCCAGCTCGAGGTGCTGCGGCTCGTTGCCCGCGGCCTCTCGAACCGCGAGATCGCCAGCACGCTGGTGGTCTCTCCGCGGACGGCGGAGCACCACGTGCAGGACATCTACGCACGCATCGGCGTCTCGACACGGGCAGGGGCCGCCCTGTACGCGATGGAGCACGATCTCCTCCGCAGCTGATCGGAAAGACTGGTAGGTCTACCGATGCGCCC
>Ga0075425_100009576_pt1 | contig 10314 bp, 8 predicted proteins | sample SoiMethybrSBSTD4_FD_75300 | JGI IMG/M metagenome (GOLD analysis project Ga0075425, IMG submission 75300) | Bulk soil microbial communities from a Populus tree surrounding site in Tennessee, USA - Soil MetaG P. TD hybrid SBSTD4 | ecosystem: Environmental > Terrestrial > Soil > Tree plantation...
CGTCAGGTCGCTGCGCAACCAGCCGTCGGAGGCGAGCCGCACGCGGCCTGGCTCGAGCTCCGCCACCCCCTCGTCGAGCAGCAGCTCGACGTCGCATTCGTCGATCACCTGCCGCAGCGCGCGGTGCACCGCTCGCGGTTGCCCGGCGAGCAGCCGCGAGCGCGGCTCGATGAGCCGCACGGTGAGCCGGCGGCGCTGGCGGTAGCGCCGCAGCACCTCGCCCAGGCACTCCACGCCGGTGAAGCCGCCGCCGACGATCGTCACCGCCGCGGGCCCTTCGTCGTCGGCGAGCCGCTTCAGGCGCGCGCCGATCTCGACTCCCTCGGCGATCGTTCGCAGGGCCATCGCGTGCTCCGCGGCTCCAGGCACGCCGTGCGTGGAGGCAGCCGAGCCCAGTGCGACGATCAGCGCGTCATAGAGGAGCACCTCGCCGTCGGCGGTCCTCACCTCGCGGCGCTCGGCATCGATCGCCGTCACCTCGGCCTGCCGGAAGCGGTGGCCGTGGCGGCTCACCAGCCGCTGGCGCGACAGGCGTAGCGAGCCGGGTTTCTTGCAGCGCGAGACGAGCTCGTGGAGGCCCGGCAGGTATTCGAAGTCGGCGCCGCGGTCGACCAGCGTGACGTCGTGCCGGTCGTCGTCCAGGCGCGCCGCCGCCGCCAGCCCGGCGAAGCCGCCGCCGAGGATCACCACCTTCGGCTTGGCCGGGGTCACCGCCTACTCCTGTCTCGGCGCCTGCGGAGTCAGGTCGAGCGCGCGATAGCTGCGGCTCCAGTAGATCAGCGGCGGCCGGTCGACGATCGGCACGCCCGTCGCCCGCACCTCGCCGACGAAGATGGTGTGGCTGCCCGCCGGCATGCTGCTGTGGATGGTGCAGTCGAGCCAGGCGGCGGCGTCGGCGAGGATCGGCGCTCCGGTCGCCGCCGTGGTCCACCGCCCCACCGCGAAGCGGTCCTCGTCCTTGATCCAGGCGAAGCGGTCGGAGAGCTCGCGCTGGCCCTGGTGGAGGATGTTGATGCCGAAGACGACGCCCTCCTGTTCCAGCATCTCGTGGGCGTGGTGCCGGTGGTCGATCGCCACCATCACCAGCGGCGGCGACGGCGAGATGGAGGCGAAGGCCGACACGGTGAGGCCGTGCACCTCTTCCCCGGATCGCAAGGTCACGATGGTCACGCCGGAGGGGAAGTGGCGCAGCGCGGCGCGGAAGTCCTCGGCGGAGACCGGCGCCGTGACGGTGACGATCGGTTCGACGACGGTGAGCGCGGGCGCGGCGACGTTGCCGTTGAGGCGCGGCACGCCGTTGGCGCTACGGCTGGTGGGCGTCCGGCGGGGACGCGGCCGACGGGTCGCCAGGGTTTGGTCAAGTGGTTTCAAAGCTGGGGTCCCCTGGGCGCGGTTCGCGCACTGGTCCGGTGTTGTTCTTCTCGTGGCGGAAGGCGGCGATGGTCGGATAGACGCGCAGGCGGGCGCGGTTGACCTCGCCCAGCGGCCGGTGCGGCGGCAGCGTCCGCCAGGGGCTGTAGGAAAGGTTTTCGCAAAACTCCACCTGGGGCGGCGAGTCGAAGGTCTGCGGCGGGAAGGTGAGCGTCGCCACTTTGCGGTAGGGTGACAGCGCCGGGTCCCACACCACCATCGGGTTGTCGACCGGCATCTTCTCGGGATCGGTCTGCAGCTGCACCATGAAGTCGAAGCTCGCCGGGCCCTTGAGCAGGTCCGCCTTCAACCGCTCGCGCAGGTAGTTGGGCGCCGGGTCGTCGGGCAGCTGGCTGGTCGCCGCCTGGTGCGGCTCCATGTGGTATTGCACGACCTGGTCGCCGAGCGCGTAGGCGGTCTGGCTGTAGTACGGCACCTGGAGGACGTTGGCGGTCTTGGCGATGCTCTTCTGGATGGTGATCGCCATCCGCGGATGGGTGAGGAAGAACCAGAAGACGTGCCAGCCGCCCTTCAGCGTCGCCACCTCCATGTCGTAGAACGCCTGGAGGTTGGGGGCCAGGAAGGCGGGCGCGTTCATGACGATGAAGTCGAGCGTGCGTGCCCCCAGCTCGCTCTGCCAGATCATTTCGCCGTCGACGTCCATCAGCTTGATCGCGATCGCCCGCAGGTCGCGCTTCTTGTCCGCCTGCGGCGTCGGGCTGAGGTTGGAGATGCGCGCCCACGCCTGGTAGGTGCGCGGCTTGGCGAACAGGCCGACGGCGAGCTCGGGGGGCAGGTTGGGCTCGACGGTGAAGGTCGCCTGCACGGCGGCGTGCCCCTTGGCGTGGGTGTCGCGGAAGGTGGTGCCGGTGAGATAAGACTTCTCGATCAGCGCCTTGATCACCGGGATGAGCTTGTCGATGAGCTCCTTTTCGCTGGCCGAGGACTCTTCGAGCTGCGCGCGGGACGACGTGGTTGCCATACGTGCGTGCTCCACCTACCCGGCAGGCGGCGCCGTGGGCGAGGCCGGGGACGGCGTCGCCACCGGCTGCGCCGTGCCGGACTCGTTTTGGGGGACCGGGTCGCCCGCCGACGGCGTGCTGCCCCCGGGGTTCTGCGGCCACGCCGTCGGCGGCGCGATGGACGGCGGCACCTCGTCCTCGAAGCGCAGCGCCTTCAAGAACTCGATGAGATCCCAACGCTCCTCTTCCTTGAGCCCACGGCCGATCACGCCCTTCCCTCCGGCGTCGTCGAACTCATGGCCGGCGTTGGAGTTGCCGGTGACCGAGGTGTCCAGCTTGGTGCCGCCGTAGAACCAGCCGGACTCATAGCCGACGCGCTTGGGGTCGAACTCGGGGTTGCCGAGGTAAAAGCTGTTCGAGCGCTCCTTCAGCGGCGACAGCAGCTCGTAGAGGTTGGGCACCGAGCCGTTGTGCAGGTACGGCGACGTCGCCCACGCGCCGGCGAGCGGGCGGGCCGGATAGGCCAGCGGCGCCCGCCAGTAGTTGGAACGGTAGCCGTTCCACTGCAGCTGCGTGTCGGGCGGCACGTTGTTGTCGTGGTAGCCGCGCTGCTGCGTCTTGCTGATCACCGTGTAGATGACGTTCGCCCCCGCCTCGTTCGCCGACATGCCGAGCGCGGTGGCGTCGACCGTACGCTCCTGGAAGTTCTTGGCATCCGTCGGGTCGGTGCCGATCTGGTCGAAGGTGAAGAGGCGCAGGTGGTAGAAGCGGCGGCCGTGCTGCACGGAGATCGGATCCGGAGGGTAGGGGCCGGGAACGACAGGCACGCCGTCGTTGGTGGTCGGCGTCTCCAGCTGCGGCACGTGGCAATTGGCGCACAGCTGCTGGTAGAGCACCTTGCCGCGCGCCACCCGCTCCTTGTCGAGCTCACCTAACAGCGATTCCGGCCAGCGCGGCGCCTCCAGCCGCGCCGCCATGTCCTCCATCTCCGCCATCCACTGGTAGCGCAGGCTCGAGTCGTACTGCTGCGGGCCCTGCTGGAGGAAGAGCAGCGCGTTGACCGCCATCGCCTCGATCATGTTGCGCGCCATCGGCTGGCGGATGGAGGCATTCGACTGCACCCAGCCGTAGGAGCCGGCGTACCAGAGCGGGATGACGTTGACCGGCCCGTTGAGGACGCGCAGGTTCTTCGGAGTGAGCTTGCCGAAGATGGTGTTGCCGCCCTGCCCCAGGGCGTCGAGCCGTCCGAAGCCGCCGTTGGTCGGCGTCAGGCCCGAGTTGACGTACCCCTCGACGTCGGCGCCGGAGTTGGTGAGGATCGTCTTGAGCTGCGCCTTGACGAAACCGCCGAACTGCCTCCGGAGCTGCGCCTTGGTGGCCGGGCTGTAGCTCGTTCCGAGGACGCGGCGGGCGAAGCGGTCGAACTTGGCGTCCTCGAGGGTGGTGAAGGCCGCCAGGCCGACGCGCTCGAGGAACGAGGTGAGGTCGAGCTGGCCCGGCGCGCCGTCGATGATCAGGGCCTGGCCGTCGTGCTTGATCAGCGCGGTGTGGCAGCCGGCGCAGCTGATGCCGACCACCGGCCCGGGCCCCGGAGTGCCCGGGTCCTTGGCGAAGCCGAGCGGCAGGCCGTCCGGGTTGCCGACCGGGTCGACGTTGGGGAGGATGCGGAAACGGCTCATGTGCGCGGGCTCGATGAAGAGGTCGCGGTTGAACGCGCCCGGCTGCTCGAGGGCGAGGAACCAGGCGTACGGCATCAGCTGCGAGCCCTGCGACGTGTGGTAGAACCACTGGCGCTCTTCCTTCGTCCACTGCTGCTGCGGCGGGTTGCAGGGATCGCAGGTCGGCAGCCACGACAGCTTGTCGTAGTCGATCGGCCGCGGCAGCCCGGGGAAGTAGATGACCTTGATCGCCACCGCCGCCGCCACGACGAGGAGGGCGACGACGATCCACTTGATCCACTTGGTCCACTTGCGGTTGGTCGCTGCCTCCGCCATACCCTGTCTCCCGAGATCAGAATGAACCGTTTCGCGTGACCGCGGCGCCGCTGCCGCTCAGCCGCCGCGGTCGACCTCTGCCGGCACCGCCGGCCCTGCCGCGGTCAGCGCCGCGACGTGTCCCTTCTTGCGCTTGCGCTCCTGCAGGTGGCGCGGGACGCGGCGCACGTCGCGCGCGAAGCCGAGCTTCTCGAACAGCCAGATGACGTACCAGGACGGATCGACCTGGTACCAACGCATGCCCTGGTGCGCCGAGCCTGGGAAGGCGTGGTGATTGTTGTGCCACCCCTCGCCGAAGATCAGCAGCGACACCAGCAAGTTGTTGGTCGATCCGTCGCCCGGCTTGACCTTGAACGGCCGGCTGCCGAGCAGGTGACAGACGGAGTTGATGAAGCCGAAGGCGTGCAGCAGCGCCACGCGGTTGAGCATCCCCACCCAGACCCAGAAGCAGATGGCGTTGTGGACGTCGAACCCCGCCGGGGAGCCATCGGGGTGCGGCCACAGACCGAGCGCGCCGCCGGCGAGGAACGCCGACAAGTTGAGCAGGACGTAGGCCGCGTAGTCGGTGGCCTCGTGGTCCATCAGGCGGTAGAGCTTGTCGTCGGCGAGGTCGGGAACCCACTTGCGGTACACCGTCTGGTCCCAGATGTCGCTGCGCCGTTCGTGGGTCCAGCCGAAGTGCACGTGCCATAGGCCCTCCTTCGGCGTGTGCGGGTCCTTGCCGGGCACGTCGGAGTACTTGTGGTGCAGACGGTGCATGGCGACCCAGAACAGCGGCCCGCGCTGGATCGCCAAGTAGCCGCACACCGCGATCGTGTGCTCCAGCCACTTCGGCACCTTGAAGGCGGCGTGCGAGAAGAGGCGGTGATAGCCGACGGTGAGCCCGAGACCGAAGATCGTGTAGCAGACCAGAAAGGCGACGATCGACGAGCGCGAGTGGTAGAAGAACACCAGCACCAGCGGCGCCACCGTCGTCACCAGGTTGACGACGGTGAAGGGCACGTCGATCCGCGTGCGGATCTCGGGCAGCTCGGTGGCGGTCAGGCTCATCCCGGGTGGCGCTCCTTGTCGCTCATCTGCCGCCACCGCCGTTGGGCGCCGGCGTCGGCGAGGGTGCCGCGGCCGCGGCGACCGGGAGAGCGGCGGCGGGGGCGGCGGAGTAGGCTGGCGCCGGGCCGGCCAGGTAGGTGCTGGTCTTCTGCGCGCCGCTGGCGAGGGCGTCCACCAGGGCGACGAGCTTGGCGCAGAAGGTGTCCATCTTCATCTCCGGCTCGTCGGCCGGTTCGTACCCGCGGTAGCCGCCCTTGCCCTCGTACTGCTGGCTCATCAGGGCCAGGATCAGCCGCCGCTGCTCCAGCGCCTGGGGCGGCACGATGCCGCTGTCGTCGATGTCGTTCATGACCTTCATGTACTGGACGATCGCTCGGCGGTCCTCGGGCGAGAGGAACGGCCCGATCACTCCCGGCGTGCCCTTCGGCGCGTCTCGGAACTCGTGCCCGGCGTTGGAGTTCCCCTTGACGCTGGTGTCGTAAAGGAAGGCGCCGTCGATCCTCTGGTCGCGATAGCCGACCGCGACCGGATCGAACTCGAAGCTGCCCACGTAGAAGGTCTTGTCGCGCTGGTCGACCGGGCTCAACAGCTGGTAGAGGGTGCGCACCGAGCCGTTGTGGAGGTACGGCGCAGTCGCCCAATAGCCGGCCATCGGCCGCGCCGGATAAGCCAGCGGGGCGCGGAAGAGGTTGTCGCGGAAACCGTTCATGATCTGCCGGCAGCGCGGCGAGACGTTGCGGTCGGCGTACCACTTGTTCTCGATGCCGCCGATCATCGTCTGCAGCGCGACGCCGACGTTGGGCAGCTGCTTCAGGCCGCCGAAGTCGTCGGCGAGGATGCCGGTGTAGGGCTTGCGCGCCGCGAACTCCTCGGCGTCATAGGCGTCGGTGCCGAGGACGTCGAGCCGGTACAGCGGCAGCTGGATGTAGCGGTTGTCGTAGTTGTCGCTGCCCTCTCCGGGCTCCAGCACCGGGCTGTGACAGCGAGCGCAGTAGCCGGGCCGTACGCGCACCGGCGGCAGGACCGTGCCGCCCGGCTCGAGCTGCTCCTTCGCCGGCGTCAGCGCCCGCGCCCACTCCGCCTCCTCGTAGAGATAGCGGCCGCGCTCCACCTGCGGGTCCTCGTAGCGATAGCGGACGCGCTCATCCTGCGGGTCCTTGTAGCGGCCGTTGGGCTTCCGGTTGGCGTTCACCGGCCCGAGGATCTCCCCCGGCCACGCCGGCGCCTTCATCGTCGACAGCAGCGTCTCGATCCAGAACAGATCCTGCAGCCGAGCGGTGGAGAGGTAGCGGTTGGGCTGGTCGAGCTTGACCCGCACGCTGACGCCCCAGGCCTCGGTGATGTTGCGGCCCATCGGCTGGCGGATGGCACCCACCGACTGCACCCAGTCGTAGTCGTGCGTGTACCACAGCGGCGGATAGCTCACCGGGCCCCGGTTGGGCTCGATGTTGCGCGGGTCGAGCAGCCCGAACTCGCCGTTGACGCCGCGGCCGAGAGCGGCGGTGCGGGCGGGCCCTTCGGTGGCGGGGTAGGTGTGGTTGAAGGCGGCGTCTATCGCCTGGGTGATCAGCGGGCTGTTGAGGTAAACCCGGATGGCTTTCTGCAGCTCGCGGCGATGGGCCTTGCTGTCTTCCTTGCGTTCGGTCTTGAAGACCCGTCTGGCGAAGCGATCGAAGCGGCCGGGCAGCGCGGTGGTGAGCGTCAGGTTGCCCACCAGGTCGGTGCTCCAGCGGGTGAAGTTCCACAACGAGTTGCCGCCGTCGATGCGCACCGCCTGCCCCTTGTAGAGCAACTGGCCAGTGTGGCAGGCGGCGCAGGAGATGCCGATCCACTCCCGCTGCCCCTGCCCGAGGACGTCGACGACCTCGTCGGCGAGGACGTCCTTGACGATGCCCACCGGCAGCTGGTGCGGGTTGTAGCGCGAGGTGTCGGGCAGCAACCCGTAGCGGGCTTGCACGCTCGGGGAGCTGAAGAGGTTCACCTCGTTCAGCCGCGGCGGAAACCCCTGCGGCTGGCGCTCGAGCGCGGTGAACCAGCTGAAGGGCATGACTAGGTTGCCCTGGCTGGTCTGGTAGAACTTCTGCCGCGGGCTCCTCGGCAGCGGGTCGGTGGCGGACGGCGGCGTGTCCACCCAGCCCTGGTCGATGAGGTGCATCGAGCCGTAGACCGCCGGCTCAGGTCCCACCGGGAACACTACGTGCCACGCCCTCACCGCGATGATGCCGAGCAGCAACAGGGCGATGAAGATCCACAACGTGGCGTTCTTCACCAGCCGGTTGATGAAGCGGTCGATGCGGGCGAGCCGGCCGCTCATTGCTGCGTGCCCCAATAGATCAGGAGCGACAGCGCCAGCGTCAGCGTCCACTGGAAGGCCTTGAGCATCACCTTGATGTAGGACTGGCCCGGCTGCAGGTTGAGCGCGCCGACGACGAAGATGACGATCGTGATGAGGATCCAGTAGACCAACAGCACGTTGGCAAAGAGGTTGGCGTAGGTGATGGAGTCGCCGAAGGCGAAGACCAGCATGGCGATGATGGTGCCCAGCCAGGACACCGTGAAGAAGTGCCAGACGACGCGGTAGAGGCCCTTGGTGACGTCCGGCCCACCGAAGGGAGTGGGGGGGAAACCCACGTCCTTGAGCTTCGGCCAGATCCACACCTCGAAGGTGTAGACGTGCAGGCTGACCGCTATCGTCGCGGTGATCGCCGCCAACAGGAATGGGACGTTCATGACTGCGTTCCTCCTTGGCCGCGTTTCCGCGAGACGACGGCCTCATAGACAACGGACCCGAAGAGCGCCAGCACCAGAATGCCGATGAGGGCCCAGACGAGGTGGGTCTTGTAGGCAATGAATCCGACGACGCCGAGCACCACGGCGCCGATGAAGGCCCAGACCCAGGGATGGTTCCTGTACGAAGCGAGCAGCCCGTCGAGGAGCGCCCCGACGCGACGGCCGAACGTCAGCTCGCCGGGGACGTCCCGGCAGACGACGACGACGCGCTCTTCCGCGCCGCAGGCCTCCAGCTCGGCGAGCAGACCGGCGACCCGCGCCTCGAGGTAGTGGCAACGGTGGCACTCCTCGGCGCGCTGCCACTCTTCGCGGACGATCCGGTGGAGCCGCCGCGACCGCCAGTGCGCCCAGGCGGCCGAACCGCGGCGGATGAGTCGCAGGTGCTTCATGACCTCACGGGAGCGACTTCGCTGCTCGCCGTGGTGCTCCAGCGCGCTTGCGCGAAGACGCCGTAGCGGAACTCGCGCGGCACGTCCACGTCGACGATGAACTCCGCCTTGATCGCCGCCACGCTCTTGCCGTGCACGTCGCGCTGGGTGGCGCCGCTCAAGAAGTTCTTCTGGGCGACGACGACGTACTTGAGGTACTCGGCGAGCTGCTGGGCAACGATCTCCTCACCCGGCTGCGGGTACTCCTGGTAGAGCTCGAGCCGACCGTCCGCGCTCACTCGCCGTCCTCCCTCGTTGCCGCCGCGGTCATCCGTATCCTCCTCACGCGCTAGTGGAGACTTCGGCTGCGGACGGCAGCGCCGCGCCCCTGCCCGGCGCCGCCGCGGGAGCCGCTGCCTTCGCCGCGGCGTAGGCGGGGGCGGGAGCCGGCGCCGCGCGGCGCGCCGCACGCGCGTCGTCGAGGTCGATGCGCCAGTCGTCGTTCCAGGCCCGGAAGACGTCGCGCACGAAGCCCCACTTGCGCCGCGCCGCCGCACGGTTGTTGGCGAAGATCGCGCGCAGGATGACGGCGTAGCCGGTCAGCGGGCTCCAGTCGTAGAGCCGCTTGCTCAGCGCCCGCGGCGCGCGCAGCCGGTACCAGAAGTACATCCGCGTCATGCCCCAGACGGTGAACGCCGGCGTCGTGCGCGAGGTCGCCTCGTGCCAGCGGAAGTAGGTGGGCACGTAAGGCAGCCCCTTGAACATGGCGCGGATGTTCGCCGCCACCTCCTTCGGCGGCGCCTCGCCGCGCTTCACGCGGTCCATCTCGGCGAGCGCCCGTTCGTAGAGCTGGCGCCACTCCGGGAAGGCGCCGCCGAGCAGCGCCGTGTAGGGCTCGAACCCGGAGCGCTCGAGCACCTTCGGGTCCTTGGTCTCGACGTACTTCAGGTAGACGTTGGCGCCCAGCTCGGTGCCGATGAGCAGCCCCACCACCCAGACGCGGAACCAGGAGTCCCACAGCTCGGCGTCGCGGAAGGCGACGAAGGAGCTGCCGACGACGGTGTCGAGGTAGTCGATGTTCAGGTGGAAGAAGTCGTTGAGCGGCTGGAAGCGCTCGACGGCGAAGTCGTCGGCGCGGAACGCCTCGAGCAGCGAGCGCGACAGCAGGTCGACGGTGGCGGCGGTCAACGCCAGCCCCGTCGAGTAGAGCGGGTCGATGAAGAAGCCGGCGTGCGACAGCAGGCAGTAGCGGCGGCCGGTGATGTCGCGCGAACCGTACTGCAGGCGGCCGGTGGAGATCCAGTTGCGCACCGCCTGCGCGCCCTCGAACTGCCGCGCCACCGCCGGGAAGCGGCGCACGAAGCTCCAGAACTCCTCCTCGCCGTCCATCCCGGTCTCGGGGTGGATCTCGCGGTTGAGCACCAGGCCGACGCTGCACAGCGGGTTGGTGGTCTCGCGGTGGTTGTTGAACGGGATCACCCACATCCAGCCGCCTTCGAAGACGTGGTGCAGGGTGCTCTGCGAGAACGGGTACTTGAGCTTGTGCACGCTGCGCGGCGCGCCCACCTGGTCGTAGGGCTTGACGCCGACCATGTGGGTGTAGATCGCCCGCGAGTTGGTGCGGAAGCGCGACGAGTCCTCGCGCAGCCCGAGCTTGTTCGCAAGCACCGACTTCATGCCGGTGGCGTCGACCAGGTAGCGGCCGGTGAAGGTCTCGCCCTTCTGGGTGGTGACGGTCAC
>Ga0075425_100009578_pt1 | contig 10313 bp, 10 predicted proteins | sample SoiMethybrSBSTD4_FD_75300 | JGI IMG/M metagenome (GOLD analysis project Ga0075425, IMG submission 75300) | Bulk soil microbial communities from a Populus tree surrounding site in Tennessee, USA - Soil MetaG P. TD hybrid SBSTD4 | ecosystem: Environmental > Terrestrial > Soil > Tree plantation...
CTGCACCGTGCGGCGCAGTACGGCCTCCTGCGGGTGGCGAAATGGCTGCTCGACCATGGGGCCGACGTGAACAAGCAGTCGCGGCCTGACTTCTGGCGGTGGAAAGGACGGACGCCGCTGGAGTTCGCCGTCTGGGAATGTGCTGGCGACGAGGGCCGATCGGCGAGCGAAGCAATGGCCGCGCTGCTCATCGAACGTGGCGCCGAACTGACTCCGCTCGCGGCCGCTGCGCTCGGCCGCTGGGACTATCTCGCGTCATGCACACTCGACTCGCTGCAGGGAACGGCAGTGCTGCAGGCGGCAGTGCGGGGCGATCATCCTGACGTGCTTCGTCGATTGCTCGAACGGCGCCTCGACCCGAATGAGCGGATGCAGTTAGGCCAGCTCGAAGACCAGACGTTCTCGTCAGGCGGCCCGCTGCTCGAGGCGGTCAACACCGGACGGATCGACATGGCTCGGCTACTGCTCGCGCACGGCGCCGATCCGAATGCCTCGGTGTACACCGCGGGCTCAGCGACCGGCGCGGCCTATAACGGCGGCTCCCCGCGTACGCACGCGCCCGACCAGGCCATGATCGATCTGATGGTCGAACACGGTGGTTGGATCGACGCCGGCGCCGTCGGCTACATCCGAAACGTCGAACTGGCGCGCCGGATGCTCCAGGGCGAGATTGATCCGCATTCGGAGTCCGGCACGTTCTCCGGTGAGAAGGTTGCAGAACAGATCCTGTGGGGCGGCGCGAGCGGCCGCAGCGCCGAGATCGTGCGCATGGCGCTCGAGCGGATCGACTGGGCGCGCGACAACCCCCGATGGTTCTGGCTGCTCTGGCGTCCACTGCCCGGGCATCGCGACCTGGACGAGGTCGAACAGGCCGACAGCCGCGCGACGTTCCGGCTGATTCTCGATCGGTGCGATCCCAATCTTCGGGCGCCGGAGTCTGGCCAGACGATGCTGCACGAAGTGATCGCGCGGGACCATGGCGTGGGCGTGGCGCTGGCGACCATCCTGCTGGATGCGGGTGCGCGCACGGACATCCGCGACGAATTCCTCAAGAGCACGCCGCTCGGGTGGGCGAGTCGCTGGGGCCGTGTGGCGCTGGTCGAACTGCTGCTGGCTCGAGGGGCGGATCCGATCGAGGCCGGGGCCGAGCCGTGGGCCACGCCGCTCGCGTGGGCCGAACGGCGGCACCATGGGGGGATTGCCTCGATCCTCCGGCAGCGCGGAGCTCGCCGATAGCGCCAACCGCGCCCGCCGACTACGTGCGGACTCGACGATGCGACACGCTGTCGATTTCCTGCATCAAGGAATCGATGGACGCGCTGCGTCCTGCCGCATATGCTCGCGCCCAGCGATTCGGTCCGAGGCGTGCGCGCGCCTCCCGTTCGGCTCGCTCCCGGAGATCCTGCACCGCCCTGTCAACGACGGTGACACCGGTGCGTTCCGTAACGGCTTCCCGAGCGCCCAGGATTCGCGCCGCCCATGCATCGTCTCCCTTGAGGACGGCTGCGGCGGCAAGTGGCACCAGCGCGTAGACGAACGCGAATTTGTCGTGGAGCTCCCGGATGCGTGCCAGGCTCTCACGCACCAACGCAATCGCCTCGTCCGCCTTCTCGCGCCGCACCGCCAGGATCGCGCGAACATAGAGCGCCCAGGTCAGAAACCACGGACCGGCCTGTCGAAGCACCGTCGTGGCCTCGTCGAGCAGGCGCTCCGCTCGGGCGACGTCGCCGGTCGCGACGGCAACCGAGGCCAGTCCGCTCAAGGCATTTCCGGTTCCCGAGGGGATCGCCAGCGCCCGGAAGGCTTCAACACTGTGCGCAAAGCGATCGCGCGCCGCGTTCGCGTTGCCAGCGGCGTTTTCCACGTGGCCGAGCAGGTACTCGACGTGCGCGACCACATCCACGTCGATGGCACCTCGAGCAAGCACGAGGGCGCGATTGAGTCCACTGCGTGCGCGCTCGAGTTCTCCTTGCGTGTACCACAGCACGCACGCTCCGGCGAGCGTTTTCAATTCGGCCGCGGGCGGAAGCGACGGCAGGTGCAGGATCTGTTCGTACCACTGGAGGCCTTCGGCCGCGTGCCCGCGAATCAACCAGAAGTACTTCAACTTCCACGCAATCTCGGACGCTTCGGCGGCGCGGCCGCCGTCGATGAACCACCTCAGGGCGCCACGATAGCTCTCGAGATCGTCGCGCACGCGATCCAACCATTCGACCTGCGCGGGTCCCACCAGTCCTTCTCCGGCCCGGGAGGCTTCGCTGACGCTGTAGCGGGCCAGACCCTCCATTGCCTCGTCGCGCTCGGCCGCCGCCGTGAGCTCGTTCGCGGCGAACGCCCGTACGGTCTCGAGCATCTGGAACAGCGGACGAATCGCCGCCGACGTCTCCGCCCGCACGAGGAGGCTTTTGTCGATCAAGCCGGCCACCGCGCCGAGTGCTTCGCCGCTGCCGGCTGAAGCACTGTCGCGGCCAGCAAGAACCGCCGCGGCTGCCTCAATCGGAAAGCAACCGGGCAGCGCGGCGAGACGCCGGAACGCACCCTGCTCGCTTGGGCCCAGGAGCTGATAACTCCACGCGACTGTCGCGTTCATCGTCTGCTGCCGTTCGGGGAGATCGCGCGGGCCCGCCGTCGACAGCAGGACGTCGTGTCCCAGTCGACTGAGCAGATCCTCCGCCGTCAGCACCTTGATCCATCGAGCTGCGAGCTCGAGGGCGAGCGGCAATGCGTCCAGCCGTCGACAGATCGCCGCCACGATCGGACCGTTGGCGGACGTGAGGCAAAAGTCCGGCTGCACGTCCTGAACACGTTCCACGAACAGACGCACCGCAGGCGAGCGTGCCAGATCCTCGGGCGACATCGCATCCGAGTCCGCGTCCAACGCGAGGGGTCCTACGGTGTACTCGCGTTCGCCCCGCACGTGGAGCGCGGCACGGCTCGTGACCAGCACGCGGAGCGACGCAACCGCCGTCAGGAGTTCCGCGACCAGCGGCGCCGCGTCCAGTACCTGCTCGAAATTATCGAGCACCAGCAGCGTGGGGCGATCGTCGCACGCGCTGTGCGCACGCCTCGGCAACTCGAGCGCCGCGTCGTCGGACAGTCCGAGCGCCTCGGCGATCGCCGACGCGACGAAGGCTGAATGCCGGACCGCAGCCAGCGGGACGAACACGACGCGGGTGGCGCCTGCCGCGATCGCACGTGCAAGCTCCAGCGCCAGACGGGTTTTCCCGGCGCCTCCCGGCCCGGTGAGCGTGATGAGGCGCGCGGCGGGATCGGCGAGCCAGCGCCGCAGCGTCTGCACGTCCGCGTCGCGTCCGAGCAGGGCCGTCGGGGCGAGCGGGAGCGAGCCGCCCCTCAGTTCTTCGACCGCTGCCTTGTGCGCAGGCGCCCGCGAGCTCCCGAGGAGTGCGTCGCGAGTCGCACCGGTCACGTCGAGTGCCGCGGACAGCGCCCGCACCGTCTCGACGTGAGGCCGCCGTCGCTGTCCGCGCTCCAGCGCGCTCACGGCGTGGACCGAAAGGCCCGCGATCGTCGCGAGTTCTTCCTGCGTGAAGCCGGCGGCTTCGCGAAGTTCCTTGAGTTGTACGCCGAATGCCGCCGGTGCGCCCGCCTTCATAACCCGGTCATTTTACCGCCGCCCGTACGAGCATCGTACGAGGTCCTGTGCGGGTGTTGTCGGTGGCAGGCGCTGTCGCGCCGTTCCACACTGCTCGCGACATGGCGAAAGACCGCGGGGCGAACACGAACGTACTCTGTGCGGCGACAGCCCTCCCGACCGTTACAAACTTTGACGAGATCGTCCTTCCACATCTGGATGCCGCTTATCGGCTGGCGCGGTGGCTGATGCGCAATGAGCACGATGCGGAAGATGTGGTGCAAGAGGCGGCGCTGCGGGCTCTTCGATACTTGCGAACTTTTAACGGAGGAGATGGGCGGGCCTGGTTCCTCAGAATTGTTCGCAACACCTGTATTGGCTGGCGCGGCCGACGCATCGGAGCGCTTACAGACTCCTTCGATGAAGAGCAGCACAGCAGCACTCGAGCAGCTTTCGATCCTGAAACGTCATTGCTTCAAACCGACGAAGTCGCCTTGATTCGCCGGGCGTTGGCCAGCGTGCCGGATCGCTTCCGCGAACTGCTCGTGCTTCGCGAGCTGGAAGGTCTGTCGTACCGGGAGGTGGCTGACGTGATGGGCATTCCGATTGGAACCGTGATGTCTGGCCTCTCGCGCGCGCGCCGGGCGTTGCGCACGGCGCTGGACAACGACCTGAAACGGGCCGGCACTCCGGACAAAGTCCTCGTGTGACCATCTTCGACTGGAATATTCGGGCGCGCCCTCAGGTTAGGTGAATGTGTGGACGCGTCTGCGATTCCCGCAGCGCAAGAGTCAGAGTCAGACTCTGAAGACGGAGATGCAGGAAGATGGCAAAACGAGCGATTGCAGTGGTTCTATTCGTCCTGGGGATTGTCGGTCACGCCGGTGCGCACGGGCGTGACCTGCTGGCGAGATTCGCAGGCGGCATCGGTGTCATCCCGGTGCAGAGCGGCGCCGGGCCGGCGAACGCAGACGGTACGTTCCCGAACGTGAAGCTGAACGTCGTACGAGGAGTCTTCCCGGGCGCCGGTCCCTGGAGGATCGCGGATCTCAGAGCCGAAGTCGAAACCGACGGCCGCATCCGGGTCAGAGGACGCGGTTTGCTCCTGGCCAGCAGCAACAGCATCGGGCAGAATGCCAACCAGCGCGTCTTCGCAACGTTGATCTGTGAAGCCGCAGCGCCCTTCGTCGAACACAGCACGTCGTTCGCGGGTGTACCGCTCGAACCGAACGGTGACTTTCGAATCGACGATACGCTGGATTCGACGCCTTCAGACTGCGCCAGCCCTGTGCTTCTGATTCGCAACACCGGCGGCGTGTGGTTCGCAGCCGGGATTCCGCAGCTCGGCGACAACGACAACTAGTCTTCGGCGCCTCGTCGCGTCAAGTCCCAACTTCCCGGAGACCAGGCGCCAGAACGCCATCTGCCCACTGGTCTCCGGGAGTTGGGCTCCGCCGTGTTCGTGGAGCGGTCAAATGAAAACGGAAGTGCAAGAGGAGCGCGTGTGAAGGGCCCCCATTTTGAACGATATGGCATCGTCGGCTGCAGTCGCGCGATCGCCGAAGTGGTCCAACGCATCGAGTTGGTGTCGGCGACGCGCAGCACCGTGCTGATCACGGGCGAAACGGGCACCGGCAAGGAATTGGTGGCCGAAGCCGTGCACCGGTGCAGCGCACAACGGGACCTGCCGTTCGTCAAGGTCAATTGCGCGGCCATTCCCGAGGCGTTGCTGGAATCGGAGCTCTTCGGCCACGTCCGTGGAGCGTTCACCGACGCCACAGGGAACAAGAAGGGGAAATTTGCGCTGGCGCACCGCGGCTCCATTTTTCTCGACGAGATCGGCACGATGAGCATCGGCCTGCAGGCCAAGCTGCTGCGCGTCCTGCAGGAACGCGAAATCGAGCCGCTGGGCGCGGAGCGGACCGAGCGCGTGGACGTTCGCGTGATCGCGGCGACCAACCGCGACCTCCGTCAACTGGTGAGCGAAGGTCGGTTCCAGGACGATCTCTTCTATCGCCTCGATGTCATTCCGATCGTGGTGCCGCCGCTGCGGGACCGTGTCGAGGATATTCCCATGCTGGTCGAATACTCTGTGCGCAAGCATGCTGCGCGAAGCGGCAGGGTCATCAAGGCAGTGCAGGACGGCGTGATCGCATCGCTCGCGCGGTGTCAGTGGCCGGGCAACGTGCGTCAGCTCGAAAACACGATCGAGCGCGCCGTGGTGTTGACCACCGACGGCACGATTACACGCGAGGCGGTCAGTATCGAGTCGACACCAGCCGCTCAGACGAGCGAGGTGCCGTTCTTGACGCTGCGCCAGAACGTCGAATGGATCGAATGCCAGACGATTCGCCGGGCGCTCGAGATGTCTCGCGTCAAACGGAAGGCCGCCCGGATCATCGGGATCAGTCCGCGTGCCCTGTCTTACTATCTGGCGAAATACCCTTTCATCGACCCGAACAAGGGACCCGACGCCCAGATGACGGGAAGGGCGTGATTGGTTCTGATTTGAGTTCACACCACGCGGCCGCCAACTGTGGTTCGCGCATCGCTGCGCCGCACAGATCGCGTCCAGGTCTCGATGCCGAGGCCGGTGAACGCGACACCGAATATCACTCCGGAACAGACGAAAAGGGCATTCGCGCCCTGGACGACACTCCCGACAATGCCGAGCAGCATCGAGGCTGCGAACGCGGCGGGCACCCAACCGTGAATCTCTTTGACGATCCACGCGCGGATGGCGAGAATCATCACTCCGCACGCGACCGCGAAGGCTCCGACCGGATAGAGATCCGCCGTCGACACGAATCGATTCACTCTGATGGCGGCGATCCCGACGAGGCTGGCGACGAGGCCTGTGGTACCCCACGGCCCGAGGCGCTTCGAGTGCTGTGAGTAGAAGGCAAGGAGCCCGAGCGCCAGACACGTATCGACCGCGACGTACAGCGACTCGCGCCAGAAACCCGACTCGATGACGATGGGTGCAAACGAGGCGGCCGCACGAAGCGACCCTCCAACAATCGCCGTGAGCGCTCCGGCGCGAATGAGCACCCTCTCCTCGAGTCCATACATCTTTTCACAGGATGACGCCTCTGTCGGGGCTCCACAGGGCGTCCAGGCACAGTGGCCCTGCGCCGAAATAACTCCCCTCAGCGGCTCGTCTGCGCGGAAGCGACGCTGACCAGAGCGGCCTTCATCTGGCTATGGCCGCTTCCGCAGAACTCGGAACACGCAATTTCGTAGCGGCCCGCCGCCGGCGCCGTGAATTCAACGGCGACCGGGTCGCCGCCTTTCGGCACCTGCACATCGATTTTCAGCTTCGGAATCGAGAAGCCGTGCACGCCGTCTTTGGATCGGATTACGATCCGCACGGGCTCACCGGCGTTCACCTGAATCGCGACCGGATCGAAGGCATACCGGCTCGCCGTGATCTGGATTTCGTGAACCGGTCGGTCCCCGGCGGCCGCGCCTTCGACCATCAGCACGGACGCCAGCGTGATCGCGCCGCCCCATCGGATGTTTCGCATCGCGCTCATGCCACCACGACCTGTCCGGTCATCTTTGGATGAATCGAGCAGAAGTACGGGTACGTGCCGGGTGTGTCGAACGTGTGGGAGAACTGTCCGTCGGTGTCCAGCACCGGCGACTTGAACTTCTGCTCCGTGCTCACGATGTTGTGCGGCACGTCATCGCGGTTGGTCCACGTGACCGTCGAGCCCGCTGGCACAGCCGCCATCGCCGGCGCAAAGCTGAAGTTGTCCACCACGACCTGTTTGGAGCCGGCGCCGCTTGCCTTCATGTCCTCCTCGAGCGGGACGTCGGTGATCGCGATCGGATGATTGACGTCGTGAAACGACATCCGCGCCAGGCCGAGCACCTTCTTCAACCGCTCCGCTTCCACCTTCATCGGTCCCGGTGAGGGCGCCGTGCCCGGTGCCGGTTGGGGGAACGCGGTCGACATCGCCGTGTGAAACGTCACGTGCCCTTCCACCTTGTGCATCACCTGATGGATGTGGCCGTTGAGCACCGACACCGACCCGAATCGCTTCAAGTACGAGAGTGCGCGTTCGCTGTCGTCGGTGCCCCAGCCCCACTCGGGGTAGACGGACCACAGCGGGATGTGGGCGAAGACGACGATCGGCGTGCTGCTGGCGAGACGCTTGACGTCCTTCTCCAGCCATTCAAGCTGTTCCGCGCCGAGCGTTCCGAGGCCGCCGGCTTTCAGATTGACAACGTTGACGAGACCGATGAAGTGCGCGCCGTCCTTGTCGAAACTGAACCAGCCCGCGCCCTGCGTGCCCTTGCCGAATCGCTGCAGGTAACTCCTGCCGTCATCTTCGAGTACGTCGTGTTCGCCGGGGACGTAGAACACCGGCGCCGGCAACTCGGCCATCACCTGTTGCAGCACGTCGAATTCCGACGGCCTGGACAGATGCGTGAGATCGCCGGTGTGCAGGACGAACGATGGCGCTTCGGGGGCCGCTTTGATCTTCGCGATCGCCATCCGCAGCGTCGCCGTGACGTCCGTGTTCGCGGGTTTGTCAAACCCGATATGGCTGTCGCTGATCTGAGCGAAGCGGAGTCCCGTCATACCAGCGCCCTGATCCAGGCCGCCGCGCGCGGCCCGCTCAATCGGCATGCCCTTGAGCACGCCGGCCGACAGCGACCACATCGCGCCCGTGCCGACCCAGGCCATGCACTGCAGGAACCCACGCCGATCACGCGCCGTCTCTTCATCGTTTCGTTTCACACACGCCTCCTGATTTCATGGGCGCAGGAATTCCGCGCCCCAGACAAGCAACCCCCCGAGATGACCTGTGACGGCGACGAGCGCCGCAGCCCAGAACAGCGTGATCCGGTAGATCCACGTTGCGGACGGCGACCGGCCGCGGACGCCGGCGGTTGTCATCGCCGCTCCAGACACCGCGACGGCCGCGATCGTCCCCAGCCATCGGTGCCAATCGAGTGATGACGTCGCCTCCATTCCGGGCGAGGAGGCCAGTCGCCAGCCGGCGATGGCCGCGCCGATAGCGAACGCCGCGCCGACGCGCACATTCGCCACCGCCACAATCTGCCAGTCCGCCCGACCGGTCGTCATCGCGACCACCTCGGCGACGGCAGCAATGAGGACCAGTCCGATGGGAAAGTGCACGAGCACGGGATGCATTCGTCCGATGAGCGCCATGTCCTTTCTACAGACCGACGGAGCCCCGCGGATATTCCCGAGACAGACCTTCACTACGCGGGAATAAAAGTCCCGCCGCGGCGGTCTCCTGAACAGACGATGCCTCGCCAGACGTTTGAGGAGGTCGTCCTGCCTCACCTCGATGCCGCGTTCAACTACGCCCGATGGCTGACGAAGAGCGAGGCTGACGCTGAGGATGTCGTGCAGGATGCGTACGTGCGCGCACTACGGTTCTTTTCGTCCTTGCGCAACGACGACGCCCGATCGTGGCTGCTCACGATCGTGCGGAACACATGGTACGGACGGTTTCCGCGCGCGGGGATCGCCCCTCAGACGTCGGTGTCCGACGGCATGACCCACGATAGACCCGACGAAAGTCTCGATCCAGAGGCCCTGGTGATGCAGCAGCAAACGGTCGAAACAGTGCAGCGCGCCGTCCAGGAACTGCCGGCTGACTTTCGCGAAGTGATCGTGCTGCGTGAGCTCGAGGGACTGTCCTACAAGGAAATTGCGACCGTTGCCGGAATACCGATCGGCACGGTCATGTCGCGGCTGGCGCGTGCGCGCGAACGACTGCTGGCGATCCTCGCCTCGGCGGTCGCACGAACGGAGGAGCCATCGTGATCTGTCTTGAAGCCAGACGCCTGGTGGACGCGTACGTCGACAGCGAGTTGGGACCAGCCGACTCGGCAGCGCTTCAAGCCCATCTCGTCTCCTGCGCCGCGTGCCGCGGGCTTCTCGCGGATCGAGAATCGCTTGGTCGGCTGGTGCGACGCCTGCCGTACTATCCCGCGTCGCATCAGCTCCGCGCGAATGTTCTGCGCCTCCGCACACGCTCACGGTTCGTTCCGAACCTGCGTGCCTGGGCCGCGGTGTTGGCGCTCGCGGTGTTGCTCGGTGGCTCAGTCGAGATCGTGCGATTCGCACGCGCGCGAACTCTCGTCGACACGACAGCCTCCGTCGCGGACGAAGTCGTCGGTGATCACGTCCGCGCGCTCAGCGATGCTCACTTGTTCGACGTTCGATCGTCCGATCAGCACGCGGTGAAGCCCTGGTTCCTCGGCAAGCTGGATTTCTCCCCGCCCGTTGAGGATCTCTCGTCCATCGGTTTTCCGCTGGTTGGGGGTCGGCTCGACCGCATCGCCGGTCATCCGGTCGCCGCGATCGTGTATCAGCGGCGTCTCCATCCGATCGACGTTTTCATATGGCCGGCGGCCGATCGGACGGCCGCCGATGACACCCGATCGATTCGTGGGTTCCAGGTGCGCCACTGGATCCGGAGCGGCATGTCGTTCTGGGCGGTCTCCGACCTGAATGACGCCGAGCTCGGCGAGCTCGTGCGCGCGCTGCAGGGTGAGATGGAACGGCAACGCGACCAGCCGTCCGGACGCGCGGATCCGCGCTGACGGCTCACTCAGGCAGACCGACACGGTGTACCAGCTCTCGGAATCGCGAGTCAGCGCGCAAGGAGTCGAAGCCCGGACGTAGCAGGACACCCGGGTTGAAGCGCTCGTTATAGCCTCGTTCGAGCCAGGC
>Ga0075425_100009581_pt1 | contig 10313 bp, 4 predicted proteins | sample SoiMethybrSBSTD4_FD_75300 | JGI IMG/M metagenome (GOLD analysis project Ga0075425, IMG submission 75300) | Bulk soil microbial communities from a Populus tree surrounding site in Tennessee, USA - Soil MetaG P. TD hybrid SBSTD4 | ecosystem: Environmental > Terrestrial > Soil > Tree plantation...
CCGCAAGGCGTGATCGTCAACGCGCGCCGCGACGAATTGGCGAGATTGCTGCAGGCCATCCAGCCCGACATGGCCGGTCAGGTCATGGTCGTGCTGAGCCTGGCGCGCCACGCCGACGTGCGGCAGAGTCTGCTGCAGCAAGCAATCGTGGCCGGCCTGGTCGCCGGAGATGTCCGACCGGGACAGCCGGGTACCGTATCGCGGGCACCGGGATCGTGCGTGGCGGCGCCGGACGACGCGGCGCGTCGTCTGCTGGAATTCGTCTGCCCGCAAGGCGTGATCGTCAATGCGCGCCGGGACGAGCTGGCACGGTTGCTCCAGACGGTACAGCCTGAGATCGCCGCCCAGGTCATGGTCGTGCTGAGCGTGCCGCGCCACGCCGAGGTGAGGCAGAGACTGCTGCAACAAGCTGTTGGCGCCGGCCTCATTGCCGGAGACGCCCGGCCGGGACAGCCTGGCACGGCGTCGGGCGCTCCCGGATCGTGCGTGGAGGCGCCCGACGATACGGCACGTCGGCTCCTGGAATTCGTCTGTCCGCAGGGCGTCATCGTCAACGCGCGTCGCGACGAGTTGGCCAAGCTGTTGCAAACGATCCAGCGCGACATGGCCGGCAAGATCACGACAGTGTTGAGCCTGCCGCGCCACGCAGCACTGCGGCAGAAACTGCTGCAGCAGGCGATCGCCGCCGGCCTGATCGTGGGAGAGGGCCAAGCGGGCCAGCCGGATACCGCAACGCGAGCCCCCGGATCGTGTGTAACGGCGCCGGATGATACGGCGCGCCGGCTCCTGGAATTCGTCTGTCCTCAGGGCGTGATCGTGAACACGCGGCGGGACGAACTGGCAAAGTTGCTGCAAGGGATACAGCCCGACATGGCCGGGAGAGTCACTACGGTGCTGAGCCTGCCGCGTCACGCCACGCTGCGGCAGAAACTGCTGCAACAAGCAATTTCCGCCGGGCTGATCATTCGGGATGCGCCTGCGGGCTCCTGCGTCGACGCACTGGACGAAGCCGCGCGAAGGCTGCTCGAGTACGTGTGCCCGCAGGGAACGATCGTCAGTGCGCGCCGCGACGATCTGGCGAGATTGCTGCAGACAGTGCAGCCCGATCTGGCCGGCAGAGTCATGGCCGTGTTGAGCTTGCCGTCCCATGCGGCGCTGCGACAGCGGCTGCTCGACAGCGCGAGATCCATAAGACTGATCACTCAATAATCAACCAGCGATCTGGGAGGACTCCTCATGCCTGCCGAGCAATTCCACGACACTGCTCCCAATTGGGCCGCCGCGCCCCGGATGGACAGCGCCGGTTTTCACGACGAAGGCGGTCAATCGTGGCGCTATGACCAGACCGGCGTCTTCCTGCAGGCAGCCCCCAACACGCCGGTGCGCAGCCGCGGCGAGCCCGCCACGGTCAGGGCAATTCTCGCCAACTATGGCAACGAAATTTTCGACGCGTCGATGGCGCATGGCATCCCGCCCGAGCTCATCATCATGACGATCGCCACCGAAACGGCGATGTTTCGTCCGGTGAACTTCACGGGGCCCAAGACCTTTCGCTGGGAACCGTCGCAGGGCTCCTACAGCGGGGGGCCGATGCAGGTGCTCGAAACGACCGCGCATGACATCATCAATCGGCTCGGCCTCTCGTTCGCACCCGAGGACATTCCGCGGCATTTTCCGGCCAAGCCCGCCGCGCCGCCGGCCTTGAATCCGTTGTACGACGGCGATGTCTGCATCCCGTTGGGCACCGGTTACATCAGAATGAAGCGGGAGCGGACCGGTCTCGATCCGATCCTGCTGGCGGCGACCTACAATCACGGCAGCATCGGTCGCACGGTGCCGACCCAGGACAATCCCTGGGGGCTGATCACAGCCGGAGACCATCTCAATCGTTCTGCCGCGTGGTTCGGCGATGCCTGTGCGGTTCTGGCGACATTGCGGCAGGGACAGGCTCTCGATGTCGGCGACGTGATTGCCGGGCCGGCAACGATCGATCCGGACGATCAGGCCGAAGACGAATTCGAAATCCCCAATCTCGCTCCCGATATCGCCGATCAGGAGAAGGCCGAGTACGAGGCGAGCGGCGCCACCGTCATCAAGATCCCGGAAGAGGGCGGCTTCTTCACGTTGGTGGTGACCTACGACAAGCCCACGGCGCCGCCGCCTCCGCCGCCGCCTCAGGCTGGGCTGCGTGTTCAGCCGCCCGATCAGGACGGCTACGTGATCTGCCTCGACCGCAAGGAGTCGCAGCTCAGACCCGGCAAGGGATTTGCCAGGACCGTCGGCCTCTATCAGGCATTTTTCAACCGGCAGCCCATTTCGGATGTGTTCGGCATGGCGGTGGAACGGCAGGGCCCGGGCGATAATACCGATACCGGCGTCGCGCGCCATGCGCGCTTGACGGCAAAAATCTATCCGCTGTTCACCCATGCCGGCGGGCGCAACAAGTATCGCACGTTCGGCTTCGCCAATCCGGGTGGAATCAAGACGCGGCCCTGGCCGTCGATCCGCATCGGCGATACCGGATCGCGATCGGGTGTGCTCATCCACTGCGCGGCCGGATACCTCATGAGCATCGGCTGCATCAATCTGACCGGTCGTGTGATCACCAAGCCGGGGGACGATCTCGAGTTCTCCGACAGCCGCGCACGCGTCATTCAGTTGATCCAGAGCATGAAGGAGCGTCTGGGCAGCCAGTTCCCCACCGGCAACAACATGAGAATCCCGAACGCGCACCTGTTGATCCGCGGCGAGCCGTAACGCCGGCCTGCCTCGCCCGCGGGCGCGCTGCTGCAGTGCGCCAAATTGCGTTGCCGTGCGGGCCGCAGCAATTTCCCTGCGGCGTCTTGCCCGCCGGCGCAATGCTGTTGCTGCCGCTAGGTCAGCATTGCTAACGCATTGAAAGGCTCATATTTTCTCACGTGAGGCGACGCCTCATTAACGGCGCCGCGGCACGATGCGCCGGCGTTCGCCCCGAGGCCCTTTGCGCCATGGCGCTCAATCACGTCACGCTCGACGACAAATACGATCTCGGCAAGAGCCGCGTCTTCGTCACCGGCTACCAGGCGCTGGTGCGCCTGACGCTGATGCAGAAGGAACGCGACCGCCGCGCCGGACTCAGCACCGCCGGCTACGTCACCGGCTATCGCGGCTCGCCGCTCGGCGGCCTCGACCAGCAATTCATGCGGGCGGCGCGGGCGCTTGTGGCCAACGACATCAAGTTCCAGGCCGGGCTCAACGAGGACCTCGCCGCCACCGCCGTGTGGGGCTCGCAACAGGCGGAGCTCCGCCGCGAGGGCAAGTTCGATGGCGTGTTCGCCATGTGGTACGGCAAAGGCCCGGGCGTCGACCGCACCGGCGACGTGTTCCGCCACGCGAATTTTGCCGGCACCTCGCGCCACGGCGGCGTGCTCGCCCTCATGGGCGACGACCACACCGCCGAGTCTTCCACGACCGCGCACCAGTCCGAATTCCACTTCGTCGACGTGATGATCCCCATCCTCAACCCGGCGGGGGTGCAGGAGATTCTCGACTACGGCCTCTATGGCTGGGCGATGTCGCGCTTCACCGGCGCCTGGGTGGCGCTCAAGTGCATGCACGAGACCGTTGAGTCCACCGCTGTGATCGACGGCAGCCTCGACCGCGTGAAGATCGTGATCCCGGACGATTTTCAGCATCCGGAAGGCGGCCTGAATATTCGGCTGAACGACAGCGTGCTGGGCATGGAGGCGCGCCTGCACGACTACAAGCGCGACGCCATGCTGGCCTTCGTGCGCGCCAACAAGCTCAACCGCAACATCATCTCGGGCGGCCGCAATCCCAAGATCGGCATCATCACGGTGGGCAAGAGCTATCTCGACGTGCGCCAGGCGTTCGACGAGCTCGGCCTCGACGAGACCAAGTGCAACGACTTCGGCATCCGCGTTTACAAGGTCGCCTGCCCGTGGCCGCTGAGCCAGCGCGAGCTGAAAGAATTCGCCGACGGGCTCGACCTCATCATCGTGGTCGAGGAGAAGCGCTCGCTGATCGAAGTGCAGGTGCGCGAGGAGCTTTATGGCACCGCCAACCAGCCGGTGTGCATCGGCAAGAGGGACGAGCAGGGCAACTGGCTGTTCCCGGTCAAGGGCGCGCTCGATCCCAACGACATCGCCATCTGCCTCGGCGAGCGCCTGCTGGCGCGTGGCGACAACGAGGCGATCGCGGCGCGCGTCGCGCGGCTGAAGGAGGCGCAGCAAAGGCTGGCGCAGACCAGCGAGATCGCCACTCGCATTCCGTATTTCTGCTCCGGCTGCCCGCACAATTCGTCGACCGTGGTGCCGGAAGGCATGCGCGCCTATGCCGGCATCGGCTGCCACTACATGGCGCAGTGGATGGACCGCCGCACGCTCGGCTTCACCCAGATGGGCGGCGAAGGCGCCAACTGGATCGGCGAGGCGCCGTTCTCCAAACACGCGCACGTGTTCCAGAATCTCGGCGACGGCACCTACAATCACTCCGGTTATCTGGCGATCCGCGCTGCGGTCGCGGCGGACGTCAACATCACGTACAAGATCCTGTTCAACGACGCGGTCGCCATGACCGGCGGCCAGCGCAACGACGGCGGGCTTGACGTTCCGGCGATCGCCCGCCAGGTCGCCGCCGAAGGCGTCAAGCGCGTGGTCGTCGTCACGGACGAGCCGAAAAAATATCCGCGCGACACCGACTGGCCGCGCGGCCTCACCATCCATCACCGCGACGAGCTGATGAAGGTGCAGACCGAGCTCGCCGCGATTCCGGGCGTCACGGCGCTCATCTACGACCAGACCTGCGCGGCGGAAAAACGCCGCCGCCGCAAGCGCGGCGCCTTCCCCGACCCGGACAAGCGGGTGGTGATCAACGAGCTGGTGTGCGAAGGCTGCGGCGACTGCGGCGTGCAGTCGAACTGCGTCTCGGTGCAGCCGCTGGAGACCGAGTTCGGCCGCAAGCGCACCATCGACCAATCGAGCTGCAACAAGGACTATTCCTGCCTGAAAGGCTTTTGCCCGTCCTTCGTCACGGTGCATGGCGCCAAGCTCAAGGCCGGCAGCCGCATTGCCGAGCCGGCCACGTTGCCGCCGCTGCCCGAACCTTCGCTGCCGTCGCTGCCAGCGGGCGGAACCTATTCGATGATCGTCACCGGCATCGGCGGCACCGGCATCGTGACGGTCGGCGCCATCGTCGGCATGGCGGCGCATCTCGAAGGCAAGGCCTGCGGTATCATCGACATGGCGGGCCTGGCGCAGAAGGGCGGCGCCGTGTTCTCGCACATCCGCATTGCCGAGCGGGCGGAGGATATCCACGCTATCCGGGTGGCGGCCGGCAGCGCCGACCTGGTGCTCGGCGGGGACGTCGTGGTGGCCGGGTCGAAAAAGGTGTTGGGCGCCGTTAAGCCCGGCGCCACCGCGGTGATCAACCTAGCCGAGTTCCTGCCCGGCGACTTTACCCGCAACGCCGATTTCTCGCTGCCCACGGAGCGGCTCAAGCGCGCCATCGCGGCGGCGGCCGGCCACGACCACGCGTATTTCATCGACGCCACGCGGCTCGCCACCGCGCTCCTTGGCAATTCCATCGCCACCAACATGTTCCTCCTCGGCTATGCCTATCAGCGCGGCGCGCTGCCGCTGTCGGCCGCCGCCATCGAGCAGGCGCTGGCGCTGAACGGCGAGGCCGTGGCCATGAACCAGGCGGCATTCCGCTGGGGCCGCCGCGCCGCGGCGGATCAGGGGGCGGTCGAGGCACTGGTCAAGCCGGAGCAGCCGGACGAGGTGCAGCGGCTGTCGCAGTCGCTGGACGAGATCATCGCCCGCCGGGTCGCCTTCCTCATGGCCTATCAGAACGCCGCCTACGCGGCGCGCTACCGCGCCCTGGTGGAGCGTACGCGCACGGTCGAAGCGGCGAAAGTGCCAGGCAAATCCGAGCTCACCGAAGCGGTGGCGCGCTACCTGTTCAAGCTGATGGCCTACAAGGATGAATACGAGGTGGCGCGGTTGCACGCCGAGCAGACCTGGCCCCAGGTCAAGGACGCGGTTGCCGGCGACAAGCTCAAGCTCGAGTTCCACCTGGCGCCGCCGCTGTTCGCGCGCCGCGATCCGTATACCGGATTGCCGCGCAAAATCTCGTTCGGGCCGTGGCTGCTGCCGGTCTTCCGCGTGCTGGCGAAGTTCAAATTCCTGCGCGGCACGCCGTTCGATCCATTCGGCCATATGGCGGAGCGCCGTACCGAGCGGGCGCTGATCGCCGACTATGAGCAGATGCTGGACGAGGTGCTGGAGCGGCTCACGGCCGACAACCACCACCTCGCGGTGGCGCTCGCCGGCATTCCGGAAAAGATCCGTGGGTTCGGCCACGTCAAGGCGCGCCACCTCAAGGCCGCGAAGGCTGACGAGGCGGCGCTGCTCGATCAGTTCCGAGCGGGCGGCGCGCCGCTGCTCAAGGCGGCGGAATAGAAACGGCGAATGGCGAATGGCGAATAGGGAACAATAATTTCGCTCGACGATTCGTTTCTTATTCGTCATTCACCATTCGCTATTCGCCACTCGCTATTCGCCACCAATGCGCTGCGATGCCCACGTCCATATCGTCGGCTCGGCCGATCGCTATCCGCAGGTGCCGACACGGATGTTTCTCGCCGGGACGGCGGAGCTCGCGACAGTGCGCCGCCGCGCGGCGCCGTACGGCATTTCGCGCTTCGTCATCGTGCAGCCGAGCTTTTACGGAACCGACAACACGTGCCTGGTCGAATGTCTCGACAGCCTCGGCGAGGATGGCCGCGGCATCGCCGTGATCGATCTCAACGCCCCGCCGCCGCTTGCCGACTATGCGCGCCGTGGCGTGCGTGGCGTGCGGCTCAATCTCTACAGCCCGACTCAGGAGCGCGCGCCGGCGCCACTGCCGGTCATCTTCGCGGCCGCCGCCAAGCTGGGGCAGCCGCTGGGCTGGCATGTGGAGGTCATCGCGCCGCTTCCCGTCCTGCTCGGCTGCGCCGATGCGTTGGCGCGCTCGCCCGTGCCGGTGGTGATCGATCATTATGGGCTTTACGGCCGCGCGACGCCGGACAGTCGCGATGGCCAGGGCCTCCTCGATCTGCTTGGCCAGCCGCACGTGTGGATCAAGCTGTCGGCTCCGTACCGCATGTCCGAGGATCCGCTGGAGACGCGGCCCGATCCGGCCTGGCTTGCCGCGATTCTCGCCCGCGCGCCCGATCGCTGCGTCTGGGGCAGCGACTGGCCGCAGGTGCCGCTGCACGCCACCCAGACCGGCAGCAGCGTGGCGGTGCCGTACCGCGAGATTCCCTACGAGCGCCTGATCGGCGATTTTTTGCGCGAGCTTAACTCGACCGCCCTGGCGGACCGCATCCTGCAGGACAATCCGGCGCGGCTCTATGGCTTTCCTCATCTGTAGGATGGTTGAGCGGCACCGAAACCCACCACTGTTATTCCCTGTGGCGGACAGCCGATGGGTTTCGCTACGCTCAATCCATCCTTGCTACGTCCAGAGGGGTCATCATGCTGATCGTTCGTGCCATCGTGGCCGCGTTATGCGGTCTCGCGGTGCTTCCGGCGCAAGCCGAAACTTTTCCCAGCCGCGCCATAAAACTGGTCGTGCCCTATGCGGCGGGCGGCACCGGCGACATCGTGGCGCGTGCCGTGGCCGACCGGCTGGCGAGCGCGCTCGGCCAGTCGGTCGTGGTGGAGAACCGGGCGGGCGCCACCGGCGCCATCGGCACGCAGAGCGTGGCGGCCGCGGCGGCCGACGGGCACACGCTGCTGGTCGGCCAGACCGGCGAGATCGCCATTAACCCGCACTGGAACAAGAACATCGGTTACGACCCGGACAAGGATCTCGTGCCGGTGGCGCTCGCCACCGTCGTGCCGCTGGCGCTGGTCGTGCCCGGCAAGGCATCGTACGGCACCATGGGCGAGATGCTGCAGGCCGCGCGCGAGCGCAGCCTCTCGTTCGCCTCCGCCGGCACGGCCACGCCCGGCCACTTCGCCGGCGAGGTGTTGCGGGTCAAGACCAAGAGCCGGATGACGCATGTGCCCTACAAGGGCGCCGCGCCGGCCTTGAACGACCTCCTGGGCGGCCATGTCGACCTGTTCTTCTCAGGCTTTCCGGCGGCGCTGCCGCACGTCAAGGCGGGCAACCTGAAGCTCATCGCGGTATCGTCGGGCCGGCGCTCGGGCGTAGCACCCGACGTGCCGACGGTGGCGGAAGCCGCCGCCATTCCGGGCTACGATATTTCGCTGTGGCAGGGATTCTTTGCGCCGCGCGGCACGCCCCGGGAGGTCGTGGCGCGGCTCAACCAGGAGATCAACAAGATCCTCGACGAGAGCGACGTCAAGCAGAAGCTGCTCGAGGCCGGCGCCGACGTCACGCCGATCTCGGTCGATCAATTCGCCACCTTCGTGAAGGCGGAGATCGGGAAGTACCAGGACATCATCCAGGAGATCGGGCTCAAGCCGGAATAGCGCTAGCGCGTTGCCCGGCGGCCTCTCATCGCGAGCGCCGCAGCGTCACACCACGGCCGCCGCCGTGCCGCCAGCCCGCGGCGCCGCCGCGCACTCCCCCGCCAGGCGTTGGGTGATCGCGTCCTTGGCCATCGGGCGGCCGAACAGGTAGCCCTGCATGAAGTGTACGCCGGCGGCATAGAGGAAGCGATGCTGCACGCTGGTCTCGACGCCTTCGGCGACCAGCTTGATGCCAAGCGAGCGGCCGATGCTGGCGATGGCGTGCACGATGGTGGCGTCGACAGTGGTGTCCAGGTGGGCGATGAAGGTCTGGTCGATCTTGATGCGGCCGAACGGAAACCGCCGCAGATAATTGAGGCTCGAGAAGCCGGTGCCGAAATCGTCGAGCGCGAAGATCACGCCGCGCGCGCGCAAGACCTCCATGGCCTGCAGCACCGCGTCCTCTTCTTCCAGCAGGGCGTTCTCGGTGATCTCCACCTCCAGCCGGTGGGGGTCGTAGCCGGTTTCCGACAGGATGCGGCCGTAGCGGTCGGCGAGGTCGGGACGGATGAATTGCAGCGGTGAGACATTGACGGCGAGGTTGAGCGACGGCCAGGCGGCGGCGTCCTGGCAGGCGCGACGCAGCACCCATTCGCCGAGATCGTGGATGAGGCCCGAGCGCTCCGCCACCGGGATGAACACGGACGGTGGCACCGGCTCGCCGTCACGCTGCCAACGCACCAGGGCCTCGATGCCCACCGTGCGGGTGCCGTTGCGGTCGACGACCGGCTGGTAGAGCAGGAACAGCTCGTCCCGCTCCAGCGCGAGCGACAAGGCGCGCTCCACGCTGCTTGCCGGCGACATCGAGGGCAGCGCGATGACGTTGCTGACCTTAACCTCGGTCTCCAACGGCTCCGACCACTCGATCGCGTCGAGCGTTTCCTGGATCGTCTCCGACAGTTTTGTGATCGCCTGTGGTCCCGGGCACTGCTGGCTGAGCTTGGCGACCGCTTCGATCGCCTGCGCCAGGGCGGCGACGCGGCCGGCCCCGACGTTGTAGCTCATCGATCTCAGCGCATGCGCGGCCTGCGCGCAGGCCTCCGCGTTGGCGGCGTTCGCCGCCTCGCGCAGGCGCGTCAACGCGATGGGCGCATGTTCCAGGTAAAGGCCGAACACCTTGTGCACGAAGTCGCCTTTTCCGGCGGCCTGCATCTGCTCGAGCTGGGCCATGACGGCAGGGTCGAGGAGCGGTGCGTCTTCGGCCGGCTTGGCCGCCGGTTCCTGCACGGTTGCCGGTCGGTCGGTTGCGATCACGTGGGCCTCCGTGTCTGTCGCGACCGCGTGGCCCCGCCCGCTTGCGGTTTCGTCGCGCAGGCGCGGCAGCAGTTGCTCGATGGTGCGCGCTAGCTTGCCGATGGTGAAGGGTTTGTGGACCAAGTCGTCCATTCCGGCCTCGCGCCACGCATCGGAGGCGGCGCCGACCACATGCGCCGTGAGCGCAACGATGGCTGTCCGCGCCCGCGACGTTTCGGCTTCCGCGATGCGAATTCGCCGTACCGCCTCGAATCCATCCATCTCCGGCATGCTGCCGTCCATGAAGATAATGTCGAAGCGCTGCGCCGCCGCGGCGGCGACGGCCTGTAATCCGTTCTCGACCGTTTCGACCGAACCGCCGAGCTGCGCCAACGCCTCGCACGCCACCTCGCGGTTGACCGCATTGTCGTCCGCCACCAGCGCCCGGAACGGACGAAATTTTTTCGGCGTATCGGCCTCGGCGGCGCGCGCCGGCTGCAGGTCGGTTTCGCCGGCGGCCAGGCGCGCCAGCAGGCTTTCGATCTCCGAGCGCAGCAG
>Ga0075425_100009583_pt1 | contig 10311 bp, 9 predicted proteins | sample SoiMethybrSBSTD4_FD_75300 | JGI IMG/M metagenome (GOLD analysis project Ga0075425, IMG submission 75300) | Bulk soil microbial communities from a Populus tree surrounding site in Tennessee, USA - Soil MetaG P. TD hybrid SBSTD4 | ecosystem: Environmental > Terrestrial > Soil > Tree plantation...
CATCGCCTACCGATTCAATCCCGCTGCGATGCTTGCCGCCCACGCCTTCGCCGCGATGCGGCAGGTCGTAAGGCCACATGTGCTCCTTGAAATCCTTGGCGGGAACCAGGGGCGGCCCGGCCTCCAGCAGCACGACGTTGAGTCCGCCTTCGGTGAGAACTTTCGCCGCAGTGCCGCCGGCGGCGCCGGAGCCGATGATGCAGACGTCGTAAACCTTGGGTGAGCGAATTACCTGGAACATGAAGGAACCTGGAGCGGATAGGCGTTGATTGAGAAAGTCTGCCTTGCAAAACACACTTTCTCTGTGCCGTGGAAGCGCACGGCTTTAGCCGTGCGATGACCGGCTTCTAGGAAAAAGGGCTTTCGCCCCGGTGAGATTATTTTCATTGAACCCTCACTGCGCTTTGTAAGTCCGGCTGCCCCGATCGAGGAGACGTTGCAAGCAACGTCTCTACTGAAATTCATGCTCACGTCGCCACATGTGCTGGTAGAGACGTAACTTGTTACGTCTCGCCAGACCTTATAGATACATCAACAGTTCGTTCACCACCTTCTGCACGCCGTCGTGAGGATCGTAGGTATTGGGACCCTCGAACTCGACCGAATAAACGCCGCGGAACTTTGCCCGCTTGGAAATGTCCACGCATTTGGGAAAATCAAATTTCACTTCTTTTCCCGATCCGTCAAATTCATAGCCCTTGGCGTGGCATACGTCAAATGCCCATGGGAACAGCAACCCCAGTCCCCGCTCGCGCGTGGTTTCGTCAGGAAAATTGCCGAAGTCGGGCAGAGCGCCCACGCGCCGCCCGCCCACCATCTTGAACAGGCTCACCAGCACTTCCGGATGCGTGGAGCCGATCTCGTCGTGGTTTTCGATGATGACCTTAATTCCCTTCATGTGGCCATAGGTGCCAATCTTCCGGTAGGAGTCAGCGGTGGGCCTGAGGTTGCTGGGGTGCATCTTGCCCGGATCGCAGCGCACTGACTGGCAGCCCAGTTCGCGGCCCACGTCAATCCAGCGCATCGCCCCCGCTACCGCTTTGTTGCGGACCGCGTCATCTTTGTCGGAAAGCCCGCCTCCCGTCCAGAATTCCTGAATATCCACAGGAATGTTCACTACCCGCGAGTGCGCCTTGGCCAGGCGCGCTTTCAGTTCGTTCAGGTAGCTGGGGCTGGTGGATTCAAAATGGGGCGCCACGAACTCCATGGTGTGCACGTGATAGCGGTCGGCAATCATCTCCGGAAAGTCCACCAGCTTGAGCATTCCGCCCGATAAGTGAAAATCTTTCTCCCGGGTCGTTGAAAAATAGTTATGGAAGCTCCAGGTGGAAATGCACACGCGCTCCAGCTTGGGCGAGGCGCTGCTTTCGCCCTTTTTGTGGGCAAAAAGAAGGTCGCCGACCCCACTGGAAACAGCCGCTGCCGCCAGGCCCGTACCCACTCGGCTAAGAAATTCTCTGCGCTTCGTATGCGCCTCCTGCGTGCAACTTAGAACCGCATCTTGCGCAGGTCCTCGTAGCTGATCTTAATGGCTTCGAACGGCGAACCCTCAGTGTAGTCCTGCTCCACGTAATAATGCTTCACACCGCCCTTCTCGGCGTGCGCAAAGACGCGCTTGAAGTCCACCACTCCCCGTCCTACGGGCGCAAATTTCGCGTCTTCGGTGACGTAGATCGCGTGCGCCAGCTTAACCGGCCGGTCTTTGACGTGCAGCATGGGGAACCGCCCCGGATACTCGTTAAAATACTTGAGCGGATCTTGTCCGGCCGCCGTGATCCAGTACAAATCCATCTCCAGCTTCACCAGGTTCGGGTCGGTTTCTTTCAGCAGCAGGTCGTAGGGCACTTGGCCCTCGGTGGGTTTGAATTCGAAGTCGTGATTGTGGTGCGCGAACTGCAGTCCCGCCTCCTTCACCTTTCTGCCGGTCTCATTGAAGAAATCCGCCATCTTCTTCCACTTGTCCAGCGGCCCCCGGTCTTCCACATTGATCCAGGGATTGACGATGTAATGGTGTCCGATTACGTGGGCCGCCTCGATCACCTGCGGCAGCTTGGCGCGCAGATCCTCGACAGGAATGTGCGCGGAGGGAGCGGTCATGTGGTTGCGCTCCAGCACCGCCTTTACCTGCTGCGGAGTGTGATCGAAATAGCCGGCAAACTCCGCTTCCTTGTAGCCGGTGGCGGCCACCTTAGCTATGGTGCCTTCGAAGTCCGTTTTCATCTGGTCACGCACGGTGTAGAGCTGCAGGCCAATGGTGCCCAGCTTGTGCTCATCGGCGGCCAATGCGGGCAGGCGGCTCAATAGCACGGCGGCGGAAGCGGCACCCAGAAATTCGCGGCGGTTCATCATGGCTAAATTTCTCCTCGTTTCATCTGCTCAACGGCATAGTGGCAGGCGCGCGCGGTGAGCGCCATGTAGGTGATGGAAGGATTCACGCACGACGACGAAGCCATGCAGGCTCCGTCGGTGACGAACAGGTTTTTGATGTCGTGCGCCTGGTTGTGGGCATTGAGCACGGAAGTTTTGGGGTCGTGACCCATGCGCGCGGTGCCCATTTCGTGAATGGCCAGCCCGGGAGCATCGGCCTCAACGAAGGTCTGGATGTCGCGCGCCCCCGCTGCGGCGAGCATCTCCGCCGCGGCAATGGCGGCATCCTGCAGCAGCATCTTCTCATTAGGGCCGTAGGCGCAATTGATTTTCAGCACCGGAACACCCCAAGCATCGGTGCGCGAGCGGTCCAGTTCCACGTAATTGTTGTGAACGGGGAGGCACTCGGAGAAGCTGCCCATATCGAAGTACCAGGGTCCGGGATTTTTCATGGAACGCTTGAACTCCGCACCGAATCCCGCCAGGCTAACACCCCGTTCCCAATCGGAGCGTCCGGCACCGCCCTGGTAGCCATAGCCACGCAGGAACTGCGACTTCGTTTTCACATTGCGGAAACGCGGTATGTAAATGCCGTTCGGCCTGTCACCAACATCAATCTTGTCCTCATAGCCGGGCATCATGCCCGACGCCCCGCTTCCCGTCACATGGTCCATCAGGTTGTGCCCCAGCTCGCCGCTGGAGTTCGCCAGCCCGTTGGGAAACTGCGGCGTGGAGGAAAGCAGCAGGATGCGCGCCGATTCCAGCGTGGACGCGCACAGGAAAATGACCTTCGCTCGGTACTCCGTTGTTTGCCTGGTTTGCGTATCAATCACCCGCACGCCGGTCACCCGGCGCGTGCTGTCGTCGTAGTCCAGGCCGTGAACGATGCTATAGGGCCGCAGAGTGACCTTGTTCGTCGCCAGCGCGGCCGGAAGCGTGGCGTTCAGGCTGCTGAAGTAGGCTCGTGACATGCAGCCGCGGTGGCACGCCCCGCAGTAGTGGCAGGCCATGCGTCCCTTGTGCGGGCGGGTAAGCACGGCGCAGCGCCCGATGGTCATCATGCGCTCGCCCGGCCAGTGCTTGGCGATGGCATTCTTCACCGCCAGCTCGGCGCAGTTCATCTGCATGGCAGGCAGGAAGCGCCCATCGGGCAGTTGCGGCAGGCCTTCCGCCTGCCCACTAATGCCGGCAAACTCCTCCACGTAGTCGTACCACGGGGCGATGTCGGCGTAGCGGATGGGCCAATCCACGCCGATGCCCTCGCGCGCGTTGGCTTCAAAATCCAGGTCGCTCCAGCGGTAGGTCTGCCTGCCCCACATAATGGAGCGTCCGCCCACGTGGCGCCCGCGGATATAACTGAACGGCTTGTCTGGCGGCGTGGTGTAGGGATTTTCCAGGTCATTAACGAAGAACTTTGCCGCCCACTCGTCGCACGCATAGCAGGTGCGCTGGATGGGCTGCGTCTTCAGTTCCTGGCGGCGGTCGGTCAGGCCGCGAAACTTCACGCCCCAGGCGGGCACGTGTTCGCAATAGTCCTTGGCTGGATCGATGGAGCGCCCAGCTTCCAGCACCAGCGTATTCAGGCCCTTCTCGCCCAGCTCCTTGGCCGCCCAGCCGCCGGTCATGCCGGAACCGACCACGATGGCGTCGTAGGTGTTAGCTGGCATTCGTCTTCCCTGGCTCGGTGAGGGGAACGCAGGCCTGGTACGGGCCCATGTGCACCGGCGGCCGCCCCAATTCCTGCGTCCAGCCGATCTCAGAGGTGTAGTAGCCGATCAGGGTCAGGCGCTTCATCATGTAGAAGAAATTGCGCTGCACCGGAGTTTCGGTTTCTTGCACGGCCGGGCTGGCGTGCTCCCGCTCTTCCCCGCTAGCCTCGCGCAGTTCCGTGAGTTCCTCATCCAGCGCCGTCAACAACTGCGTCTGCTGCTGCGCCGAGCAGTTCACGAATTCCCTGCCGAACATCTTCCGGCTGCGCTCGTTGGTCTCCTCCAGGCCCTGCAGGAAGCGTTGGCAGTCCTCACCCATGCACCAGTCCGTCAGAATGAGGTCAATGAATTCGTTCACCCGAGCTGCCTTGGCCCCGGGAGTGTCGGTGGCCGGGATAATCATTTCGGAAATTGCGATAACCGTGGCGTTCTGGTGAGGATTTAGGGTCTTCAGCGCAGCGGTGGAGCCAAGCTGCTGATGGATTTCCCGGCCAAGTGCGAAGAGGTCGTGGGAATAAAGAGCGGGAACTGCGGCCGCGCCGGCTATCAGCTTGAGTGCGTCGCGTCGTTTCATGAAGCGGAGGCAGGCCGGGGAGCCCTGTCCCTGAGAGGCCGAAAGGTGCGCGGCCCGCCGTCTGGAGCGGCAGAATCCTCGGCAAGCTGTGGGCGCAAGATACTACCGCGCCGCCGCCAAAGTCAAATACCTGCGCTTTCAGATGCTTACGTTTTGCTTCGCGCGGAGGCGGCGAATGGCTCGTGCCACGAGTTAATCGCCTGCCGCCGCGCCCCCGCCAGCTCCGCCACGGGATCGCCCACGGGAAGGAATTCCATGGCCATGTAGCCGCCGTAGTGCAGCTGCGCCAGCTTGCGGTAGATGTTGCTGTAGTTGATCTCGCCCGTCCCCGGCTGGTGCCGCCCCGGGACGTCGGCTACGTGCACCAGCCCCAACCACGCGAAATTCTTCTCCAGCGTCTCGCTCAGGTTCCCCTCGGCGATCTGCTCGTGGTAGAGGTCGTAAAGGAAGCGCACGTGGGGCCGGTTAAGCTGGCGGACAATGTCAAACCCTTCCCGCGATGAAGTCAGGTAGTACTTCGGGTTCTCCTCCGGATCAATATTCTCCAGCAGCAGGGTCACGCCGTGCGGCGCGGCCAGATCGGCGGCCCGCTGCAGGCCCTCGAGGCAGCTCTCATGCTGCGCTTCCCTGCTCAGCCCCGGCACCGCGTTCCCGGAGAGCACAATCAGGCTGCGGCATTCCAGCTTCTCCATCACGGACAGCATTTTCCCCACTTCTTCCAGGAACTTGCCGCGCTGGGCGGGATCGGCAATTCCGGCGGAGAGACCGGCGGTGGCATCAAAAGTCATCCCCAGCGAGCGGCGCCGGGCGGCGGCGCGCCTGAAGTCCGCCGCTTGCCAGTGCTCGAATTCATCCACCAGTTCCACGGCGTGGTAGCCAGCCTGGGCGACTTTTTCCAGGCGCTGCTCGAAGGGCAGGTTCCGGAACACAGTCCACAACATGACGGAGAGATTCGGCCCGCTTTGTTCATCCTTCGCCTTCGCCAAGGCGCTCGTACCCCCGAAGCGCGCGGCGGCGGGCAGCACGGTAGCAGCGATTGCCGCTTGGGCGGCAGTACGGGAAAATTCTCGTCGGTTCATGATCCTGCTCGGCGAAAGCACCCTACCGCCGCCCCGCCTTGGCCGCAACCGAAAAAGTGCGGTCAAGCACTTACTTTTTCTTGCGTTCCGAGTATCATGGCGGGCTCTGCAAAATTCAGGCTCGGCGGTTCGCCCCGGCGATGCCCTCCGCCGCCCAGAGCTTTTGCTTGCTTTCGATTTTCACATCCCAGGGGCTCCTATGAAGCGATTTGCGATTGGCATTTTTCTGCTGGCTTTTCTTTCCACGCTGGCCTTGGCCGCCGGCGATTCCGATCAGAACGTCTGCACCGGCAATCCCAACCAGTGGCGCCAGCTCTACAACGGCAAAGACCTGAAGGGCTGGAAGCACGTCGGCCCCGGCTACATGACGGTGGAGAAAGACGGCCTGATCCACACCCACGGCGGCATGGGCCTGCTCTACTGGACGGGAGGCAAAATCGGCAACTGCATCCTGCATACTGTCTGGCGCATGCGCGACGAAAACGACAACTCCGGCGTCTTCATCCGCATTCCCATTCCGCCTACCGAGCCCTGGATGCCGGTAAATTACGGCTACGAAGTTCAGATTGATAATCATCCCGAACGTTCCAAGCCGTCGGAGGACGAATATCACCAGACGGGCATGCTCTACTCGCTCACCAAGCCCCTGGTGCCGCACACCTGGAAGCCAGGCCCGGAGTGGAACACCATGGACATCACCTTGGACGGGCCGCGCACCATCGTGATGCTCAACGGCAAAAAGGTGGTGGACTACAAGGAAGGCGATTCAGTGCCGGCCAAGAAATTCACCTTTGAGCCGGAGCGCGGCCCGCGGCCGAATTTCGGTTATTTCGGGCTGCAGAACCACAGCGACAACGACGTTGTATTTTTTAAAGAAGTAGCCATCAAGCCGCTCAAGTAGGCGAGCCAGACAATTTTTATAGGCAGGCATTCGCAGAGGAGAGATTCGCTATGAAAAATGATTTTTCCCGTCGTCAGTTTCTGCAGAGCAGCGCGGTGGCCGCAGGCGGCTTGCTGGCCGCCAAAACCATTCTTCTGGATCCGGAGCCGCTGGGCGCGCAAAGCAAAGCGGTGGCGCCCAGCGATCGCGTGCGCTTCGGCATGATCGGGATCGGCATGCAGGGTTCAGGCCTGCTGACTAACGCCATAACCTTGCCGGGAGTGGAGTGCGTCGGCGCCGCCGACTTGTACGACGGCCGCCACACCCTAGCCCGCGAGATCACCAACAATCCCAGCCTGCCCGCCTCTCGCCGGTATCACGATCTGCTGGAGCGCAAGGACGTAGACTGCATTGTGGCCGCGGTTCCCGACCACTGGCACCGCCGCGTGGTGGTGGACGCCTGCAACGCCGGCAAGGACATCTACTGCGAAAAACCGATGTCGCACACCATTCCCGACGGCTTCGCCATGGTGGAAGCGGCGCAGAAGGACAACCGCATCGTGCAGATCGGCTCCCAGCGCGTCAGCTCCAACCTGGCCGCCAAGGCGCGCGAGCTCTATCACAACGGCGCCATTGGCGATATCGAAATGGTCGAGCTCACGCTGGGCCGCAACGATCCTACCGGCGCCTGGGAATACCCGCCACCCACCGATCTTTCCCCGCAAACCTTGGACTGGGACACCTGGCTGAACGACGCCCCCAAAATTCCCTTCAACAAGTATCACTTCGCGCGCTGGCGCTGCTGGAAGGAGTACGGCACCGGCGTGGCCGGCGACCTGATGGTTCACCTGCTCAGCGGAATGATGTTCACCCTGGGCTGGAATGAGGCTCCGCGCTCGGCCCAGGCCCTGGGCGGTATTTTCCGCTTCAATGATGGGCGCAACATGCCCGACTTCCACGTGGTGCTGTTCGACTACCACGGCATTCCCGTGTACGTGCGCCTCGACCTGGGCTGCGAGTCTGAGGAACTGGCGCGCTTCATGGGTCCCAAGGGCATGCTGGATACGGGCGAATACCAGCTTCGCCATCAATTCCAGCCTGGCATTGATCTGGCCCCCAGCTACTATTCATCTGGCTTCCCCCAGAAGATGCGCGAGGAATATGTCGCGGAGTGGCACGCCAAGAACGATCCGTCCCTGGGCAAGGAGCCGATGTATCCCACCACCGTCTACGCCGGCCATGATTGGGACGACGTCAAGCCCCACCTGTGGAATTTCTTCCAGGCGGTGAAGTCACGCAAGCCGGTGGTGGAAGACGCCGTATTCGGCAACCATGCGGCTATCGCCTGCCACATGGCCAACGAAGCCTACTTCCGCAAGAAGCCGGTTTTCTGGGACGAGGCGTCGAAAAGCATTCGGACCTAGCATTCCGTTATTGACCAGAGCGGCGGCTGCGGTCGCCGCTTTGTTTTTTAGCTGACTGGCTGACTAGCTTTCTAGCCGGCCAGAGGTGCGCGAAACACAAACTCCTTTCGGTAGAGGCGTTGCTCGCAACGTCTCACCCCGTAAGGGCGGCATAGGGACACCACATTGCCAGGCCCCAAATACATTCTCGCTCTCGACCAAGGCACCACTTCCAGCCGTGCCATCGTATTTGGCCACGAAGGACAAATCGTCAGCCTGGCGCAACAGGAATTTGAACAGGTCTATCCCTCTCCCGGCCAGGTAGAACACGACCCCGAGGCCATCTGGAACTCGCAGCTGGGGGTGGCGCGTGCGGCGCTGCAGCGCGCCAACGCCTCTGTCAAGGAACTGGCGGCTATCGGCATCACCAACCAGCGCGAAACTACTATCCTGTGGGAGCGCGCCACCGGTCGCCCGGTGGCCAATGCCATCGTTTGGCAAAGCCGCATCAGCGCGCCACTTTGCGATCGCCTGAAAGCCGATGGTCTGGAGGAAACTTTTCGCGAGCGCACCGGCCTGGTGGTGGACGCTTACTTCTCCGGAACCAAAATAAAACATTTGCTCGATTCCACTCCCGGCTTGCGCGCCCGCGCCGAACAGGGGGAGATCCTGTTTGGCACGGTGGATAGTTTCCTGCTCTGGCGGCTCACCGGCGGCCGCCTCCATGCTACCGACGTAAGCAACGCCAGCCGCACCTTGCTCTTCAACATCCACAAACTCGATTGGGATGATGACCTCCTCAAAATATTGGGCGTGCCTCACGCCATGCTGCCCCAGGTGCTTTCCAGCAGCGAAATTTACGCCCAGACTGATCCCGCCCTCCTCGGCGCGCCTGTCCCCATCGCCGGCTTGGCCGGCGACCAGCAGGCGGCCCTTTTCGGCCAGGCCTGTTTCCAACCGGGAACGGCCAAGAATACCTACGGTACCGGCTGTTTTGCCCTGCTTAATACCGGAGCCGAGCCTGTCCTCTCGCAAAAAGGCTTACTTACTTCCGTGGCTTGGAAAATCGGCAACGAGGTGAACTACTGCCTGGAAGGCGCAGTCTTCATCGCCGGCGCGGTAGTGCAGTGGTTGCGCGACGGCCTGCGCATCATCGCCAATTCCAGCGATGTCGAAGCTCTGGCCGCTTCCGTAGCCGATTCTGCCGGAATCTTCTTCGTGCCCGCATTCGTGGGGCTGGGCGCGCCTTACTGGGACCCCTATGCCCGCGGAACCATCATCGGCATCACTCGGGATACCACGCAAGCCCACCTGGCGCGCGCTGCCCTGGAATCAATCGCCTACCAGACCTGCGACGTGCTGCGCCTGATGCAGCAGGAAGCCGGCTTGCGCCTGCCTCACCTGAAAGTGGATGGCGGCGCCGCCTGCAATTCGCTTCTGATGCAATTCCAGGCTGATCTTCTGGGCGTTCCCGTTCGTCGCCCTGCCGTGCTGGAAACCACGGCCTTGGGCGCCGCCTACCTCGCTGGGCTGGCGGTGGGCTATTGGAAGGACCGGGACGAGATTGCCGCCCACTGGTCTCTGGAGCGCGAATTCACCCCTGCCACAAACCCTTCCACTCGCGAACAACTTTTCCGCAGATGGGAGCAGGCAGTCTCCCGTTCCCGGGCCTGGGCGGCCAAGTAACGATTCTCCCGGCACTTTCAAACCCGACCCCTTTCCGCTTATTTTGAACCTTGCAAGTCACGTGGTGGCTGGCAGCGTGCCGGCCGTGCTTCCCTGGCCAACGAGTTGGAATCCGCTCGGAAATTCTGCTAGGATGCTTTCCATTGTCACCGTTGGTGACACCCTGTTCCCCACTCATGCTGTCGTGAAGCTGGCAACCCTGCAGGATCATATATGCGTACTGGTGCGAAACTTGCACACCCGGAGTGGGCGAGAAAAATTCAGGAATTGCGCCACAAATTGGGCCTCAGCCAGACTGCTTTCGCCGAGTTGTTGCGGGTTTCCGCCATGGCAGTCTCGCGCTGGGAGCGGGGCATCAACGAGCCGCCGGGCGAAGCTTACATCGCTCTCGGCAAGCTGGCGGGCTCCCCTGAGTGCTGGTATTTCTGGGAATGTACCGGTCTGAAGAAGTCAGACCTGGAAAAAGCCTTGCGACGCAAGACTCCCTGACTTATGCCGCATTCGTGTTTTGCCGGCCCAAATGCCTCTGGAACCACTCCTGCGCCCATCGGGAAACTTCCTCCAGGGGGCCCGGCTCAACTCCAATACTGTTAAAGCGCTCCCGCCCACAATG
>Ga0075425_100009587_pt1 | contig 10307 bp, 10 predicted proteins | sample SoiMethybrSBSTD4_FD_75300 | JGI IMG/M metagenome (GOLD analysis project Ga0075425, IMG submission 75300) | Bulk soil microbial communities from a Populus tree surrounding site in Tennessee, USA - Soil MetaG P. TD hybrid SBSTD4 | ecosystem: Environmental > Terrestrial > Soil > Tree plantation...
GGGGTTGGTTCGACCACCGACGCCGCTTCGACGAGCGGAGCCGATGCGACCACCGCAGCCGGCTCGACCACCGGTGCCGCTTGAACGAGCGGTGCCGCTCCGGCGACCGCCACTGCCTCGGGCGCGGGGTCCGCTGCATCCTCGGCGCCCTCGGCGAGCGCCCGCTCCGTCCCGCCACGCCAGGTCCAGGGGAACTGGAGCTGCCGGAAGTCGTGCCGCGACAGCAGGTCGCGCACGACGAGGGAACCTGCGACGTCGGCAAGGATGTCCGCGACCTCGGCGGTGACGGGGGATGCGCCGAGCCGCTCGCGAACGGCCTGCGACGCCGCCTCTCGCGCGGCCGTCCACGCCTGCGGGCGCTGCTTGTCCGCGACGCGCTCGGCCGCGGCGCGAGCCTCCGCGTGGCCGCGATCCAGGGCGACGGCATAGGCGTCCCAGACCTCGATCGCCCGATCGAGGTCGAGCTCCCGCAGCTCGTCGAGGAAGATCCAGACGAGAGCGCCGTTGACCCCGAACGATTGCCCGGGGAATGGATCCCAATCGAGCCCGGTCCCGGGATCGGTTTGGCTCGTCACCGCCCGTCAGTTTCGCACGCGGGTCTACGCGACCGCGCTCGGCGGACCCGCGCCTTGTGATCTCCCTGTTGCGGCACGGGACCTCCCTGCTGCCACCACGTATCGCCCGCTGCTCGATGGTGCGTGCAGCCCAAAGCGAAAAAGCGCAGTCGTGCGAAGTGATTTGGAGGGAAATGAACCATGGGAATCATCTCTTGGCTGGTTGTCGGCGCGATCGCCGGCTGGCTCGCCGGATATCTCGTCAAGGGTGACGAGAGCCTCGGCGTGATCGGGCACATCGTGCTCGGCATCATCGGTGGCCTCGTCGGCGGATTCATCGCCGGCGCGCTGACCGGTGGCGACTACACCACTGGCATCAACATCACCACGATCGTCGTCGCCGTGATCGGCGCCGTGATCGTGGTCGTGGGGTGGAACGCGCTCCGCGGCAACGCTCGAATCGGACGCGGACCCATCTGATCGAGCCCTCGGCGGCCACGCCGCCGATCTCTGGGGTACGAAGGCCTCCCATTGCGGGAGGCCTTCGTCGTTGCTGGACCTTGTGAGCTGCGCTCGGTCAGGGCGCCCAGGGCTGCATGAAGATCGACCCGTTGCTGCCGCCGGCGCAGGTGGGGATGCCGCTGGTCGTGTCCCCGCTGAACGGGTCGGCGACGATGAACAGCGTCCCGTCGCGGAAGCCGACGGTGACCGGCCGGTTGGGCGCGGGTCCACAGTAGTTGTGCACCGAGACCTTGGTCTTGAGCACGTCGCCGGGGCCGATGCGGACGACCGCGGACGCAGCGTCGACGCCGATGATCAGCGGCGTGCGGCTCCGATCGACGAGCCACGGCTCCGACTGGCTGTCGATGAGGCAGGCGAAGCTGGACACGTTGTGCATCTCGACCGAGGCGGTCCAGTCGCCGCCGTTGGCCAGCCAGCCGGTGACGCGGGCTCCCAGCTCGTTCGCGAGGCAGAGGCGGGTCGCATCGGAGGGGATCGGGGTCGGGGCGGCCGGCCCGGCGCCGAAGCCGAGCAGGCGCGGCACGATCACGACGAACAGCGCGAGCCCGGCGACCGCCAGCCAGACGCGGCGGTCGACGGCGCGGGCGCGCTCGATGAGCTCGTTGAGCAGCTCACCGATGCGTTGGTCGGCGCCCGCTTCCGGAGCGGTGTCGATCGCGGCCTGCGCGACCTCCGCCGGATCCAGCGCAACGAGCGCGCGCCCGGTGAGCGAGCGCACGCGCTCGGCCAGCGCGGCCTCGTAGTCGCCGACGGTCTCCGACGGCATTCCCGCGAGCCGCTCCTCGCCGAAGAGCGCCTTCATGATCCGGGCGATGCGCGCCAGGACGGCGCGCTCGGGCATGGTCAGCTCGCGCCCGATCGCCTCGGCATCGAGGCCGCCGACGTAGCGCAGGCCCACGATCATCCGGTCGTGGCTGTCGAGCGCGGCCAGGGTGTTCGCCAGCTCCAGCTCGTCTGACCGGTACGCCGGCGCTGCCGAGGCCTGCGTCGCGGCGACGCCAGAGCCGCCGACCGGACTGTCGCTGGGCCTGTAGCCACCCTCCGCGAGCTGTCGCGCCTCGACCGCCGCCAGGCCGAACAGCCAGTCGCGCAGCCGATCCGCCTGGGGAGGGGTGGGGCCCGTCAGGCCGCGCCAGGCCTTCGCCCAGGCCGAGGCGACCGCCGCCTGCGCGGGTGCCGGCGCCTCGCTGACGACGAAGGCAATCCGGGCCATCTCGTCGTGGTTCGCGGCGACCAGCGCCTCGAACGCGGCGAGCTGCTGCGGGTCGACGCCGCCGGCCTCGTCCTCGGCGGTCTCCGCCGCGGCGCCGGCCGGGGCCACGTTCACGTTCTCGCGTCTCGCGTCGTCGACCAACCCGCCGCGTACCCCCGCTCCGCGCGCGACAAAGGGAATCGGGGTCGCACGCACGCAGATCGTATGGTGCCAATCGGCGCCGCGTCAGTGGCCAATTCGGCCCATACCCTTCGGCGTTCCAAATTCCTCCGCGTTCCATACTCCCGCCGATGGACACCCTCGGCGCGATCCTGGCGATCACCGTCGCGATCGCGCTCCTGTACGAGCTCTCCCGGCGGCTGCAGGTGCCCTGGCCGAGCCTGTTCGTGATCGGCGGGCTCGCGCTCGGGTTCGTGCCCGGGCTGCCGAAGCTGCAGCTCGAGCCGGAGCTGGTGCTGCTGGTGTTCCTGCCGCCGCTCCTGTTCGCGGCCGCGATCGACTCGCCGGTGCGCGACCTCAAGACCGACGTCTGGCCGATCGCGCGGCTGTCGATCCTGCTCGTGCTCCTGACCGCCGCTGTCGTGGCGGCAGTCGTGCACTTCGTGATCGGGCTCGACTGGGCGCCCGCGGTGGCGTTCGGCGCCATCGTCGGCCCGACCGACGCCCTCGCGGCCACGACCGTCTTCCGGCGGATCGCGATCCCGCGCCGAATCGTGGCGCTCGTCGAGGGCGAGTCGCTGTTCAACGACGCGACCGCGCTGGTCGTGTATCGGTCGGCGGTGGTTGCCACCGTGAGCGGAGCGTTCGTGCTGTCCGACGCGCTCGCCGGTTTCGTGGTCGCCGCGGTCGGCGGCATCGCGATCGGGCTCGGCGTCGGCTGGCTGGCCGTGCTGCTCTACCGGCGGCTCCACGACCCGCCGGTCGAGGTCGTCATCTCGCTGGTCGTCCCGTTCGCCGCCTACCTGCCGGCCGAGCGGCTGGGGCTGTCCGGCGTGCTGGCCGCCGTGGCCGCCGGGCTCGTGATCGGCAGCCGGTTCGGGACGATCATCTCCGCGGACACCCGCGTGCTGTGGCTGTCGACCTGGAAAATGGTCAACTTCCTGCTCAACGGGTTCCTGTTCGTGCTCATCGGGCTCGAGCTGCCGCAGATCCTCTCGGGCGTCGAGGACGGCACCGCGTTGCGGCTCGCCGGCCTGATCGCGCTCGTGGTGCTGGCCGTGATCGGGACGCGCTTCGCGTACGTCGGGCTGGCGAGCCGGCTGCCGAATGGCCCGCGGGCCCAGATCGCGGTCTACAACGCCGAGCTCGCGCGACGGCTGACGATCGTGTTCAGCTGGTCCGGCCTGCGCGGCGCCGTCTCGCTCGCCGCGGCCCTGGCGCTGCCCGTCGACTTCCCGTCGCGCAACCTGATCCTGCTGCTGACGTTCTCGGTGATCGTGGCCACGCTGGTCGGGCAGGGGCTCACGCTGCCGTACCTGGCCCGCTGGGCCAACTGGGACGGTGTCGAGTTCGACGGCGACGAGCTGACCCGGGCGCGCGCCACCGCCTACGAGGCGGGCCTCGCGGAGATCGCCCGCGCGCGCGAGCAGTGGCCGGGGCACGTGCCGCTGCTCGATCGGCTGGAGTCCAGCCTGCGCGACCGCACGGACCACCTCGCGACCGAGGATCCCGGCGAGACCGAAGAGCGGCGCCAGGAGCGCGTCGAGCACGAGGAGATCCAGCGTGGCGTCATCGCCGCGCAGCGCGCCGCGGTCATCGACCTGCGCGACCGGCGCTCCATCAACGACCGCACGCTCCGGCTCATCGAGCGCGACCTGGACCTCGAGGAGCTACGTGCCGAGGGGTAGGGAGGATGCTCGGTTGCGGCTGCGGCTCGAGGAAATGGCACTTGCGCGGTGACGCAAATACTGGCAGACTAGTTGCGCAGTCAACTAACTGCCGATGACAAAGCACACGTCAACGCCAAGAGCCCGGAGCAAGACCCAGATGACCACCTCGACCCTCACCCCTGACGAGCAGCGCACCGCCGACGCCGAAGCCGCCGCCGACGGCCTCGCCGCCCCCGCCGTCCCCATCGACCACTTCGGCGAGCGCGCCTCCGACGAGACCATCGAGCGCACGGCCGAGGCGCTTCGTGCCAAGGGCTACGGCGTGCACGTCGTCCAGAGCGGCGACGAGGCGCGGAAGGTCGTCCTCGACCTGCTGCCCGAGGGCGCCGAGGTCGGCCAGGGCGCCTCGACGACGCTCGAGCAGATCGGCGTCACCCATGAGCTCGAGGAGTCCGGCCGCTTCGACTCCGTGCGCAAGCACACCCGCTCGATGGACCGCACGACCCCCGAGGGCCTGCGCGCGATGCGCAAGCTGGGCGTCGGGCCCGACTGGTACGTCAACTCCGCCCATGCCGTGACCTACGACGGCACGATCGTCGACGTCTCGAACACCGGCAGCCAGCTCGCCCCGCTGGCCTTCGGCGCCGGCGAGGTCATCTTCGTCGTCGGCTCGCAGAAGCTTGTCCCGGATCTCGAGACGGCGATGCGTCGGATCGAGGAGCACACCCTGCCGCTCGAGAGCCAGCGGATGCAGGGCCTCTACGGCATCGACAGCGAGATCAAGAAGGTCCTGATCATCCACAAGGAGTTCCGGCCGAGCCGGTTCACCGTGGTCCTGATCAAGGAGCCAGTCGGCTTCTAACCCCGGCGTGGCGCGCCGGTCTGGCTACGGCAGCCAGACCGGCCCGCGCGGAGCTATGGCCCAGTGAAGGTGTTCAGGTTGGTCGAGAACTCCCAGTCGGCCTGGGGGATGCCCGAGCAGTTGTTCGCGCCGGTGACGCCGTCGCAGCCGCCGTGGTCGCGCTGGATGGCCCACATCGACAGGATGCTCATGCCGTTGAGCTTCGCGAGCGCGAGCAGGTCCTTGGCGTCCTGCACGCTCGTCGACTCCGTGCGACGCGGGTAGTCGTCGAGGCCGTTCATGATGATCGCGCCCTCGATCGCCCAGATCTGGGCCGAGGTCTTGCTCGACCCGAACAGCGTCGTCAGCTGGCCGTGGAGGCCCTCGACGGCGCTCTTCGCCGAGAGGTACATGTTCGTGCCGGCGCGGTCGTAGTAGTCGAAGACCATCGGCGTCACGTAGTCGATCCGGACGCCGTTGGCGTACGCGTTCTGGAGCACGAACAGGCTGCTCGAGGGCAGGCCGTTGCGATCGGTCGGCAGCGTGTAGCTGATCGTCAGCGTCCGGCCTGCGCCGGTCGCCCAGTCCTGGAGCTTCTTGATCGCCTTGTTGCGGCGGTCGATGCCGTCAGTCTTCGTCAGCGAGCGGCCCTCGATGTCCATGTCGAGGCGGGTGACGTTGTAGGTCGTGACGACGCCCTGGTAGGCGGCCGCGATCGAGTCGACGTTCTTGCATGAATCGCCGATCTCCGTCCCGCCCTGGTCCGCCGACCAGCCACCGAAGGACGGGATGACGTCACCGCCGAGACCGCGCAGGCTGGCGATGTCCTGGGCGTAGGCACCGGAGCCGATGGTCCGTGTCCTGTCGCCGTTCCAGGCGAGCGTGCACGAGGTCTTGCCGGTGGTCTCGAGGAAGGCCATGGTCAGGAACTTCGCGCCGGACTGCTGCGCCGTCGTCGCGAGGCTGTCCGTCGTCCACGTCTCGAAGTACGGCGAGTAGACGTGGGCGGGGATGAGTGAGGCCGCGAGCGCGGTGGGAGCGGTCGCGAGGATCGACGCGATCAGGGCGAATCCGGCGAGGACGCGTGCGGTACGCATGATCTCCCCCCAATGCAGTTGTGGGGTCGATTATTCCCCGAAGCCGTGAATCGGGCTTCGCCGCGGCGGCCTCACCTGGGAGCGGGCGTCGCCGCCGGCTCGATCGCATGGACGTTGTCATCCGCGTGCTGGGCGAACACGTCCGCGAGCGTCCCGTCGACCCATAGGCCGTGGACCAGCAGGTCGCCGACCGGGAAGCGCAGCTCGGCCGCGTACGGGTCCTGCCGCGAGACGAGGAACTCGAGGCGCTCGGTGAACACGGGCCCGCCGAGCTGGCGATGGCCCGGCGCCGCGAGCTCGGTGACGGTCAGCTCGTCCTCGAACAGGGCGTCGACCGTGCCGGCATCCAGAGCCGCGAGGCACTCCGCGTCGGTCGGGCGGGTGACGATCGTCATCACGTCCCGGTTCGGGAGGCTGACCGGGGTCGTCACCGAGTAGTCGGGGTCCGGGAATCCGGTGATCCAATTCTGCGGGTCGCTGCCGTCGCGAACGCACACCTGCCTGCCGACCAGGTCGGCCGGCGTGGCGACGGAGCTGTCCGACCTGACGAGCAGGTACGCCGGCCGGTAGCCGTACTCCCCGACGAAGGCGTGCTCCTCGCCGATCGTGTAGTCCTTGACGATGCCGACCGCTACGTCCCATTGGTCGTTCCAGTTGACAGCCTTGACGTCCCGCCACGCAACTTGGGTCAGGACCGGCTGCACGCCGAGGCCGCGCGCGACGGCCTGGGCCACGGCGCCATGGATGCTGTCGACCGGGCCGACGACGGCGACCCGGAGCTGCCCGGAGCCGACGATGCGGGCGAGTGTCGGGCCCGTCGTGGCGCTCGGGGACGGAGTTTCCACGGGCGTTGGCTTTGGTCCGCCGGCGACGAGCGCCAGGATGGCGAGGACGGCGGCAAGGAGGAGCACCGCACCAAGCGAGGAGCGCGTGCGCAGGCGCGGCCGGATGATCGGCACGGGTCGATCGAGGAATTGCCCGTCGGTGACCCTCGCGCGCCCGGCAGCGCTCCGCCGCGCCCGGATCGCGCGCGCGATCGTCTCGGGGCGCCAGCCTTCCTCGGCGACGACGTCGTGGCGGAGCCGCCACTCGATGCGTTCGACCGGGGTCATGCCCTGCCGCGCGGTCACGACTCGTCCTCCGGGAGTACCCGCCGCAGCGAGGCGATCGCCTTCGTCGCGTTTGCCCGCGCACCGCCGGCCGTGATCCCCAGGATGCGGGCGATCTCATCGAAGCTGAGGTCGGCGCGGTAGCGCAGGTACAGGACCTCGCGCTGGCGCGCCGGCAAGCGATCGACGACCAGCCAGATCGACTCGCTCTGCGCTGCCGGATCGGGCGCCGCCGAGCGAGGGCGGGCGAGGATCGCCTCGCGGATCCGGTCGATCCGCCGTCGAAGCCGGTGCTCGTCCATCGCTCGCCGGTACAGGCTCTTGAAGCACCACGCGACCGGGCGCTCGATGGCGGCGCCCGAATCGAACGCCGCCCAGAGTCGGAGGAGGACGTCCTGGACGGCGTCCTCGGCCTGCTCCGGCGACAGCCCGAGCCGCCGCACGAAGCCGAACATCGCCGGCGCGTGCTCGCGCTCGAGGGAGATGACGACGTCGTCGATCTCGGCCGGGATCGCGCCCGGGCGCAGCGGGGCAGAGGCGTCGCGAGCGGGGCCGGTCATCGCCTCGTCGGCGAGGACCTGCGTCGGTCTCGCCCGCAACGTCTCGGTGCGGAGCACGACACCCTGCTGGGGATGCCCTGGCGGCTCGAACCGCTACCCGTTGAACAGCGAGCAGTAGTCCGTGACGGCGCTCGGGTACTTGCCGGCAAGCCGGAAGTCGACCTCCTCGATGAAGATCCCGCCCGGAGTGGCGTCGCCCAGTGTGTCGAAGATGAGGCTGTCGTGGACACTCCCACGGTCCATCAACAAGAGCCCGCCGGACCCGTCGCGGACGATGAGCTGCGCGCCGGCCGTGACCGAGTCGAAGCGAAAGACGTTGCCTTCGATGTGCGTTGCCTTCGTCTCCTGGAACACCGTGTGACTCGAGATCACGATGGTCGCGCCGTCCGAGCGGCGCACGTGGACCTCCGTCCATGCCAGGGTCTGGTGGCCGAAGAAGGCGCTGTCCAGGTCGCCCTTGCCGACGCGGGCGAAGAACTCGCCGCTGAACGAGCCCTGGACATCAACCGTCCAGCCGCAGTCGTCGTGGGAGAAGGCGTACTCGCCCGCGAAGTCCTCACGGAATCCGGTCGTCGCGAGGGCCGGCGCCGCCGCCGCGAGCGCGATGACCGTGGCCGCCGCCGCGCCGAGCAAGCGCCGGGCCAGGCCCGGGTGTTTCGTCCGTCCATGCATCGTGGTCCCTGCCTCCTGTGTCGGTCGCCGCTGTCGGGTGACCGATCTGGAGGACAAACGCACGAGGAACCCGCCGCGCTTACTCCGGGTGTGCGCGCTCCGCGGGCGCCGCGAGGGCGCCTCAGCGGATGGGCAGCGTGTAGGTTGTCGGATTCTCGCGACCCGGACCTCCGACGGTGCGCGGATTCGCGACGGTGATCTCGAGCACGAGCTGCGACGGCAGGGCCCCGGCATACGGGGTGGCGAGCATGACGCTGGTGATCACGGAGGTGCTGCCGACGATGGCAACGGGTTGCCCGGCCGTCAGGACCGGCGGCTGGTCGTCGAAGGACACCCCGGTGACGTCGATCGTGGCCCGTTCGAAGTAGGTGGCGTCGTCGGGGCGGGCCGGATCGAAGGTCCAGGTCAGCGTCGCGTACACGCTCTGCTTCGACAGCGTCGCCACCGTGATTCGCAGGTACAGGTGGTGCTGGCCGTCCTTCTCGGTCCACCACAGGTCGTGGATGTCCTTGCCGGGCGACCGGAACGCGGCGAGCGGACGGTCCGCCCAGTCGAAGATCCACGTCGCGCCATCGGTCGACGTCAGGCGATACGGGTCGGCCAGCGCGATGTAGAGCGCGCCTTCACGCTGCGTGGCGAAGTCGTCGGCCGCCACAGGCGTGAACTCCACCTGGCCCACGCCCGACAGGCGCAGGCCCGGCGCCGTGTCGCCGACGAGCGACTGGATCGTCGCGAGGTCCTTCGCCGCCGCTGCTGCCTGGACTGCCTGGACCGCGTCCCAGGCGCCCTTCTGCAGGACCGCAACCGGGATGTCGGTCTGGCCGGGCGCGGTCGGCGCGGTCGTCGGCGCGGTCGTCGGCGGGATCGTCGGCGGGACGGTGGGAGATGGCGGCGGGGCAGTCGGCCCCGCAGGCGAGGGGGTCGGGTTGGTCACCGCGACGTTGAACGATCCGAGGTTCGCGGCGATGACCAGCGCGGCGGCGGCAATGGCGAGGATGAGGATCACCCGTCCCAGCGCAACGGCCGGGCGGCGGGACCGGCGTCGTTCGGATGCGCTGATGCGGGACGCTTGCACGTATGCCGCGTTGGCGGGCAGGGGTTCGGGCGGGGTCGCGGACCAGGCGATGCTTGTCTCCGCAGCGGCTCGCGATGCTTCCTCGGCGGCCTCCGCCTCCGCCCGTGCGAGATCCGCCGCGGGCCACGGGATGTCGCCGTGCGTCCGTGCCGCCTCCTTGCCGGCGGCGCGGACGGCCGCCCGAGCGCGCGATGCGTCGTAGCGATTGCGACGCTCGGTGTCGGTCAGCCAATCGCGTGCCAGGCGGAGTCGGGCGGTGCGCCGAACGCCGGCGGCCCCGGTGGCCTCAGACTGGCGATCGGCGAGCTCGCGATAGGCGGCCTCGATCTCGACCGCATCAGCGGATGGGTCGACCCCGAGCTCACCGTACAGATCGATGCGGGGGATCGATTGGCGGGCCACCGCTCGAAAGGGTGCCACCGCGCACCACCCCGCAGCAACTCGAATCTCGAATCACGTCGTTCTGAGGGCTCCCGGGAGGTGCGTCGATCTAGGCCTGCTCGTCGATCCAGGTCGCCAGGCCGATGTCGCGCTCGGTGATGCCGCCCTTCGAGTGCGTGGTGAGGCGGAACGTCACGTCCCGGTAGCCGGTGATGCACACGTCCGGGTGGTGGTTGCGGCGCTCGGCCTCGGGCGCGACGGCGTTGAGCAGCGCGATGGCGTCGAGCCAGTCCCGACGGCGAACGGTGCGGGTGATGGTGTGGCCCTCGCGCTTCCAGTCGGGTAGTTCGCGGAGCGCGGTTTCGATCGCGGCGTCATCGAGCATTCGACTTCGACCTCCAGCTTGGCCGCCTCCGTCCGCTGAACGGGGAATCGGGCGCAGCGGCGCATACTT
>Ga0075425_100009588_pt1 | contig 10307 bp, 9 predicted proteins | sample SoiMethybrSBSTD4_FD_75300 | JGI IMG/M metagenome (GOLD analysis project Ga0075425, IMG submission 75300) | Bulk soil microbial communities from a Populus tree surrounding site in Tennessee, USA - Soil MetaG P. TD hybrid SBSTD4 | ecosystem: Environmental > Terrestrial > Soil > Tree plantation...
CGCGTGAGCGAGATCGCGATCGAGAGCGCGGCCGCGCGGCCGCATCCGCAGCGTCGACGCCGCGGCCTCTCGCGCGAGACCAGGCTCGGGTGGGCGACCATCCTCGCCTTCGTCCTGCTGTGGAAGCTCGTCCACGCCAGCGGCGTCTTTCCGCCGTGGGCGTTTCCTTCGCCCGAGCAGGTCGTCATGGCGTTCGTCAAGACCCTGCGCAACGGTGAGCTGCTGAAGAACACCTGGGCGAGCGTGGGGCGCCAGCTGGTCGGCGTCGCGCTGGCCGCCCTCGTGGGGATTCCCCTCGGGATCGCGCTCGGATCGTCACGCAACGCCCGCGCCGCGCTGCTCCCACTCTGCCGGCTCATGTACCCGATCCCGGGCATCGCGTGGATCCCGCTGGCGATCCTCTGGTTCGGGATCGGCTTCAAGTCGACGGTCTTCGTGATCTTCTTCTCCGGGATCTGGCCGATCCTGTTCAACACGATGACCGGCGTGGCGACCCTCGACGGGCAGTACACGGACGTGGCCCGCGTGTATCTGGCACCGCGCCTGTTCTACGTGCGGCGGATCCTGATCCCCGGCTCGCTCCCCTACATCATCACCGGCATCCGCTTGACCTACGGCGTGGGCTGGCGCGTGATCGTGGGCGCCGAGATGATCTCGTCCATCACCGGTCTCGGCTTCATGATCGACGACGCACGCTGGCAGCTCCGTCCCGACATCATGGTCGCCGGGATGATCACGATCGCGCTGATCGGCTGGGTCATGGAGAACTGGGCGTTCGACTGGCTGGAGCGCGTTACCCTCGAGCGGTGGGGAATGAAGACCGCCGCGTGACACTCAATGGCCGCGTGACACTCACCAAAGGAGGAATCCCGGTGCCCCGTATCGTCTTCTCGCCCCAGATCCTGCCCAAGCCCGTCGTCGATCTCGCCAAGAGCATGGCGCCCGCCGGCTTCGAGCTGACGATCGCCGATCCGGGAACCGCCGCGTACACGACGGCCGTCCGCGACGCCGAGTACTTCCTCGGCTTCGTGCGGGGCGGGATGGATGACGCCTTCTTCAAGGGCGCGCCCAGAATGAAGCTGATCCAGCTGATCAGCGCCGGCTACGACCGGGTCGACATCGAGGCGTGCCGGCGAGCCGGCGTGCTCGTCGCCAACAACGGCGGCGCCAACTCCGTCGCCGTGGCCGAGCACACGATCATGCTGATCCTCGCGGTGATGAAGCAGCTCGCCCTCCAGCACGCCAACGTGATGGGAGGCAAGTGGCGCGTGAACTTCGCCGAGACACGCACCTTCGACCTCGAGGGCAAGACGCTCGGCATCGTGGGGCTCGGCAACATCGGCAAGAAGGTGGCCCGACGGGCGCTCGCCTTCGACATGAACGTGCTCTACTACGACATCATCCGGCTCACCGAGGATCAGGAGGACGCGCTCGGCGTGCGGTTCGCGCTCCTCGATGAGCTGCTCGCCGCGGCCGACGTGGTGAGCGTCCACGTGCCGCTGACCCCGCTGACCCGCGGCATGATGAACGGACGCGCGTTCGGCAAGATGCGGGAGCACGCGATCTTCATCAACACCTGTCGCGGGCCCGTCGTCGACGAGGAAGCGCTCTTCCAGGCCCTGACCACCAAGCAGATCGCCGCCGCCGGCCTCGACGTGATGGAGCAGGAGCCGCCCCCCGCCGACCACAAGTTCTTCAACCTGCCGAACATCACCATCACGCCGCACATGGCCGGCCCGACCGTCGACAACTGGCCCAAGGCGTTCCGCAACGGGTTCGACAACATCCAGCGCGTGGACGCGGGACGGAAGCCGTACTGGGTCATCCCCGAGCTTCGGGAGTGACCGCTCCATGAGCACGGTGCGGCTCGGGCGCGAGGGCGGTGTGGCGCGGATCGTCCTCGACCGGCCTGGGCAGCTGAACGCGATCAGTCCTGAGCTGCTGGAGGATCTGGACGGGGCGTGCGCGGCGATCGAGGCCGACGCGTCGATCGGTGCCGTCGCCCTCACGGGGGCCGGGCGCGCGTTCTGCGCGGGCGCCGATCTCAAGGTGGTCCAGGAGCTCGCTCCCGATCCCGAGCGGTGGCGCGGGTTCATGGATCGGTGGCGGCGCGTGTTCGATCGGATCGAGCGCTTGCCCGTGCCCGTCGTCGCCGGCGTCCACGGTGTGGCCCTCGCGGGCGGCCTCGAGCTGACGCTCGTGTGTGACCTCGTGGTGGCGGACGAGGAGGCGCGGCTCGGCGACCAGCACGTGAACTTCGCGCTGGTGGCGGGCGGCGGTGGCAGTCAGCGCCTGCCGCGCCTCATCGGAGCGCGGCGGGCCAAGGAGCTCATGTTGCTCGGCGGCTGGATCGACGCCCGACAGGCGCTCGCCTGGGGTCTCGTCAACCGCGTGGCGCCGGCCGGCGCCGTCGAGGAGACCACGCTCGCCCTCGCGCGCGAGCTGGCGGCCAAGAGCACGGCCGCGAACCGCACCGCCAAGCTCCTCGTCGATCGCGGCCTCGACGTCGATCTCCGCACGGGCCTCGCCCTCGAGCAGCGGGTCGTCGCCGAGCACATGCGCGGCGACGATGCCCGGGCCGGTCTTCGCGCCTTCGCCGACCGCCGCCGCAAGGACCGCACGTAACCGAGGGGCGTCACGGCTCCGCCGGGGCGCCCGAGCCGCGAAGGGGGGCTTGGGGGGCCCGTTCGAGGCCCCCCAATATCAATCAGGAAAACTTCTGGCTCGCGCCCATGTGCGGCCACACGTAGGCCTGCACGTTGGCGAGGATCTGCCGGACGTGATTGCGGTCGTGGTGGACCCACTCGTTGAGCAGGTCGGCGATCGTCAGGTGTCCGACCTTCGGGTGATGGCCGCCGCGCGCGAGATCGGCGTCGCGGAGGCCGGCGACGAGCCCCAGGCTGTCCTGGCGAAGCGCGGCCAGCTCGCGGAGGAGCTCGCCGCCGTCGCGCTCGCAGTCGCGCCGGGCGCGCGCCACCTCGTTCTGATCCCACGCCTCGAGCCGCGGATCGGCGCCGGCGAGGATGATCCGGATGCGACCGGCGAACCCGCGGCGCTCGGCCTCGATGATGTGACCGATGACGTCCTTGATGCACCACTGGCCCGGCGCGGGATGCCAGGCGAGCACGGGCGACGGCGCCGCCGCCAGCTCGGCGGCGAGCGTCAGCGTGGTGGCGCGCAGGAACTGCGCGATCTCCGGAGGCGTCAGGCGAGAGGTTGTCTCACTCATTGTCGGCTCCTACGCTATGCTGCACGACGATCGGGATTCGGTCAGCTTACATCACGCGTCACGAGAGAGGAGCCCATGCCCATCGATCGCACGTCCGCGGCGCTCGCGTGGCTCGACGGTCGCGAAGGCGACGCGATCCGCTTCCTCGAAACGCTCGTCAACCAGGACAGCGGCACCTACGATCGCGAGGACGTGAACGCGCTTGCCGACATGCTGGCGCCGCCGCTGCTCGAGCTCGGCTTCACGCCCACGCGGTTCCCGCAGACGACGTACGGCGATCACTGGCTGTGGGAGCGTCGCGGATCGGGCCCCAAGCGCCTGCTCTGCGTGAGCCATCTCGACACCGTCTTCTCGCGCGGGACGGCCAGGGCCCGGCCGTTCGCCATCGCCGGCGCCCGCGCGACGGGCCCCGGCGTGCTCGACATGAAGGGCGGCATCACGAGCCTGCTCTTCGCGTTCCGTGCGCTCGCCGCCGCGGACAGCCCGGCCTGGCGAGAGACGACGATCGCATGGGTCCTCAACAGCGACGAGGAGGTGCTGTCGCCTACGTCGCGCCCGTTGATCCGCGCCGAGGCCGAGCGCGCGACCAGTGTGGCCGTGACCGAGCCCGCGCGGCCCGGGGGGGAACACGTGATCGGTCGCAAGGGCGCCGCCAAGTTCTTTCTCGAGGTGACGGGCCGCGCCGCCCATGCCGGTAACCAGCCGGAGGTCGGGCGTAGCGCCGTGCTCGCCATGGCGCGGAAGATCTGCGCGCTGCACGCGCTGACCGACCTCGCCGAGGGCACGACGGTCAACGTCGGGGTTGTGCGCGGCGGCGAGCGCTCGAACGTCGTCGCCGACCGCTGCTATGCCGAGATCGACCTGCGCGCCTGGAGCCCGGCCGCGGCCGAGAAGGCCATCGCCCGATTCCGGGAGATCGCGGAGCATCCGGATGTCGACGGCACCGCCGCCAGGCTCTGGGGTGACATGAACTTCCCGCCGTGGCCCGAGGGCCTGCCCGGCACGATGGCGCTGCTCGCACTCGTGCAGGAAGCGGGACATGAGCTGGGGCTCGCGCTCCGCGGCATCCCCACCGGCGGCGGCTCCGACGGCAATCACGCTTCCGGCGTGGCCCCGACCATCGACGGTCTCGGACCGCAGGGCTCGCTCGCTCACAACCCCGACGAGTACATCGAGCTGCCCACGCTGCTCGAACGGGCCAAGGTCAACGCGCGCTTCATCGAGTTGTGGGCCGAGCGCTTCGCGGTGGCCCGCGCGGGGTGACGTCGGCCGGTGCCGCAATCTCGCCCGCGACCGCCGTCGACGTCCCGGCCATCGTCGATCTGATCGGCCGCGTCTACGCGGAGTACGGGTTCGTGTTCGACCCGCGCGTCGAGGTGCCCGACCTCTTCGCGTTCGATGCGCACTACACCCCGCCCCGGGGCGCCTTCTTCGTCGTCCGCCAGGGCGACACGATCGTCGGGTCGGTCGGGGTGGAGCGCGTCGACGCCGACACGGCCGAGCTCCATCGGCTGTACCTCGACGCCGAGCGCCGCGGCCGGGGCACAGGACGCGCGCTGGTCGAGGTCGCGCTCGCGTGGTGCCACGCCGGCGGGTTCAGCCGGATGATCCTGTGGTCCGACACGCGATTCGATCGCGCCCACCGGCTCTACCTGAAAATGGGATTCCATCAGTCGGGCGAGCGTACCCTGCCCGACGACCTCAACGACACCCGCGAGTACGGCTTCGCCCGCGCGGTGTGACGAGCGGGTCCCCGTCAGAGCTCGGAGTAGACGAGCAGGACCGCGCCGAGCACGAGCAGGAAGGCGGGCCAGGCCCAGCGGACGACGGCCGCGTGCCCTTCGCGCCGGCGCCCCGCCACGAGGAGCACCACGCTGACGCCCACGGCGGCCGTTCCCATCACCGCGTGCTGCAGGTAGATCGCGTCGAGGTGGAATCGGCCGTCGTGAAAGTGGAAGAAGAGGGAGAGACCGCCGAGCAGCGCGAGGACCGGCATCACGTACGTCAGGCTCGAGCGGCGAAGCCACCCGCGCGCCCGCAGGAGGCCGATCGTTCCGAAGACGATGGGGATCAGCGCCAGCAGCTTGTGCTGCAGCACGATCGGGTCGGCGAAGATCTCCATGAAGCGCTGCGGTCCCCACGGCCACGACTCCGGATCGGACGTCGGGATCAGGTAGAGGCCGAAGAGGATCCAGATGACGGAGGACAGCGTCGACCATGGCCACGGCCGTGGGCGAAGCGTTTCCCAGATGATGAGGGCTGCGAGCAGGAGCAGGACGCCGCCGGCGATGCGGTGCGTGTACTGCGAGTAGATCGCCTCGGCGGGACTCCGGGCGTGCCGGTGGCCGGCCTCGGGCGGCGCGACACCGCCGTACGTCGCGAGATAGGCGTTCTCGGCGGCGAAGGGGCCGTCGGGGTTCGGGTACCAGGCCCACACGTGCACGACGGCGAACGACGGATGCCAGAGCACGAACGGCTCGCCGCTCACGGGATGCCGCGCCGGACACTCGCCGGCGCGCGCTGCCGGCAGCTCGCGGAAATCCCGGTAGTGACACGACGCCTCGTGCTCGTGCCATTCGGCGCCGGGAAACGGGTTCGTGGCCGGGCGCGTCGGCAGCGCGTACTCCACCCCGGCGAGCTGCCACACGCCCCCGCGCTCGACGTAGAGCAGCATCGGCGGCCGCGCGAGATCGAGCTTGCCGCCCGCGAGCGCGGTGCCGATCGCCGCGCTCGCGTCCACGCGCGCGAAGTGATAGCCGTGCCGCGGCTCCATGCCCGAGATCTGCACGAAGCCGTCGGCGCGGGCGCGCTCGATGTCGAGATAGCGGGCGGTCGCCTGGCGGACCTCGGCCAGGATTCCATCCACGCCCGACGAATGCGCCGCGGCCACGCCGGCGCCGAGGAGCACGAGGACAGCGACGATCGCCATCTTCATTGCCGCATCCTACGCTATCCTACCGTCTGTCTCACCGACCGCCCGATGGAGGACCGCCGCATCGGACAGGTCGTCAAGACCGGCAGCCCGTTGAGCATCGTCTTCCGCTAACCTCGCAGTCGGGGGTTCAAGGCGTCGTTGAGCCCTTCGCCCACGAGGTTGATGGCGAGCACGGTCAGCAGGATCGCCACGCCGGGGATGGTGCACAGCCACCAGGCCGATCTGAGGAAAGTCCGGCCCGCGCCGATCATGAAGCCCCAGCTCATCACGTTCGGATCGCCGAGCCCGAGAAACGACAGCGCCGACTCGATGAGGATCGCGGTGGCCACGATCAGCGAGCCCGTCACGATGATCGGCGACAGGCAGTTCGGCAGGATGTGACGGAAGATCACCCGGCCGTCGGCCATCCCGAGACACACGCAGGCCTGGACGAACTCGCGCCCGCGCATGGCCAGGAACTCGCCGCGGACGAGGCGGGCGACCGTCGGCCAGTTCACGACGGCGATGGCCACGACGATGCTCCAGACCGAGGGCGCCAGGACGGCGACGAGCAGGATGGCGAAGAGGAACGTCGGGATCGTCTGGAAGAACTCGGTCGTGCGCATGAGCACGTCGTCCACGCGACCGCCGTAGTACCCGGCCAGGCCGCCCATGACCGTCCCGAGCAGGACGGCCGCGGAGGTCGCAAGTACGCCGATGGTCAGCGAGGTCCGCGCGCCGTGGGCGATGCCCGCGGCGACGTCGCGGCCGAGGACGTCGGTGCCCAGCAGGTGCCGGCCGAACGGCGGGGAGAATGGACGATCGACGCGCCGGAACGGGCTGCCTGGAAACAGCAGCGGCGCCGCGGCGGCCACCGTCACCACCACGGCGAGGATGCCGACGCCGAGGAGTCCGGCGCGGCTGCGCGCGAATCGTCGGCAGAAGCGCCTCACGCGTGGATCCGCGGGTCGAGCAGCGTGTAGACGACGTCGACGGCGAGGTTCACGGCGACGACGAGGCACGCCGACAGGAAGAAGATCCCCAGCAGCAGGTTGAAGTCGCGGGCGAACAGCGCCTGGAAGGCGAGCAGCCCGAGCCCCGGCCACGCGAACACCGATTCCACCACGACCGAGCCGCCGAGCAGGCTGCCGACCTGCACCCCGGCCATGGTGACCACCGGCAGCACGGCGTTGCGCAGGACGTGAGAGAGCGTGATTCGCATCTCCCCGAGCCCCTTGGCGCGCGCCGTCGTCACGTAATCCATCCCGGCCTGCTCCAGCACGGCCGCTCGCATCAGCCGGACGTAGAGCGCCATGTAGAAGAGCGACAGCGTGAGCGCGGGCAGGACGAGATGGCGCGCGATGTCGACGACGCGGGCCCAGCCCTCGTGGAAGGCGGCCACCGTCTCCATCCCGCTCGTCGGCAGCCAGTCGAGCTTGATCGAGAACACCACGATGAGCATGAGCCCGACCCAGAAGAGCGGCGTCGCGTAGGAGACGAGGGCCAGGACCGAGATCAGCGTATCGCGCCAGCTGCCCACGCGCGCGGCGGCCAGGAGACCGAGCACGATGCCGGCCGTCACGGACAGGACGAGCGTCGTCAGCATGAGGAGCAGCGTCGGTCCCAGGCGGCCGGCGATCAGTGCCGTCACCGGCATGTTGTGGCGGAAGGAAAAGCCGAGGTCCAGGGTGAGCACCTGCTTGACGTAGAGGACGAGCTGCAGCGCGAGCGGTCGGTCGAGGCCGAAGCGCTGCCGCAGCTCGGCCATGTACTCGGGCGACGCCGATCCCGCCTCGCCGGCCAGCACCTGGGCAGCGTCCCCGGGCGCCAGGTGCAGGAGCAGGAAGTTCAGGACGACGATGGCGAAGATGACGGGCACGGCCTGCAGCAGCCGGCGGAGCACGTAGCCCGACCGCGTTCCGGCAATCACGAGGAGCGCCTGCGGCCCCGCCGGATCCCCGACGGGGCCAGGCTCGACGGCCGACGCCTACTTGTCGAGATAGGCGCGGTCGAAGGACGCGTAGAGCCCGAGCGGGCTCACGATCAGATCCTTGAACTGCTTGTTGTAGACGGTCACGAACTGCAGCTCGTGCACCCACACGAGCGGCGCGCCCTCCACGACCAGCTTCTGGAATTCGTGGTAGAGCGCGGCCCGCTTCTTGGGATCGAGCTCGACCGTGGCCTGATCCATCAACTGATCCGTCCGCGGCGACGACCAGCCCGTCTCGTTCACGAACACGGTGCCCTGCCGGATCTGGCGAGAGTGATAGAGCCGATGGACGCCGATGACGGGGTCGGCGAGACCCTGGATCCAGTTCGAGGTGAGCTGGAAGTCGTAGTCCGTGTAGAGACGCTTGAGCCACGTCGGCACGTCCTCGTAGCGCAGGGTCACCTTGATGCCGATCTCGGCCAGCGTCTGCTGCACGTACTCGCCGTAGCGCTGCCACTCCTCGCCGTACGGCGTCAGGTCGTGCACGATCTCGAAGCGGGTGTTGCCGGCACCGCGCTTGAACCCGGCCTCGTCGAGCATCTTGTTGGCCGTGGCCACGCCGTCGGGGACGTTGTAGTTGCGTACCTCCGCCGTGTAGAACCCCACGGGAGCGAAGTTCGAGCTGATGGGCCCGGTGGCCGGCTTGCCCCAGCCGAACCAGACGTTCTCGATCACCGCCTTGCGGCCGATCGCGTAAGAGACGGCCTGGCGGACCTTCACGTTGTCGAACGGCGCGCGGCGGGTGTTGAAGTCGAGCTGGACGATGGGCGACGACATCTCGTAGCCCTTCGTCGTCGTCTCGATCGTGGGGAGCTTGCCGAGCGTTTTCACGTCGGGCCACGGGATGGCGGCGAAGCCGCCCACGTGGGCCTCGCCCTTCTCCATCGCCGCCGTGCGCGTGGCCGAGTCGGCGACGAAGCGCGCGACGATGCGGTCGAGATACGGCCGGCCCGCCCGCCAGTAGTCGGGATTGCGGTCCAGACGCATGAACTGGCCGCGCTGCCACTCGACGAACTTGAAGGGGCCGGTGCCCACCGGCGCGTTGGCGTGCTTGCTCGCCTTGACGTCGGTGCCCTCGAAGAGATGCTTCGGGAGCATCGGCGACTCGTACCCGGACAGCGCCATCATGAGGTACGGGGCGGGCGCGGCCAGCCTGAAGACGGCCGTCTGAGCGTTGGGCGTGTCGATGTCCGTCAGCTCGCGGAACGTCGAGGCGCCGCGGGGATGATGCTTCTTCAGCACCTCGAGGATCGAGAACTTCACGTCGGCACTGGTGAACGGCTTGCCGTCGTGGAACTTGACGCCCTTGTGCAGCACGAACGTGATGGTCTTGCCGTCCGGGCTCACCTTCCACGACTCCGCGAGCCCGGGGATGGGCTTGAGGTTGAAATCGTACTCGAGCAGGCCGTCGTAGATCTTGCTCGTCACCTGCCCGACCGGACCCGAGGTGCTGAGGTAGGAGGCGAGCGTCGGCGGCTCGGGCTGGACGAGCATGACCAGCGTTCCTCCGCGCTTCTGGGCGAGCGCGTCGTCGACGGGGACAGCGAGCACGGCGAGCAATGCGGCGAGGGCCCACGACCGACCACGCTTCATGTGTGCAAACCTCCCCCCCACCCCTGCCCTTCCCGCACGGGAGAGGGCCTTGGTCACCGGGGCTGGGACCGTTGATGGATGAGACGCAAGCCGTGGAGCTTGAGATCGGGGTTGACGTGCTCGATCGAGCGGGCGACGTCGGCGATCAGCGGAGCCAGGCCACCGGTCGCGATCACCGTCGGGCGCCCGGCCATCTCCGCCTTCATACGCTCGACGAGACCGTCGACGAGTCCCGCGTACCCGTACACCACGCCCGACTGGATGTTGGTGATCGTGTTGCGACCAATCGCCTCCTTGGGACGGAGCAGCTCGACCCGGAACAGCCGCGCCGCGCGGTTGAGCAGCGCGTCCACGGCGACCGAGATGCCCGGCGCGATGGCGCCGCCGATGAACGCCCCGCTCTCGTTCACGCAGTCGAAGCGCGTCGCCGTGCCGAGGTCGACGACGATCACGGGCGCGCCGTAGAACGCCACCGCGGCGACGACGGCGACGATGCGATCGGGCCCAACGTCGCGCGGGTTGTCCACGGCGAGCGGGACCGACGTGGTGACCCCGGGCTCCACGCAGAGCGCGGTCACGCC
>Ga0075425_100009591_pt1 | contig 10305 bp, 6 predicted proteins | sample SoiMethybrSBSTD4_FD_75300 | JGI IMG/M metagenome (GOLD analysis project Ga0075425, IMG submission 75300) | Bulk soil microbial communities from a Populus tree surrounding site in Tennessee, USA - Soil MetaG P. TD hybrid SBSTD4 | ecosystem: Environmental > Terrestrial > Soil > Tree plantation...
AGGCGGGGTTGTAGGTGAAAGGAGCCGTCACCGTTCCGGAATAGACGTTGTAGACATTCGATTGCGGAACCCGTATCCACGAGAGAACCTGGCTACTGGAGATAGTCAAAATCGAGGGAACCTGATCCGGGAAGGTCCAGGCGCTGTTCACCAGGGGAGCGCAGTCGTTGACATCGGGGATCATGTCTCCATCGGTATCCGCATACCTGAATTCGTACGCCCCGATGTCGGTGATGACCGAGCCGTTCAGGTCGCCGTCGGTCGGACGCAGCAGGTCGTCCAGGTCGAAGGTGGGGGCGCCCGTGTTAGTCCCCGCGTCGCGCAAAGGAGAGGAACCCGTGAGACGGAAGTCCTCGTTCACGTTGGGCCCGCCCGGTAGGCCGCTGGGTCCCCAATCGGAAAGAATTCGCGAACTGACGGTGGTGCCGCTGGCAAGGGCCGGCGTGAAAGTCAGGGTCTTGCTGGTATTGCTGATGGCGGTGATTTTCCTGGGCACACCGTCGTCGTTGTATTCGATCCAGTCATTGACCGCATAGCGCGTGGAGTCGAAGACGATCGCCGTCGTCGCGGTCCCCGTGGCATTGCTGTGGTCCCAGAAGACCGGCGCGTTGGTGAACATCGGATTCACGGAAATGTTCCCGTTGCTGCCGATGACCGTCCCATCGGTCCTGTCCCCGCGGATCTCGTTTGGCAGGTCGGCGAAGAAGTCGTTGTTCTGAATCGTGTCCTGCGTGGTGAACGCGGTGAGAAGACCTCCCCCCGTCCCCAGCGTGGTTGCGTCGTTCCCCCGGATGGCGTTGTTCCGCAGGACGGTGGCTGAGGTGCCGAAGGGGTTGCCCACGTAAACGCCGCCTCCGTAGCCGGAAAAAGTATCCCCCTTCGGGACCGTGTGCTGGGTCAGGATATTTCCGACGATCGTGTTGTTGGTAACCGCACCGTTGACCTCGAATATCTCGAGGCCGCCGGCGGTGGCACGGGCGACATTCCCCATCACCACGTTGTTGTAGGCCAGGGCATATCCGTTCACACTCATCCCTCCCCCTCCCACGGGGAAAGTGCTCGCGGGATCGTCCAGGGCCACGTTTCCTATGATGAGGTTGTTCGAGACGATGGTTCCGACGTTGCTGGCGATCATTCGGATGCCTCCGCCTTCGCCCGTATCCGCGACGGCGACGTTGTTCCGGATGATGTTATGGGTGATAAGAGGATGGCAGTCGGAATTGGGTGAATAGATCCCGCCGCCTTGCCCTTCGGCGGCGGTCTGGCCGGAAGCATGGGGGGGCATCGTCACGTTGCGCTGGATGATGTTACCTGAAATGATAGGAGATCCCTGGAAGATGTAAATGCCGGCTCCATTCCAATTCTGGACCGTCGTCCCTCCCATAGTGTTGTCCTCGATCCGGCAGCTGGTGATCTGCGGCCAGCCTTCCACATCGAACGATCCGAAGATGACGACACCACCGCCGGCCCTGACCGAAGTCGGACCCGTTGCGACCGTCGTTCCCTGGCCATGGGTGAGCTTGAATCCGGACATGGAAAACTTCTGCTTGTCCCTGCAGAAACCGAAGCTGCTGCCTTCTGAGAAGAAGGCGACCGAACACCTTGGAAAAGAGGCGTTGCCGCCGCACGCAACACCCTGGGAGTCCACCGTGGTCACATCCTTTCCGGCGCCGATTACGTGCACGTTGGGATAAATGAATAGACGCTCAGGATAAGTCCCTTGCGCCACGATGACGTCCGCTTCCTGTGTGCCGTTCGGCCCGATCGTGCAATTGGCGATGTTGATGGCATCTTGAATCTTCTTGCAGGGATTCGCCTGGGTCCCGCAGGTGGGTACTGCGCAGCTGCCGGTGCAGGTGGGTCCAGCCAGACTGGGAGTGCACGTTACGCCGGCGCCCGGGCAACAGAATGCCGGAGTCGAACCTGAATCACCGGCCGGTGCGCAATTGGTTGTTCCCGAGGAGTTGATATCGACGTAAAAAGTGAAGTTGGAGACGGCAGAGCTCTGGGGCTGAAGAATCAGCGGCAAGCTGGCCAAAAACACAGCCAGCAGAACCCTGCGCATGGAGAAAGGGACCATCCGGGGTCGCCAAAGACTATAGGGGCAGCGATTCTGCTGGTGTTGGGAATGCCCCTCCCGTCAATTCCCAACACCTGCTGCTTCTAATGCAAGAGATTCTCAAGAGTACCCCGAAAGCCGCTATTGTCAAGGCATTTCGATGACCCATGAAGATTATGCTACTTTGGCAATTCGCTAGGGCGCGGCTCGGCAAACCTTTTCCAACGGATTGCTAGAATTGTCTCTTAATCGAATGTGCGCCGGCGAGAGTAGGCCGTGAAAGATGGCGATGTGAGGGTGATTGAGGAGCTACTGCGCGGGAATCGAGCCGAACACATCCTCGACCAGCCGCGTGATTCGTGCGAGGTCGAGCAGTGCGAGGTGGTGGACCCGCTCTATCGTGAACGTCTTTTCCACGAAATCGTCCCCCAGCACGTTGCTCTCCAGATGACGCGCAAGCAGGGCCTCCGCGGCCGTGGATTCCTCGTTCGAGAACACCAGACGCACGTGTGGTACCTTCTTCTTGGCACTCCGATACCAGTCTGCCAGTGGATCGCCGCTCTTCTCAAACGGGCTCACCAGGTCGGCCGCGTAACGCCGGAGCGGCTCGAGATCGGTGCCGAGCTTGATGAACATCTGCGCGAAGTAGCTCTGCACCACGAGCCAGGTCTCGAGCGAGCCGATGTGCTCGGACAGTGACTTGAGGATCGCCAGCGTGCCATCTGGATTCGCGGCGTCGATCTTCGCGTAGAGCCTGGTCGCGAAACAGGTGTCGAGGCTGACGTTCGGACCGAGCGCGATCAGGCCATCGACCTGGATGCCTGCCCCGTCCTCGTCGTGCATCATCCGCAGGAGCTGATCGGCTCCGGCCGAGTGCCCGACCAGCAGAGTGCGGCGGGGCCGACACTCCGCCGTGATCTCGCGCAGCAGCATCCGCAGCACGCGTGAATGATCGTCAATCCCCAGGGTCGGCCGGCGCTTCTCGAGCTTCCCGAACCCGACCAGCGTGACGGCGATGGCGCGATGCGGCGAAGCGGTCAGGAAGCTCTCGAACTGACCGCCGTCGGCGCCCAGACCGTGGAGGAACAGGACCAGCTGCTCGGAGTCGACCTGATTGTCCACATACGTCACGGGATAACCCACGAGCCGTGGATTCCGCTCGGAAAGCTGACGCACATGCGCCGCGGTGAGCACGAACTCCCGCTCCATCAGCGTGGTGGGCGCACGACCGGTCAAGGACGCGTCGGTGGCGGGCCAGCGCAGGGCCATCGCCAAATCGTGCGCGTTCTGCCAGCGCTGCTCCGGATCCTTGGTCAGGCAGGAGCGGATCACGCGGTCGAGCCCGGCGGGTGCTAGCGGCGCGAGGTCGGCCATCGGGCGCGGCTCGTCTTTCATGATCGAGGAGATCAGCGAGGCCTGGGTCGCTCCTTCGTAGGCGCGGCGTCCGGTGGCCATTTCGTAGAGCACGCAGCCCAGCGCCCACAGGTCGCTGCGCGCGTCGATCTCGCGACCTTCGAGGTGCTCAGGCGCCATGTAGTGGCTGGTTCCGACGAATGCGCCCGCGCTGGTGAGCGGCGAGGCCATCGTCGGCGACTGCGACAGCGACCCCGGATCCGACGCGGACGGCCTCAGGATGCCGACCCGCTTCTCGCGGGCGAGTCCGAAGTCCATGAGCTTGGCGCCCGACTTGGAGAGCATCACGTTGCTCGGCTTCAAGTCGCGGTGTACGACTCCCGCCCGATGTGCGCGATCGAGCGCGTCCGCGATCTCGGCGCCGATCCGTAACACCTCGGCGACCGGCAACGGCCCACGGGCAATCCGCTGGGCCAGCGAATCCCCTTCCACCAGCTCCATCACCAGGTAGTCGACCCCGTTATCGCGCCCGAGATCGTGGAGCACGCAGATGTGCGGGTGATTGAGCCCCGAAACCACCCGCGCCTCGCGTTCAAACCGGGCACGCGCCTCGGCGCTCTCGGACAGGTGCGCCGGCAGCACCTTCACCGCCACGTCGCGCCCCAGCCGTGTGTCGCGGGCGCGGTAGACCTCGCCCATCCCACCCGCGCCGAGCGGAGCGACGACCTCATAGGGGCCGAGGCGGGTACCCAAGGTCAGTGGCATAGCGACACTCTACCCCAAGTCACGAGCGAAGGGATAGGCGGTCCAAGCGGGAATTCTAGGTCCGATGCGCAGTTCGTTCTTCTGATCACCTGAGAGACCACATGATCCTGAAGCACGAACTACCCCGAGTTCGTACTACCGATCTACTTGGGGAGCCAGATAATCCCTGCCCCGAGTCGTCGGGGATCAAGATGATGGAGCCCCGGTCGCCAAGCGCGGTCGGGGCTCTTCTAGCCTAGGTGACACACGGGCTTGCGGTCTGGCCGGGTGCCCATTCCACAACTAGCGTCTTCAGATGCATCTGATGTACAGTATTCTCAAAATGAGTCCTCGCACGCTTCCGATACAGGTCTCCAATCACGAATCATGAGTCCGCGATATCGCCAAAAAGGAAAACTCCATGAGCCGTACTCCTGCCCTCCTACTCTTGCTTGCGTCGGCTTTAATCCCGTCAGTTTCGGGATACGCTCTGGCCCGCGATCTCACCTTTGACCAGCGCGTGGCGGGCCAAGAGGCCATCGAGCGCGTCTACTACTCACACCAGATCGGGACAACAAAGCCGTTCGAGGAAGCAGTGCCCCAGTCAATCCTTGAACAAAAGGTTCTGACCTACCTTAAGGAATCGGCGGCTCTCGAGCAGCTCTGGGGTACACCCTTGACCGCAGCAGCCTTGGAAGTCGAGCTTCAGCGGGTTGCCGGTCAGACGCGAATGCCATCGCGGCTCCGGGAGATCTACCGGGCGCTAGGTGGCGACGCTTTCCTCGTGCAGGAATGTTTCATTCGGCCAATCTTGGTTGACAGGCTGATGCGCGATCGCTTTTCCCGAGATCCACAAATTCACGAGGAGGCTCGACAAGCTTCCGAGGCATTGCGCTTACGGCTTTTGTCAGGTGACATTGACATCCTTGGGGACTTTCAAGAGTTGAATCGTCTCCGGCACGTAATGACCCCCAGACTTCGTGAAGGTCTGGACGGACACGGTTTTCCAAGCACTCAGCTGTTGATAAGAAATCCATCCCAGGGCGACCCGACGGTAGAGCCTACTCAGATCGGCCCTGTTCTCGAACAAAAGGATTCCTTCATCGTTCGGGTTCACATGGAGGTTGGTGCTCCATGGATGCGCTTGCTCTCCTATGTAACAAAGAAGGAGGCATACGACAGCTGGTGGAGCAGAAATGAGCAAGCATTTGTTGCGGACGGGGTGCAGCCTGTCGCATCAGAGGATTCTAGTCTGCCGCTGCCGAATGGCAGTTTGCAGATGGATGGACTTTCCCCGAAGGACGCCTGGACTACGATGTCCACGGACAGCGCGCCGGAAGCAAGAAGGGATCACTCCGCGGTTTGGACGGGGAACCTGATGGTCATCTGGGGCGGCTACGATGATAATTCCAGCTCTTTTCGTATCCTCGGCGATGGCGCGCGGTACGATCCTTTGACCGACACTTGGAGGCCTCTGCCTATGGAGGGAGCTCCCTTGCCACAAGTTTACTCCACGGCGGTCTGGACGGGACGCGAAATGATTGTTTGGGGCGGCTACGTTCCACAGAAGAATGGGGGACGCTACGACCCTATCGCGGACAGATGGTCACCGGTTTCGACTAACTCCGCTCCGCGAGGCCGCTACGGCCATACCGCCGTATGGACCGGGAGCAAAATGATCGTGTGGGGCGGGAATAACAATGGAGGTTTCTTATTCAGTGACGGATCAGCCTACGATCCGTCAAACGACACTTGGTCGCCTATATCGAACGCGGGGGCGCCGGGTGGTCGGTTTTTCCACGCCGCCGTTTGGTCAGGACACTACATGATCGTATGGGGAGGCTCAAACGGTTCGGGACAAAACCCCACAGGAGGGCGGTACGATCCCATTACAGATTCTTGGACTGAGGTGACGGGCATGAATGCGCCGTCAGCCCGAGAAAGTCTGACCGCAGTGTGGAGTGGCCTCCGGATGGTGGTTTGGGGGGGGTATACGAATCTCGGCGGCACTCAGTTGCTTGCCACCGGTGGACAGTACGATCCGGAATCGGACACCTGGACGGTCACTTCAGCCATAGGCGCACCTGTTGGCCGGGCCGCACATACGGCTGTGTGGACAGGTAGTGACATGATCGTCTGGGGCGGTTTTGCAGCACCGTTCGGAAGTAGCACTGATACGGGTGGTCGATACGATCCTGCAGCAGATTCCTGGCAATCCATGTCGACAGAGGGAACGCCCTTGCCTCGTTACTCTCACACCGCGGTCTGGACGGGTGAAAGCATGATCATTTGGGGAGGGGTGAATTCCAGCAATTACCTGCCCCTCCTATTCGATACCGGCGGACTGTACCATGTGAAGGCTCCGAACCGTCCCCCGGAGGCCGATGGGGGACCTGACATAAGGATCGAGTGTAGCTCGCCGACGGGGACTCCGGTAAGACTCGATGGCTCGGGCTCAACAGATCCTGATTCCACGCCAGGGACCAACGATGACATCACCCTCTTTGAATGGATCCTCGACTACGGACTTCCGACCCAGCAACAGCTTGGACAAGGAATGACTTTATCGACTCTTCTGCCCATCGGTTCGAGCCATGTGACCCTACGGGTCACGGATTCCCAAGGTGAGCTCAGCACGGACACGATTGAAGTGGCGGTAGTGGACACAACCCCGCCACAGATCGCCTCCGCATTGAACAGCACGCTTCTGTGGCCTCCGAATCATCGGATGGTCGACGTGGGGGCCTCCGTCGCGGCAACCGATGCCTGCAGCACGCCCACCGTCATCCTGACCTCGGTGACTAGCAGCGAGCCGGACGATTCCCCGGGAGGGGGTGACGGAAGCACTTTGGGGGACATTCAGGGAGCGGAAATCGGGACATCCGATTTCGACTTTCAGCTCCGGGCAGAGCGGGATGCGGCGAGGGAGGGTCGTGCTTACCGGTTAACCTATACGGCCGTGGACGGCTCGGGGAATCAGGCCGGCGCCAGCTCCATCGTGTTCGTCCCGCATGACCAAGGGGGCAGCACGGAGCCCGTCTTGATCTCTGCGAATAGTGACGAGATCGGAACGGTTCTCGCTTGGGATCCTGTTCCAGGCACCGCGACCTATAGGGTTGTGCGTGGAAATGTCACCAGCCTCAGCGATGCTGGAGCATTCATCGATTTAGGAGCGGTCACCTGCCTCCAGCGCGCATCCGCGGCAACGAGCACCAACGGAAGCGAGGATGCGGAAATCCCGCCTGTCGGGGAGGCCTTCTTCTATGTCGTTGCTTACAATGACGGGAACGACAGCGGGTACGGGTCGGCTACAGCAACCAAGCCACGAGTAGCTACTGGCGGAGAGTGCCAGTAGGAGGTCGGCAAAGGGAGCCGTCCTCAAGGTCCGAGAAGCTAGGCTTCGCCGTGACCTCACACTCTCAGCAAGTAAGGTTGCGGACTCGCTCGAACAATTCCTCATCTCCGGGGTGACTATACACCGTCGTCGTCAGCGGGCTCACATGCCTCGCAAACCTCTGTGCCAGGAAGAGGTCCCTGCTCGCCCGGTAGACGTTGGTGACCGCCGTGTGCCTCAGCGCGTGGAAGGGATACAGCCGATCAAGTCCCGCCTTCACCTGCCACGTCCGGAACGCGAACTGCACGCGGCGCTTGCTGATGCGGACACGGGACTGGGAGCAGAAGAGTGGATCGCTGGGCTGCAATCCTTCCCGCCGTCGCGCCTTGTGTGCCCAGAACCTACGGAGCTTACGCATGAGCGCGTCGGGCAGGAAAACGTCGCCCTTTGCGCCCACCCTTGGCGATTTCGGGGCGGATTCGGATGCGCGTCCGAGGGATCTTATCCTCTATATAGGCATCCCCCACGTCTAAGCCTACAATTTCGGCCAGCCGTAGCCCTGTTCCCAGAGCAAGCGAGTAAATCAGGTGATCCCGGGGATTTCGGACCGTTGCTCGGAGAATCGCCTTCTGTTCTGTGTGGGTAAGAGTTGGCGGGGAAAGGTGCGACATCGGGACCTCCTCGGTGCAATGGCATGATGCCGCTTGTTGCGGGGAAGTCAAGATGAGTTCGGCCGAAATCTTAGGCCCGTACCCACAGGCGAATATGCTAGGGGCATCCTCCACAGGCTCGAAGAAATTGTGCACAGCAGATCCCTTGACCTCGGTTATGGCCCTAGTATCGATTCATCATCGGCTGCGGGATTCAACGCTCTACATACCTCAATGACCTAGAGCAGACGGTATGCACAAGAACCTTTCAGCTTTCTCGAAACACCAAAGAACGCTTCGGAAAATGATCCGGAAGAGTACCGCATTGAGAGAGCTAGCGGAGAGGACTGGATTACCCGCCCTCGTGTGGCAGTGCAACCTCATCCAGTACGTATCCCTCTGGAGTCATGATTACAGCGGTCTCGTTGAAGAGATGCTTCGCGCAAGCTCCAGGTGGAAGAAGAAGCTCTATGCTCGCCATCTAGCGATTACCATCTTCGAGGGCACAAGCGATTTTGCTGTTCTCTTGGGTAAGCCCCTAAGAGATCATCTGGTAGGTTTCGGCCTGGCAACCAGATTAGAAGCAGAAAGAAAGACGCTTCACAAGGAAATCGTTCAATTTGCAAGGTCTCATGGACCCTTTCTCAAGAGAATCAGGAATTCTGTGATCGGTCACAGAGACCATAACGCCAAGACGCAGATCGAGCTGATTGACTCGATGAAACCCGCCAAAATGTATCGGCTGTGCCTCGCGCTAATAAGGTGGTCGAAAAAGTTCTACCAGACTCTCCTCATCCCGATCCTGCAAGAACTTGATGGCCGTCTTGCGCGAGTTTCCAAGTAACGGACGATTGAAATGGCGCCCCATAATAAAAGCCTGCTATGAAGCGTCGTCACTAGTGTTCTTGGTTTACACAATAGGTTTCATCGGACCTCGAAATGCGTCTTGTTCTTATGCGCCCCATTACAGATGGGACCGCGAGGTAGGGAGCGAGGTGGGAGCGCCTCGCGTCTTTGAGCGTTTGCACAGGTTAGGCTTTCAGGTGCAGTATTGTCCGCAACCGGCACGCGTCTTGAGGTAATCACCCCGGCATTCACATGACTACCTACGCCTTCCGCATTACAGCTAAACTCGCAGAGGGTGGTCTTGACGCGGAAGAGCGCAAGTTTCCCTTAGTGCTCCCCGCTTTCGTACGCCCGATTGAGGCATACCTTTCGGAGCGAGAGAGTGAGGCTGGCAATCGCTCCTTGACCCTCTGGTGTGCCGGTTTCAATTCGGAGGGCGAGGCACGAGAAGCTGGTGGGCCTGTGAAGACTGCCCTCATGTTGGCTGGCGTGCTCCTCGCCTTCGGGATCGATGTAGGGGGCGATGAGGTGGTGAGCCCTGCGAAGAAGCCAAGGGACGGCCAGCCGGACGACCGACTTCAACCCGACGTACATGGTCTCCAGGTCGTGCCCGAGATCGAGGGGATGCTCTTTGGGTTCCTCCGAGTGGGACGCTCAGTGAGAGACACTATCTCACCGAGCGACTTCGAGAAGAAGGTCGCGGAGGGCTACAGGCCGGACAAACACCTCACAAAAAAGCAGACCTTGTCTGCGCAGCTGTTCAACCAGTCGCACTTCCACGCGTCCGACACCGCACGATTCATCACGCTCATCTCGGCGGTTGAGGCACTGGCCGAACGGAGCCGCAGTTCGCCCGCTGCCTGTGCTCTAATCGAGGAGTTCCTTCGCATGGCTGGAGCGGTGATCGGCTTGGAGGAAGGCGTGCAAAAGGCGCTCACAAGGGGTTTGGGGAATTTGAAACAAGAGTCGATTGGATCGGCTTGTCGAGCGCTGGTCCGCACGCACTGCGGCGAGCCAGCGGCCAACGATTTCAGACGCCTGTACGATATTCGGAGCACGCTGCTTCACGACGGAGAGCCCCCTTCGGGCACAAGGCTCGACGTGGAGCTATGCGTGCTTGACCCGCTTGTCAGGCTCCTAATCGCGAGACACGTGGCTGCCAGCTGGCGGACCTCGGTGGACGAGTAATGCACTCAGCTGACTCCCCCAGAACTGCAAGGTTTACAGATTACGCACTATCGGACCCAAGAATCCAGCTTGTAGTTCCTATCCACGCGCAGCGGGTCGCCGAACCGGAGCTCGCCGATTCGGCACCGATC
>Ga0075425_100009592_pt1 | contig 10304 bp, 6 predicted proteins | sample SoiMethybrSBSTD4_FD_75300 | JGI IMG/M metagenome (GOLD analysis project Ga0075425, IMG submission 75300) | Bulk soil microbial communities from a Populus tree surrounding site in Tennessee, USA - Soil MetaG P. TD hybrid SBSTD4 | ecosystem: Environmental > Terrestrial > Soil > Tree plantation...
GTGCAGACCTCGCTCGCCAACCGGACGTCGCCGGTGCTGCGCGGCAAGTGGGTGATGGAAGTGCTGATGGGCACGCCGCCGCCGCCGCCGCCGCCGGATGTACCGGGGTTCGACGAAACCGCGTCAGCGAAGAACGGCCGGCTGCTCACGACGCGCGAGCGCATGGAGATCCATCGCGCCAACCCGACGTGCAACTCGTGCCATCGCTTCATGGATCCGATCGGCCTGGCGCTCGACAATTTCGACGTCACCGCGAAGTGGCGCGAACGCGAGAACGGCGCGCCGCTCGACACCAAGGGCGAGTACTACGACGGCACGCCGGTGAGCAGGCCGTCGGAGCTGCTCGCCGCGCTGATGAAGCGGCCGGCGCCGCTGGTGCGCACGTTCACGGAAAACCTGATGGCCTACGCGCTCGGCCGGCGCGTCGAGTACTTCGATCAGCCGGCGATCCGCGCGATCGCCAGAGCGGCGGAAGCGAACGAGTACAAGATGTCGTCGTTCATTCTCGGCGTCGTGAAGAGCGACGCCTTCCAGATGAAGCGGGCCGAGCCGATGACGACGGAAGAAGCCAAACCAGCGGCGCGATAAGGAGACACGACGTGGATTTCATCACTGGCAGGCAGATCCCCCGCCGCACGTTCCTGCGCGGTGTGGGCGCGACCGTGGCGCTGCCCTTCCTGGACGCGATGGTGCCGGCCGGCGGCCGCGGCCGTGTCCACGCGGCGGCGGCCGAGCGCACGCGGCTGGTGTGCATCGAGGAAGTGCACGGCCTGGCCGGCTGCAACAACTGGGGTGCGAGCAAGTTCCTCTTCGCGCCAGAGACGACGGGACGCGACTTCACGCTGGTTCCCGACAATCCGCTCAGCACGCTCGAGAAATTCCGCGATCACATGACGATCATCAGCAACACCGACGTCAGAAACGCGGAAGCGTTCCTCCTGCCCGAGATCGGCGGCGATCACTTCCGGTCGAGCGCGGTGTTCCTCACGCAGTCGCATCCGAAGCAGACCAACGGCTCGGACCTCTGGGCCGGCACGTCGATGGACCAGATGTACGCGCAGCGCTTCGGCCAGGCGACGCCGATGCCGTCGATGCAGTTCTGCATCGAGAATCTCGATCAGGCCGGCGGCTGCACCTACAACTACTCGTGCGCCTACACCGACACGATCAGCTGGGCCTCGCCCAACGAACCGCTGCCGATGATCCGCGATCCGCGCGTCGCCTTCGACATGCTGTTCGGATCCGGCGCCAGCGCCGAGGATCGCGTCGCGCGGCGCGAGACGCGCAAGAGCATCCTCGACTGGATCTCCGGCGAAGTCGAGCGCGTCCGCCGTCAGCTCGGCAACGGCGACCGCCAGCGCCTCGATCGCTACTTGGACAACGTGCGCGAGATCGAGCGGCGCATCCAGGCCGTCGAGGCGCGCAACCGCAGCGGCGAACAGCGCGAGCTGCCCGATGCCCCGGCCGGAGTACCCGACTCGTTCACCGAGCACATGAAGCTGATGTTCGACATCCAGGTGCTCGCGCTTCAGGCCGACATGACGCGCATCACGTCGTTCAAGACCGGCCGCGACGCGCAGAACCGCGTCTTCCCCGAGTGCGAATCGAAGCAGCCCTTCCACCCGACCTCGCATCACGGCAACCGCGAGGAGCGGATCATGGAGTTCAACAAGATCTGCAAGTTCCGCGTCGGTCAGATGGCGTACTTCCTCGACAAGATGAAGACCACGATGGACGGCGACGCCAGCCTGCTCGACAAGACGCTGATCGTCTGGGGATCGCCGATGGCGGATCCGAACATCCACAACCATCGGCGCTGCCCGATGGTGCTGTTCGGCCACGCCAACGGCATGCTGAAGGGCAACCTCCATCTCAAGGCCGCGGCCGACACGCCGATGGCCAACGTGATGCTGACGCTGATGCACAACCTCGGTCTCGAGGACGTCAAGACGTTCGGCGACAGCACCGGTGAGTTCTCGCTATCGCAGCCAGTCGCGACGTCTGTGGCGTGAAAGGGCACGAAACCACGAAAGCACGAATGAGATGTGTGGAGTTGGTAGAGACACACCAATGAGATATCGCCTGACCGCGGTAATGGCGTTGTGTTTGTCGGCGCTGGTCGGCGCCGCACCTTCTTCCTCGCCGGTCGCGGACGCGGCCGCGCGCGGCGATCGCGAGGCCGTGCGCACCTTGCTCAGGCAGGGCGCCGATGTCAGCGCGGCGCAGGGCGACGGCATGACTGCGCTCCACCACGCCGCGGAGCGCGGCGACGCCGCGATGGTCGAGATGCTCGTCTACGCCGGCGCCAACGTCGGCGCGATGACACGCATCGGTCAGTACACGCCGCTGCATGTCGCCAGCCAGTCGGGCAGCGTCGCGGTCGTGGGCGCGCTGTTGAAAGCGGGGGCGAGCGCGACGGCGCGCACGACCACGACCGGCGTCACGCCGCTGCATCTTGCCGCATCATCGGGCAACACGGAAATCGTGACGATGCTGCTTGGCGCCGGCGCGGATGCCAACGCGAAAGATGCGGACTGGGGACAGACGCCGCTGATCTATGCCGCCGCACTGAACCGCGCCGACGCGATCAAGGCACTGCTCGCGCACGGCGCGGACCCGTCGATCGCGACCAGGACCATTGACATCGCCAAACAAGGCGCGCTCGATCGCGCCGCGACCGAGCGTCAGCGCAAGGTCCTCGAAGCCTCCGTCGGCAAGGGTGAGCTGCCGACTTCGAGCCAGGTGCAGGCGGCGATGCACGCATCGCGCGAGCTCTTCGCGTCGGGCAAGATTCCGCCGCCCGATACGAAGGAAGGGGCGGCGGCCGGCGATCGCAACGGCGCCGGCTCGAACCAGAACTTCGATCCCGAAGAGATCAATCCGCCGGTCGCGACCAAAGGCGGCCTGACGGCGCTGCTGCACGCGGCGCGGCAGGGCCACATCGAGGCGGCGCGCGCCCTCCTCGACGGCGGCGCCAACATCAATCAGCCGGGCGCCGGCGACGCCACGACCGCGCTGTTGATGGCCACGATCAACGGCCAGTTCGACATGGCGATGTTTCTGATCGAGCACAAGGCCGATCCGAACCTCATCGCGTCCGGCAACGGCGTGGCGCCGCTGTGGGCCGCCGTCAACACGCCGTGGCAGCCGCGCACGCGCTTTCCGCAGCCGCAGGAGATGGAGCAGCAGAAGGCAACGTATCTCGACGTGATGAAAGCGCTGCTCGACGCCGGCGCGGATCCGAATGCCCGCGTGCGCACGCATCCCTGGTATCTCGTGTACAGCGGATGCGGCAACCGCAACTGCGGCCTCGCCGACACGGCCGGCTCGACCGCGTTCTGGCGCGCGGCCTACGCAACCGACGTGGACGCCATGCGGCTCCTCGTCAAGTACGGCGCCGATCCGAACATTCCAACGGTCGCGCCGCCGGTGCCAATCCGCCGCGGTGGAGCGAACGCGCCGCCGCCCGGCGCCGGCGGTCCGGTTGCGCCGACGGCTGCTGCCAACCAGGCGAAGTACGACGCGCCGCCGATTCCGCCCGGCGGACCGGGCGCGTTTCCGATTCATGCCGCCGCCGGCGTCGAGTACGGCGAAGGGTTCGCCGGCAATGCGCATCGCCACGCGCCGGACGGCTGGATGCCATCGATCAAGTATCTCGTCGAGGAGCTCGGCGCCGACGTGAACGCGCGCGACAACGACGGCTACACGCCGCTTCACCACGCGGCGGCGCGCGGCGACAACGAGATGATTCTCTATCTCGTCTCGAAGGGTGCCGACGTCACCGCCGTCGCGCGCAGCGGACAGACGACCGCCGACATGGCCAACGGGCCGGTGCAGCGCGTGTCGCCGATTCCCGCGACCGTCGCGCTGCTCGAGAAGCTCGGATCGAAGAACAGCCACAGGTGCGTCGTCTGCTGGTGATCGCATTTCGATCTGAGTCCCGCTCGTCCTGAGCTTGTCGAAGGACGAGCGATTCGGCTCGTGGTTCGACAGGCTCACCACGAGCGTCACGGAGCGGCATCAAGATTCATGAGAATCGATCTGCCGGGGCTGTTTGATCTCCAGGTGAACGGCTTCGGCGGTATCGATTTCAACGAACCCGATCTCGCAGCCGATCGCGTCGCGGAAGCGGTGGAACGTATGCGCGCCACCGGTGTGACGCGCTGTCTGCCGACGCTCATCACATCCTCCTTCGCCCGGTTCGCGGCGAGCGCGCGCGCGGCGTCACGCGCCGACTCATCGGCCATCGCCGGCATCCACATGGAAGGGCCCTATCTGTCGCCCGAGGACGGCGCACGCGGCGCGCATCCGCGAGCGCACGTGATTCCGGCGAGCGTCGACGATTTCGCGCGACGCCAGGATGCCGCGGGCGGTCGGATCGTGCTCGTCACGCTCGCGCCGGAAGTCCCGGGCGCGGTGGCGCTCATCGAGCATCTCGTGGCGTCGGGTGTGCGCGTCGCGATCGGACACACGGCGGCGGAGCCGTCGCAGATCCGCGATGCGGTTGCCGCCGGCGCGACGCTGTCGACCCACCTCGGCAACGGGTGCGCGCAGATGCTCCCGCGGCATCCAAACGTCATCTGGGAGCAACTCGCCGCCGACGCGTTGATGGCGAGCCTGATCGTCGACGGCCATCACCTGCCGCCGTCGACCGTGAAGGCGATCGTCCGCGCCAAGGGCGCGCGCCGCACGATCCTCGTGACCGATGCGATTGCCGCGGCCGGCTGCCGGCCCGGCCGTTATTCGATTGGCGGCGTCGACTGTGAGCTCGGCGAAAATGGCCGCGTGTCGCTGCCGGGAACGCCGTATCTCGCCGGCTCCAGCCTGACGATGGATCGCGCGATCGTCAACACCGTAAGATTCACGGGGCTGCCCATCGATGACGTGATTCCGATGGCCTCGACGATGCCGGCGAGCTACCTCGGGACGACGACCGCCGGCACCGTCACCGCCGAGTGGGACGAGGGGGCGCGCGAGCTGCAGATTCGCCGCGTGACGTCATGACCATCGCGCCGCTCGACTGGGCCGTCCTCGTCGTCTATCTGATCACCATCACCGGCATCGGCCTGTTCGTGGGATATCGCGTGCGGCGAAGCGCCGAGTATTTCCTCGGCGAGCGCCGCTTCGGCGCGTCGGTGATGATTGCGCAGAGCTTCAGCGTCGGCACGCACGCCGAGATGCCGGTCTCGCTCGCCGGCGCGGTCTACAGCATCGGCGCCTCCGCGATCTGGTTTCAGTGGAAGAACCTCTTCATCACGCCGCTCTACTGGGTGATGGCGCCGGTCTTCCGCCGCATCCGGCGGACGACGATGGCGGAGTTCGTCGAGGATCGCTACGGGTCGCTGATGGGCGCCGTCTACATCGTGTTCGCGCTGTCCTTCTTCATCATCAACACCGGCAGCCTGCTGAAGGGCGCGGGCAAGGTGATCGGTCAAGCGACGGGCGCGACCACCGGCGTCAACGAGATCGTGGTGGCGATGACGGTGATGTTCGTGCTCTACAGCTTCGTCGGCGGTCTCGTCGCGGCGGCGTGGACCGACGTGTTCCAGGGATGTCTGATCATCGTCCTCTCGTTCATGCTGATTCCGCTCGGCTGGCACGTGGTCGGCGGACTCAGCGGCATGAAGGCGTCGCTGCCGCCGTTCCGTTTCTCGCTCGCCACGCCCTCGGGGATCGGGCCGTGGGTGATCCTGATGCTCACGGTCAACGGACTGATCGGGATCATGGCGCAGCCGCAGCAGCTGTCGTCGGTCGGCACCGGCCGAGACGAGCGGACGTGCCGCGTCGGCATGTTGTTCGGCAACTTCGTGAAGCGCGTCTGCACGGTGGGGTGGGCGCTGGTCGGCTTGATCGTCGCCGCGATGATCGCGCAGGGACGCGGCAGCGCCGCCGCGCTCGGCGATCCGGAGAACGCGTTCGGCTTCGCGTGCCGGCAGTTGCTGTTTCCCGGCGCGCTCGGCCTGCTGATCGCGTCGATTCTCGCCGCGAGCATGTCGGCCTGTTCCTCGTTCATGATCGGCAGCGGCGCGCTCTTTACGGAAGGACTGTACCGCCGGCACCTCGCGCCGCATCACGACGATCGGCACTACCTGTGGGTCGGGCGGATGAGCGGGTTCGTGATCACGATGCTCGGCGTGGTCTACGCCGTGTTTCTCATTCAGCGGGTGCTTTACACGTTCCTGCTGACCGAGACGCTGGCGTCGTTTGTCGGCATCAGCCTGGTTGGCGGGATCGTCTGGCCGCGTGCGAACCGATGGGGCGCGCTGGCGAGCCTGCTCATCGCGCTGATGGTGAACTTTCTCCTCTACTACCTGACCGGCGAACGGTTGGATTACTGGGATCCGAACGTCTTCCTCGCCGCGCTCGTGGCCGGCATCGTCGCGCTCGTCGTCGTCAGCCTGCTCACGGCTCCGGAACCCGCGGACAGCCTCGACTCGTTCTTCGGACGGCTGCAAACGTCGAGCGACGACGCGACCGGGACGCGTAGTCCACTCCTGTTGGTGAACGCGCTGCATCCGAGTCGCGCCGCCGGGGAACATGGATGGCGCGTGTATCTGGGGGATCTTGGTGGACTCGCGCTCGGCTGCGTGATGGTGATCGCGCTCGTGACCGTGACCGCGTGGTTCCTCGCCGGCTAGGCAACACAAAGAACACAAAGACCACAAAGAACACAGAGCACAAAGATAGTTGATCGGTTGGCTTGGTGCTCTTAGTGTCCTTTGTGCCCTCTGTGTCCTTTGTGCTTATCACTTCGCGAAATCGACGTTCAGCGTCATCGGCTTGGTCGTCACCGTCACCGTCATCCTGCGCTCGCCGCCGGCGGCGCGCTTGACGACGATCTCGTGAGTGCCCAGCGAGACCGGCATCTCGTTGACCGGTACGTCGCCGATCCGCGCTCCATCGAGCCACACCTGGGCGAGCTCGTTTGCGGTGACCGTGACCAGCGTCGGCGGCGGCTTGATCGTGATTCTCACGGTCTCGCCGGGCTTCAACTCCACCTGTTCCACCGATTCGTACTCGAGCGTACGGTTCGCGACCTGCAGCTCGTGCCGTCCCGGCGACAACATCACCTGGTTACGCTCGTCGAAGCGAAGCGTGCGCCCGCGCTCGGTGACGACGACCTCGAAGGGCGAAAAGAGCGTGACGAAGCCGGAGAAGATCGACTCGTCGAGGGTGACGGTCTTGCCGGGGGCGACGGTCACGGTCCGTTGAACCGTACCAGCGTCGCTGCGAAGCTCGATCGTGTGGCGCCCCTGATTGACGTCCGCGAGCGTCAGCGGCGTCACGCCGCGCATCTTGCCGTCGACGATGACTTGCGCACCCGGCGGCGTCGAGCTCACCTCCACGGTTCCCGTGGTCTTCGGCTTCACGGCGGGCGGAGGTTCCGGCCCTGGCGGACGCCGTTGGACGGCCGGCGTGCGCGCCCGGTAGTCTTCGATTTCCTTGAGCAGGTAGCGTCCACCGTAAAAGGCGGCGGCGCCGCCGGCCGCGAGCATGGCGACGATCGCGGCGACGCGGGGCAATCGCTCGACGACGGGCTCGGCTAACTCGCCGATCCGACTGGCGACCCGCGCGGCGGCGCTCGGACCCTCCGGCGCCACGACGGCCGGCTCGGGCCGGCTCGTCGCGGCCGGCGCGAAATCGGTCGTCACCGGAAGCACTGGTAACGGCGCTTCGGTCCACGTCGCCCGACGCGTTCGGGCCCAGTTGATGGCGGCGCGCGCCGCTGCGATCAGCTCAGCTTGTTGGTGATCCGGCATCCCTGTACTCGACGCCACAACAAAACTATAATCGGCTTCGCTATCCGCGAGATGAGCATCGACGCTGCCCGACGCTACCTGGACGAGAACGCCCAGCGTGAGCTGGACGAATTGCGGGCGGCGTTGGATGTTCGCCTCGCCGCCCTCGAAGCGGCGCTCGCCAATCCCAATCCGAAGACCTCGCTGGCCAATCTGGTGCTCGACCTGGCGCGCGTCGCCACGGCCGAAGCGGAAGCCGCCGCCACACGCGCGTCGCTGGCCGCACAGGTCGACGCGCACGAGCGCGCGGCGACCGGCGTCGAGGCGGAGTTCTCGCTGGACGCGGAACGCTCGGCGAACCGCGCGTTGCGCCTCGAGGTCGAACAGGTCCAGAAGGCGCTCAAGGCGGAGAGCGAAGGCGCCGCGCGGCTGCGCCAGCAGATCGAGGAATTGCGATCGGCGCACGATTCGGCGCGGACCGCCGAATCCGGGCGCACCCGCGAGCTCGAACATGCGCGCACCGCGCTGACCGCGGAGCAGGACGCGGCGGCGGGCCTGCGGCGCACCCTCGAGGAGGCGCAGCGGGAGGCGCGCGACGAGGGCGCGAAGCGCACCACGCTCGAAGCCGAGCTCGCGCAGCAGCAGGAAGCGCATCGTCATTTGTCCGACTTGCTGGCCGGCGTTCAGCGTGAGCTGGCGGCGGCGCGCGAATCGGCTCGCGCGGCCGCGCAGGCGTCGGGCGCGCGTCAGGAAGCCGACGAGCGCCTTCAGCAGATCATCGACGAACGCGACGCGCTGGCCGAAGAACTGGCGGCGGCGCGGCAGGCGGTTCAGGGGATGCAGGCCGCCGTCGACGCGAGACTGGAAACGATCGACGCCAAGCGCGCCCGCGCGATCAAAGAAGCCGAAGTACGCGCCGACGAGGCGATTCGCGCGCGCGACGCCGTCATCGACGAGCTGGAGGCGGCGCGGCGCGCCGCGGTGTCGGCGCAGGCGGACTTCGACACGCGCCTCGACGCGAGCGAGACCGAGCGCGCGATGTTCGAGCAGATGTCGAGGGAGGCACAGGCGCGCGCCGAGGAGGCGGCCCGCGCGCGCGACGCGCTTGCGGCGGAGCTCGAACGGGCGCAGCAGGCGGCCGAGGCGTACGCCGATCTCGATGCGAAGCTGTTTGCCAGCGAGTCGGAGCGCGCGCGGTTGGTGCGCGCGTCGAAGGAAGCCGAAGCGCGCGCCGAAGAAGCGGTCCGCCACCGCAACGCCGCGACGGCGGCACGCGACACGGCGACGAGCGAACGCGACACGGCGACGACCCAACGCGACGCCGCGACGAGCGAACGCGACGCCGCGGTGGCGGAGCTCGAAGCGGCACGACAGTCGGCGCTGACCCTGCACGGCGAGCTCGAATCGCGGCTGAACGAGAGCGAAGCGGAGCGCGGTCGACTGCAGCAGGCCGCACAGGAGGCACAGGCGCGCGTCGACGAGCTCTCGCGCGAGCGCGCGCCGATGACGGCGGCGCTCGACGCGGCGCGCCATGAGGCCGCCGCCGCGCGAGAAGAGCTCACCGCGATCCGTGATGAAGCCGCTGCCGCGCAGTCAGCGATGGACACCAAGCTGTTTGCCAGCGAGTCCGAGCGGGCGCGGCTGGTGCGGGCATCGAAGGATGCCGAAGCGCGCGCGGCGGATGCCGAAGCGCGCGCCGCTTCTGCCGACGCGCGCGTCAGCGCCGCCGAGGCGCGTGCCCACGAGGCCGCGGCGCGTGGCAACGAGGCGCAGGCGCGCGCCGAGGAAACGGCGCAGAGAATCGCGGCGCTGTCGCAGGAGATCGAAGCGGCGCGGCACGCAGGCGGCGCGGCCCGCAGCGAATTCGACGCGCAGCTGGCCGCCGCCCACGCCGAGCGTGCGCGCCTGGAGCAGGCGGTGCAGGCGGCGCAGGCGCGCGCCGACGAAGCGGAGCGTGCGCGGGACGAAATGGCCAAGGCGGCCGTGGTCGAGATCTCGCACGACGAAGAGCCAATCACGAGCGACGCGCGATTCGAAGCGATCGAGGCCGATCGGACCCGCATGGAGCTCGCATGGCAGGATGCCGAGTCGCGCGCGGCGGAAGCGATGCGCCAGCGCGACGAAGCGGCCAAGGCGCTGCGCATGCTGCAGCTCAAGGTGGCCGGCAAGAAGAAGGGCGCGCAGTACAAAGATGTCGAGCTCACCGCGATGCTCGACAGCACGGCACCGCCGTCGGACCAGGCGGCGGTTCGGCGGGCGGTGCGCTACAGATTTCCGAAGACGGTCGAGGTCCGCATCGACAGCGACGTCGGCGAGCTGGCCGATCTGTCGGTCGGCGGCGTGCAGCTTCTCTGCCCGAAGCAACCCGAGGTGAATCATCTGGTCACGGTGACGATTGGATCCGGCAAGAGCGGGATCCCCTGCGAGGGACGCATCGTGTGGGCCTGGCTCGAGCCGCACTCGCAGGGGCGGAAGCTCAGGTATCGCGCCGGCATCTCCTTCACGAAGATGAACGAAGCGGCCATCGAAGCGTTCATCGCCAAGGAATCGAGCAAAGAGACGTAA
>Ga0075425_100009593_pt1 | contig 10304 bp, 8 predicted proteins | sample SoiMethybrSBSTD4_FD_75300 | JGI IMG/M metagenome (GOLD analysis project Ga0075425, IMG submission 75300) | Bulk soil microbial communities from a Populus tree surrounding site in Tennessee, USA - Soil MetaG P. TD hybrid SBSTD4 | ecosystem: Environmental > Terrestrial > Soil > Tree plantation...
GGCAGCTGCTTCTTCTTGATCTGCGCCTCGAGCTCGGAGAAGTCGTCGCCGTCGTCCTCGCCAAGCTCCTTGTGGATGACGCGAAGCTGCTCCTGCAGGTAGAACTCGCGCTGGTTCTGGAACATGGCGCCGCGCACATCGTCGTCGATCTTGCGCTCGAGACGCAGCAGCTCGATCTCGCCCGACAACAGCTCGGCGAGCATCTCCAGCAGACTGCGCAGGGTGTCCGCCTCCAGCAGCGATTGGCGCAGCTCGAAGCGCACCGCTACGTGCGCTGCAACTCCGAAGGCCTGCCGCTCGGCGGAGTCCGTGCTCTGAATGATCGTGACGATCTCGGCGGGGATGCGCCGATGCAGACTCACATACTCTTCGAACGAATTGAGAACCCGGCGACTGAGCGCCTCGGTCTCAGCGGCATCTTCGGGTGCGGGCCCTGTGAACGGGAGCGGAGATACCGCGGCGCGCAGAACGTTGCCGGCGGGGATGTAGCGCGTGACGCGAGCGCGGGCGATTCCCTCGACCAGAACTCTCGTGGTCCCCGTCGGCAGTCTGGAGACCTGGACGACCCGACCGATGACGCCGGTGCGGTGGAGATCCGCCGCCGCGGGCTCCTGTTTGTCACCGTCCCGCTGCGCCACGAGCAGAATGATTTTGTCTTCGGCGAGAGCTGCCTCGATGGCGGCGAGTGAAGCCGGCCGCCCCACGAGGAGCGGGATGACTACATAGGGGAAAATGACGACGTCACGAAGCGGCAGGACCGGAATGCGGTCAGACGCTTGGATAGACTCGCTGTCGCGCTGAAAGATTTGGGGCAAGGCTGATTTAGACGGCTGCTGGAAAGAGATATCGTAACGGCAACTTACGACTACCGGCCAGGGGCTTTCGGCGGAACGGCTAGCGGCACCGGGCTACGACACTAGCATCTCGACTCTGGCGCGAAGCCCCGGGCCGTTCCGCCCACAGCTCCCAGCCGGTAGTCGTATTTGGCCTTTATGAGGCCTTACGCTTCCTTCTTCCGCCTCATTGGCGAGATCTCGAGGAGCGGCTGCGTCCCATTGGTAATGCAGGACTCGGTGACTTTGACTTCCACCACGTCCTCGCGTCCCGGGAGGTCGAACATTACTTCCATTAGGACCTCTTCGAGGATCGCGCGCAGGCCACGCGCGCCGGTGCCGCGCTTGAGGGCCTTCGTGGCGATGGCGACGAGGGCCGCTTCGTCGAACGTGATCTTCACGTCCTCGAGTCCGAACAGCTTCGCGTACTGCTTCGTGAGCGCGTTCTTCGGCTCCTTGAGGATGCGGACGAGTGCTTCTTCGTCGAGACCTTCGAGAGCGACGGTCACGGGGAGACGTCCCACCAGCTCCGGGATCAAGCCATAGCGGAGCAGATCGTCCGGCTCGACCTCGCTGAACATCTTCGTCTGGGCCAGCTTCTTGTCGCGGATTGCCGCGCCGTTGAAGCCGATCTGACGGCGACCGGTGCGTGACTCGATGATCTTCTCCAGTCCGTCGAACGCCCCACCGCAAATGAAGAGAATGTCCTTGGTGTTGAGCTGGATGTACTCCTGCTGCGGGTGCTTGCGTCCGCCCTGTGGTGGGACGGAAGCGACCGTTCCTTCGATGATCTTGAGCAGCGCCTGCTGCACGCCTTCGCCGGAGACATCGCGGGTGATGCTGGGATTCTCCGATTTGCGGGCGATCTTGTCGATTTCGTCGATGTAGACGATGCCGCGCTCGCATTCGGCGACGTTGAAGTCGCCGGCCTGGAGCAGTCTCACCAGAATGTTCTCGACGTCTTCACCGACATAGCCCGCTTCCGTGAGCGTGGTCGCGTCGGCGATCGTGAACGGAACGTCGAGAATCCGGGCTAACGTGCGGGCCAGCAGCGTCTTACCGACGCCGGTGGGCCCGATCAGCAGAATGTTGGATTTGTCGAGCTCGACGTCGTCGTCTTTGAGCGACGTGGAGTTGATGCGCTTGTAGTGGTTGTAAACCGAGACGGCCAGCGCCTTCTTCGCCTGCTCCTGCCCGATCACGTACTGGTCCAGGACGTCCTTGATCTCCTGAGGCGATGGTACCTGGGTTATCGCCTCTGCAACCTCGCGCTCCTCGTCCTCAGCCAGAATCTCGTTACAAAGCGCAATGCACTCATTGCAGATGTAGACGGATGGCCCCGAAATGAACTTCCGGACTGAGTCTTTCGATTTTCCGCAGAACGAGCAGCGAAGGTGTTTCTCTTGGGACATTAATCGAAGGGAACGAGGGGTGCGGCGACCATCTTGCGCCTGAACTAAAGATACCTAACAGCGGGCCCGGAAACGGTCAAGCAACTAATCTCTGAGCAGGACTCGTGAAGAATTTCACAAGTAACAGCGGCCTACTGCTCAGGCCTGTTTGAGCGCCTCCTCCATCTCCCCGCGATAGGAAATGACGTTGTCGATGAGGCCGTACTCCTTTGCCTCCGTTGCCGACATGAAACGATCCCTGTCGGTGTCGCGCTCGATTCGCTCCGTAGGCTGACCTGTGTGCTTGGCCATCAGCTTGTTCATCTCGGAACGCAGGTGAAGAATCTCCTTCGCCTGGATCTCGATGTCGGAAGCAGTGCCGCCCCCGCCGCCCTGAGACGGCTGGTGGATCATGATGCGTGAATGGGGCAGGGCAGACCGCTTGCCCGGCCGCCCGGCCGCCAGCAGGAAGGCTCCCATGCTCGCCGCCAAACCCATGCAGTTCGTGTTCACGGGAGACTTGAGGAACTGCATCGTATCGTAGATCGCGAGACCCGCGGAGACGCTGCCGCCCGGAGAATTGATGTAGATGTGGATGTCCCGCTCGGGATTGTCCGACTCCAAAAACAGGAGTTGGGCGATCACGATGTTGGCGACGTCGTCGTTGATCGGCGTGCCCAGAAAAATGATCCGGTCCATCAGGAGCCGTGAGAAAACATCGTAGGTGCGCTCACCGCGGCTGGAGCGCTCGATGACATACGGCGTGTAGATCGTCGGCATTGGTTCGTCTTCTTCCTCGCGCCTTCTAGGCATTAGTCGATACATCGTTACGGTCCAGCAGCCACTTGAAGACCTTTTCTTCAGTGATGCTGCGCTCCATTTCCTTCAACCGGCCACTCTTCTCGAGCTGAGCGTAGATCTGGCCCGGATTGGCTCCGCGCTTTTCCGCCTGCTCGGCGATGCGGTCATCAAGGTCCTTTTCGGTCGCGGTAAGACCTTCCTTCTCCGCGATCGTTTCAATCACTAGATCGCGGCGAATCTGACGCTCTGCCATCGAGCGGAATTCGCCGGCAAATTGTTCACGCTGATCTTCCGGAATCTGGTAAGCCTCGGCGTAGTTCTGCACGAATTGCTGGACCCAGCTCTTCGGAACGTCGAACGCGTTGGCGGAGATGATCTGGTCGATCAGCTGCTGTCGCACGTTGGCTTCGGCTTCCTGCTCGGCGTGTCGCTGCAGGTCAGTACGCACGGCGGTCTTGAGCGCGTCGAGTGACTCGAAGTCGCCAACTTCGCGCGCGAGCGCGTCGTCCAGAGGCGGCGCAGCCTTCCGTTTCACTTCATTGAGCGTGATGCGAACCGTTTTGGTCTGGCCCCGCTGCGCCTCGTCCGGGAAATCCTCCGGCCATTTCACCGGCCGCTCGACGGTCTCGCCTGGAGTCGCCGACATGATCAACTCTTCGATTCCCGGTATGGCCTGTCCGGCACCGAGCACAAGCGGATAGCTCTTGCCTTCGCCGGCATCGGCATCCGCGGCGGCCGTCGCGATCTGGACGTTGACCATGTCTCCCGGCAGAGGCTTTTCCGTCACCGGTGTCCACGTCGCTTTTTCGTCCCGGACGTGCTCGAGCTGGTGCGTGACCTGTTCGTCCGTCACGGTTGCTGCCGGGCGCTGGATGCGGAAGCCGTTCGTTCGGGCAAGCTCGATCGTCGGACGAACTTCGAGATGCAGCTCGAAGGTAAGTGGCTTACCCTCCTCGAACTTTAGATCGTGGACGTGGGGCTGAGCTGCAACCTTGATGCTCTCCTTCTCCACGAATTCCTGATAAGCCTCGCGGACGAGCGACTCGAGTGCCTCCTGGCGGATCGCTTCGCCGAACTTCTTCCTCACCACCGTGGCTGGTGCCTTGCCGGGCCTGAATCCCGGAAGCCTCACCGTCGACGCGTAACGTCGCGCTGCCTTATCCTCGGCGTCCTTGACCGCCTCTGCGGGTACGGAGACCTGTATGTAGCGCTCGACTCCCTCGGAAGCGCGCGGGGTGAACTCGATTTTCATGCCAGCAATATAACAGAGTGACGAAGGCCCGAAGCGGCACTCCTATTGCCTTTCCTCGTTAGCAGAAAAATCAATCAAAAAAAAGAATTCTTGTGGAGGTGGGGACGATGGAGCTAGACACACTCAAAGATCTTTACGTAGAGGAAATCAAAGACCTTTATAGCGCAGAGAAGCAGCTGATCAAAGCGCTACCCAAAATGGCGAAGGCCGCTAACGACAAGCAGCTGCAGCAGGCGTTTCGCACGCACCTCAGACAAACCGCCCAGCACGCGGCGCGTCTGGAGCAGATTTGCAAAGAGCTGGGCGTCAGCCCTCGCGGCAAGAAATGCGTCGGCATGGAAGGCCTGATCGAAGAAGGCAGCGAATTGATCAAGGAGAATCCGGACCCCGACGTCCTCGACGCGGGGCTGATCTCCAAGGCGCAGCACGTCGAGCATTACGAGATGGCTGGTTACGGGACAGTTCGTACGTACGCGCGGCAACTCGGATTCGACAGCCACGCTGATCTTTTACAGCAGACGCTCAACGAAGAAGGGCAGACAGACCATCTTCTGACCGCGCTCGCCGAGTCGGGCATCAACGTAGAAGCAGAAGTCTGATCTGACGCGAAACAAAAAAACCCGGCGCCGATTCGACGCCGGGTTTTGTTCTTGACGGCTGCCGGGACAGATCGCCCGGAACTACGACCCGCGGCGTCCCGATTTCATCGATGTCGCTGGGGGTTTTCCAGCGTGCACCGGCGGATTTGGAACGTGCGGCTGTGGAACCTTGGTGTTGTCAGGCAGCGGCACACCGTGCGGCTTCTCGTCCTTTTTCTTCTTCGAGAAATCGGGAATTTGGTTTTTTCGTTTCATTGGGTTCTCGTGTTCGAAGTTCCGACCAGGTGCGAAAGGGGGGACTCGAACCCCCACGGATTGCTCCACTGGATCCTAAGTCCAGCGCGTCTACCAATTCCGCCACTTCCGCAATCGTTCAAAAAATAGCAGGGAAACCCGGCTGGCAGCAGGTTCGCACTTCGGACTTAGATGGCAGTTGGTTCGCCGCTCGCAGTCACCCCAAAACAAAAACCCCTGCGGAGATTCCGCAGGGGTTTCTGTCAACGTCGAAGCGACGTTATCTACCAACCTGCAGATTCACAATCCTCGGCGAGTGCGTCGGCTCCGCTAGGGAGTAGACGCTGAGGCTGACATAATCGCCCGGCTTCATCCGACTCAGAACCTGTTGCAGATCGCTGGGTGTGTTGATCGCGCGCCGCGGAGTCGGGAACAGCACCTCCGTAATGACATCGTTGCGCGACAACTTCTCGTCGGCCGGTCCACCCGGAACGACGTCCGAGACCATCACGCCACGCACCGGAGTCGAGACCCTCGCCTGTGCGGCGATCTCCGGACTGACCGGCGCGACGGAGATGCCGAGCGCCGGGTGTACCATTCCGCCGCTGCTCACCGGAGCCGGTGCGGAGTTGGTCGCGACTTCCTTGTCGGTCGGCGCTTCCATCAGCGTCACCCGGAAATTCTTGCGCTGGCCATAGCGCATTGCTTCGATCTCGATCGTCTCACCCGGATTGTGGTTGCGCACGATCCTCTGAAGTGTGCTGACACGATCGACTGGCTGTCCATCGGCGGTGATTATGACATCACCGGGCTGGAGGCCCGCTCTCTTGGCAGGCGTGTCGTCGCTCGGGAAATTCCGGACGAGCACACCGCGAATGTCCTTGACGCCGGCAACCGCCGCGTCTTCCGGGCTCACGTCATCGATGCCGATGCCGAGTGCCGGAACGCGGACGCGTCCGTTGGCAATGAGCTGATCCATCACTCTCTTGGCGAGCGTGATCGGAATCGCGAAACCGTAGCCGGCGTTGTAGCCCGTCGGGCTGGCGATCGCGCTGTTGATGCCGATCACTTCGCCCCTCGAGTTGACGAGCGGACCACCCGAGTTGCCCGGGTTGATCGCCGCATCCGTCTGAATCAGATCGCTGATCGCGTACTGATTGTTGCCCGTCGGATTCATCAGCTCGGCGAGACTGCGGCCCTTGGCGCTGATGATTCCCGCGGTCACGGTATTCTCGAGGCCAAGCGGATTGCCGATCGCCAGCACCCACTCACCGATGCGCGACGTTACGTCGTTACCGAGCGAAACGGTCGGGAAATTGTTGCCATCGATCTTGATGACGGCGACGTCGGTAGTCTTGTCGTGACCGACGACCTTCGCCGTGAAAACGCGGTGGTCGAGCATGCGCACCGTCACCTTGTCGGCGATCGTCTCGCGATCAGAGTTGGTGACGACGTGGTTATTGGTCAGGATGTATCCGCTCGAGGTGACGATGAAGCCCGATCCCTGTCCGCGCATTGGACGCGACTGCTGAGGGATATCGAACTGGCGGAAGAAATCCTCCATTCCCGGCGGAACGCCCTGCTGCGGAACCTGAGCGCGACCGCGGGAGCTGGTGTTGCCGGTACGAGGTGCGCTGAAAACTTCGATCGACACAACGGCGGGCGTTACGTTGTTCGCGATTGCAACGAATGCGTTGCTGGCTTCGGCGATTGGCTGGACGATCGCCGAATTGGTTCGACTCTGCGCAAATCCGAGCTTGGTCCAGTTGAGCCCGGAGGCAATGATCAAACCGCCTATGAAAGCGGTGACTGCGGCTACGAAGAGCCGCGCTCTTTGTGATCCCATCGACATGCGACTAGTGGCTAAAGGGTGTAACTATGAGACACGATGCTGGAGCTTCAGGTTTCACGCCAGTCCAAAAATTTTTTCGGCGGGTCGGATGTTAAGAAACCAGGGCCCACTTTTCTTATACGCATGGCCGCCCTATTTGCTCCACCGCTCTGCATAAGAGAGCGACGGGCTGAGCTTGCCTGGCGTAACGGTTTGCGAGCTCCGCCAGCAAATCCCCACAAGAAGGCAAAGCATCATTTTCCTGCCCGTCCGCCACCCACCGAAAACCGGCAGCGACGGCGAGCGCCCGCGCCTGTGCGCCCGCGCCTGTAATGAAACGATACCGGTATAAAAAAACGTTACACCGTTATCGATGCTTCGGGTGATAGAAAAAACGCAAGTCCTTGTAAAACAACGTGTTACCACCGGCACAGCGGTTGCTCTAAGGGGGGCTTTCTCCGCCCCTCAAAATTCAACCGCAGACGGTCCCCGATGCCTCGCTTGAGACTCTTTAATTCATTTGCTCCACTCGCCGGCGCCTTCCTGATTGCGTCGTGCGTGGCACCGGACCTCGCCAATCCAACGGCACCCGTCGCGGGCACTACGTCACCCCATGACGTCCTGAATCTCCAGCTCACAGCGGTAAAGTGGAAACAGCAGCTGGATGGCCCGCTCACTGTTTCACAGACGATCGATCAGTCGGGCGGCACCATCTCGATTCCAGAGACTGGTCTGACAATCGGATTTCCCGCGGGCGCGGTGACGTCGCCGGTCGCGATAACTGTGACCGCCGACGTGAAGTACGTCGCCTATAAGATGGAACCCGCAGGCACGCAATTCCTGCAAGACGTGGTCGTCACTCAGCAGCTCAATACGACCCAGGTCTATGGCCTTCCACTGACCAGCGCGCTTTACGCCGCTTACATCGCTGACGACGGCGTGAATTTGAGCGGAGTTCTCCCCGTTCTGGAGCTCGAGCCCTCCACGACGATTTTCTCTCCGCTTTCTTCCCTGTTTCCACAGGCGGAAGTGTGGACCATCAGACACTTCTCCCGCTACATACTCGCCTCCGGTTGAGCGGAGACCGGGAAATGGACTCGACAGTGGGGACTGCCCCCAACGCGCGGATGCCCATGCAAAAATCCGATAACCTGGAGCGCGCGCATCTGCTCGTCGAAATGGCTCGCCTGGCGGAGCGGTTGAAGGAAGACTCCAAGGCGCTCCAACTGTACGACGACGCCCTGTCGCAGTTCTCCACCGACAGCCTTGATCCGTTCCTCCCAGAGATTCTGCGCTGGAAAGGGTCATTGCTTCGGGACATCGGCGAGACCGAGCGCGCGTTCCGCTGCTATGTCATAAGTCTCGAGAAGGCACGACTGATCGGTTCGGAGCAGGCGCAGGCACATGCGCTGAACTGCCTCGGGACGATTGCACAGCGACGTGGCGACCATAGAGAAACCCGACGTCTCTACTCCGAGGCGTCCAAGCTCGCAAAGTCGGCAGGCGACTCCAGGCTGCTCGGCATGATCGAACAGAATCGCGGCGTGCTGGCAAGCATGCACGGCGATTTCGAAGAGGCGGCGGAGTTTCTTTCGAACAGTCTCGCCGCTTTCGAACAGGCGTGCGACGCGGAGCCCATCTCCTGGGTCCTCAACAACCTGGGCATCCTGCATATCAAAATGGGAAACTTCGAAGACGCCGGCGGATATCTGGAACGCGGCCACGCCATCGCTGTGCTGCGTGGCGATGCCGCGGTCGAGAACGTGATCACGCTCAACCTCGCCGACGTATTCATGCACCTCCGTCGTCAGGAGCTAGCCGAAGAGTGGAGCACCAAGGCGCTCCACCACGCCCACCGCCGCGAAGATCACCTGACCGCCGCGGGGGCCCTCAAGATTCGCGCAGCGATAGAGAGGGAGCGTGGCGGGCTGGACAAGAGCATTGCCACGCTTCGCCAGGCGATCAACGAAGTTCAAGGCGCCGAGGATCCGCTCCTCCACGCCGAGCTGCTGCGCGAGCTGGGCGAGATCTCCCGCGCGGCGGGAAATGCCGGTGCCGCGCGCTCCGCCTGGCGGGAAGCAGTCAACTCATTCCAGCGCGTCGGTGCCACTCAGGAAGTAGCCGAGGTACAGGCCGAGATCCACTCGTTGGCTGGGTGACGACTAGCTCCTGGCGATATGGTCGGAGTAGCCCGCCGACCTGTAACGAAACGATGCAGGTGTAAAGAAACGTTGCACCGTTATTGATGAGCTTCGTAAAACCCGACAACGCAAGTCATTGGAAACAAAGAACTTCACATCGGGCACACTGGTTGCTTTAGCCTCACCCTCCTGGCGTCCACCTTCCGCGCAGAGCAATGATTCGCAACCGACTGCTTCGCTCCTTTGCATTTCTAGCCGGTGCCATCCTGATCGCGTCCTGCGGCAAGGACTCGGGTCCTCCAGGCGTTACGGGCCCCTCGGGACAGTCAGACCCCGCCCTTAGCGGTCCGGCGGTCGACGCGGCAGGGCGCCAGTTCAATGCATTATGGTGGGGCCACAGCCTGAGCAGCGGCGTCCAGGTTTCCAAAACGATCGATCAGTCCGGCGGAGTTCTAACGATTCCCGAGACCGGCCTGACGATGGACTTCCCGGCAGGCGCCGTCAGCGGACCTATCACGATCACGGTCACCGCCGACCAGACCTACGTTGCTTACAAGATGGATCCGGCCGGAACGAAGTTCCTGCAGGATGTCACCGTCACGCAGTCGCTGTCCAACACCAACATCTCCGGACAGCCGCTCCAAAGTCAGCTCTACGCCACTTACATCGCGGACGACAGCGTCAGCCTTTCGGGGCGAGTCCCGGTTATAGAAATCGAGCCGTCAAAAACGGTCTTCTCTCCAAACTCTTCGCTTCCCCAGTCCCACGTCTGGATCATCAGACATTTCTCGCGCTACATGCTCGCGTCCGACTGATTGTTGCTGATGCGTTTCTCAGGCCTGTCACCTGCAATTTGATTCAATAGTCCACCGCCACCGGGTCCACACACCATGATTCGCTCCAGGTTTTTGCGCTCGTCGGTACTCGTTCTAACGACCTTCGTCGCGCTCTCGTGCTCTGAGTTTTCCCCGACCGCCCCGCCGATCCAGGCGCCGTCTCAGGCGCAGGACGGCTTGCTGTCGGGTCTCGTCGGTCTCGTGACGAACCTCCTCGGGACGGTTCTAAACGTCATCACCTTCCGAACCGACCCCAACGGAATTCCGGTCAACGCTGTCAGGTGGACCGGTACGCACATCAATCAGACTCGCTCCGTCTCGGCGTATATCGGTCAGAACGGCGGCACACTTGCGCTGCCCAGCTCGGACTTCACCATCACGTTCCC
>Ga0075425_100009594_pt1 | contig 10304 bp, 4 predicted proteins | sample SoiMethybrSBSTD4_FD_75300 | JGI IMG/M metagenome (GOLD analysis project Ga0075425, IMG submission 75300) | Bulk soil microbial communities from a Populus tree surrounding site in Tennessee, USA - Soil MetaG P. TD hybrid SBSTD4 | ecosystem: Environmental > Terrestrial > Soil > Tree plantation...
GTGCAAGCGAGGAAACTCATCATGGAGCATTAAATCCAAAATGAGTTCGGCATCGCGGCGATCGTTCTTCTGTCGCCAGCGAGCCCGGCGCCGGATCTCGGTGGCATCACCTAGCCAGACCTGGTGACCTAATTCCTCGAGCAGTCGCTCGAACCATGGACTGTAACCGCTGGCTTCCAGCCCCACGATCACCTGGCCGCTGAATTGCTCGTAGAAAGTCCGCACCGCCGTTTTGGGTTCGTGCTTAAGTTCAGCGGTGACGAGTTCACCTGTTTCAGTTGTCAAATAACAAATTGTCTGTTGTCGTGCATGAAAGTCAACGCCGATATATATTGTGTTCATAGCGCCTCCTTTCAGTCTCTTGTCAAAGACAGCCCTGAGTTTACTCAAGGCGGGAGGCGCTTGCTTCATAACATCAAAGCCTGGTTCGCTTCTCAAGCAACGCACCGAGTCGAGTTCACAACAACGTCAAAGCAGATGAGGATCTGTTGTTTCAGGTGGGCCTAGTCATTTCCTACAGGATTGAATCTCAAAACAGTCGTTCACTAAGGAACGTCCAAGCGAGACAGGAGAAGGACGGTTTTTTGGACGTAACGGTCTAGCAGGCTATAATCCCACCGCAATCCGACACTCTCTGGGCTAATCGCGTTTGTAAGTTGACCTTCGTATTTTGTGCTCAACTAACACGGTGCTCAACTAACATGTTTGGGGATGAAGTCCTTACCTTTTCCGGCGGTGTGCAAAGCGGCGGAACTGTCTGCACTGTCCAAGAGAACGCTGAGAATAGCTTGATGAATCAGAGCAGGAGTATTTATTCGAGTCGCATAATTAAAGCAGGGGCTTTACTGCCGGACACTCTAACGCTGTTCACTCACTGGGATGAATCTCAATCTCCGACCGAGAATCTACGACGCGTGCAGCGCGAAAACGTTTTCGGGAAAGCTTCCCGATCAAGAATTAAAGACATCCTAACGATTTTTCGTCAGCGCTATCTAAAGGATAGGGAGACGACAAAAGCATTAACTCGTCTGGTGGAGAACCGGTTTCCTAAGGCTGCCCTCGATCGCATTTTTTATTTTCATTCGGCTCAATCCGATCACCTTTTGCATGATGTTGTGACCGAAGTACTCGCTGATTTGTATGCGCGGGGAAGGATAGAGATTCATATAAATCAGATCCAGTCGGTCTTGACGGAGTGGGTTCATGAGGGCAAGACAACTAGTCGCTGGTCCGGCTATACGATTCGCCGCGTGGCGCAGGGCCTAATGTCAACGTTACGGGACTTTGGTCTTCTCCAGGGAGCGGTAAACAAGCGACTTGCTCCTGTATATTTGCCGGTCGAGGCGTTTTCATATATAGCTTTCTACCTTCATGCCAAACAGCCTTCAGGTCAACGGCTTGTTGAGAATGAAGACTGGAAGCTCTTCCTGGTGACAACCTCTGAAGTGGAAAGGCTATTTATGGAGGCGCATCAGCAACGCCTTCTGGAGTATCACGCGGCAGGGCGCATTATTCGAGTAACTTTTCCGACCCGGTCCCTTGAGGAGTACGCGGATGTTATCTCTGAAAGATCGACTTGATCTCCTCGAAAGGGATTTGGTCTCTTCGCCTCCAAGAATTAGCGTTTATAAGGATCTGCCCTTCGCCATTCTTCGCTACGAACCGAGTGAAGAATGGGAAATCCGTCGTCAGGCGAACTTATTGGCCACAAAACTTGGTCACCAGCAAAAAAGGGTCGAGATAATCTCTCTGGCTGAATTACTGTGGGAAAGCATTGACAAGACGGAAGGTATCGAAGCCATCAAAGACCTAGAGCGACAACGCGGGTTTCGGGCCGCACAAGATCAAGTTACCACATATCTTTCCGACGAAGATTGGCTTCCTCTTCCAAGATTGTTGACTGAGCGAGTCAAGGCTCTCGATCCAAAGAGAGATGTTGTGTTCTTAATGCGCGCCGCAACGATGGCACCTGCGATTTATCACATGTCAAAGCTCCTCGATGAGATGCAGGGACGCACCTTAGTTCCAATGATTCTTTTTTATCCTGGCACTCTAGACGGAACTACTGGATTACGATTCATGGGACTAAAGGACCGAGAAGCGCTCGGAAACTACAGAGTCAAGATCTACGGCTAAGAGGACACGATGGAAACCATTGGCGATCTCCTATCTCGGGACCTTACGAAGAAGATTGAGGAAATTGTAAAGGTCTACCAGACTGACGAGGAATCGGTCTATGAAGAAATCTCGGAATACGTCGCTACTGATCGTATTAAGGAGCAATATCGCCAGATTTTGGAAGCCATGGCCGAAGCGCCAGCTGAACCTCACGAAGGCATCGGAATCTGGATCTCTGGATTCTTTGGATCAGGCAAGTCGTCTTTTGCAAAAAATCTCGGCTATGTCTTAGCAAACCATGAAGTCCTTGGCAGAAGCGCAAGTGACCTTTTCAAAAGCCAGTTGAACAACAAACGCATTGGTGAATTGGTCGACTTCATCAACAGGAGCATTCCAACTGAAGCCATTATGTTCGACGTGACTGTCGATCAGGCCGTTCGAACAACTACTGAACGCATCGCTGAAATTATGTACCGAGTGTTACTTCGGGAACTCGGCTATGCACAGGACTATGATGTTGCCGACTTAGAGATTGAATTAGAAGGAGAAGGTAAGCTCGATGAATTCGTCAATCTCTCTCGCAAGCTCGGCTATGGTGATTGGGAGGTGGTCCGCAGAGGCGCGCAAAAGATTTCGAGAGCGAGCGCGATTCTTCACGAACTCGATAAGGCTACCTACGAATCCAAGGATTCCTGGGCTCGCTCGTTGCACGGCAGAACTGCCGACATCACTATCGCAAGATTCGTAGAGCGCACGTTCGAACTAACGAAACGGCGTAGACCTGGTAAGGCATTGGTCTTCATTATCGACGAGGTTGGGCAGTACGTTGCTCGGAGTGCTGACAAGATCGAAGACTTAAGAGGAGTCGTCGAGCAGTTCGGAAAGGAAAGCAAAAACCGACTCAAGGCTAAGCAGGCGATTGCTCCTGTTTGGATAGCTGTAACATCTCAGGAAAAACTCGACGAAGTTGTAGCTGCGATTGATTCGAAAAGAGTTGATATCGCAAAGCTTCAGGATCGGTTCAAGTATCGAGTCGATCTTGCGCCGGCAGATATTCGACAGGTGGCGACGAAACGGGTGCTCGCAAAGAAGGCTGAGGCCGAGCCACAGTTGCGCAAGATGTTCCGAGAATCGCAAGGTCAACTAAATGCCGCCTGCAGGCTCGAAGGAACTCAGCAGAAGACCGAAATCGAGGAGGATGATTTTGTTCAGTTCTATCCTTATCTGCCTCACTACATTCAGATGTCGATAGACATTATGTCCGGCATAAGGTTACAGCCTGGCGCGCCCAGACACCTTGGTGGTAGCAATCGCACGATTATTAAGCAAGCATATGAGATGTTGGTATCTGATCGCACCGCGATGGCGGCCGCCCCTGTTGGAACTCTGGTTAGCCTCGATAAGATTTTTGAATTGGTCGAAGGAAATCTGTCAACTGAAAAACAGAAGGACATCAGCGATATTTCCCAGCTCGCAGCAGAGAATGCCGAGGATAAGGAGATGGCGGAGCGGGTTGCGAAAGTGATTTGCCTGTTGGAGTTCGTGAGGGGCGTATCAAGGACTGAACACAACATTGCCGCTTGCCTTGTTGACCGAGTGGGATCTCCGGCACCGGTTGCTAAGGTTGAAACGGCATTAAAGAAACTGGAAGATGCGAAGTTCGTTCGGAATACTGAGGAAGGCTGGAAATTACAGACCGCGCAGGAAAAGAGTTGGGATGATAAGCGGCGGTCATTTGGACCGAAGCCAAAAGATCGAAACGAAATCAACAGAGAAATACTGGGCAACATATTCGACGAACCAAGCTTAAAGACTTATCGCTATCGAGGACTGCGAACCTTTCGTACAGGAATCCGTGTTGATGGCGCGCTTGTAAATGATGGCGATGTCGTGTTGTCAATTCGCACTTCGGACGACACAGATTCCTTTAATAACGCGTTAGAGGAAGTTCGTACGGAGAGCCGCGAGCCCGCGCACAAAAACGACATTTACTGGGTATTTGCTCTTACACCCGAAATTGACACATTACAGGCGAGTCTATTCGCATCTCGCCAGATGGTCGCGGAATACGAGCAAGTTAGGGCACAAAATCGCATTACAAATGAGGAAGCAGCTTCTCTAGCCAACGAGAAACACGAGGTCGAACGTTTCAAGACGAGACTTCGAGAGAAGATGGTGGATGCGCTTGAAAAGGGGCAAGGGTTGTTTCGAGGTATCACAAAAGATTCTGCCGCCCTTGGAAAAGGTGCAAGTGAGATCTTCAAAGGGCTGTTCGATTTCGCTTTCCCTGACCTGTATCCAAAGCTTGAAATAGGCTCCCGGCATTTGAACGGAAACGAGATCGAAGAGATTCTGAAGGCTGCGAATCTCAATGCCTTGTCCCAGATATTTTATCCAGGTGATAACGGATTAGGCTTGGTAATTAAACAAGGCACGCATTACGTGCCGGATCCTTCCGCTGACATCGCAAAGGAAATCCTCGATTTCATTAAGCGCGAACACTCATACGGCAACAAAGTTACCGGGAAAAGTCTTGAAGAACATTTTGGCGGCATCGGTTATGGTTGGGAGCGGGATATCGTTCGGCTGGTCTTGGCTGTTCTGCTGAGGGCTGGGAGTATCGAGGTAACGTATCAGGGCCGTCGCTTCCGAAATTATCAAGATCCTCAGAGCCGCGCGCCTTTTATCACCATACCCGCATTCAAGTCCGCTTCATTCGCGCCGAGAGAATCGATCGGACTTAAAACCCTGACCACGGCGGTACAGAGTCTCGAACAATTAACGGGTGAAGAGGTTGAAATCGAAGAAGGTGCTATCGCTTCATCCTTTAAGAAACTAGCAGACGAGGAGATGAAGTTGCTCTTACCTCTTGCTGCCACGGTGCAAGCCAACCGACTTCCTGGCGCCGAAGCGGTTGACGAATATAGACAGTCGCTCGCTGGCATCCAGAATGCGGCTTCTGACGATTGCGTTCGCATCCTCGCGGGCGAGGGTAAATCCTTTCAGGAAAATCGCAAGACTATTCGCCAAATGCGAGAGCGCCTTCAGTACGGCGCTGTCGAAATCATGATCAAAGCGAGAGTCGCGCTAAACGAACAATGGCCGGTACTACAAAGACACGGTGTTGGAGATGTGTTTGATGCGGAAACTTTAGAGCATCTGATCGAGACGCCACACTTCTACGATAGCCCTGACGCTGTTGCTCAGGCTACTGGCGAGATTACTAAACTGTACGTTGCGCTCTACTCCGAGTTGCACCTGAGACGCACAACTGAATTTAGAAACGCCATTGAAGAAATTAAGGGGCGCTCGGGTTGGTCTTTGGTCCCTGATGAGGTTCGTGAGTCTGTTCTCACTGCGCTCACTCAGAGGGCATGCGAATCGCTAGTGTTCGACGATGGCTCAACTCGCTGCCGGACCTGCCATTCTACTATCAGCGAAATGGAGTCTGACATTGCGGCGCTAAATGCACTTAAAACACAGGTCATTGCGCGGATTCAAGAATTAACTACACCTCCAGAAGAAGAAGGCGTTCGTACCGAACGCGTCAGACTCGCCGAGTTTTTTGTTGATCCGCTGGATTCTGAGACTACGATAAAACAGGCGGTCGAACGCCTGACTGAGCATCTTCTAAAACTCTCTGCCGAAGGCGTGAGAATTATTGTGGAATAATTGAATGCTAAGTCCTCGCCAGGCATTTGAAGACAATATTCGCCCAGCAGAACTATTGCTGCGTGTTTATCGGCTACTGGAAAACGACTCCATCGAGACCAGCGGCGAGATGGTTACGGCTCTTCGCCAGATCGTTCGTTGTGACGCGAAGGAAGAGTTGATGCTGCTTTACAATGAAGTATTCCTTGGCTTTATCCGAGAGCGAGCCCAGATTCCGGCAGCAGCTTTGAAGCGGTCGGCACTCGACAACCTCCTCAGGCAAGCGATCGTTGTTGCGTCCACTGCGCTTGAGACCTATTTACCCTCTCTATTGCGAGCTAATTTGCCGTTGGTCATTGAGGCGAAAGGTCGCGAGTTCATTCCTCAGGACGGAGATTTGAATGATTACTTTAAAGAGCTAACATTCGATCTTCCCGAGACCATGCGGATTCTAAGTGAGCCTGAGGCTGCACCGCTATTTATCGCCAACAGAATTCTCGGCCTTACAAATTTCAAATATTTGAGTTCGCGCAAAGGAATTCATGCTGTTGGCCTACTTCTTTCGATTGATAAACCATGGCCGCAGATCGCTGAAAAGCTCCAGCGCGATCGCAAAGACTTGATGAATATGCTCGAGGAAACCGCGCGTCGTCGGAACGACATTGTTCATCGAGCTGATCGTTTGCAATCTGATCCGACCGGCGAAGCACAAGACATTGGCTACGCCTGGGCTAAGCAGGCCGTCGATACGGTCATACATGTTTGCCTAGCGCTCGATGAGCTCGTTACGGTGCGCATGAACGAATTGAAGAATTACACGGCTTCCGAACTCGTCTCAAACTAGACCTCAGAATGGATAAAGCCCTCCGCAACACGTTAAGAAACGTCGTCACTAAATGCCGTAAACTACTTGAAGAGGCAATTGGCGAACTACTACAAGGACAATTTGGTATTCATGCCGACGGCAAAATAGAGGATGCCCTGCACCTGCCGCATCTCTCGGCAGAGGATTTGAGCTATCGCGAAGAAGTGCTCGCGCATCTTGAGCACATTAAAGCTTCCGGTCTTAAACCACACGATGCAACCGCGCAACTGATCAGAGAGACTGCTTTTACTCATCTTAATCGTCTTTGTGCCTACAAGATGATGACTAGCCGCGGGCTGATTGAGGATCCGGTCGGCAAAGGTCTGAAATCTAGAGGGTTTGTTTTTTATTTGGCTGACCATCCTAAGGATGAAGCTCTCTTTAATGGTGCGCAAGAAGATGCGGCCTATCGACACTATATCGAATGGCTAAATGAGAGTTTGTCATCTGAGATTGAGGTTTTGTTCGCGATCGAAGACATAGCATCTCGTCTCTTCCCGCCTTTTCGCGTCTTGATCAAAGTGCTCGATCTAATTAATAGCCAAGAACTGAGTGCGATTTGGGCGGAAGACGAGACCATTGGATGGGTGTTTCAGTACTTCACACCGAAAGAGCTGCGGGATCAGGTACGGAGAGAAAGTGCCGCTCCGCGAAACTCTTACGAGATGGCGTTTCGCAATCAGTTTTTTACGCCGCGCTACGTTGTGGAACTGTTAGTTGACAATACGCTTGGTCGGACTTGGTATGAAATGCGTCAAGGCGATACCGTGCTCGCGGAAAATTGTCGATATTTAGCCAAAGCTAGGGATGGCAAGGATATACCTCATAGATCGAAAAAGGATCCGCGTGAGATCAAAGTACTCGACCCCGCCTGCGGCAGCGGCCACTTCCTGCTCTATTGCTTTGACGTTCTTATGAAGATCTATGAAGAAGCATATAGTGATGAGGAACTTGGACCAAAGCTTAAGGAGAGTTTTTCTAACGAGGAAGAATACAAGAGAGCGATTGCCGATTTAATCCTTTCTCACAATCTGCACGGAATTGATATCGATTTGCGTGTTACTCAACTGGCGGCTTTGGCTCTGTGGCTTCGCGCGCAACGAGCCTTTCAGGAGATGGGTTTAGGAGCGGAAGAGCGCCCACAAATCAAACGCATGAATTTGGTGTGCTCTGAGCCTATGCCAGGAGAAGAGGATCTCTTAGAGGAATACATTGCCGAACTTACTCCGCATCCTTTAGGTGCCTTAATAGGCGACCTTGTTCGAAATGTCTTCAAACGTATGAAGCTTGCAGGCGAAGCTGGGGCGCTCGTTCGCATTGAAGACGATATAAGTGAGCCCTTAGAAGATGCGCGCAGGCAATGGCAGGAGTTAACGCTGCGCGAGGAGGAACGCGAAGGTAAGCTTGCAAAAAAGGGTGCGTTGTTCGACTACACCAAAGAAGAGTCACAGAAGGATCTAATGTTCGATATTCGCGATATCACAAGCGAGAGTGTCTGGCAAGATGCCGAAAGAGTAGCGCTTAGAGTGATGCGCGATTATGCGCGGCGTGCAGGCAATGGCAAGCAACTCTTGCGACGGCTATTTGCAGAGGATACGGAACAGGGCTTCGCGTTCATTGATTTGTGCCGACAGAAGTTTGATGTCGTATTGATGAATCCGCCGTTCGGCGACGCGAGCATTCCGTCAAAGCCATACATTGACGAGACCTACGGCGATACGAAAGGGGATGTTTACAAAGCCTTCGTCGAGTGTTTTCAAGACCGCTTAGTGCCGAGCGGGTTTCTAGGCATCATTTCCAGCCGCACAGGGTTTTTCTTGGGAGGCTCGAGTGATTGGCGCGAGCGTATAGTACTGCGCTTGTACCGCCCGCTGGTTTTGGCTGATTTTGGGATGGGCGTTCTGGATGCAATGGTCGAAACGGCGGGCTACGTGCTGAGAAGCTTGACTGAAGAAGAAGACCGCCAGTTAACCCTTCAACTAGCCAGAGATTTAGGAAAGGTCTCGACAGACAAAAACGACCTCTTCAGCACGAAGAAGTACGAAGTGACTCACAACCTAAAACGCCATCAAGCCAACGGCGAGTTGCGACGGTTGTACGATGCGGGTTTTATTAAGCCGGTGCAAGGGCACTTTCCACGCTGGACACCTCTGGAGGGCGATATTGCCAAAGCTCCTGCTCCGGCGAATGCACCATTTCCTCAACTTATCTGCTTACGCTTACTCGATGAAGATGATAAAGGACAAGCTCTTTACGAAGTCCTGCATAACGCGCATGATCATCGCCTCTTTATTGTTTTGCCGGAAGACTTTCGCGAAGTCCCTAATGCTCCATTTTGCTACTGGGTTAGCACTAATGTCCGAAATAAGTTTGAAGAGTTGTCGCCTTTTGAAGCACCTGATCGGCATATTCGAGTTGGCGATCACCCCGGTGATGGCTTTAGGTATCTTCGTCTTTTTTGGGAACCCCCAGCTAGCGGCGAACGAGACTGGCGCACTTATCAAAAGGGTGGGGACTATTCGCCTTATTATTATGACCCGCATCTTGTCGCAGATTGGGATGAGGATAGGCAAACTTATCGAGGATTCTATGGACGCCCCGGTCGTCAAGTCGAACGGCCATCCAATTATCAGTACTTCTTTATTCCAGGTCTAACTTGGCCCAGAAGGTCACAAAAAGGGTTAAGTGTGAGAATTCATCCTGCAGGTTGTGTGTTTGCTGATAAGGGGCCTGTGATACTTACCGATAATTCTTCGCTACTACCCCTTCTCGGATTAACAAATAGTATTGCTTTTCGTGGATTTATATCACTACAGATGGTTTTTGGTTCTTACGAAGTAGGAGTGATGCAGAGAACTCCTGTCCCGGACTTATCGGGCACGGGAGGAAAGCAGTTAGGTGATTCTGCCGTTATATGTGTAAACCTCAAACGCTCGCTTGATACCTCGAATGAAACAAGCCATATCTTTTATCTTCCGGCCCTTCTGCAAGCGTGCGGAGACACGTTTGCGGAGCGTTTAGCGGATTGGCAAAAGCGAGTGAAAGTAATTGACCAGCAACTTGCAACGCAGCAACTACGGATTGACGACACCGCATTTGATCTTTATGGCATCAGAAACGAAGACCGCCGCGCCATCGAGTCATCAATCAACTATCAACCGTCATTCGACGCCGATAGTAAACAGACCGAGACAGAGGACGACACAGAGGACGAGCAAGAATCCACCGACCAGCGACAATTAATAGCCGCCTTCATATCTTACACCATCGGCTGCGCTTTCGGTCGCTGGGATGCACGCTTTGCTACAGGCGAGCGACTCGCTTCCGAACTGCCGGACCCGTTCGCGCCGCTACCCATCTGTGCCCCTGGCGCTCTCACGGGTGAAGACGGCTTGCCTCTCAGCGGGGCACCGCAAGGTTACTCGCTGCGCGTGGACTCGGATGGCATCCTCGTTGACGACCCAATGCACGCCGACGATCTTGTGGCCCGGGTACGCGAAGTCTTTGAACTCGTCTGGGCGAAGGGTCCGGAAGCGCGCGAGCGAGAGGCGTGCGCACCGCTGGGTGTCAAAGATTTGCGTGACTACTTCCGCAAACCCGCCGCCGGAGGCTTTTGGACTGATCACGTCAAACGTTATAGCAAGAGCCGTCGCAAAGCCCCCATTTACTG
>Ga0075425_100009599_pt1 | contig 10302 bp, 5 predicted proteins | sample SoiMethybrSBSTD4_FD_75300 | JGI IMG/M metagenome (GOLD analysis project Ga0075425, IMG submission 75300) | Bulk soil microbial communities from a Populus tree surrounding site in Tennessee, USA - Soil MetaG P. TD hybrid SBSTD4 | ecosystem: Environmental > Terrestrial > Soil > Tree plantation...
ATGCGGCCCCGCACGTGGAAGTAGGACTTGCCCCAGACCATCCAGGGATGCACGAGCAGCACGCCGCCGCGCGGCCGGTTCGCCGCCGGGTACCAGGTGGCGGAGAGCGTGCCGCGGCCGTCGTGCCGCGGCACGGAGACGCTCTCGAACGGCGCCAGCCGGTCCGGCGGCGGCTCCGGCAGCGGCATCCGCCCCAGCCGCGGCGAGAGAGCGAGGAACGCCTTCATCGCCACTCGTTCGTGCCAGGCCGGCGGTCGCGGTGGGGTGGTTCTCTGCGCCATCACTATCCTCCTCGCCAAATCTCCCTCCCAAGGGACATTAGTCGTGGCGGAGGGCTGCGGCGTTACATCCGGAGCAGAGGCCGAGCTTTTGACAGAAAGTAATATTGATTCAATTGCGCTTGGTCTTCGAGGATCCACTCCCCGAAGAAACCCTGAGTATGGCAAGGATTCTGACGATTTGAAAGTCATTCGCGCGTGACACAGCGCGTGCTTGATCGATCTGATTATTAAATCGATATTCGACTACATCCGAGCAGCATTTTTTCGATCACCCCGAAAGAAACAGCCCTTCGATCGTCCCCTGGATGTGCAGCGCCGCCTCGTAGGGGTCGGGAGCGTCGCGGATCGGGCGGCCGACGACGATGTAGTCGGCGCCGTGGCGTAGCGCCTCCTCGACCGTGACGACGCGCTTCTGGTCGTCCGCGGGACGGTTGCCGGCGGGGCGGATGCTCGGGGTGACGATCAGCAGCTCGTCGCCGAGGTAGTCGCGCAGGACGCGCGCTTCGAGGCCCGAGGCGATCACGCCGTCGCAGCCGATCTCCAGGGCGCGGCGGGCGCGGGCGAGGACGAGATCGGAGACTTCGCCGTTGTAGCCGAGCTCGCGGAGGCCTTCGCGGTTCAAGCTCGTGAGGACGGTGACCGCGAGGATCTTCAAGTCGCCCTTTTCGCGGCAGGCGGCCTCGAGGATGGCGCCGTCGCCGTGCACCGTGAGGAGGGTGACGGGCCGCTCGCGCAGCCGCCGTACGGCGCGGGCCACCGTCGCGGGAATGTCGTAGAGCTTCAGATCGAGGAAGACTTTCTTGTCCTGTCCGACCAGCCAGTCGATCAGCTCGAAGGCGCCGCCGGCCGAGAACAGCTCGAGCCCCACCTTGTAGAACTGCACGGCTTCGCGCAGGGTCCCCACCATGCGCTGGGCGTCCTCGGCGCTCGGCACGTCGAGCGCAAAGATCAGCCGCTCCTCCGGCGGGATGGTCTTCGTGGACAGGTAGATCGGGTCGCCTGCCTCCGGCTCCTTCGGGTCGTCGAACGCGTTCATCTCGCACCTCCGGCGGGGAGGTATGATACCGCCCGCATGCTCGAACGCATCTTCCACGTGCGCGCGGCGGGCTCGACGCCGGGGCGCGAGGCCTTGGGCGGCGTGACGACGTTCCTCACCATGGCCTACATCCTGGCCGTCAATCCGATGTTCCTGACGGCGGCCAAGATGCCGGCCGAGGGGGCGATCGTCGCCACCGCTCTCTCCGCCGCTTTCGCCACCTTCCTCATGGCCTTCGTGGCCAACTACCCGATCGCTCTCGCGCCGGGAATGGGGATGAATGCCTTTTTCGCCTACGGCATCTGCATCGGCGCGGGCGTGCCGTGGCAGACGGCGCTCGGCATGGTGTTCTGGGCCGGGCTCGTCTTCGTGGTGCTCACGATCACCGGCGCGCGGCGCGTGCTGGTGCGGGCGGTGCCGGAGGTCATCAAGCTGGCGGGCGCCGTGGGGATCGGCCTCTTCATCGCCTTCATCGGACTCCAGCACGGCGGCATCGTGCGCGCCGATCCCGCGACCCAGGTGGCCCTGGCCGACCTCACCTCGCCCGCCGCCCTGCTGACCCTCTGCGGCCTCGGGGTGTCGCTGGCGCTGATGGCGATCGGCGTGCGCACGGCGATCTTCTGGGGCCTCGCCGCGACGCTCGCCGTGGGCCTGCTCACCGGCGAGGTGCAGGCGCCGGCGGCGCTCGTCTCCGTGCCGAGCCTGCAGCTCCCCGGACTGCAGATCGACTTTCTCGGCGCGTTGCGCGTCGAGTATCTGCCGCTCATCCTGGTGCTGCTCTTCTTCGCGCTGTTCGATACCCTGGGCACTTTGATGGGCTTGGCGCACGAGGCGGGATTGCTCGTCCAGGGCGAGCTGCCGCGCGTCGAGCGCGCCCTGACCGCCGACGCCCTCGGCATGGTGGGCGGCGCGCTGATCGGCACTTCGCCGGTGACCTCCTACATCGAGAGCGGCTCCGGCATCGGCGTCGGCGCGCGGACGGGGCTCGCCAATGTGGTGACGGGCGCGCTGCTGCTCGTCTCGCTCTTCTTGACGCCGCTCGTGGGCATGATCAGCCGGCCGGATGCGCACAGCTTCACGCCGGTCACCGCGCCGGCGTTGATCCTGGTCGGCATCCTCATGGTGCGCGCCGTGCGCGAGATCGACTGGTCGGATATGACGGAGGCGGCGCCGGCTTTCTTCACCGCCCTCCTCATGCCATTGACCTTCAACATCTCGCACGGTCTGGCGGCCGGCATCGTGGTCTACGCGCTGGTCAAGATCGCGGCCCGGCGCTGGCGCGAGGTGCACTGGCTGATGTACGCGCTGGCCGTGCTCTTCGTGCTGCGCTACGCCTTCCTGCCGGTGTAGGGGTAGGGCGCACTCCCTCCGCCGTCTTTGGTGGGGGCCACGCGTGGAGAGTAGGCCGCGAATCGTTGAGAATGCGGGCGTCATCTTGAAGATGACGGGGAGCATCATTGGGACTACCTCTAAAAAGACTGCGAATGAGGATGTAGACGCTGGGAATCTCGGCGTGCTCCCCGGCGATCAGCGTATGCTGCTGTCGCTGCACGAGAGGAGCGGCGTCGATTCCCGGTTCTGCGCTGCGGAAACGAGGAGCTTTGTTGCCAAATCTCCGGGAGCTGCTTCGCGGCCATGCTGGGCTCTGGAATAGCGCCGTTAATTGGCAGTGTATTTCGAGGCGGTCACAATGTAGCAGCCGAAACCTGTTTCAGCCCCGCGCGATCGCCTAGAGAGATTGGGAAATCTCGCAGCGTATGAATCCAAATAGGCTGCGGATGTGCGGAGATTCGCAACGATGCAGCCGGTCTTTCAGCGCTCGAGCCGTCCCGCGAAGGCGCTACGCTTGCCAGGGGCTGCAAGTGGCGGCGGCGCGCGCGTCGATGCCGATGCTCACAAGGTACGCCAGCAGCCCGGAGGCCGGCATACTGGATCTGCCAGACCCTCCATCGGGTCCTTGCCGGCACGTCCGGCATCAGTTCGGAAATGGCGGTGCGCCTGGGGAAGTTCTGCGGCAACGGTCCGGGTCTCTGGCTGCGAATGCAGCAGAGCTACGACCTTTGGCATGGTGAGGAGTGGGGCCGTGGCTGAATCCAACCGGCAATCACGCATCTCGCGAGGCTGCTTGAGGCTATTCAAAGCTTAGATGGACTCGCCGTTCACGTTGACGTTCTTCCTCAATTTGTCGGATCAGCCTGTCTTCCTCACGTTGTATCCAGGAGGCTACTAGCGGACTTGGATGCCCAATATCAGCAAGTTTTCGGACCACGCCAAGGTATGGACTAAGCGTATCTGCGAAGGAGCCCGACCAAGAGGAAGGTCGCAGTCGCTCAGAAAAAATCTCTAAGATGCGTGTCAGGTCCGGCGCCTGCTTGAGGAGGTGAAGGGCCAGGGGCGTCCAGTCTAATTCTGGCGTATCCTCGCATCTCTCGAACAGACTGATTTCACTTGCCAGTTTTGGGTAGCGGTCGGCTGCATCACGGTCGGCCCAGGTCAAGAGTGCTTCGGGCGTTGCGCGTTGGACAGGACTTCCCATCTCGACACCAAAGAGGAGCGAGAGGGGCGTGTATCCGTGCTCCCCATCGTTGCTGAGAAACGTATCGAGGGCCACATGGGGTTGCAGGTGAAAAAGCACTCCTGCCAATTCGGCATAATTCCAGGCTTTCGTGCTATAGTTCGATAGACTGTGGGCGAATTTGGTACACAAATTCAAGGTAGTGTCGTAGGCATCGGGTCCTTGCAGGCAAGAGGTGGCAATCTCGCTAAGGTGGTAGGATAAGTCGTCGCTGTACTCTTGAAAATCAAGGCGAGCGAGAAGCTCGCGGCCAAGGCTAATTGTCCTCTCATCAAGGTCGATCTTCTGGCTTTTCAAACTGTACAGATGCATGGCGAGCAGATCAACCGCGACAGAAAAGCCGTCGGACAAGTCGGCTATCCCCAGCACGATTCCCTTGTAGGTTGCAACCGAGATTGAATCAGAAGTTAGGTTCCTGTATGCCGATGCTGGAGCTAGGCCAACCTTCTGGGAGGCGATAAGCCGATCGGCACCGACACTGTCAAGCTGACCGGATGTTTGCAAGAGAGGAAAATAAGGGCCAAGAATGGGGTCGGTCACAGCTTCGTCTAGGAGCTTGTTCGCGGCACCAGAATCTCGACTCATGGCTGCGGCGATAAAGCCCTGCAGAAGCAAGACATTCTGTTCTGTAGTCGAAAGGGTAGTTAGGAAGGAGCGGAACTGCTGCCAAAGCGCTCTGAGGTCGGAGGTCCCAAAGGCCAAGCCTCGGCCAAACGGCCAGTGCTGTCCAGAGCCTGACCGAAGAAGTTTGGGCAGCAGTTGCGTCAAGACATCTGGCATGGCAGCAGCTTCTCGCCCGAGTTCCTCAATAACTTGGCTTATCCTTTCCCAACGCTTTTGAATGCCGGAGGTGTCGTCTTCCCCTTCCTCGCTCTCCGCCAGCTCCAGGCGTGAGCTGGAGAGAACGTAGGTGTGGACTTTCTGAATTAGATCGCGCGGGCGCAATTCAGCTTCCAGGCTACGCAGGCTCTGAACAAGCTCCTGAGGCATCTGGTTTACATCTAAACGGAGAATCCTGCGAATCACCATCCAGCCGTCGGGCCAGCCGTCTTGGGCCGCCAAATACTTCGTGAGTCGTTCGAGCTCATCAGGCAACCCCACTCGCCCGATTAGCATTCGTAAACGGCGCGCGAGAGCGCTCTTGATGCGCTGTTGATGCGGGCAGCTCGTGAGAGCTAACTCATGCGCGAGCGTGAGTGCGCCACGAAACCAAGCAGCCAATTCGTTCTGAGTTTTAGGTCTCCAACCGTAATCCCGCGAGCGTGCACCGAAACTAAACTCATGAGTGGAAATGAAGGTGTCAGCCTCCAACATCGCTTCGAGGGCCTCGTAAGCGCAGGATTGCAACCTGGGATCTTCGCTCTCAAAGAGCCTTCGGATGAGAGCGAGGCGTTGCTCGGCTAGAGCATGAGTACCCGAAAGGTAGAGGTGAAACAACTCTCTGAAGGTGAAATTGGAGTGCGTGGGCTCAGCTGCAACGAATCGGGCAAGCAGGAGGGTGCTGCGGTCAAACAGTCGCGGCTCGAAAGCAAGATTGCGAAGCAGAGTAGCCCATCTACTATGACTCCAGGACCTAGTTGATAAAAAGGTGGCGCCGTTCTCTCCGAGCGCAGCCGCCTCAAGCAACTGAAGTGCCAAGTGCGGAGCAAGAGGCGCGAGATTTAAAAACAGCGTCACACCCAGTTCATTGAGATGGGCTGGATCGGCAAGCCAATTCCTCAGCCAGTTCTCAGCGATGCGTATGGCGGGTTCGGAGTCATGCAGATAGCTGAGACGGCGGCTGAACGATCTCAGGAGGCGTTCTTTACCTTCCTGCGTGAGAGAAGCGACGATCTCATCTGTTGGAATGCGTTCAAGGGCCTGGCACGCGAGTCGATTAGCCACCGCCTGGGGCAATACCGCCCGCCAATGCCCGCGTCGCTGGATCAGATCGCGGGCGCGTAGCTCCTCGACGTGGCGAAACAGCTCTTTGGGGGAAAGGTCGGCAATTTCTGCCAGAATAGGGAGTTCAGCCGCATTGCCCTCCATTGCTTCGCCGTCGAACGAGTAAACTAAGGAACAAGCTTCGGCTGCACGCATTAAGCTCACGTTTCTTTCCTGGTTTTGGTGGAAGAGGCGTTCGAACAACGCCGTATCGTTGAGGATACCGAGGCTCTCATGGTGATGGATAGTTCCTGCTAAGGCTAGCGCAATGCGTGCATTACCGCCCGCGAAGTCTGCTATGCGGCATCGATCTGCTTGCGATACATTGGGAGCCGACCGTCCGAGAATATCTACTAGCACTTTTTCTGAGGCCGGCTCTAAGCTAAAGACTTGAGTTTCCTCCGGTTCGTCGTCGGCCACGTCATATTCAACTGTTACAAGGCTCAAGATGTTTTTGTACTCTCTGACTACTTGGGTCAACATGCGGTGGGAGGAAGGATTGCAGTTGTCCACTACGACGATTGACCGCACATTGTTGGCACCAAGCCTGTGAAGCATGTCTCTCGCTGTCGGGTTGGGCTCAAGTCCTTGGTCTGTATAGGCGACTATGGCACTATCCAGTGCGTCGGTGCCCAGCCGACTGTCAAACAGAGCCTGCACCAAGCGAGTCTTTCCGACCCCAGACAGACCGGTGAAGCGAATGATCCCGCCGGGAGAAGCCAGTATCCGTCGCATGGCGGCAATGCCTTGCTCAACGGACAAGGGTTCACCACTCGATTGCTGGGAAATGACACGCCCTGTGTCGTCCAGCAGGTATTCTGAATCTGGTAGATCTCCGGAGGTCCAATTGCCGTAACCGCGCCATCCTGACAGTGGCTCGCCGATACGTTCTCGCAGCCAGAGGCCAACACCTGGATAGCTTCTAATCCAGGTAGCCAGACGCTCCCTGTCATAGAAGTCAAGATGAAGATTTGCTCCATCGAGTAAATCGGTGATTGCTTCCTGCATGGCTTTCCTGCGATTCTGCAAGGCGGTGTCAGAGGTTGTGTCTTCCGAACTAACAATTACATAAGAACCCTGGTTGGCGGCCAACGCCACTATTGAAGCGCGGAGTTCTCCACCTGGCCGCATTTCTTTCGTGATCGCTTTTGGCGGCATGTCCGAGCACTTGACCTGAAAGCCCGTAATAGGTCTTGGAATGAAGTCGAGGCAAGAGGAACCTACCTTGAGGTCAATGCGGACGTCGATTCCGCCGTCCGCTGCATTCTGGTCCCCGCCGGCAGTGAGCGACGACAGGGGCAAGCCACAGCGACGCAGCTCCGCCTCGCACAAGCGAATTACCAGGATGCGAAGGTCTTCGTCACCTAATCTGCGGATGTGGGCGCTGGAGATCTCAATCATTTACAAGTTGCCGCGTTCTGTACTCAGCCAGTATACTCCGATAGGATCATCGCGCGGCAGAGCCGGCCTGCCCTGCCACTCTCAGATCCAGCGCCGCACCCGCACCTTCTACCGCCGGTATTCGTCCCCGAAGCTCTCCTCCAGGTACCGCTCTTCCTTGGCGATCACGAATCCACCGCCGCGCCTGCGCTTTGTAGCGTTGGTATTCGGTAGCACCCCAGCCCCTCTCCCAAAGGAGAGGGGCTTAAGGTTGCCATACAGGGATGAGCTCAGCGAGCCGTGACCGCCGAAGTCGTCGGATCCGCGGCCGGCGCCGCCTGCGCCTGCGGCACCGCGCGCCGCCGCGGTCCGAACGCCTGCCGCAGCACCGGCCCGAGCACGGCGGGGCGAAACAGCGCTGTGGGCGGCTTCATCATGTGATTGACCTCCTGGAAGCGCCGGAAGACCTCCTGGCTTTCGGGAATCAACCGGATCACCTGCTCGATGTACCAGTGCATGAACCGCACTTTGGGAGTGATCTTGCCGCCCTGCGTAGCCGGCCAGCGCAGATCCTCGCCCGTGGTCAGCGCCCAGGGGCCGGTGACCAGCTTCGCGACCTGCTTCTGGAAGCGCCGGCTGTCGAGCCTGCCGCCACTCTCCTGCAGCAATCTGCGCAGCTCCAGGGCCTCCAGGCCGGCCAGGGTCATACCCACGCCGTAGACCGGATTGAAGGCGCAGACCGAATCCCCCAGCGCCGCGAACCCCTGCGGCACCTCCGCCGCGTCGTAGTGGCGCAGCAGGTTCGAGGTGCGGCGATAGCCATAGATGCGGGAGAGCGGCCGCGCGTGCTCGATGGCGCGGAACAGCTCGGGCGACGACAGGCTGCGGGCGAACTGGAGAAAGCCGTGCTCGTCCGTCGGCGGGTAGTCGTGCATCACGCCGGCGATCGTCACCATCCAGCGGTCGCCCTCGATCGGCTGGATGATCCCGGCGCGCGGCTGATACGGCGGCCGGTTCATCAGGAAAAGAGTTTTCCAATCCTTCTGGAGGTGGGGGACCGGCTCGTAGATGCGGGTCGCGTAGCCCCAGAAGGCGTCGACCTCCGTCTCCTTGGGACGAGCGCAGCCGGCCGCCTCCAGCCATTCGGGCGCCTTGGAGCCGCGGCCGCTGGTGTCCACCACCAGCTCGGCCGGAAGCGTCAGGACCTCGGGCGATGCGGCCAGCCCCTGATCGCGTGCCACGATCTTCACTCCCTGCACTCGCGAGCCGTCCTCGCTCAGGACGAGACCCGAGACCTCGAAGCCCTCGAAGAGCGTGATCTTGGGATCGGTCTTGAGGTGGCGGCGGATCGTCGCTTCGAGCAGCGGCCGCGTGAAGGTGCAGAACTCCAGACCCAGCTCGCCGCGCGGCGACCAGCCGGAGCGGTAGAGGATGCGGAAGTCGCTACCCTGGTCGAGCAGGTGGCTGCCCGCCGCCAGGAGGTCGGCCGTGACTCCCGGAAACAGCTCTTCCACCACCATCAAGCCGCGCTTGAAGAAGAAGTGGAGATGCCGGGCATGCGGCACGCCGGGCCGGTTTTCGGCCGCGTCCGGCAGGCGGTCGCGTTCGATGACGGTGACGGCGTCGAAATGATCGGAGAGCACGCGCGCCGCGAGCATGCCTCCGATGCTCCCGCCCACCACCACCGCGTGGCGGCCGGAAGCGGAGCTGCCTTCGTGCCGAAACTGCGCTGAGCTTCGGTCCAGCATGGACATCCTGCCTTTCTACCCTCTCTATAGAGAACAGTGCATAAGCAGTGCCAAACGAGCTGTCTCTCCTTGTCTACGAATGACAGGCGCGGAAGGTTCGTTTCCTCGCCCGCCGGGATATCCTCCGGGCGGGAGGTGCGCCCCCATGCGTTTGACCGTCCTCGGCAGCTCCGGCGGCTATCCCGCCCCGGGCAATCCCAGCAGCGGCTTTCTGCTCGAGCACGGCTCGTCGAAGGTCTGGCTCGACGCCGGCAATGGCACCTTTGCCGAGCTGCAGCGGGCGGCCGACTTCACCAGGATCGACGCGCTCGTGCTGAGCCACGTCCACGCGGACCATTGCGCCGACGTCTATCCGCTCCACGTGGCGATACGCTACGGCGAGAGCCGCGGATTACGCATTCCCCTCTACTGCCCCCCGGGCACGCGCGAGACCCTGGCGCCGCTGCTGATGACGGGCGGCTGGGAGGAGCTCGGCGAGGCGTTCGAATTCCACACCGTCGATGCGGGCGATACGGTCGAGATCGGCGGCATGCGCCTGAGCTTCCTGCGCATGGACCATCCCGCCCACACGCTGGGCATCCGCGCCGAGACGGCCGGCGGCACGCTCACCTACTCGGCGGATACGCACACCGGCGCGGACCTCGCCGGCTTCGCCGGCGGCAGCGACCTGTTGCTCTGCGAGGCCACGTATCAGGAAGGAAAGATGGGCGGCCCAGTCCATCTCAGCGCTCGCCAGGCCGGCGACATCGCGCGGCGCGCCGGCGTCCGCGATCTGGCGCTGACGCACATCTGGCCGACGTTCGATCCCCAAGTCTCGCTGCAGGAAGCGCTCGCCGCAGCGGGCGATTTGCCGGTCCGCTGGGCGCGCTCAGGCGAGGTCTTCGATGTCGGTACGTGACGAAAAGCGTCCCCGCGGGAGCACAAATTCGTCCCCTGAATCGGTCCCCTTCCTGCAGCGCCACGCCAAGCTCCTCTCAACGCCTGTCTTCCTCGTCCTGTTGCTGGCGATCGGCGGCCTTTTCTGGACGCGCAGCCTTCTCGGCCATGGCCCGGTGAGCCTCGGCCTGCAGCTCGCCGCCATCCTGTTGATGGTCTGGGCGCGGATCACCTTCGGCATCCGCAGCTTCCATTACGCGGCGAACCCGACCGAGGGCGGCCTGGTGACGACCGGTCCCTACCGCTACCTGCGCCACCCGATCTACGCCGCCATCCTCCTCTTCGTGTGGGCGGGGATCGCCGCGAACAGGTCTCTCCCGGGTGTCGCCCTCGGTCTCGTCGCGAGCGCCATGCTGTTCCTGCGGATGATTTTCGAGGAGACCCTCGTGCGGCAGCGCTACCCGGAGTACGACGAGTACGCCC
>Ga0075425_100009602_pt1 | contig 10302 bp, 6 predicted proteins | sample SoiMethybrSBSTD4_FD_75300 | JGI IMG/M metagenome (GOLD analysis project Ga0075425, IMG submission 75300) | Bulk soil microbial communities from a Populus tree surrounding site in Tennessee, USA - Soil MetaG P. TD hybrid SBSTD4 | ecosystem: Environmental > Terrestrial > Soil > Tree plantation...
TGATCGATCACTTGAAGACCGAGAACATCACCGCCATGGTGACGAGCCTGATGCCCGGGCAGATCGACATCGAGCGAACCGAGACGGCGATCTCGTCGCTCATGGACACGTGGATGGTGCTGGCCAACGACGCGGTCGACGGCCGGCACCGCCGCGGCCTGTACGTGCTCAAGTCCCGTGGGATGGCGCACTCGAACGAGCTTCGGGAATTCGCACTGACGGATCAGGGCTTGACCATGCGCGACGGTGTGAGTGATCCGGGTGGGACACCGGACGTCCCAAACACCTTGTGGGAAGGACGAGATCAACATGCAGTTGCTTGAGGACGGAGTTCCGCTCGTGCCACCGGCCGGACAGACCTACCGGTTACGACTCTACGTAGCGGGCCAGACCCCGAAGTCGGTTCTTGCCTTCAGAAACCTCAAGCAGATTTGTGAGGAACATCTGCACGGGCACTATGAGATCGAGATCATCGATCTCCTGGAGAACCCGCAGCTGGCCCAGGGCGATCAGATCCTGGCGATCCCGACGCTCGTCCGGCGTCTTCCCGAACCGATCAAGAAGATCATCGGGGATCTCTCGAACACCGAACGCGTTCTCGTCGGCCTGGATTTGCGCATGGGCCAATAAGGAAGAAATACCAATGAGTCGCCGCCTTCTCCGCGGGAGCTTCGCACGGGCAGCGCGGGCATCCACAACGGAGCGGTACATTCTTCGACTCTACGTCACGGGGATGACGCCACGCTCGATGCGCGCGATTAACAACCTGCGCGCGATCTGCGATGAGTATCTCGCGGGGCGGTACGACCTGGACGTGATCGATATCTACCAGCAGCCGGCGCTGGCAAAGGGAGAGCAGATCATCGCGGCGCCGACACTCATCAAGACGCTGCCGGTGCCGATTCGGCGGATCATCGGCGACATGTCGAATCGAGACGGCGTGCTCCTGGGACTGGATATCGTTCCCCAGCTCGCTCCGCCCATCGAGAAGGAGACCAAGTGAGCAACAACCAGCCTGGCGTTGAGCGACAGGCCGAGTGGTTTCCCTCCCGCCTCACCGAGGCCGAGACCACGCTGCAAGCGATTCGTAACGGGGAAATCGATGCGCTCATCGTCGCGGGACCTGATGGCGATCGGGTCTACACGCTACGCAGCGCCGAGGAGCCGTACCGCAATCTTGTCGAACAAATGCAAGAGGGCGCGGTCGTTCTGACTGGCGACGGCGACATCCTCTACGCCAACGCACGCTTTGCCGTGATGGTCGGGAAGCCGCTCGAGTCTGTCGTCGGCACTCGAATCGCCGCATTCATCAACCCGGACGACAGAGAGGCCTTGGCAACCCTGCTCAGGCTCGGCGGAAGGTGCCGTAGTCGGCTGATTGGCGGGGACTCCGGAACTCTCGACATTAGCCTGTCAGTGAGCCGGGCGTCCGGGCCCGGTGAACGCCTGCACCTGATCGTGACCGACCTCACTGAGCTCCAGCAGGCGACCAGCAACCGTGAAAGGGCCGAGCGCGACAACCATACTAAAGACGAGTTTCTTACCGTGCTCGCGCATGAGCTGCGTAATCCCTTGGGCACAATCAGCAACGCTGTTCGCGTGCTCGAGTCGACCCACGCGGCTGGAGAGACCGCGACGCGCGCCCACCAGGTCATCGCGAGACAAGTTGCTCATATCTCGCATCTGATCAATGAGCTGCTGGATGTTGAACGCGTGGCATCCGGAAAAATCTGGCTCAGGAAACAGCCGATCGATATGGCCCAGGCCGTGCGCCGAGTGGTTGCAATCTTTGCCGACGATGGCCCGCTTGGTCGCCAGATCGACGTGACAACAGAGCCCGTCTGGGTAGATGGGGATCCCGTACGACTCGACCAGGTGCTGACCAACATCATGACCAATGCCGTCAAATACACTCCGCCAGGCGGCCGGATTCGGGTGGCGCTCTCGGCCGACGAGGGCGATGCTGTGCTCAGCGTAGAGGACACAGGGTTTGGCATCTCGCCGAAGCTGCTGCCCTTCATCTTCGACATGTACGTCCAAGCGGACCAGACACTCGATCGGGCTCAGGGCGGCCTCGGAATCGGCTTGACCCTGGTCCGTCGCCTGGTCGAACTGCACGACGGGACGGTCGTCGCGACAAGCGACGGAGAAGGACTCGGCAGCTGCTTCACCGTCCGGTTGAAGCGAATTCCCGCGGCGATAGCGCCCGTTGACGTCCCCGCCCGGACGGAACGGCGCGCGAAACCGAGACGCGTGCTGCTCATAGAGGACGGCCGCGACGCACGCGAAATGCTGCGAATGATGCTTCAGCTCGACGGACACGTCGTGTACGACGCGGCCGACGGCGCCAGCGGCCTCGAATTGTTGAACCGCGTCCGGCCCGACGTCGGGATCATCGACATCAGCCTTCCGGATATGGACGGATATCAGGTTGCGGAACGGATTCGAGAGGAACCGCACGGCCGGGACATGCTGTTGCTCGCGCTGACTGGTTACAGCTGTGATGCCGGGCGCTCGTCCGAATGCGGGTTCGACCACCAGCTCCTCAAGCCGATCGACCCCGACGTGCTGGAACGTCTACTGAGCGAGGGCACCGAATCATCGTGAGTGGATTGCCGTGATGGCCACGGTTGGCGGACCCAGGCTGTGCAATCGGAGACAGCATTGCGAGAGTCACCGCTGTACCGTTGGGCATGAAGGATGTGACGATTTCGGTCAGGCACTTAGCGTCGCCACGCAACCAACCGTGCGCGGTGTGTAACGCTCTCTTCGTTCCCGCCGAAGACTCCGGCTCCCGTGTGTTCTCCATGAAAGCTCCCGAACAGGATGGGTTCGAGGCACTGTTGTGCGGCGGCTGCTACTCGAAGTGGTCCCATGGTATGACTGTCACGATTCGGCAGCCCCTGCCGCAGGTGTAACCTCTGATGACGACGACGGATCGCTTCGCGGTGACGGAAGAATATCGGTCGCTACATAAGTACTTGCGCGACCGATATGCGGACAAGGTCGTCCTGACGTTTGGTCAAATCGAAGATCTGCTTGGCTTCGTGCTGCCCAACGCCGCGCGGGTCGAGCAGGGGTGGTGGGCGAATCCGGATGCGCACAGTATTCCATCGCCGCAGTCCCAGTCCTGGATGCAGGCGAACCGGACTGCTGCCGCGAGACTACTGCCACAGGTCGTCGTATTCGAACGCACAAAAGCCTGAGGGTAAGCGTCCGAAACATCTGGTTGAAGCGACTGTGACGAGTGCTTAGTAGCAATCGCGTCCGCAACTTGTTCACACGTCCGGTCGTCTAACCTCCCGTGCTCCTACAAGATATCCGCTACGCCCTCCGTAACCTGTCGCGCAGCAAGGGTTTCGCGACGGTTGCGATCCTTTGTCTCGGTTTCGGCGTCGGTCTGAACGCGACGATTTTCAGCCTCGTTGACGGCGTCCTCCTGAAACCGTACCCCTACCCCGATCCCGAACGCATCCTCGTCGTGGGCGAGCAACGGCAAAACGCCGATCAAGCCGGCCTGTCGTATCTCGACATGCGCGATTGGAAAGAGGCGAATTCGGTCTTCACGACGATCGCCGCAGTCAGCGGCAGGAGCATGACCATTGCCGACAAAAGCGGCGAACCGGAACGATATCTGGGCGCGGGCGTGTCGTGGGATCTGTTTCCGATGCTCGGCACCCACCCGATTCGCGGGCGCGACTTTACGCCAGACGAGGACCGCGAGGGAGGCGCCGATGTTGTGCTGCTTGGATATGACATCTGGATGCATCGGTATGCCAGCGCCGAGGACATCGTCGGACGAACGATTCTCGTCAACAGCAAGCCGCATGTCGTTGTCGGCGTGATGCCGCAGGGTTTCGCGTTTCCTAACAATCAGAAGCTGTGGGTGCCGCTCGTGCCGCTGGTGGCAAAGGACCAGCGGAACTTCCGCGGGCTTTTCGCGTTCGGCCGGCTGAAGCCGGGGGTGACGATCGATCGCGCGCGTCAGGAACTCGATGCCATTGCCACGCGTCTCGGCACGGAGTACCCGACCACCAATGAAGGCTGGGTCTCGCGACTGCGAACACTCAGGGAATCCTTTCTCCCACCTGAAGTGCCACTCGTGCTCGCGCTGATGATGGCGGGCGTGACGCTCGTTCTCTTCATTGCCTGTTCGAATGTGGCGAACCTGCTGCTCGCGCGGGCGGCAGGCCGCCGCCGCGAGATCTCGGTACGGGCAGCACTCGGCGCAGGCCGTGGGCGAATCGTTCGCCAGCTCCTGACCGAAAGTCTCGTGCTGGGACTTCTGTCAGTCCCGCTCGGCATCCTCCTCGCCGTTGTCGGAACGCGGCTGATTGCGGCCGGCATCCCACCGGATCAAGTGCCGTACTACATTCACTGGGAAGTGGACTGGCGCGCCGTGGCCTATACCATCGTCGTTGCGGCGGGAACCGCCGTCCTCTTCGGGTTGTTTCCGGCTTTGCAGGTCTCGCGTGGAAATCTCCATGACACATTGAAAGAAGGGACGCGCGGGAACACGGTCACCAAATCATTCCTTCGAAGCACGCTCGTCGTCGCGCAGATCGCATTCGCGCTGGTAGCACTCGTGGGCGCCCTCTTGTTCGTGCGCACGTTCTTGAATCTCGGCGCGTTCAACGTTGGATTCGACGTCCGGCCTCTGATGTCATTGCGTTTCTACATGCCCGGAGAGACCTACGAGCAACCGGACGCCAAGCTCCGTCGCGTGGAAGACATCGTGCGCCGGGTCGAGGCGCTACCGGCGGTACGCGCAACATATGCATCGAACTTCGTGCCGCTGAGTGGTGGAGGCGGAGGAGGCACAGTCATCATCGACGGCCATCCAGCGGAGAAAGGCAAGGAAGTCGGCATCTCGGTCCTCGGTGTCACACCGCACTTCAATACGACGATGGGCTTGCCGATGGTCGAAGGGCGCGACTTCACTGATGCAGAAGGGTGGTCGCGATCGCCGGTCGCGATCATCAACCAGACGATGCGATCGCGATTCTGGGCGGATACGACTGCCATCGGCCGGCGCTTTCGCCTCGATGGTCCGAACGAAGACTGGTACACGGTGATCGGCGTCACGCCCGACATCAACCTCTATGGCGTCCAGCCCGGGAACGAGCAGCCGCCGACGGTGGCATACGTGCCGTTCGCCTATCAGCAGTTCCTCAATACCGGTATGACCATTCGCGTTGATGGAGATCCAGCGTCGATCACCTCTGCTGTGCGCGCGGCGATTCGCGCGTCCGATCCGAATCTCCCTATGGCACAGGTCCGGACGGTGTCGGAACTCCGTCGGCTCAGCTTCTGGCAGTACGGACTGTACGGATGGATTTTCGGTACGACCGGATTGGTCGGCTTACTGCTTGCCGCGATTGGTGTCTATGGGGTGCTGTCGTATTCGGTCTCGCAACGCGCGCAAGAGATAGGCGTGCGCGTCGCCCTGGGCGCGGGAAATCCACAGATTCTGAGGCTTGTGGTCGGACAAGGCTTGGTACTCGCTGCCATCGGGATCATCACCGGAGCGGTGCTGGCCGGGCTTGCGATGCCGGCAGCGCGGTCGCTGCTGTTCAAGGTCAGCCCTTTCGATCCGCTGACCTTTTCCCTGGTCGCGGCCTTTCTTGCAACGGTGGCATTCCTGGCGAGTTACCTCCCTGCCCGGCGCGCCATGCGCGTCGACCCGGTCATCGTGCTGAGGGGAGAGTAGTCCCGGGCAGTCTGTGTTAGTCTCTGTTCGCGGGGTCTAAAGACCCCGCGCTACACCGGTCTAAGGGACCAACCGACACCGACTGATGCAAGGTCGACACCTCCCGGGACTCGCGATTGCGACCATCACGGCAACGCTGACGGTCTCTGTTGCCGCGCAGAATTCCTCACAGCCTGCGCAATCGGCGGTCGATTTCACTCGAGACATCCAGCCGATCCTTCAGGCGAGCTGCTACGAGTGTCACGGCCCGAAGAAAACCAAGGCACACCTGCGTCTCGATTCAGCGACCGGGATCGTGAAGGGCGGAGAAACCGGTCCGATTCTCGTCCCTGGCAAGAGCGAACAAAGCCTGATCGTGCGGCGCATACTCGGGCTCGACGGCGACGATCGCATGCCGAAGGACGGCGACCCGTTGTCGCCCGAACACGTCGCGTTGATTCGAGCGTGGATCGATCAGGGTGCGAAGTGGCCGGCGACTGAGCCTGCGCCGGCAACGGCACAGCAACCCGCCGCCGAAGAGCCCGTGCACTGGGCCTACCGGCGTCCTGCGCGTCCAACCCTGCCAGACGTTCGAAACGCCTCCTGGGTGCGGACACCGATCGACCGCTTCGTGCTTGCCCGTCTCGAGAAAGAGGGACTGTCGCCGTCGGCCGAAGCGCCGTTCGAGATCCTCATCAGGCGCGTCTCGCTGGATCTCGTCGGGTTGCCGCCGTTACCTTCCGACGTTGACGCGGTTCTCGCCGATGCCCAGCGCAACGGCAAGGATGCCGCGTATGGCACGCTCGTTGAACGGCTCCTCGCCTCTCCTCGCTACGGTGAGCGCTGGGCGCGGCCGTGGCTCGATCTTGCACGGTACGCAGATTCGCAAGGGTTCGAAAAGGACTCACCACGCGTCATGTGGAAGTACCGCGACTGGGTCATCAACGCGCTGAACCGGGACATGCCGTTCGATCAGTTCACCATTGAGCAAATCGCTGGTGACATGCTTCCCAACGCGACGATCGATCAAAGGATAGCCAGTGGCTTTCATCGCAATGCGATGACGAATGAAGAGGGCGGAGTCGACCCGGAGGAAGCGAAGTACGAGATGCTCGTCGATCGCGTCAACACGACCGCGACCGCTTGGCTCGGGACGACCCTTGGGTGCGCGCAGTGCCACAACCACAAGTACGATCCTTTCACGCAGAAGGACTACTACCGGATGATGGCGTTCTTCCAGAACAGCGACTACGATGCGAAGACGTTTGGCGACGGCACGCGCTACTTCGAAGCGACGATGGACGTGCCGACTCCGGAACAGGAAACGAAGCGAAAAACCATCCAGGAGGAAATCGATAAACTCCAGGCGGCCTTGAAGGCCGACACACCGGCACTCGCGCGTGCTCAGGCTGCCTGGGAGCAGGAGATGCGGCTCGAGTCCTCAACCGGCTGGCACGTGCTGACGCCGAAGCGTGTCACCGCCGATGGCGATGTGATTCTGACTTCGCGGCCTGATGGATCGATTGTCGCTTCCGGACCGAATCCGGGAGAAGCCGTCTACACCGTTGAAGGGAGCACGTTGCTGCCGGGGATCACCGCCATCCGGCTCGAAGCGCTGCCGGATCCCTCGTTGCCCAAAGGCGGTCCTGGCCGCGACCCGTACGGCAACTTCCAAATCAACGGCGTCGAGATCGAGGCAGGCGGGGCTCGCGCGGCAATCAAATCGATTCGAGCCGATGACGCGGTCGGCGGGACGAGTTTCGATGCGTTCTTCCCGAAGACGCTGCCGCGCGGGGTGACCGCGCCGCGCGGATGGCGCATCGATGCGAGCCGCGAAGAAAAGCGTCTGCCGCGGCAAATCGTCTTCACACTCGAACAGCCGCTCCACGCTGCCGGCGCGCTCACCCTTCGCCTCAAACATCAAGGTGCCGTCGTCGGACAATCGCTCGGTCGTTTCCGCCTCTCGGTCACGTCCAGCACCTCGCCGCAACACATCGTGGAGATCTCAGCGAAACTTCGGCCGGTTCTGGAGATGCCGGCGGCCGAACGAACGGAGCAGCAGCAAAAGGATCTGGCAGCCGCGTACCGTTCCATTGCGGTGTCATTGAAGCCGACTCGCGATCGGATCGCGCAGCTCGAAAAAGATCTCAAGGCACTCGGCATCCCAACGGCGCTCGTGATGCGCGAGCATGCCGGCTACGATCGCCCGTCAGCGTTCATCAGACGGCGCGGGAACTTCATGGATAAGGGCGAACAGGTGTACGCCGGCGTTCCCGCAACGCTCCATCCGCTGCGCGACGACCAGATGCCGAACCGTCTGGGCCTGGCACGCTGGCTCGTCGACGAGGAGAACCCGTTGACCGCCCGCGTGGCGATCAATCGCGCGTGGGAACAGTTTTTCGGACGCGGCATCGTTGAAACCAGTGAAGACTTCGGGACACAGGGTACCGCACCGTCGCATCCCGAACTGCTCGACTGGCTTGCAACCGAGTTCATGCACCAAGGGTGGAGCCAGAAGGCGGTCCACCGGATGATCGTGTCGTCGGCGACCTACCGGCAATCGTCCGAGGCGACCTCGGCACTGGTTGAACGCGATCCATACAACCGGCTGCTTGCCCGCGGCCCACGCTTCAGAATGGAAGCGGAAATGGTTCGCGACACCGTACTTGCCGCGAGCGGCCTGTTGAGTCCGAAGATCGGCGGGCCGAGCGTCTTTCCGCCGCAGCCGGAGGGCATCTGGGACATTCCCTACAGCAGCGACAAATGGACGCCGAGCGAAGGGGAGGACCGGTATCGACGCGGGCTCTATGTTTTCATCAGGCGATCGGCCACGTATCCGAGTTTCATGACCTTCGACGCGACGAGCCGTGAGCACACGACCGTTCGGCGCGTCCGCACGAACACCCCGCTCCAGGCGTTGACGACGCTTAACGACGAGGCATATTTCGAAGCCGCGCGAGCGCTGGCGGCGAAAATACTGAAGGACGCGCCGGGCGGGGACAGCCATCGGGCCATCTATGCGTTCCGCCTGGTCGCCACCAGAACGCCGCAGGCGGCGGAAGTCGACCGCATTCTCGCCTCGTACCACCGTCAGCTCGAACGGTTCAAGAACGATCGCGCCGATGCCGCGAAGACGATCAAAGGATATGAAGTCGCAGACGTGGACGCCGCCGAACAAGCGGCGTGGACGCTGGTCGCGAATGCGCTCCTGAACATCGACGAGGCGCTGACGAAGGAATAGTTGATGGATCAAAAGTTTCTTCGCGCGATCACTCGGCGCCACTTCTTCAAGCAGTCCGGATTTGGCATCGGCGGCGTCGCACTGTCGGCACTGCTCGATGAACGGCTGTTCGCACAGCAGGTACAGGGGCCGTTCGCTCCGCGCGCTCCACACTTCGCGCCCAAGGCCAAGAACATCATCTATCTCTTCATGGCTGGTGCGCCAACGCAGTTGGATTTATTCGACAACAAGCCGGCGCTTCAGAAGTTCAACGGTCAGGAGATTCCGGCAGAGTTCATCCCCAAAGGGGAGCGCTTCGCGTTCATCAAGGGAACACCTCGGCTCCTCGGCTCGCCGTTCACCTTCAAGCGCTACGGTCAGTCGGGCGCAGAACTTTCCGAATTGCTTCCGCAACTGGCAACGATTGCCGACGAGATCGCGATCGTCCGATCGGTTCATACCACCCAGTTCAATCACGCGCCCGGCCAGATCTTCATGAATACCGGGAGCCAGGTGTTTGGCCGGCCGAGCATCGGATCGTGGCTGACCTACGGACTCGGAAGCGAGAGCCGCGATCTGCCGGGATTCGTTGTCCTGCTTTCCGGAGAGAACGCGCCTGACGGCGGCAAGTCGTGCTGGGGCAGCGGCTTCCTGCCGACGACTCACCAGGGCGTGGAATTCCGATCGAGCGGCGAGCCGGTCCTGTTCGCCTCCAACCCTGAAGGGGTGGACAGCGCCGTGCGCGGCCGGTCGATCGCGGCCATCAACGATCTGAACCGGCGTCATGCGCTCGACGTCCAGGATCCCGAGATCCAGACGCGCATCGCCGCCTACGAGCTGGCGTACCGGATGCAGACCAGCGTCCCCGAGCTGACCGACGTATCAAAGGAACCCGCATCGGTACACGAGTTGTACGGCACCGAGCCGGGGAAAGCGTCGTTTGCCAACAACTGCCTGCTCGCGCGGCGCCTGGTCGAGCGCGGCGTGCGTTTCGTCCAGCTCTATCATCGCGGCTGGGACACGCATGGCGCCTCATTCGGCGAGGACATCGTTGAGAAGCTTCCGCATCTGTGTCGCGAGACCGACCGGCCGATCTTCGGGCTGCTGACGGATCTGAAGCAGCGGGGGCTGCTCGCCGACACGCTGGTGGTGTGGGGCGGAGAGTTCGGCCGGACGCCGATGAACGAGGCGCGGAACGGATCGAAGTTCCTCGGCCGGGATCATCATCCACGGGCGTTCACGATGTGGCTGGCAGGCGGCGGGATCAAGCCCGGTGTGACCATCGGCCGCACCGACGATTTGGGTTACAACGTGGTTGAGGACCCGATCGACGTGCACGACCTTCATGCCACGATGCTGCGGCTGCTCGGCATCGACCACGAGAAGCTGACGT
>Ga0075425_100009605_pt1 | contig 10301 bp, 8 predicted proteins | sample SoiMethybrSBSTD4_FD_75300 | JGI IMG/M metagenome (GOLD analysis project Ga0075425, IMG submission 75300) | Bulk soil microbial communities from a Populus tree surrounding site in Tennessee, USA - Soil MetaG P. TD hybrid SBSTD4 | ecosystem: Environmental > Terrestrial > Soil > Tree plantation...
CGGCGCCGGATGACCTCCTTGCGGTGGTCGAGGTAGCTGTCGAGGAGGCCGCGCAGGTCGAGCGTGCGGGGCTGGCGCCGGTCGATCGCCAGGTTGATGACGCTGAAGCTCGTCTGCAGCGGCGGGTACTGGAACAGCTGGTTGACGACGACCTGCGGGTCCTCGCCTTTCTTCAGCTCGATGACGAGACGCAGACCGTCGCGGTCCGATTCGTCGCGCACGTCGGCGATGCCCGTGATGCGCGACTCCTTCACGACCTCGACGATCTTCTCGATGATCGCGAGCTTGCGGACCTGGTAGGGGATCTCGGTGACGACGATCTGCTGCTTCGTCCCCTTGTCCTCGACGGTGTACTTCGCCCGGACGCGGACGAGCCCGCGGCCCGTCGCGTAGGCCTGCACGATCCCGCTCCGGCCCATGATGATCCCGCCGGTCGGGAAGTCGGGGCCCTTGACGATCGAGCACAGGTCGACGATCGAGATCCGCGGCTCGTCGAGGACCGCGCGCAGCGCGGCGCAGACCTCGCGCAGGTTGTGCGGCGGAAGGCTGGTCGCCATGCCGACCGCGATGCCGTCCGAGCCGTTGCACAGGAGGTTCGGGAAGCGGCTCGGGAGGACCGTCGGCTGCGTCCGGCTCTCGTCGTAGTTCGGCTCGAGGTCGACCGTGTCCTTGTCGAGGTCGGCCATCATCTCGACCGAGACGCCGCTCATCCGCGCTTCCGTGTAGCGCATCGCCGCGGGCGGATCGCCGTCGATCGAGCCGTAGTTGCCCTGCCCGTCGATCAGCGGGTAGCGCAGGGAGAACGTCTGCGCCATTCGGACGAGCGTCGGGTAGATCACCGCCTCGCCGTGCGGGTGGTAGTTGCCCGACGTGTCCCCGGCGATCTTCGCGCACTTCCGGTACTTCGCGCGCGGCCCGAGGTTGAGGTCGTTCATCGCGACCAGGATCCGGCGCTGGGACGGCTTCAGGCCGTCGCGCACGTCGGGCAACGCGCGCGAGTGGATGACCGAGAGCGCGTAGGTGAGGTAGCTCTCCTTCATCTCGCGCTCGATCACGCGCGTGGTGATGCGGCTCTCGGGCGGGGGCGGCTGCGTCGGTTCCATGGCGCTCATGTCCGGGGGTCGAAAGTCGCCGCTCCGGCGCGCAGCCGCGACCGCGGCGCTCCGCAGGCGGGCGCCGCGTCGACGCGCAGGCTGCGCAGGTGGAGGACGGCTGCGGTTTCGCGTCCGTGCTCGCTCAGGAACCCGCCGGCGAGCTCGACGCGGTCGATCGGGACGCGCTCGAACATCTGCGGCTCGAGGCGCACGCCCTCAGGCGGATCCTCCCACAGGAGCCAGGTCTCGCGCTCGCTCCAGGAGGGCAGCCGGAGCTCGCCCCCCGGGACGAGCTTGTCGCTCGTCGCGAGCAAGCGTACCGGGACGTCCCTTCGCTGGCACTCCTCGAGGAGCGCCAGCGTGCCGATCCGTCCGAGGCAGAGGCCCGCCCCGATCGCCTCCGTGGAGAGCCACACCCGGTCGGCGCGCGGGACGAGGCCGACGAGAGCGCTGTCGTAGGCCATCGTCACGGGGATGCCCGAGCGCGCCAGGCGCCGGGCCATCCGCCGTCCGTCGAGGTCCGGTGCGCCCTCGACGAGGAGGACTTCCGGCCGTCGGCCCTCGCGCCAGGCCGTCTCGAGCGAGAGCGCGACGGTCTCCGACCACGAGGTCACGAGCACCGTCTCGCCGGGACCCAGGTCCTGTGCGGCCCGCGACGCGAGCTCGGTGCGGCTCGCGAGGCGCCGGCCCGGGGCGAGGGGCTCGCCGTTCCAGGGGATCTCCGGGGAGGCGGGCGTTCTCCGTGTCGCTCGCTCCCGGAGCTCGCCCTCCGCGTCGCGCTCGTCGTCCTGCGCCCAGCGATCCATCTCCTCCGCGAGCAGCGCAGCTCCGCGCACGGGCTCTTCCCGCCCGGCGACCCGGCGCCAGGCGCGGCGCAGGGAGTCGAGCCACAGGGCGCAGGCTCCCCTCCAGGCCTGCTCGTCGGCCCAGCGCGCGAGACCGGACTCGATCTCGGCGCCGTCCAGGCCGCTCTCACCGGCCCGCTCGGCGAACCAGTCGCGGAGGACGGCGGAGCTCTCGAGCACGACCTGCGCCGACGACGAAGCGCGGTCCGACGCCAGGGGAGCGAGGCGCGGGGCGAGATCGCCGGCGGCCGACTCGGCCCGCGGGCCGGATGCGCTCGACGATCGCTGATGCGGGAGGTGTCCGGACGACATCGGGCGCGGGGGCGGTCGGTGGAGCGCGCATTATCCGGGCCTCTCCGCCTCGATTCCAGGAGCCTTCTACTGTTTAATGCGCCGCCCGACATGGTCGACCCCGCGGCTTCCCCGATCGCGCGCGCGCTCGGGCGCATCCCTTCCGGCCTCTTCATCGTCACGACCCTCCGTGGCGAGCGACCCTCGGGGTTCCTGGGCTCGTTCGTGATGCAGGTCGGCTTCGCACCCCCGACCGTGTGCGTCGCGGTCGGGCACGACCGGCCGCACCTGGCCGACATCCGACGGACGGGGCGGTTCGCCCTGTCGATCCTGGGGGCGGAGAACCGCGGCTTGATGGCACCGTTCCTGAGGCGGCTGCCACCGGAAAAGTCCCCGCTCGACGGGCTGGCCCTGCAGCGGACCGCCGCGGGCTCCGTGGTCCTGGCCGACTCCGTCGCGTGGGTCGACTGCAAGGTGACGAGCGAGACCGAGACCGGCGACCACACGTTGGTCCTGGGCCAGGTGCTCGAGGGGGCCCTGCTCCGGGAGGGAGAGCCGGCGACGCACGTGCGCAAGAACGGGCTGAGCTACTGATCGCCGGGCCCGGTGCGCTTCCTGGCGCCCGCGCTGAACGCCTCGAGCTCCGTCCGCCAGCTCGCGTAGACCCGGGACGGGAGCAGGTCGCTCGCCACGGCGTCCTTCTCGGCGATCGCGCGGAAGGCGTCCGCGACCGCGGCGAGGTCCGAGCTCCCGCGCAGGGCGGCCAGGTCGAGCCAGCCGAGACCGGACTGGAAGTCGTTCCGGGCCATCGCGGCGCGTGCCTCCGTCTCGAGGTCGGCGGCCGCGACCCGGTCCCTTCCGAGCGACGCCGCGCGGGCGGCGAGATCGGCCAGGTGCGGATCGAGCGCGGGGATCCCCTCCGCGCGCGCTCTCGCCGAAGCGTACCTGCCGAGCCGGAGGTCGGCCCGCACCCGCTCGGCAGGGAAGGCGCGCGCCAGCGACCAGGCCTGGAGGACGAGGGCGACGGCGAGGAGGGCGAACCCCAGCCGTGCCCAGCGCCGCAGCGAGCGGCGCAGCGCGTCGCCGATCCGCGGCTCCGCCGAGGCCCGCTCGAGGAAGCGCACGCGGTCGGCGGTGCTGAAGTGTCGCCAGCTCGCGACGTCGCGGAACCTGCCGCCGACCTTCTCGAGCGCGCGGATGAGCGCGGACGCGTCTCCGAGGAGCTCCAGGCAGAAGAGATCGGCTTCGAGCTCGAAGCGGCGCGACGCGAACCCGAACCCGAGGACCCAGACGATCAGCGCGACGAGGACGAACCCGCCCGACAGCCACGCGTCGGAGGGGAAGAGGTGATTCGCGGCCAGGTCCGCCAGCAGGAAGAAGGCCGCAGCCCAGGAGACGAAGATCAGGACGTGACGGCGTGCGGCGTGGCCGATCTCATGGGCGAACACTGCGGCCACCTCCTCCCCGTCGAGGCGTGCGAGGAGCGAGTCCGAGAACAGCACGATGCGCGTGCGCGGCCCGATCCCGACGATCGCGGCGTTGGCCATGAGATCGCCGGTGTTCCAGGCGAGGAGCGCGCGGCTGCGGAAGCCGGCGCGGTCGGCGACCGCTTGGAGCCCGGCGCGCATCGCGCCGGAGGGCAGCGGCTCCGTCGCCCACACGTTGCGCAAGAGCGCCGGGAGCAGGAGCGCCAGGGCGATGAGCAACCCCCCGGCGAACAGCGCGGCGAAGAGCGAGACCTCCTCGACCTCGACGCGCGCCGTCTCGCTCGCGCCGACCGCGGACGAGATCAGCACGTACCCGGCGAGCGGGACGATCCCGGAGAGGAGCATCCGGGCCTGGAAGATCCTCCACGCCCGCCGCTCCGTCCCCGTCTCCGTCTCGAGCCGCGCGCGCGCGTCGATCGACGCGAGCTCGTACACGACGAAAGGCAGGAGGACGAGCAGCAACCCGACCCTCGGCCACGCGGACAGCGACAAGCCCTCCCCGAACCAACCCTTCAGCGCGTCCGCCCACCCGAAGACGCAGACCGCGACGACGTGGAGAGCCGGAGCCGCCCCCGCGAGCACCCGCGCGAGCACCCCGCCGGCGCGGAACCGCCCCCTGCGCAGCAGCCGGCGCGCCCCCCACCCGATCGCGTGGGGAACCGGGACGAGAAGCAGCGCGGCCAGCGGCCAGCGGCAGCCGGTGCTCCAGCCCTCCTCGGCCATACCTTGGGCCAGGAGCGCGACCAGCAGGTGAACGAGGTACCCCATCGGACTGACTGGGTTCCGTGTTGGGATGGGCAGCGGGGGGCGTTCTAACTTGGTTCGGGAACGCGATGTGGCGAGGGTCGCGACCCCGACGGACCCCGGGCGGCCCTGATCCTGCGGTGGATCACCGCAAGTGGCCTATCCGTCGAGGCTTGCGGCGGCGTCGAGGCGGCCGACAACACGGAACCCAGTCAGCGCAGGGAGGGGGCCTCCCGCCACTCGGCTGTGGCGAGCTCCTCGACCGGTCCCGAGAGCGTCAGCTCGCCCGACTCGTCGCGGTCGACCTCGAGGGTGCCGCCGGGGAGCTCGAGGTGGATCGGCCAGAAGGCGAGGCCGCGGGCCTCGGCGACGGTCGCGGCGGCGCAGGCGCCGCTGCCGCAGGCGCGGGTCTCGCCCACGCCGCGCTCCCAGACGCGCAGATGGAGCGCGCCGGCGCGGCTGGCGAGGAACTCGACGTTCGTGCCCGACGGGAAGCGCGGGTGGCGGGCGATCGCCGGACCCCAGCGCTCGACGGGCGCGGTGCGCTCGTCCTCGACGAGGAGCACGCAGTGCGGGTTGCCGACGTCGACGCTCGTGCAGCGCAGGCGATCGTGGCCGAGGACGAGCTCCTCCTCCGGGGAGACGATCCTCGCCCGCCCCATCTGCGCCCGGGCGCGCGCGACGGCTGTGCCTTCTCGCCCGACGTGGACGCCGCGCAGGCCGGCGTCGGTCTCGATCGTGAAGGTGTCGCCGCGGACGTGGCCGCGCTCGACCGCGAGCTTCGCGGCGCAGCGGATCCCGTTCCCGCAGGTCTCGGGCCGGCTTCCGTCGGCGTTGTAGATCTCCATCGCGCAGTCGGCGCCCCGCGCGGAGGGCCGGACGAGGATCAGACCGTCGGGGCGCGGCACGACGCCGTGCTCGGAGCAGACGGCGCGCGCGACCGACGCGGGGTCCCGGGGCGGGGCCTCGACGAATGCGTCGACGACGACGAACAGGTTCCCGGCCCCCGACATCAGCGAGTAGCGCATCGACGTCACAGCTTCCGCGTGTTCTTGAAGTGCAGCTTCGCGACCTTCCCGAGCGAGGACATTCCGTGCAAGGACACGAACTTCCGTGCGGCGCGGTCGACCGGGTCGCCGGCGCCCTTGTGGAGGTCGATCGCGAAGCGCTCGGAGAGCTCGCGCAAGGCCAGGAGGAACTCCTCCCTCGCGATCACGCTGGCCGCGGCGACGGACGGGATCTCCTCCGCCCGCGGGCGCTGCTCGAGCGAAAGGTCGAGGTCGCCGAGCCGCCGGCTCATCAGGCTCTCCGGGCCGAACTGGTCGATGACCACGCGCGCGCCGGGGCGATGGAGCTCGCGGATCGCGCGGGCGTGGAGGTCGGCGAGGATCTCGTTGAGCTGGCCGGGCCGGGTGTGCATCCGGTTGTACTGCTCGGGGTCCAGACGCGCGACGGCGTGGGCGAAGACCGATCGCAGCGCGCCGCCGAGGCGGAGCGCGGTGTCGTCGGAGAGCGTCTTGCTGTCGCGGACCCCGGAGGCGCGGACCTTTCTCGCCTCGCCCGGCTCGAGGCGGACCGCGGCGACCACGAGTGGCCCGAAGTAGTCCCCCTTCCCGCATTCGTCGCTGCCGATCGTCGTCCGATCGTCGCGGGACTCGGCCTCCGCGCCCGCGCCGGCGGATCCCGCGGGCGCCTCGATGTCCAGGAAGCGCTCGACGAACGCCGCGGGATCCTCGCCCTGGACGACGAGCTTTCCCGACGAGTACAGGGTGGCGACCGCACCCTCGCCCTTCACGCTGAAGATCGCGTGCGGAACGCTGCGGTGCTCGAACTTGCCGAGCTCGAGGCGGGTCCGCAGCCGCGCGCGGTCGGCCGGCGGAACCTGGACGACGAGTGTCCTCTGGGCCACGCTAGGATCCTCGCACGCGCGCCGCTGCCGAGGAAGCGCGCATGGCAGGCCCCCACGAAGCCTTCGACACCGGACTGCGCCCCGTCGATGTCGATCCCACGCGCCCACGGCCGATCGATACTCCCTGGGGATCGTTCGCGATCTTCCCCTGCGCCGGCGGCCTGCGCGCGGTGCAGAGCTTCTGTCCGCACCTGATGGGGCCGCTCTTCCAGGGCAGCGTCGCCGGCGGCGCGGTCACCTGTCCCTGGCACCAGTGGAGGTTCGATCTCTCGAGCGGCGAGCGACTCGACGAACACGGCGGCAGGATCCCGGGCGGCGCGCGCCTCCGTACGCTCGAGGTCCGGATCGGCCCGCGCGGGACGCTGCTCTTCCTCGCCGACGGTCGCGGCGCCCGCGGCGGACCCTAGAATGCGCGCGACCTCTTCCCGGCCGTCCGTTCCCTTCTGCAGGTGAGCCCTTGCCCAAGATCCACGACTCCATCCTCGACGCGATCGGACAGACGCCGATGGTGCGCCTCCGCAACATCGGACGGGAGACGGGCTGCGAGATCCTCGCGAAGTGCGAGTTCCTGAACTCCGGCGGCTCGGTCAAGGACCGCATCGGCAAGCGCATGGTCGAGGAGGCGCAGGCGAAGGGGCGCATCCATCCGGGCGAGACGCTCATCGAGCCGACGAGCGGCAACACGGGCATCGGCATGGCGCTCGCCGCCGCGGTCTACGGTTACCGGATGGTGATCACGATGCCCGAGAAGATGAGCCGGGAGAAGCAGGTCGTGCTCGAGGCGCTCGGCGCCGAGATCATCCGCACCCCGACGGAAGCGGCTTGGGATGCGCCCGAGAGCCACATCGGCGTCGCGAAGCAGCTCAAGGGGATCCTGCCCAACGCGCACATCCTCGACCAATACAGCAACCCCGACAACCCGCTCGCGCACTACCACGGGACCGGCCAGGAGATCCTGGAGCAGACCGACGGGCGCCTCGACGCCTGCGTGATGACGGCCGGCACCGGCGGCACGATCAGCGGCGTCGCGCGGAAGCTGAAGGAGAATGTGAAGGGCGTCCGCATCGTCGGCGTCGATCCCGTCGGCTCGATCCTCGCGGGCCCGGGGCCGATCGGCACGTACAAGGTCGAGGGCATCGGCTACGACTTCATCCCGGAGGTCCTCGACCTCGGCCTCGTCGACGAGTGGGTGAAGACCGAGGACCGCGAGTCGTGCCTGAGGGCCAGGCGCCTGATCCGCCAGGAAGGGATGCTCTGCGGCGGCAGCTCCGGCGCGGCGGTCTGGGCCGCGAAGAAGGTCGCGGAGCGCATGGGGCCGGGCAAGCGCATCGTCGTGATCCTGCCCGACTCGGTGCGCAACTACATGACGAAGTTCCTCGACGACCAGTGGATGAAGGAGAACGGCTTCACGGAGAGCCGCTGGGAGACGAACAGCGTCGGCGACATGCTGCGTAACCTACCGCGCCGGAGCGTGATCACCGCCTCGAGCGCGGACACGGTCGCCGATTCGGTCCTGGCGATGAAAGAGCACGGCGTCAGCCAGCTCCCGGTGATCGACGAGGAGCGGCTCGTCGGCATCGTCACGGAGTCCGATCTGCTGGCGAAGCTCGTCGACGGCCGCGCATCGCTCGCCAGCGCGGTGGCCGAGGTGATGTTCCGGAACGTGAAGACGATCCACTCACGGGAGGACGCCTCGAGGCTCCTCGAGATCTTCGGGGAGGGCCTGGTCGGGCTCGTCGTCGACGACGCCGACAAGCTGCTCGGCATCATCACGAAGATGGACCTCGTCGACGTCCTGACGTCGAGGTCCGCGCGGCAGGAAGCGTCGGTCTAGCCGGCGGGGCCGTTCCGCCTCACGCGCGGGTACTCCGAAAGCGCCTCAGCCGCGCGCCCACTGGCGGAGCGAGAGCGATCCGACCCAGAGGAAGCTCGTGAAGAAGAGCAGGAGGAAGGGCAGCGAGCCCCAGAGCCCGTTCTGGGCGGCCGCGTAGAAGCCCCACGCGAACCAGGCCGCGAACAGGAGCTCGACACCCGGCAAGCCCTTGAGCGCGGCGCGGTACCGGCGGCTCGTCTTCGAGTCCCCGCGCTTGGGCGTGCGGACGAATACGCCGGTCCCGGGCAGCAGCCCTTCGATCACCGCGCGGGTCTGGCTCACGCACATGCCGATCCCGAGGAGCATCGCCACGAGCGTGTCGTGCAGACGCGCGGTCAGCGGCCGTCCGACGGCCCGCTGGCTGCAGTCGTAGAAGGCGAGGACGGACAGCGTGCACAGCGCGAAGACGACCGGGTGCATCCACGGCGGCACGTGAGTCTGCCGGCGGACGGAGAGCGGGAGCAGGAGCGAGAGCACGAGGACGCACGGGTATCCGATGTTGCCCGAGAGGTGCGCCAGGGCCTCGAGCTTGATCCGCAGCGGCTCCCTCGAGAACAGGATGCGCCAGCCGAGCTTGCGGAAGACCTGGACGCTGCCCTTCGCCCAGCGGTGCTGCTGCGACTTGAACGCCGCGATGTCGGGCGGGACCTCGGCGGGCGCTACGACGAAGGGCGCGTACACGAACTTCCACCCGGCGAGCTGCGCCCGGTAGGAGAGGTCGAGGTCCTCGGTGAGCGTGTCGTGCTCCCAGCCGCCCGCCGACTCGATCGCGGTCCGCCGCCAGATGCCCGCGGTGCCGTTGAAGTTGAAGAAGAGGCCGCCGTCGAAGCGCACCTTGTGCTCGATCACGAAGTGGCCGTCGAGGAGCGTCGCTTCGGCACGCGTCAGCAGGCTGTCCTCGCGGTTCCTGTGGCCCCAGCGCGCCTGCACCATCCCGACCTTCGGGTTCTCGAAGTAGCCGACGAGGCGCTTCAGGAACGCCGGCTCGGGGACGAAGTCCGCGTCGAAGATGCAGACCAGCTCGCCGCGCGCGCTCTTGAGCCCGTGGTCGAGCGCGCCCGCCTTGAACCCCGCGCGCGTGCCACGGCGGAGCACGCGGGCCTCGATCCCCTTCTCGCGCAGCGCGGAGACCTCGAGGTCGACGATCTCCGAGGTCTCGTCGTTCGAGTCGTCGAGCACCTGGATGTCGAATCGATCCGGAGGGTAGTCGAGCGCGCCGGCGGCCTGGATCAGTCGCGCGGCGACCGTCCGCTCGTTGAAGACCGGGAGCTGGATCGTGATCGACGGCAGCGTGCTCCCCACCGGCGCCTCGGCCTCGGTCGCGGCCCACCGGAAGCGCAGCAGCAGCCAGACCCGGTGTGCCCCGTAGATCCCGAGGAGGCACATCGTAGCCAGGTACGCGGGGGTGATGAACGATTCGAATTCCAAGGGAGGGTCTCGGGTCTCCTTAGGATGGGCCCTGGACTCCGGGCCGGCTCGATTCTGATCTTTGGAGGGGCGACATCCTAGCGAGAGGCGCTGGCCGGGCACAGGCGCGCGAGGACGCGCGCGTCCCCTACCCCAGCCAGGCCAGGGCCCTCTCGAGCGTCGCAGTGGCCGCCTGTTCCCACTCCGGAGTCGAGCTCGTCATCGGGTGTCGAATCCCGAAAGTGTGTCCTGCGCCGGGAATGCGCAGCAGCCTCCCCCGCGATTCCCCGAGCGATCGGAGCAGTAGCTCGGACTCGCGGATCGGCACCGTCTCGTCTTCCGTTCCGTGGACGAGCAGGACCGGACATCCGATCCGCCGGCACGCGGCGGGGATGTCGTAGCGGTCCCGATGGCGCTCGAGATCCTCGAGCGCCGTCCGGCCCAGGCGGAACTCTTGACCCGTCCGGGCGTTCAGGACCGGGACGTAGCCTTGGAGCCGCCACAGAGCTTTCGTCTCGTCGTCGAAGCGGTCGAACGTCGCGACCGAGGACCAGGCGACGACGCCTCGGAAGGCTCGCGACTCGGCGGCGTGGATCAGGCCCAGGCCCGCGCCGCGGCTGTGCCCGATCAAGACCGCTCGAGCCGGATCCA
>Ga0075425_100009606_pt1 | contig 10299 bp, 10 predicted proteins | sample SoiMethybrSBSTD4_FD_75300 | JGI IMG/M metagenome (GOLD analysis project Ga0075425, IMG submission 75300) | Bulk soil microbial communities from a Populus tree surrounding site in Tennessee, USA - Soil MetaG P. TD hybrid SBSTD4 | ecosystem: Environmental > Terrestrial > Soil > Tree plantation...
ACTCGACGTGCAGCTCGAGCGACGACCACCGCTGACCGAGCTCGTCCCCACCAGGGATCCCGCGCGGATCGCCACGGCCCACCGGGTCCACGGCTACACGCTGGCCGAGATCGCCGACCATCTACATATCGGCCTGAGCACAGCCTGGCGCGACGTCCGCCGCGGCGAGTCAGGGTGAAAGATTGGGGTCTGACCCCGTTTTTCCACTGGTGCACGAGGTGGGGGTGTCGATGCAGCGTGTGAACACGCTTGCGACCTGGGCGTAGATGGTCTCTGGGTTGTCGTTCAGGACCTGGCGGAACTGGGCGGCGGCGTCCTGGGTGTCGCGCATCCAGAAGAAGATGAGGCCGACGTGCACGCGCACCTCGGCGTCGTCGGCCGGCGAGGACTGGAGGATGCGCATGAGGCCCGAGAGGGTCGCGCCGGGGTTGTCCTTGTCGAACGGCAACACGGTGACCGCCACGCGCGCCGAGACGTTGCTCGGGTCGAGCGAGAACGCGCGCCTGGCCGCCGAGAACGCGCCGGCCCGGTCGATCTGCTCGAGGGCGGCGGCGAGCGCCAGCCACCCGGCTGCGTCGTCGGGCTTCTGCTTCGTGCGCGCGCGCAGGTCGGCGACCGACGCGTGCGGCGGACGGGCCGTGGAGAGCCATGGCGGGTAGCCCGGCGCCTCGTTCAGATGCAGGAGGTTGTCGGCGTTCGTGCCGTAGTAGCCGTACGGGTCGAGCTGCTTCACCCGCTGGAGCGTCGCGGCCGCCGCGCTCGTCTGTCCGGCCCAGAGCTGCGCCAGGCCGAGCCCCATCCCCACCACCGGCTCGTCCTGCGGGAGCGCCCGCAGCGCGGCGATCGACTCCGAGCGGCGGCTCGCGTCGTCGCGGCGGATGATCGTGGCCACCTGCCGGCGCGGGTCGTCGGCGGGCAGCTTGCGCAGCCGGGCCGGTGTGACGTCCATCACCAGCGGCGGCGTGCCGTTGAGCGGCTTCGGCGGCGTCGCAGTCGCATCGCCGCCCCCTCCCCCGCCACGCGTGACGAGCACAACCACGCCTGTTGCGATCCCCGCGAGCGCCGCAACCGCCACCACGAGCGCGATCCGCGCGCTCCTCCCGGGAATACGCGGGCGGGGCGCGACGTTCAGGGACTCACCGGGGGGCGGGTTTGGATCCATTCGATTGATACGATGCATGTGAGGAAGGGAACCGGGAAAGGGTAGGTCAAGTGGAGCAGTCGTACCGCGATCATCTGGCTGCCGTGAAGCGGCAGATCCGTGAGCAGACGCCGGCCGAGGCGGCCGCGCGCCGCGACGCCGACCCCGCTCCCGTGCTCGTCGACGTCCGCGAGCGCGACGAGTACGAGCAGGGCTACATCCCCGGCGCGCTCCACATCCCGCGCGGCAACCTGGAGAGCCGGGTCGAGCGCGCGATCCCCGACCGCTCCACCCCGGTCGTCATCTACTGCGCGTCGGGCAACCGCTCCGTCTACGCCGCGAAGACGCTCGGCGAGCTCGGCTACGAGGACGTCGTCTCGATGTCCGGCGGCTTCCAGGCATGGAAGCAGAACGGCCACGATTGGCGCGTCCCGCGCGCCCTCAGCCCCGAGCAGTTCGAGCGCTACTCCCGCCACGTCCTCATCCCCGAGGTCGGCGAGGAGGGCCAGCTCAAGCTGCTCGACTCCAAGGTGCTCCTGATCGGCGCGGGCGGGCTCGGCTCGCCGGCCGCCGTCTACCTGGCCGCCGCGGGCATCGGCACGCTCGGCATCATCGACGCCGATATCGTCGACGTCTCGAACCTCCAGCGCCAGATCGTCCACACGGTCGACCGCGTCGGCCAGCCCAAGGTGGACTCCGCCGAGACCGCGATCAAGGCGATCAACCCCGGCGTCACCGTCAAGAAGTACGCCGAGCGGCTGACGTCCGAGAACGTGCTCGACATCATCACCGGCTACGACGTGATCGTCGACGGCACCGACAACTTCCCGACGCGGTATCTCCTGAACGACGCCAGCCTGGTGGCCGGCATCCCGGTCGTCCACGGATCGATCTACCAGTTCGAGGGCTCCGTCACGGTCTACAAGCCGTACGAGGGCCCCTGCTACCGGTGCCAGTACCCCGAGCCGCCGCCGCCCGAGCTCGCGCCGAGCTGCGCCGAGGGCGGCGTCCTGGGCATCCTGCCGGGCGTGATCGGCACGCTTCAGGCGACCGAGGCCGTCAAGCTGGTGCTGGGCATCGGCGACCCGCTGGTCGGCCGCCAGCTCCGCTACGACGCGCTCGCCATGGAGTTCGTCGAGCTCAAGATGCACCGGGATCCGGAGTGCCCGGTCTGCAGCAAGGATCCCAGCGAGATCGAGTTCATCGACTACGAGCAGTTCTGCGCCATGCCCTCCCGGGCCGTGGCTCGACCCGAGGAGGCCGTCGCCTAAGTGTCAACCGTCCGCATGCCCCCCATCCTCCGCCAGGCGGTCGGCGGAGCACGAGAGGTCGATGCCTCGGGTGCGACCGTCCGCGAAGTGCTGGCCGACCTGGCCGACCGCTTCCCGGGCGTCCGCTCGCACCTGCTCGACGAGACCGGCGACCTGAACCGGTTCGTGAACGTCTACGTCAACAACGAGGACGTCCGCCTGGGCGAGGGCATGGACACCGCCGTCGCGAGCGACTCGACGCTGATCGTGCTCCCTGCCATGGCCGGCGGCGCCCCGTGCCTCCAGATCGCCCGCGGCGCGGCGCTCTCGGCGGTCGGGAACACGCCGCTCGTCGAGCTTCCGCGCATGTCGCCCAACCCGGACGTGCGGATCTTCGCGAAGCTCGAGGAGCAGAACCCGACCGGCTCGATCAAGGATCGCGTCGCGCTCCAGATGATCGAGACGGCCGAGGAGACGGGCGAGCTCGAGCCCGGCCGCCGGATCCTCGAGCCCACGAGCGGCAACACCGGCATCGCGCTCGCCATGATCGGCAAGGTGAAGGGCTATCCGGTGACCGCCGTCATGCCGGAGTCCGCGACGCCCGAGCGCGTCGAGCTCCTGCGGATGTACGGCGCCGAGATCGTGTTCTCGCCGGGCAACCTGGGCTCGAACGGCGCCGTCGCGATGGCGCGCTCGATGGCCGAGCGCGACGCGTCGGTCTTCATGCCGTTCCAGTACGCCAATCCGGCGAACCCGGCCGCGCACTACTGCGGCACGGCGCTCGAGATCCTCGATGAGGTGCCTGACGGCGAGGTCGATGCGTTCGTGGCCGGCCTCGGCACGGGCGGCACGCTGATGGGTTGCGCCCAGCGCCTGCGCGAGGCGAACCCTGAGGTCCAGATCGTCGCCGCCGAGCCGCTCCAGGGCGACCCGGTGATGGGGCTTCGCAGCCTGGAGGACGGCTACACGCCGCCCATCCTCGACATCAACCAGCTCGACCGCAAGGTGCTCGTCTCGAACGCGGAGGCGGTGCACACGCTGCGCGAGCTGCTGAACGAGGAGGGCGTCTTCGCCGGCGTCTCGGCCGGAGCGGCGCTCGCGGTCGCGCGCAAGACCGCCGCCAGGATGGACGGCGGAAACGTCGTCGTCGTCTTTGCCGACGGCGGGTCGAAGTACCTCTCGGCCGGCATCTACACGAAGCCCGAGGATCAGCTCGAGCGCGAGATGGAGGAGCGCGTCTGGTGGTGATCCCGGCGGCGGTGCGCGACGAGATCGTCGCGCACGCCCGCGCAGGGCTGCCCAACGAGGCGTGCGGGATCCTCGCCGGGTCGGGCGACCGGGTCGAGCGCTTCTACCCGGCCGAGCCCGACGAGCCGAGCCCGTTCTACTATCGGATCGAGAGCCGCGACCAGATCCGGATCATGAACGCGATCGACGACGAGGGCCTCGACCTGGTCGGGATCTACCACTCGCACGTCGGCTCGCCGGCCTACCCGTCCCGGACCGACGCCGAGCAGGCGTTCTGGCCCGAGGCGGTCTACGTGATCGTCTCGCTCGCAGGCGGCGGCGCCGACGTCCGCGGCTTCCACATCCGCGAGATGGCCGTCACGGAAGAGCCGATCGAGATCGCCTAGCCGCCGTCAGGCGGCGCCGGACTCGGCGAGATCCTCTTCGACCGGCACCGGCGTCACCGGCCGGCCCTCGAACTCGGTCGTGAGCGCGATGATCGTCTTCGTGCGCTCCACCGAGTCAAGCGCACGGATCTCCCACAGGACGTGCTCGAGCGCCCGGGTCGACTCGGCCCGCACCTTGAGGAGCAGGCTCTCCTCGCCGGCGATGTGGTGGCACTCCTCGACCCACGGCCAGCGCTCGAACGCGTCCTCGAGCCCGCCGCGCGGCCGCGCGCTCTGCGTCACGAGCACGAACGCGGTCACGCCGGCGCCCAGCTTCTCGGGGTCGACGACCGCCTTGTAGCCGGTGATGACCCCGCGCGCCTCGAGCTTCTTCACCCGCTCGTGCACCGCCGCCGGACTGAGGCCGACCTGCTGGGCGATCTGCGCGAACGTGGCCCGCCCCTCGATCTGGAGGAGCGCGATGATGGCGAGATCCGTGTCGTTCAGGCCCTTCACGGGTACCGAGCACCATAGCTAGGGTTGGGGCCGGAACAGGCCAGACGACGCGGAGGTGGATGGATGCCGGTGCTGGAGCAGGAGAAGCTGGAAGCCGAGGTCGCGAGCCTGAGCGGCTGGGAGATTCGGGACGGGGCGCTCGAAAAGGGGTTCGCGAACGGCGACTTCAACGGCTCGATGGCGTTTCTGAACCGGATCGCGGACGCGGCCAACGAGGCCGACCATCACCCGGACGTCTCGATCTCGTGGGACACGGTGACGCTGCGCTGGGTGACCCACAGCGAGGGCGGGATCACCGACTCCGACGTCAGGATGGCCCGAAAGAGCGACGAGCTGGCGGGGTAGATGGCTGATTCCACGCCCACGCGCGCCTGGCCGCGCATCTGTGGTGGTAGGGCAGTGGTAGTGGGGCTGCGGCTGCGAACCGTCGCCTCGCGGCGTCCTCGGTCGGGCCAATATCACCCGGTATTGGCCCTCCCTGCGTCCTAGCGAGGCGTGGTTCTCGCCGCCGAGGCCATCGCGGGGGCGTGGAATCAACCATCTAGCCGTCGCCTGAGTCCTGGCCCTCGTTCTCGCGGGCCGGCGCCGAGGTCGCCGAGAGCGTGACGTCCACCTCGAGGATGCGCGGGCCGTCGGTGGACACGACCTCGAAGCGGGCACCGTCGAAGCCGACCGTGTCGCCCACCTTGGGCGCGCGGTCGAGCTCGCCGAAGACGAAGCCGCCGACCGTGTGGTAGTCGTCGACGGGCAGGTTGGTGCCGAAGCGCTCGTTGAACTCGTCGATCGGGAACGAGCCGCCGATCCGCACGCGCCCCCGCCCGATGCGAAGCACGCCCGCCTCCGGGCGGTCGAATTCGTCGCCGATCTCGCCCACGATCTCCTCGAGCAGGTCCTCGAGCGTGACGAGGCCCTCGACCGACCCGTACTCGTCGACCACGACCGCCATGTGGTTCGAGGTCGCCTGGAACTCCGCGAGGAGCGCGTCCAGGTGCTTCGTCTCGGGGACGACGATGGCCGGGCGCAGGATCGCGCGCAGGTCGACGTGCTCGATCCCGCGGTCGTGGAGCGCCGAGAACAGGTCGCGCACGTGCAGGATCCCGACGATGTCGTCGAGGTCCTCCTCGAACACCGGGTAGCGCGTATACGGATGGGCGAGGACCACGCGTAGCGCCTCCGCGACGGGCAGCTCGACCGGCACCGCGACGACGTCGGGCCGCGGCACCATCACGTCGGCCGCGTCCTTGTCGGCGAACTCGAAGACGTTGTGAAGCATCTCCTGCTCCTCCGCCTCGAGCACGCCCTTCTCGCGGCTCGCCGTCACGAGCATCTTGAGCTCCTCCTCGGAATGGGCGACCGAGAGGCCGCTCGGGGCCGTCACGCCCATCCAGCGCAGCACCGCGCCGCTCGCCTTCACCAGCACCCAGATGAACGGCCGGAAGACGGCGTAGAACCAGTTGATCGGCCCTCCGACGAAGAGCGCGACGCGCTCGGCGTGCTCGAGCGTGAACGACTTCGGCACGATCTCGCCCATCACCACGTGGAAGAAGCTCAGGATGACGAACGCCATGATCACGGCGATGGTCGTCGCGACGCTCGTGTGCAGGTTGTCCGGCAGGAGATCCAGCGGCTTCTTCAGGAGCTGCGAGACCACCGGCTCGCCGATGGCGCCGAGCGCCAGGCTCGAGAGGGTGACGCCGAGCTGGATCGCCGAGATGAAGCGCGGCGGGTCGTCGACGAGGCGCCGCACGCGTATCGCGGCACGGCTGCCCTGCGCCTCCAGCTCCTGCAGGCGCGTGCGGCGGACGGTGACAAGGGCGTACTCGGCGGCGACGAAGAAGGCGTTCGCCGCGACGACCAGCGCTACCGCCACAAGCTCGAGGGCGGTTGTCACCAGGTACTCGGTACGTCGTCGCTCAAGCGGGCCTGAGTATAGTCGTCCGGCCCTCAAGCTCTGGGCCACGGATGCCGAAGACTCCGGCAGGGACGGACCCCCACCGCGACGAATCCCCGACCGGATCCGCACGAACTCGTGCTAACGGCCGGGAACCGATCTGCCGATACCCTTGCCGAAGCGCGAGCGACCCTGACCAACTGGAGACCTTTGTGGGCGAGCCAATCACGTGTCTGATCGTCGATGACCATGAGGTGGTGCGTGAGGGCCTTCGCCTTGCGCTCTCCCGCACCGAGAACATCCGCGTGGTCGGCGAGGCTGCCGACGGCAGCGCCGCAGTGGCGCTGGCCAAGCGCCGCCGCCCGAACGTCGTCATCATGGACGTCCGGATGCCCGGGACCGACGGTCTTCAGGCCGCCCGCGAGATCACGACGGACGTTCCCGAAGCGGCCGTCCTCATGTTCACCGCCTACGGCGAGCGCAGCCTTCTGACGCGCGGCCTCGAGGCGGGGGCCAAGGGCTACATCCTGAAGGAGGCGCCGCACCAGACGCTGGTGCGCGCGATCCAGAAGGTGGCCGGCGGCGACGGCTACGTCGATCCGGCGCTGATGCCCGCGTTCCTCACCAAGGAACGCGAGCACATGCTCACCGCCCGCGAGCGCGAGATCCTCCAGCTCCTGGCCGACGGCATGTCCAATGCGGACGTCGCCGGCAAGCTCTTCATCAGCCAGGAGACCGTGAAGAGTCACGTGCGGCATATCCTCTCCAAGCTGGAGGCGGACACCCGCACACATGCTGTCGCCATCGCACTCCGACAGGCAATCATCGACTAGCACCCCCGCGCGGCCGCTTGGGCGCGTCGCTCAGGCGGGCGTCCTGGCCGTGGTCACGATCGCGGTCACCGCGGTCGTGTACGTCGCTGCCGCTCAGGTGCTGGCCACCCCGGTCGCAGTCATGGCCGCGGGGGCAGTCGTCGTGCTGGCCCTGGGCGGCGCCACGCTCTGGTCCGTGCGCCGCGACGCCGTGCGCCGCCGCTCGGCCGAGGACTGGCACCGGCGCCTGCGCCTGGAGCTGATCGACCAGAGCACGTTCCTCGACGGCCTCGTCGGCAGCCTGGGGGCGATGTCCTCGACCCTCGACCCGGCCCAGGTGCTGGAACGAGCCGCGGACCAGGCCCACCGGCTGCTCGCGCCCGACGCCACGGTCCTGCTCGTCCCCGCGGCAGACGGCGACGGCCTGCGGCCGGCGGCGGCGCGCGGGATCGCACTCGGGCCGATCGCCGACATCGTGGTCGAGAACAACTCGTCGGCCCGGTTCGCCCCCGTCGCCGACCGCGGCGGCGACGACGCCCTGAGCGCACGCCTGCGGCCGACTGCGCGGCTGACGGTGCCGATCGTGGCCTCTGACGAGCTGCGCGGCCTGCTCGTGCTGCTGCGCCTGCGGGAGGACGAGCCCTTCGGCCCGGCCGAGCTGACGCAGGCGTCGGTGCTGGCAGACTTCGCCGCCACCGCGTCGACCAATGCGCATCTGTTCGTACGGGTCGAGTCGCTGCTCGCGCAGGCCCGCATGCGCGAGACCGAGCGGGCGGAGCTCTCGCGCCGGGTCGTCTCGGCCGAGCAGGACGAGCGCCGCAAGCTCTCGCTCTTCCTCCACGACGGCCCGCTCCAGACCATGTCGGGCATCGCGATGATGCTGGACGCCGTCGCCGAGGACACCGCCTCCGGCGAGCTCGAGAGCGCGCTCTCGGTGCTCGAGACGGCCCGCGAGCGGCAGCGGTCGGTGGTGCGCTCGATGCGCGAGCTGTCGTTCGCGCTCGAGCCGTGGGTGCTGCGCGACCGCGGGTTCGTGGCGGCGGTGAACGCGCTCGCCGACGAGCTCCAGCGCAGCCATCACGTGGCGATCGAGCTCGACGTCGAGTCGGCGGCCGCGCTCCCGCCCGACGACCAGGTCTTCCTCTACCAGATCGTCCGCGAGGCGGTCCAGAACGCCGTCAAGCACGCCTCGCCGGCCACGGTCACCGTCTCGGTGACGGGCGGCCCCGAGGCCGGCTACGACGTGTGTGTGCGTGACGACGGCACCGGGTTCACGGGCGGGCCGCAGGACGGCCTACCCCACCATGGGCTGGCGTCGATGCGCGAGCGGGCCCAGATCCTCGGGACGAAGCTCAAGGTCGAGTCGATCCCGGGCGCCGGGACGACGGTCGAGCTGCACATGACGGGAGGCGAGCCGGATGTGGCGTAGGCGGCCCGACCCATTCGAGCCGGGCCTGGCCGACCTGGTCGCGGCCTGCGAGTCGGGCGTCGATCTGGCGGGCGTCCTCGAGGCCGCCCGCCGGGCCGCGTCGGCGGCCGCCGGCGGCGCCGAGGTCTCGGCCTATGCCATCGCGGACGACGGCACGAACCTGCGCCTGGCCGGCGGGCCCGGCACCGAGGAGCTTCCGATCCCCGCCGAGCCGGAGCCGCGGCACGCCGGCGATGCCTGGGTCGTGCCGCTCATCAGCGCCCGGCGCACCGTCGGCTGTCTGGTCGTGCGGGCAACGGCGGGCGCGGACATGGGCCGGGTGCGGCTCGTTGGCGGGATCGCGGCCCAGGCCGTCGAGGCGGCCCGGCTGTGGGAGGCCGTCGCAGGCGGCGCGAGCCACGACCCGCTGACCGGGCTTCCCGGCCACCGCTCGTTCGACCGTGTCCTGGCCCGCGAGCTCTCGCGGGCGATGCGCACGGGCGACTCGGTCGCCGTGGGCGTCGTCGCGGTCGACGGGTTGGCCCAGCGGGCGGAGGCCGACGGCCTGTCCGCCGGCGACGCGCTCCTGCGCACGGCGGCGGACTGCTTCGGTACCGGCGTGCGGCCGTACGACACCGTCTGCCGGCTCGGGGCCGACGACTTCGGGCTCGTCCTGCCGGCCATGGAGGCCGAGCCGGCCCGGGCCTTGATCGAGCGGCTCGCCGCGGCGTTCGCCGCCTCGGCGGGCGGGGCGACGGTCTCGGCCGGCGTCGCCGCCTTCCCGGCGAACGGCGACACCCAGGCCGAGCTGATGCGGCTCGCGACAGGCGCCCTGTACTGGGCCCGGCGCGGCGGCGGCGGGCGCGTGGTGGCCTACGACGCCGACGTCGTCGAGGCCCTCTCGGGCGAGGAGCACGCCCGCCGGCTCGAGCGCGACACCTACGAGCGCACGCTGCGGGCGCTGGACGCCGCCCGCGGCCACTCGGCCAGCGCACGCGCCGTCAGCGACTACGCCGGCCACCTCGCCGCGGAGCTGGGGTTCCCGCCGGAGCGGGCCGACCGGCTGCGGATGGTGGCGTTCCTCTACGACGCGACCGCGCCCGGGGCCGAGCCGCGCGAGCGGGCCCGGGTGGCGGCCCGGGTGGCGTCGAGCGCGCTCGACGCCGAGGCGGCCGGCTGGCTCGAAGCACCCGCGGACGGCGGCGCCGACGGCCCGCTCGAGTCGCGGGTGATCGCGCTGGCCGCGGCCTTCGTCGAGGCCGGCGGCCACACCGGGAGCGCCGGTGCGGGCAGGGCCCTGGCCGAGCTGTGGCAGCGGCGCGAGCAGTTCGACCCCGCGTGCATGCGTGCACTCGAGTCGCTGCTCGCGGCCCGCGAGGCCGGCTAGCAGCTAGCCGGCCGGGGTCAGACCCCGCATCGGCGGGCGTGACGCCTGTGTGACGCTTTCGAATCCTAGCCCGGCCCCGCTCGCCGTCGCAGCCCCGCCGGGATACGGCCGGTCGTCGCCGCGCGAGATCGAGACCACGGTCTCGTCGTGAAGGGCAGCGGCCCTCGCTGCCCTCGCGGCCTTGGCGTTCCAGGCCCCGAGATCCCTGGCGGTGACCCGGATGTAGTGGGGCGGAACGGCGTGGCCGTCAGCCGCAGAGTAGGTGATCTTGCACGTCGCCG
>Ga0075425_100009607_pt1 | contig 10299 bp, 12 predicted proteins | sample SoiMethybrSBSTD4_FD_75300 | JGI IMG/M metagenome (GOLD analysis project Ga0075425, IMG submission 75300) | Bulk soil microbial communities from a Populus tree surrounding site in Tennessee, USA - Soil MetaG P. TD hybrid SBSTD4 | ecosystem: Environmental > Terrestrial > Soil > Tree plantation...
TTCCTCTTCCGAAGGTACGCAGAATTCCTCTCCGATGATGCTGCGATCGATCGGCAGCTGCAGCTTGAAGACCTGCGGCTTTGCGCTTACCCAGGGAGCCGTGTAGAACTCCGGATCATTGATCTTCATGGTGAGCTCTAACGTGTCATAAGCCGTACGCGTCCAGCGCTCTTCCATCGTCATGTTTTCGGTATGCGGATCGCCTGCGTTGTCGAGCCAGGTTTTCGCGTTATACCCCTTGGAAGTGATGACCAGAGTATCTCCCTCCCATTTGCCGACAGCCCATCCGTACCATCTCGGATCGGGATCTTCCGGAAGCGTGATATTGTTCGTCCAGATCTCGCGATAGTTGTGGGTCCAGTCAAATGACTGCAGGATTTTCCGCGGAGTTTGAATGAACTCGAAAGCCCTGCCGTTGACGTACATGTTGCGCGGATAACCCAACGGATCGCACATACCCAGCGGATCGGTTGAAAACGCCCCAGGTACTCCGCGCGGCCCATTGTACGGAAGATTTTTGTCAAATGCCTTTTTCGCAGCCGGTGTCATTGGTGGAACCTTATTGCCCATGAGAATACTGTTGCGCCCGTACCAAACTCCATTGAGGTCGTGTTTGTCGTACGTCGCAGGCATGTTCTTTCGTGCTTCTGCTTCTGCTGTCCTGGCTGCCGGCGATCGGGTTCCCTGAGTACTCGGCGGAGGAAGTGGCTCCTGAGCGAGGGCGACAGAGGCGAATCCGCACAACGCCGCAACAACGAGCGCATTGCTCATAAACCGATTTCGCATTTTCTGGATCTCCTTCGGATGAAACTACTTTGCTGGTGGCGTTCCCGAGTATTTCAGGTTCTCGTCAACGCCTTCCTTCGGGATCGCGCCGCCGCCGCCATTGTTGCACAAGCAGTAGCCATCGGCCGTCTTCAGCTTGATGAAAACGAGAACAGGAGCGCCAGACTTCGACGGATTACCGGTCACGGTCACTTCCGTTCCAGGTTTCAGTTTTTCCAACAGTTCCTTGCGAGTGTAGCCTTCAGCAACCAGGTTGCCCGGCGCGCGCATTTCCGCACCCCAGGTCACGACCTTGCCGTCTTTGTCTTTCACGTCGAAATACAATTGCGAATGGGGGTTCAGCCACTTGAATTCCGTAACGACACCCTTCACATCGATAGCCTTATTCATGTCGTAAGAAACCTGCGTCCCATGGTGAGCGAATACGGATATTGACATGACGAAAATGCCTGCGACGCCCAAAGCAACCAACAGCTTTCTCTTCATTACAGCCTCCTAATTTGACCTGTCCTCGTGGGTTAATCTGCGAGGAAGAATATGTCTGCTTGACCCATATGTCAAGGCAGTCGAAAATCGGTTAAGTCCATTCATGTTGAGGTGGATACATTGCCTAAGAAATCCCTCCAAGCGTATACTGCCCGCCATCAACAAAAGGAGAGACCATGAGATTTGGATCGAGGCGAACGATCCTGAGCGCCACTGGAATATTAGTTGGATGCCTGGCCACCACTGGACTGATGACCGGTCAAGCAACTCAAGAGCCCAAGCCGCAGATGGCCGAAGAAGTCTTCAAAAACGTTACGGTCCTTAAGGGAATTCCCGTGGATGAATTCATGAGTACGATGGGAATGTTCGCAGCCGCCGTCAGCTTGAACTGCATCGACTGTCACGTCCCCGAAAGCGTACAGAGCCTGGCAAAATTTGCGGAAGATACCGACATCAAACGCACCGCGCGGCGGATGGTCCTCATGGTCAATACCCTCAATAAAACGAATTTCGGAGGCAGGCCCGTGGTCACATGCTGGACTTGCCACCGCGGTGAAGTGGGCCCTGCGAAAGGCGTGCCGAACCTGACCATTCAATACAGCGCTCCTCCCGAAGACGCAAACGAAGTCGAGGTCATCAGGCAAGCTCCCAACGCACCAACGCCGGACCAGGTTTTTGCCAAATACATCCAGGCGGCTGGCGGCGCCGCGCGTGTGAACGCGCTCACGAGCATTACCGGCAAAGGACAATACGACGGCTGGGATACGGACCATGTGAAGGTCGGCGTGGAGATTTATGCCAAAGCTCCGGCGCAACGCACAACAGTCGTCCATATGAATATCGAAGGAAAGATCGAAGACAGTGTCCGCACGTTTGATGGCGCGATGGGCTGGATTGCTTCACCGGACAAACCGCTACCGTTGCTGCCGTTGACCGGCGGAAATCTGGACGCAGCCAAGACAGAAGCGATTCTCTTCTTTCCGGCCGCCATTCAAAAGAGCTTTACGGGATGGAAGACCGGAGCAGCAACCATCGATGATGACGATGTCGTGCTGGTCCAGGGAGTGACTCCCGCTAAGACCCCAATCAAGTTGTTCTTCAACGCGGAGTCGGGTCTCCTGAAACGAGCGTTGTACTATGCCGATACGGTCATCGGGCGAGTACCGACTCAGATCGACGTTGAGCAATACAAGGATGTTTCCGGAGTAAAGATTCCATCAAAGTGGACGTCGACCTGGACGGATGGTCAAGCCCACTTCGATCTCAGTCAGGTGCAGGCGAATGTCGCCGTCGATGCGGCAAAGTTCAACAAACCCGCCCCGGCTCCCACCCACAACTGAAATCTAGCCACGGATTGAATCCGTTAATCCGTGGCTAATTCTTCTTGAAAATTCTGCGTAGCACCTGGGTACTGCCCGTCGATCCGACAAACTCAAAAACTTAAAAAAAGCGCTCGCGCGAGCGAATGTCCACGAGAGTATACTCGCGCCAATTTGTGGGAGCTTTAATGGACATGACCGCCAAAATAGAGTTCTTAAAGAGGGCCATTACTAGGCAGCAAATTAGTCTGCGTTTGCAAACAGCGCTCGCTGCGATGCTCTTCGTCGTGGGAATCACGTTGGTCATTCTGAGTTTCGTGAATCCTGGCCTGATTCTTGCGGAAACCTTGAAAACCGGCCAGACGTTGGGCGGGGCAGTGGTCGCCGCCAGCGGCTTCATCCCCATTTTCTTCAGTCGCCGTGACAAGATCGTTGCCATGCGTTCCTTGCTTCATAGCTACCAGCATCAGCAAGTGGGCGGTCTGAGTCCGGACGGAAAGCTCGATCAGTATTTCGAGCAGTATTTCGCAAAGGTTCTCGGAGGCTAGAGGATGAAAGTTCTTTCGACTTCGTTAACGCCTGGCGACCAACTTCCTGCCCTGCTCGAGCGCATCGAACGCCGAGAGAAGGCTGCGAGGAGCCGCGCCGTATTGTATTCGTTCCTGCCTGTGGCCCTCACCGTGGTCCTGCTCGGTTACACGGCCTCAAGTGTGGGAGACGCCCAAAAGCAGGTGGACGCCCTGAAAACCGAGGCGACGACTTACACCACTCAGATTGACACCTTGAAGAAAAATGCAGAGACCTACAAAACCCAGTCACAATCGCTGCAAGGGGACACCGAAAACTACAAAAACCAGGTGACTGAGTTGCAGGCTCAACTGGCCGAGGCGCAAAAGGCACTCTCCGAAGCTGTGAACCTGAGCCGAGCCGTGCGCACTATCGATTCTGCGAACGCCAAAGAATTGGCCAGCCATTTCCCGGGTAGCGAAAGCCTGATGCTGGACATTCTCGATCTCCGCCAGCGGCGTATCAAATGGAAGCTTGGCGGGCAATCTCTCCAGGAAGGTTTCGATTCTCCCAGTTTCGCCATGTATATATTGAAGCAAAAGCGTGCCTCGGGAATCGAACTGCCGCCCGGCGAATCGCTGTCAGAAGCCAGTCGCAGCCTGTATGACAAACTGCCGCCAACCACCCAGCCCCGAACCGGCGATCTGGTGTTCTACCCTGCCGGCTACGCGATGTTCTATTTCGCGGATCCGCGCGAAGGATCGTTCGTCTTAGGAATGACACCCTTCGGTATAACCGCGTTGAAATCCGACTTTGCAAAGCCTGTCGGCTATCGACAAGTGCAGTGGCGATGACTTGCTCGGCATTACACCTTAGCGGATTCATTCACTGAATTTCAAAGATCGTATCCAGCTTCGTGCTGTGCAGCAACTTCCGAACACGCTCGTTCGGCCGCGAAAGTCTGATATGGCCGCTTCGATTTTGAATCGAAGCCCAGATGGCTACTAACTGCGCGAGACCGAGGCTATCAATATAAGAAACATCGGCGAGATCCAGAGTGAAATCGCGCAGGCCTTCAGCTAGAAGTGAGTTGATTCTCTCGTGAAGAGACCGATCCAGGAGACACAACCTGCTCGATAGGTCCGGCATGACAGCTTGCGATACAACACTTGTTATTTTGAGTTCCATAGGTTTCCCGTCGTGTTGCGTAACGCAAAGCAATCATCGTTCCGGAAATGTAGAAAACGTTTTAGTTTCTGGAAGGACTTGAGTTTGCGATGGAATCTAGCGGGTCGGATGACCGTTCCCATGAAGGCAAAATCCTATCTGATCGGAGAGGCTCCTATCCGATTCGGATCGCAGGGAAGAGCACGGGTTGGCTATTTCGGCTCGACCGGCGGTCGAACCGGCGCCGGATCCAGAAATCCACGGCTGCCGTCGGGACGAATAGGTCCTGGCCCAAAACCGAGATGATCCTTGTCGACATTGTTTTCGCTGCATGAGAATTCTGCAATCTCTTCGTCGGGTTTGCCTAGCACCCATGTTCGCGAATATGTGAACGGCCTGGAATAGAATTTCGGATCTTCGATGAGCGTTTCGACGTGGATGTGATCGGCATCGGGACGCGTCCAGCGCTCGATGACGTGTAACGCGTCGCTGTGAGGATTCGCGTTTTCATCGATCCAAACCCTTTCATCTTTGAATCCGAGCGAATCGATGACCAGGGTATCGCCTTCCCAGTGACCAATCTCCTCTCCAAAGAAAGACGGATCGATCTCACGCGCGTGCTTGCGGTTCGGATCGATCGGGATCAGCCGGTGATAGCTATACCAGTAGAGGAATACGATCTTTTTATTTCCTTGCAGGATTTCAAAAGGTAAACCGCTGGCATTGTGCCGGGGAATTCCACCGATGATGCACAGGCTCTCCGGGTCGATGGTCGCATTCAGATTGTGTTGTAATGCCGCTTCACCTGCCGGCGTTAGCGGCAGCTTTAATCCTGGAAGATCCTTACCGATGTTTCCAACGGGACGAGTGTCGCGCGTACCTTTCCAGTAACCGCTGAAATCCGGATGACCATCCGCCATTCGAGGAGTGGGCCTGTCCGATTTGAAATCGACAGCCGTCAACTCTTGACCGTAAACTGCGCGAGTGAGGATCGCCGCTGAAAGGCACACAAACCACACAAGCCGGATCTTCATATCGTCCCTCCGTTAGTGAGTCTCGCGTTTTGGTCGCTCGAGGAGTCTATCTGCCTACGTCCGTATCGGCCCGCCCTCCGTCATCGGCGCCAGTTTGTGTGTCCCTCATGGTTGTGCCGTCGGCTAAAACCACCTTATTGAACCGCCCAACGGGGGCCTTTGTCTTGGCCTGCCACACGTAAAGAGTGACCACGTCGCCTGGCTTCAGTGTAGTCCTGGTCCAGCCGATGAGCTGAGATGACGGAATGCTGCCCATTTCCATGGTCCAGTGCTGGAGCTCGCCCTTGTCGTCTTTATAGTCCGCCTTGATCAGCGGATGGGGATTGATCCACACCAACTGAGTGATCATGGCATCTTTCAGCACGACTGGTTTGGACATGTCAAACGCGGCCGCGCCATGATGAGCAACCATAGCGCTGGAGGTAACCACCGCGATCAGCGCAACCAAGATGAGCATTTTCGTTTTCATTTTTCACCTCGATTATAAATTCGGTCCGCGTCGCTGCTCTTCGCGCTTACTTGCGTTGTGGGGCGGCATTCAGATCAAAGCCCGCCGGATCGCCCATCTCCTTCAAGTACTGCTGGACCTGCGACGGTATGCAGGTGAACTCGTCCACTTGCTGGTTCGGAATCCAGCGGAAATGCTCCTCGCCGAGAAAGAACTGTTTCGTGTAAAGCTTCGGGTCATCCATGGTGAGCGTCAGTGTCAGATCATTCTTGGAATCCCGATGAAAGCGTTCCTGCACGTGGGCGTCTATGCTATGAGGATACCCGTTCTTTGTCGTCCACGTGCCTTCGTCAAGACCGGTCGTGTCCACCACGAAGGTATAGTCGTCCTCCCAGTGGCCGACCGAGTATCCGTTATACCTCGGGTCGAGCCCGTCTTTACCCGAGGCAACATCCGTAGGCAGCGCGCGCCCGTCGGTCCAGATTTCGCGCCACACATTCATGTATTGGATCAATATGAAAGTCCGATTTGGAAGCGTGCTGATGGTCATTCCGCGAATTTCGTCGGTCATATTCTGTGGAAAGCCATACGGATCGCAGTATCGCGAATGAGGATCGTTCGTGCCTGCAGGACTGAATTTGCCGATGGGCTTGTTTTGTTCAAACAATTGCTTTCCTAAAGCCGTCAGCGGTGCCGCCGTGGCCGGCACGCCCTGCGACGTGTTTGTACCAGCTGGCACTGCAGCGCCCGACATTGGTCCGGCCCAGGTGCCCGTCAAATCCCGCTTCGGAGCCGGTCCGCCATCTCCAATAGCCCGGTCCATCGGATAATATTTCCACGGTGATCGTACCGCGCCCTCTGGCTTACGTTGCGCATTGCCCGTCTGAGCCGCGCCGGAAGCAAGAACCAGCATTGCAGTCAAACAGAGCGTGGCGCCTATAAACGCATTTCGCATTCGAAAGGTCCTCCGTTTCCAAACCGCATGACGCAAGGAGATTTTTCGGTTGCGAGAATACTATAATCGCTCCTATTCGATCACGACAATTGACGGTTAACCAGAGGAGGACAACGTGTCCAAGATATCCGGCATCGTGTTCACCGCTATTTTCCTGGTCTCTACGATAACGTTCGCGCAGGCGCCGGCTCTGGCGCCTCCCACTCCAATAATGCCGCCATCGCTTCCAGCGTCGAACGTCGTCGATTTGATGACAGCGCAAGGGTCGGCCACGTTTGGCGCTCAGTGGAGAACAATGGAGGCGAAGATCGTCGGCGCCAAGCCGATACCTGAAGCGTTGCCGCAATACAAATCGGCATATGACATCGAGCCGCACGCTGGCGAAAGCGGCTTCGACGATTCGAAGTGGCCGACAGTCGAGGCGCAGGATCTTGCTGCGCGCCGCAGCGGCGGTCATGTCGCGTTCATCTGGTATCGCACGAATCTGACGATTCCGGCTAAAGTCGGTGATTTCGAAACCGCAGGCGCGAAAGCGGTGCTGACGGTCCTTGTGGACGACTATGCCGAAGTGTGGGTCAATGGACAGATTCCGCGCCGCGCCGGTTACCCAAGCCCAGCAACGATCCAGGGTTTCAATATGCCGAATCGTGTCGTGCTCACAGAGGCCGTTAAACCGGGTGAGAAATTCCAGATTGCGGTGTTCGGAATCAACGGACCGATCTCAGTTGCGCCGGCGAATACCGTGTGGTTCCGCGAAGCCAGAGTTGAGTTCTATCGATAGAGTCGACCAAGGTCAATTAAATTTCAGCAGCCTCGCGAATAGAACCAGACGGATGTCATGGTCTGTCGGTAGGCCGGAATCCAGCCTTCAAGCGGAGTGACGCCCTCGAGGGTTTGACCGCAAACGTCTCCGGTTTCGAAGCGAACCTGTATCCAGGTTCCCTGGCCGACGGTTCGCGTGGAAAGAACGTGCACCGGAAGGCTTTTCCCTCGATAGGCCTGCCATCCCCGCGGCGCCGCCACTGCGGCCGCGGCACCGGGCGCGGGCCAAAGCCTTCCGTCCCAGTCCTGTCTGAGGTAGGTCAGGTAGTTCTCCGAGGTCAGACTATCGGGATACGACAGGAAATTGACGCTGTCATCCCGCGCTATCCACGCGGAACCCCGGAGCAATGCGATACGAAACCACGTGCCCCTGCGCTCGTAGACTACCGTCGCCTGCATTTCGTATCCGATCTCGTCGGTCGGCAGTTCTTCTACCGCAGGGTTCGCGCCGGATCGGAGCACGGTTACCTTAGGCAAAAAGCAGTCGGGGGTTTCCGAGTTTCGGTACGCGCGAACCTCGATCATTCCGGTTGCAGGCGGATCTTTGGACGGCTCCGGATAGAAACTCACACTTCTTGCCTGGAAATCCTTGCAGCCAAAGTCGCCGAGAATTTCCGGCATTTCCAGCAGACCGGCAATCCGCTCATCCGTTTGTCCGTAGGAAACGACATGCTCCTGCGGTCCTCGTGCGACTCCTGCGACTCCTGCAAGCAAAACGACCGTGATCAGACCTTGAATGCCGTGCATGTTCTCTATTTACCTCAGCGAGCGAGCATAGCGCGAGGACAGACGGGAGATAGGACAGCGTATCGATTCGAATGGGTGAGAGTGCAGCGCCACGGATTGATGCCGTGACACTGCGATGTATCAAGCGGCGCGTTTCAGTTCGCGTTCTACGGCGGCCACCGAGTTTCCGACTTTTCTTATGGTCGCTCGCAATTGATCTGGCGTAACTCCGAACTTTTTCGACCCGGTTTTTTCCAATCGTGCCGGCGGAGTTTTCAGCGCAGGTATTTATTGCTACATTATTTAATTCCTGGCCGACGCAGTTATCTTTGACGAGGCCCCAGAAGCACGCTCTTCAGCTCAGGAAATTCTTTCAGCAATCGTTCTAGCGCCTTTTGACCGACAGTTCTGGCGACTTCCATACCGCGTTTCATTGACTCTTGTGTGATCGCTGGGAGCACCTCAACTGCTTTCTTGCCAACAGGCGATTCGTAAAACTGAATCAGTCCCTTGATTTCTTCATTAGTGAAGTACTTGTCATACAAATCGATGTACATGGTGTTGAAGTTTACCTGGTTGAACTCTTCACTCATGATTTCGGAGAACCTATCGAGTCTCTTCCGAACTTCCTCATCTTTCAAAGAAGCTTGGGCCAGGATGGGCTTCATAGCCTGGAGATATTGGTCAAACATCGTCTGCGTCAGTTTCTCTGTTCCCATCACCGTCATAAGGTGTCGAATATTGTCCTTTTTCTCTGAATTGCCGTCTGCTGTCTGGCCAATAGCTGGAACGGTCAGAGCTAATGTAATCAGAACGAAGAGTACGCAGTTTCTCATCAGCACCTCGATTTTATAGGGCGACATGCTAGCGCAAAGGCACCTTTTTGCAACACTCGGTCAGCGGGGGGAAAAGATGAGAGCCCTGAGGTGCACGAAATCGGAGCCGGTAGGCAAGCCACGTCTATTGGGACACTGCGAGGTTTGCCGAAATGGGGATGAAACTGCCGCTGCGATCCGTTTCCACTTGATGTGCGCGCACACCGGTTATCGTCCAGATTCCCATAGCAGTGCCAGCCGGTACAATGTGTCGTCCAGATTGTCCTTGCTGCCAACTGAATCCTACCTGATCTCTGGTGCTACCTGGGCTGTGGAACTGAATATCAAAGTATGTCCCATCACTAATGTTTGTTCCTGAGAAAGTAGTATTGAATGTGCCACCAACTTGAACGGTCGCGGGATCAAATCTGATCTCAGAGACACGTGGCGTGTCATCGTCGTACCGTGCAAGAGCGAAGTCCTGGTTGTTGGTGGAAGCACCCGTGTCGCCCGCCATCAGGATTTTTCCGTCGGACTGTATTGCGAGCGCGTAAGTTTCGTCGTCGCCGGCCGAGAAGTCTACGGTTACTTTTCCGTCAACGCCGAAGCTTGCGTCCAAGGTGCCATCTGTATTGTATCGAGCAAATGCAAAGTCCTTGTCGCCCATAACGCCGTCCGCGACCCCTGCAGCAATGATCTTTCCGTCTAACTGGATCGCAAGGGAATTCGCTTCGGCATCACTGGAAAACGATGTGGTGAGTTTGCCTCCATTACCGAAGGTCGAGTCCAACGAACCATTCGTGGTGTAACGAGCAAGTGCGAAGTTGGTGTAAAAGGGATCGTGATCGGCGCTCCCGGCAAGAACGATTCTTCCGTCGGACTGGATAACTAACCCATACGCTTCGTCATCACTGCCAAAGAAATCAGTTGTTACTTTGCCATTGATGCCGAACGTCGTATCCAAGCTGCCGTTGTCGTTGTATCGAGCTAGTGCAAAGTCCTTGTTGCCTCCGCCGCCCGCGACGCCGGCAGCGATGATTTTTCCGTCCGACTGAATGGCTACGCCAGATGCGTAGTCCCTGGGGCCGGAGAAATCTGTCATGACCTTGCCATTAATGCCGAACGTTGTGTCTAACGCTCCATCATTGTTGTATCGGGCAAGCGCGAAATCCCAATCGCCGCCATACCGGACTCCGGCAATAACGATCTTTCCATCAGATTGGATGGCTACACC